>OOIW01000024.1_pt1 | contig 161324 bp, 137 predicted proteins | sample 1691751 | NCBI WGS metagenome assembly OOIW01 (sample SAMN05831949, study PRJEB22555) | human gut metagenome | isolation source: Skin biopsy | host: Homo sapiens
ATCAAATTGATGGGGAATGGGTTTCATGTGAAATAAAATTAAATTTTGAACACAGTGTGAGGTTGTCTGGGGTGAGATCGCTGATGAAAAAGAGACTTCCGGCACAACAAGTCAAAGAAGCATCAAAAGTCTCACTGAAGTCTGCCTCAGCTTGAGAATGATGACTCAATGCCGGTTTTTGGCCAGCAAGACCAGGATTTGAGCAAAACCCGAGCCTGCTGGGGGGATAGTGCGAATAACGCCACATCGTTATTCAGCCCAAGCTTTTGCATCAATCGACGCTTCTGATAGCTGATCGTTTTCACGCTACGTCCTTGTTGATAGGCGATATCTGTCACGCTTAGACCCTTGTGAAGGGCTTTCAGCACCAACTGTTCACGGGGGGCCAGTAATTGGCGACGGACAGTGATATTCGAGCTCAAGGGGGGGCCGAGTAAAGCGCCCAGGGCATACAGCATGGCATTGCTGGTCAAAGAGAGTCGGGCCATGGCCGCCTGTTTTTGGTTGCTGACAGTGCGGACATCCCGCTTAAGTCTCCAGGCAATCGTGGTCAGGGCCTGACCACTGAGTAGGCCTTGCATAATAATGCGTTCATTGTCGGTCAGCAGGCTGGCTAGCTGGGGTGGCAAAAGGGGGGACGGTTGTTTGCCGTGAATATCGGTAATGGCAGGTTTCGGTAATATCATGGTGATGTTTCCCTGGTAGGGGCACGCCTCTTTTTTGGCAATATGTGCATATGGACTGAGTCCGTGGCCAAGGGCATTGGCAAAAAATAAAATTTAAGTTGTTAAGGAATTAATTAAAAGCCCACCGGCATTGCCTGCATTTTCCTCTTTTTTTATCATAGATAGTTCCCTGGAATAATCCTGTGAAAGGTCTGGTTAGTTTATAATTCTTGGCTATGAATCCTCTGGGGATAACCCAAGTAATGACTGTTATTTTCGCATAAATATATCTTTTGTGAATATTTCATTCTTGCTACCTTTCTACAATAGTTGCGTTGTTGGGGGCATTATTTTATCTGTGTTCAATAAAAACAAGACCCGGGCGTTGATCCCTGCAGGCGAGATCTGCTGGGGCTTCCCGTCAGGTTGGCACGGTGATTTTTGGTGCTTGGTATGAGGGGAAATCGGCTGCTGAGAAAGAGCATTTTTTTGTATTGCAGTAATGCAACTGTGTAAGTTACATTAGCGACGTTAGGGTGTGATCTACATCACAGATTGAAATCAAGCAAAAATAACCTTAAGAAAACTCAGGGAAATATTTCTTTTCTGAGATGGCTTTTCTCTGCTTAAAAACCAGGTGACGACGATGTTAGAGATGATTGAGAGTTTGGCAACCGTGGTGCTCCTGGTGCCGGTAATGATAGCCGTGTTACTTGGCTCGATTTATGGCCTGGGTGAGCTGTGTAATCTTTTCTCCGCCATAGGCAAAAAGAAAGACTGAAATTAATGATCAGGGGGCGCAATGCCCCCCGACGCAGGTTTAAAGTACGGTGGCCAGGAAGTCACGCGTTCTTTGATGCAAGGGCGCATCCAGTACTTGCTGCGCAGTTCCCATTTCCACCACTTTCCCCTGATCCATAAAGATGATTTGATCCGCTACCTCGCGGGCAAAACCGATTTCGTGCGTTACTACCACCATGGTCATGCCCGAATGCGTCAGGCCTTTCATCACCTGCAGCACTTCGCCCACCAGCTCAGGATCGAGCGCAGAAGTCGGCTCATCGAACAATAACACCTCGGGGTTCATCGCCAGCGCGCGGGCAATGGCGACCCGCTGTTGCTGACCGCCAGAAAGCTCACGCGGCCAGGCGTGGATACGGTGTTCCAGCCCGACGCGGGTCAGCAGGGCTTTTGCCCGTTCCAGCACCACAGATTTCTTTTCCTTTTTAACCAGCAATGGCGCTTCGGAAACGTTTTCCAGCACCGTGCGGTGGGGGAACAGGTTGAACTGTTGGAATACCATGCCAATACTTTTGCGTTGTTCGGCGACCTCGCGCTCCTTCAGTTCATACAGCTGATGACCTTTTTGGCGATAGCCGATGAGCTGTTCGCCCACGCGAATGGTACCACCGTCGAGTTTCTCCAGGTGGTTGATGCAACGCAGCAGGGTTGATTTCCCCGAGCCGGAAGGGCCTAGGATCACCGTGACCGAGCCGGCCGGGATCTGCAGGCTGATATTCTTCAGCACTTCGGTGCCGGAAAAGGACTTCCGTACCTGATTAATCACAATGGCGGCGCTCATGATTCTGCTCCCTGTGCCGGGTTAATCGGGGGCTTGCGGTTGCGGAACAGCCAGTTACTGCCCGTGGCCTGGCTGCCCCGACCAAAGTAGCGCTCAACGTAGTGCTGACCGATCGACAAAATAGAGGTCATCACCAGATACCACAGTGTGGCGACCAGCAGCAGCGGGATCACCTCGTAGGTGCGCTGGTAGATGATCTGCGCCGAATACAGTACATCCTGCAGGGCAATCACCGACACCACCGCGGTGGTTTTAAGCTGTCCAATCACCTCATTACCAGCCGGTGGCAAAATAGTGCGCATGGCCTGCGGCAACACGACCCGCCACAGGATCTGCCCACGGCGATAGCCCAGGGCCTTGGCGGCTTCCAACTGGCCGCTGCCGACGCTTTGAATACCGGCCCGCACAATCTCTGCCGCATAGGCCGACTGATGCATCACCAGGGCGATCACCGCCGCGCTGAAGGTGCTGATAATGGTGTTGGTCGGCGCGCTGGCGACTTCGCCCAGAAAGGGGATCCACAGGCTGATACGCGGATAGAGCGCGGCAATGTTGTACCACAGGAAAAGCTGCACCAGCATCGGTACTGCGCGGAAGAACCAGGTATAGAACCAGCTCACTGCCACCAACACCGGGTTGGCCGACAGGCGCATTAACGCCAACAGTACGCCACCGGCGAAGCCGAAGATCACCGAAATCACCGTCAGTTTCAGCGTCATGACCACGCCGTTGATAATCGAGTCTTCGGTGAAGTTTTCCGCCACCACCGCCCATTCGAAGCGCGGGTTGTGCACCATCGAATTGGCGATGATGCCCACGATCAGCAGCACCAGCAGCGCGCTGAACCAACGCCCATAATGCCGATGACCGACAATGCGCAGCTCGGCATAGTCGATGGGGTGTTGCCCACTCATTTTGCGATCTCTTCGTTGATACCGGCAGTTTTCACCGCACCAAAACCGATATCCCAGCCGTCGAGGATTTTCTGGTAGCTACCATCGGCAATCAGCGAGTTCAGCGCCGCCTGCACCGGTTTCACCAGCTCGGAGCCTTTTGGCAAAGCAATGGCAACGGTGGTGCCTTCAATGTTGATGTCGCCGGCCAGTGCCAGCGGCTTCACATGAGTAGCCTGGTAACGCAAGCCTTCATATGGGCCGAAGAACATCGGTACGCGACCGCTGATCACCGCCTGAACGCCGGCCGGGCGGTCGGGGAAGATCGGAATAGTGATAGCCGGTTTACCGCCGCTGACGCATTGATCGCTGGCTTGCTGCAAACGGGTGATCTGCGAAGTGCCGGCACCGGCACCCACGGTTTGGCCACAAAGCTGTGCTAAATCGGTATACGGGCCAAGTGCCGCATCTTTACGGGCAATCAGCGCCAGTTTGGAGGCATTGTAATAGCCGACGAAATCGACCTGCTGGAAGCGTTTTTTGTTGGCGTCGATGTTAGCCAGCGCCACGTCATAGCGGCCGGATTTCAGGCCGGGAATGATATTGTCGAAGCCGCCGGTGTCTTTCCAGTGGATCGCTACGCCAAGACGATCGGCAATCGCGCTCATCACATCGATTTCACGCCCGGCCAGCGTTTTGTTGTCCGTTTCATAGAAAGTAGTTGGCGGGGTATTCGGGTTGGTTCCCGCCACGATGTAACCGGCCTTTTTGATAGCTTCAGGCAGGCTGTCATGCAGCGCAGGATCGGCGCTGGCTTTCACTGCGGCACGGAAGGGCACATCGCCTTCGGCAGCGAAACCGCTGGCCAGCGGGGCCAATGTGGCAGAGGCCAACAGCAGGGACAGAGCGGTGCGTTTAATGGTGGTTTTCATGATGTTCCCCTGCGAATTAAGCCGATTGAACGTTGGCGAAGTTGATTGCCGGTTGCGGCAGGCCCAGGTTTTCACGCAGGGTTGAATACTGATACTCCTCACGGAACAGGCCACGACGGCGCAATTCTGGGATCACCAGTTCGACGAACAGTTCCAATTGGTTCGGCAGCACGGCAGGCATGATGTTAAAGCCGTCGGCACCTTGCTGTTCCAGCCACAGTTGGAAGTCATCGGCGATCTCTTCGGCGGTACCAACCACCACGCGATGTCCTCGTGAACCGGCGGCAACGGCGGCCAATTCACGCAGCGTCAGATTTTCACGCGCGGCCAGATCGGTCAGCAGTTTCACCCGGCTTTGGCCGCCTTCGGTCGTACCGACGTCCGGCACCGGGCCGTCGAGCGGGAAACCGCTCAGGTCAAAGCCAAAACGGGCAGACAACTGTTCGATGCCATTGTCGATATCCACCAACTGATTGAGTTGGTACCAGGTTTCCTGTGCTTCGGCCTTGGTACGGCCGATGATCGGCATCACGCCCGGCAGGATCAGCAAGTGATCCGGGTTGCGGCCGGCATCGGCGACAAATTGCTTTTGGCTGCGGTAAAACGCCTGGCCTTCTTCCAGCGTGGCGGCGGCGGTAAACACCACCTCGGCGGTTTCAGCCGCCAACTGCTGCCCGGCCGGTGAGGAACCGGCTTCGATAATCACCGGACGCCCTTGTGGCGAGCGCGAAATGTTCAGCGGTCCCTGTACCGAGAAATGCTTGCCCTTGTGGTTGGCGGCATGGATTTTCTCGTCAATGGCGTAAACGCCGTTTTCTTTGTCACGCACGATGGCGTCTTCTTCCCAGCCGTCCCACAGTTTGTAGCTGGCCTGCAGGAATTCGCGCGCCACTTCATAGCGCTCGGCGTGCGAAGGCAGGTCGTCACGGCTGAAGTTGCGTGCCGCATCGCTGGAGAATGAGGTCACCACGTTCCAGGCTGCACGCCCGTGGCTGATATGATCAATGGAAGCCATGGCGCGAGCCAAATGGAAAGGCTGGTCGAAGGTGGTGGAGGCGGTGGCCGCCAGCCCGATATGGCGGGTATTGACCGCCAGCGCGGCCAGCAGCGTCAGCGGCTCCAGGCGTGACATCGTAGACGGCAAACGGTGCACGCTGGTCGCCAGCGCATCGCCGACGAAGAACATGTCAAAGGTGCCTTCTTCGGCCTTTTGAGCGATCCAGGTGAACCAGTCGATGTCGGTCGGTGAACCGCTGGCACCGGCGGCACGCCAGCCGCCGACGTGGTGGCCCAGTGCCTGAACAAACAGGCCGAGACGTAATTGACGCGATGGTGTTGAAGGTGAAGTACTCATAATTATTCCTGTATTTATTATTGGTTTAGTAATTTTATTAAGCGGAGCAGCGCCTCGGGTTGCGCTAACGCGCAGTCGACGATCACGCTGTCGCTGTCCAGATGCGGCAACAGTTGCAGGATGCTGCGCAGCTTGGCGGTGACATCGGTTTGACGGGCGGCGGTTTGCTTTCTGGTGACAACGTCACTGAGTTGACGGCCGTCATGCAGAGTTAAGGTTACTCGGTGGAAGCGTAACTCTGCATCCAGCTCATCCGGTGGGGCCGTCAGGTCTTCATGGCGTTCAACCCGCGCCGCCAGGGCGGCAATCACCGGGTCAACCGGATCCTCGCCGTAATGCATCAGGGGCACGGTTCCGCTGTACAGGGCATCGGCGATGACGTATTCCAGGCTGAAACGTGCTTCAACCCCGTTTGATGGGCGACGAATATAGGGTGCGGTATCGGCACCCGGTGGAAAACTGACCTGAATGTGGCCGATTGCCGCAGGGATACCGGCGGTGGTTATGCCTTGTTCGAGCAGGCGCTCACGCAGGTTGAATGCCGCTTCGGCGGCGCTGTGGGTGCCGCCGCAGGTCGGGTAGCGTTTAAACTCCAGACCCGGTTGCAGAATACGCCACGGCGCACCCCAGTCGGCGGTCAACAGCTCCGGCCGTTGCCGTCCGTCACCGTGCGAGTGCAACAGGCTGTCTATTACGCCTTCCGGCTGGCCGGCAAAACCCGCCTGTGCCAGTAACACCGCATTGACCGCGGCACGTGCCGCCAATCCCGCATGCAGCGGTTTGGCTGCCGAACCAAACTGACTGCGCAACCCGGCGGCCTGAGTGGCGGCCAGCCCAAGGGCGACCTGCGTTTGTTCGGGTGTCAGCTGTAAATAGCGTGCGGCTGCCGCACTGGCGGCCACCGCCCCGAGGGTAGCGGTGCTGTGAAAACCTAACTGATAATGCTGAGTCCCGGCCGCCAACCCCAGTCGCCCGGCGGCTTCCACGCCGATCGCATAGGCGCTCAGCAGCGCATGCACATCAGGCGTATCGCCGGTCAGCGCCAGCAGTGCAGACAGGACCACCGTAGTTGGGTGCCCGCGTAGCGCAGGGTGATAATCATCAAAATCCAGTGAGTGGCTGACATAGCCAAAGTACAGCGCGCGGTTCTCTGCCCCGATGGGCGGGAATACCGATCTCACCGCCGCCAGGCCGCTGTCGGTGAGTGCGCCCTGGGCGACAGGCAATGCGCTGGCGAAATAATCCATCAGCCCGACACGGGCGGCCGACAGGGCGGAACCCTCGGGCTGGCTATTCAACACCAGGCGGGCAAATTGAGCGGTAATTAGCGATGACAAGATATAAAACCTGATTTTTTATGCGGTTATGCACTGGACTGCGATTCAGATTTCATTGTGTGGTGATTTGAACGCACACGAAAGAACGAACGGGACTTTGATATTTCCAAATGGAATATAGGAGGGAGTAGATAGCGCAGGATACCGAAGGAACAGGCTGTCGCGCCCGCCTTAGTCATTTTTGTGCAAAGCAAAGCTGGAATTGAGAATAAGCAGCCACTACGGCGCCCAGCATCAGGCTTTATCACCGGATGAACGCCGTAGTGAGCGATGACGCTATTTAATCATCGCCATCACATGTTTGAACATGGCGCTGTCAGCATTGGCCAATTCATTCACCAGGGTGAAATGGTTGCTGTGCCGGTCTTCCAGCAGGGTGACATCAAGCCCTTTCTCACGGCAGGCGGTGTAATAAGCCAGCGTCTGGTTCTTAAAGCCCTGAGTTTCTTGGGCCCCTACATCGAGCAGGATCTGCGGTGCATTGGCCTTTTCCGGCAGCATAAACAGCGGGCTGAGCGTTAGTGCTTGCTCTGCGGTCAGGCGCATCCAGTCATTCACGTAGATATCGCACAGCGGGCGAATGTCGAACAGGCCACTCAACGCCAGCGCGCCTTTAATCACATTCACCGGCAACTGATAAAGGTGCTGCCAGTCATCGGCGATCAGCATGCCACTCAGGTGGCCACCGGCCGAGCTGCCACTGACAAAAATACGCTCGGGGTCGATGCCATATTGGTCGGCATGGTGGTAAAGCCAGGCTATCGCGCTGCGCACCTCGCGGACGATTTCCGCCAGCGTAGCTTCCGGTTGCAAGGTATATTCCAGCGTCGCCACCGCTACGCCGTGACGGGTGAAGCTGGCGGCCATCGAACAGGCTTCTTCTTTGCGCTGGGAATGCCAATAACCGCCATGAATAAAGACCAACAGGGGCGAAGGCTGGGTGGCGGCCGGGAACAAATCCAGGCGTTCAGCAACGCCCATGCCGTAGTGAATATCATAGATCCCCGGCGTCTGTGCTTTGGCCTGGGTGGCCAGCGTCGCATATTGCGCCATGCAAGCGTCAAAATCTTCTACCGAAGCGCGGGCGTTGTATTGCTCGGCACGCACGGACAGGTCATCAAACAGCAGATCGATTTTCATCTTGTCTCCTTGTGTAGTTCCTCATCATCTGCCTGAAGCGGATTTGAAGTTTGATCCTTAATGCTGACCGATGACATGGCGTCATATGCATTAATAAACTGCATAGGCTGCGTCTTCCGCCATATCATGGGCTGACATAGGCTACTGACAGGTTCTTTCAGGAGTCAGTACTATGAAGCTAATTACTCAATCTGCCGTCGGCAGCCCCCATTCCGGCGGCATCCTCACCGGCCTTTCTCTGACCATGCTGGTTTCATCACTGGGGGCCAGCATTGCCAACATCGGTTTACCCACGCTGGCACAGGCGTTCAACACGTCGTTTCAGGCGGTACAGTGGGTGGTGATCGTCTACCTGCTGGCCATTACTACTTCCATTATCGCCATAGGGCGTCTGGGGGATCGGATCGGCCGCCGCCGCTTGCTGCTTATGGGCATTGCCTTGTTCACCCTTGCCTCAGGACTGTGCGCCACCGCACCGGATATCTGGCTGCTGTTGGCGGCACGCATTGCCCAGGGGATGGGTGCCGCAGTGATGATGGCGATGACCATGGCACTGGTGGGTGAGACGCTGGGAAAAGAAAATACCGGCCGTGCCATGGGATTGCTTGGCAGCATGTCGGCCATCGGTACCGCGCTTGGACCAACGCTAGGCGGTGCGTTGATTTTTGGTTTCGGCTGGCGGGCGATGTTTCTGGTGAGCCTTCCGCTGGGGTTACTGGCCTTTATGCTGGTTTATCGCTATTTGCCGGTGGGCCAGCCGCAGCCGCAAAAAGATAACGGCAGTTTTGATCTGCCCGGGACTTTGCTGCTTGGTCTGACGCTGGCCTGCTACGCGCTGTCGATGACGCTGGGGCATGGTGATTTCGGCGTCATCAATTTGCTGTTGTTGCTTTGTGCGGCGCTGGGGATCGGACTGTTTGTACGGCTGGAAAACACCACGGCCTCTCCTTTAATACAGTTGGCGCTGTTCCGCCAGGCTGGGCTGAGTGTTGGGTTGGTGATGAGCGCACTGGTCATGACGGTGATGATGACATCGCTGGTGGTAGGGCCGTTTTATCTGACGCATGGTCTGGGATTGGCGGTGGGACAGGCCGGACTGGCGATGTCAGCCGGGCCACTGGTGGCGGCTTTGCTCGGCGTGCCGGCCGGTCGGCTGGTGGATCGTCTGGGAGCACAAAAAATCACCGCCGTGGGCCTGGCGATCATGACCCTGGGGGCCGGCGTAATGTCGATGATGTCGCTCAATCAGGGGGTCTTTGGCTATGTGGCCCCCCTTTGCCTGATTACCCTGGGCTACACGCTATTTCAGGTCGCCAATAATACCGCGCTGATGAAGCATGCGGCCCCTGAGCAGCGCGGGGTGATCTCCGGCATGGTTAACCTCTCACGTAATCTTGGTCTGATCACCGGGGCCTCTGCCATGGGCGCTTTGTTTATGCTGGCGGCAAACACCGGTGATATCACGTTAGCCACGGCGGAGGCGGTATCAAACGGCATGCGAGTGACTTATCTGGCGGCGGGAGTGTTGGCGGCAATAGCACTGGTGATGACCCTGCGGAACCATGCCGCCACTAAACCGGACGGGGATTACAGTAGGTCGCCCCGGTAGGCGATATGAATTTTGTTGCCGTCCGGATCGCGTAGGTAAGCGCCAAAATAGCCTTGGCCATAATGAGGGCGCTCACCGGCTTCACCTTCCGAAATGCCGCCTGCCGCGATACCGGCGACATAGGCTTCTCGCACCTGTTGTTCACTGCGGGCGGTGAAGGCCACCATGCTGCCGTTACCGGCGCTGGCCGGTTGTCGATTATAGGGCTGGTAAGCGTAAAAACGCGGCAATGCCTGATCGGGCATCACCCAGCAACGTGCGGCGGGGCCCCCATCTGGGGTGACCGGGCGTTGAATTAACCCCAACGGCAGCAAAATGGCATCGTAAAAAGTGGCGGCTTGCTCCAGATCGCTGACGCCTACGGTGATATGACTAAACATGCTTTCCCTTAATATGTCCGGTTTACCGATTCATTCATCTTATGCCAATGAACCTAAAATGGTCGCGGCAAGCCTAAATTCTTAGCCCAAATACTCGATGATCGACAAACCGCCGTTGTAATCCGTACTGTAGATAATGCCCTGGGCGTCGACAAACACGTCGCAGGATTGGATCACCTGCGGGCGGTCTGGGCGTTTATCCATCATCGTTTCTGGGGCGGCGGGCACTAAAGCCCCGGTTTCTTTCGGTTGATAAGGGTTGCTGATGTCATAGGCGCGCACACCGGCATTTTGGTAGGTGGCAAAAATCAGCGTTGAGCTGATAAAACTGCCGGGGCGGTTCTCATGCAGGTTATGTGGCCCGAAATGCGCCCCCTTGCTGATGTAATCACGTTCCTCCGGCTGTGGGAAGGTGGCAATGCTTACCGGGTTGGACGGTTGGCGGATATCAAACAGCCAGATCAGTTTTTCGCCGTCCTGCTGGTTATCGAGCACCGCCTCATCCAGTACCACCAGCAGATCCCGGTCCGGCAGTGGCAGCGCGGTGTGAGTACCGCCACCAAAAGGGGGGCTCCAGTTGCGGTGGGCGATTAACTGCGGTTGGCTGCGATCTTTGATATCCAGCAGGGTCAGGCCGCCATCGCGCCAACTGGCATAGGCGGTGTCGCCGCTGATAATGGCATGGTGCAGGGCGTAGCGTTTACCTTCCGGCCAGTCTGGTGTTTCTCCACCGGCGCTGTGCATACCCGGCAGCCACCAGCGGCCGGCGATCTGTGGATTACGTGGATCGGCCAAATCGACGGTCAGAAAAATATAGTCGCTGTAGCCGTCAATCAGGGCGGAAACGTAGGCCCAGCGGCCACCGACATACCAGATGCGGTGGACGCCGATCCCCTCCAGCGCCAAAAAACCGATCTCCTTTGGCTGGTCCGGGGTCGAAATATCGAAAATTCGCACCCCGGCACTCCAGCTGCGGGCGTCATTGCCTGACACCGTCTTGCTGATGGCACGGGTGTAGTAGACCTTCTCATCGGCGAAACGGGCATCGGCAAACAAATCGCGAGCGTTGATTACCAGCAGCAAATCATCGTGTGCCTGTAAATGTACGTTCCAGGTACCCGGCGGCGCGGGGACAAAACCGGCCGCACGCGGGTTTTTCACGTCACGCGCATCGACGATAGAAAACCCCTGCGAAACCATATGCCCGATATAGGCATAACCCCGATGAACCATAACCTGCACGCCGTCAGGCTTACCGCCCTGATCGCTGTGGCCGATCAGCCGCATATTGCGGCTGTACTCGGGTTGGGGAAGCGCTCGCGATGCCATTTCCGTTCCTTACTTCTTAGCCTGTTGCGCTTCAAGCGTGGCGAACCACGGCGCGATAAAATCGTCCGATTTGCCCCAGCCAGGAATGACTTTGGCCAGTGAAGCGACGTTGGTGGCATCCGGGTGGCTGAGCAACAGATCCTGCGGGATGGCAGCGGCTTTAAATTCATAGGTCGCCGGGGTTTTCTCACCGGCAATCTTATTGGCCACCAGACGCAGGTTAACGGCACCAATCAGTTTGGGATCAACCGCCACGCTAAGCTTCCAGGCGCTGCCCTTGGCACGCATCAGCGCCAGATCCTGGTTTGAAATATCAATGCTGTAGAGTTTGATTTCGGTGCGACCATTCTCTTCCAGAGCCTTGTAGGCGCCCTGGCTAAACGCATCCCAGGTTCCCCAAATGGCATCGATTTTGCCCTTTGGATACTTGGCCAGGATCGCGCCGATCTTGTTGGCCGTATCACCCTGAACGTCGGAGGATACCGCGCCGATGGACTCAAGCTCTTTGATGCCCGGCTGATCTTTCAGCAACTTTTGATACTGCGCCTGACGCCGCTCCATCGGTGGGAAGCCCGCTACCCACAGCTTGACGATATTGGCTTTGCCGTCGAAGTCTTTCACCAGTTGGCCGAATGAAAGATCGGTCAACGAAGCATCATCCTGCTGGCTGATGGTTACCCCCGGGATCTCGCCCTGTACGGCGGTATCGAAGGCGGCCACTGCAATACCGCTGTCGGCAATGCGTTTCAACAGGGCGGTGGAATAGGGGTCACGTCCCTGAGACAGGATAATGCCGTCGTACTTCTGGCTGATGGCCTGGTTGACGAAGTCCTGAAACTTGGCGTCGTCACCGTTGGTCAGGAAGGTATTGACCTGAAAGCCCAGTTTGCGGCCTTCTTGCACCGCACCGCTGACAAACTGCGTGGTATTGTCGTCGGACCCCAGATTGCGGATCACCGCGATACGGATTGGCCCCTGGTGATTGGCAATCGCCGCCGGGATCGGCGTGGTGGCAGGGGCGGAGAACGCGGGAAACACGGCGAACAGGCTTAACGCCAGTAATGAGGTGTTGAACAGTTTCATTAAGTTTTACCCTGCATGGTTAAGCATCATTAAAAACGGGAGGACAATTCATCGTCACCATTGGGATGGTTGTTTATTCAAAGAATGAATTGAAGCCGTCAGTTTCCACGCGGGCGGAACGGATGACAATGAACGAAAAATCATAAGCTAATGCTAAAGAGTATTAGGCAATGCTAATCCTGCCTTTATGATGGCAAGATCAGACAAAATAAGGACTTGAACATGAGTGATAGCCACATTCGCGTGGTCGCCGGCCCCGCCAACTATTTTGCTTACCCCGGTGCGATTGACCAACTGACGCAATTTTATTCCCCGCAACAGTTGAACAATGCGCTGTGGGTGTATGGCGAACGTGCGCTGCCAGCGGCCAAACCCTGGCTACCGGCGGTGTTTGATGCTGCCGATGCCCGCCGGGTGTTGTTCGACAGTCACTGTAGCGAAACTACGGTGCGGGATATCGTGCAACAGGCCGGTACAGATCGTCAGGTGGTGATTGGCGTTGGCGGCGGTGCGGTGCTGGACACCGCCAAAGTGGTGGCCCGTCGGTTGGGCTTACCCGTGGTGGCTATCCCGACCATTGCCGCCACCTGCGCCGCCTGGACGCCGCTTTCAGTGTGGTACAACGACCAGGGGCAGGCGCTGCGCTACGAGATTTTCAACGATGCCAATCATCTGGTGTTGGTCGAGCCAGAAATTATTCTGCGCGCGCCAAAAGAGTATTTGCTGGCCGGTATCGGCGATACCTTGGCGAAATGGTACGAAGCGGTGGTGCTCAGTCCCCAACCGGAACGTTTGCCGTTGACCGTGCAGTTAGGCATCAATACCGCATTGACCCTGCGTGACGTACTGCTGACCGAAAGTGAGGCGGCGCTAAAGGCGCAGGCGCAAGGGCAATTGACTCAGGCTTTCCTCAACGTGCTGGAGGCCATTATTGCCGGCGGTGGCCTGGTGGGCGGATTGGGCGATCGTTATACCCGCATCGCGGCAGCGCATTCGGTGCACAACGGTCTGACCGCGCTACCGCAGACCGATACCTTCCTGCATGGCACCAAAGTTGCCTATGGCATTCTGGTGCAAAGCGCGTTGCTGGGGCAGCAGGAAACCGTGGCTCAGTTGATTGCGCTGTATCACCGTCTGGATCTGCCCGTCAGTCTGGCTGCTCTGCAGGTGGATATTCATGATGAGGCTCAGATCAAACGGTTGATTGAACGCACCTTGCAAGCGGGGGAATCCATTCATTTGCTGCCGCTGGCGCTGAACCCAGCGACATTGCGTTCCGCGTTGAGCTATGTGGAGTCACAGACGGCGTAATGGGGGGTGATTGCGTAGCCAGGCCACCGTATCCTGCAGCGTTTGTTCCAAAGGTCGGAATGTCAGCCCCAGGTCTCGTTCACTTTTGGCGTGATTGAAGTGAGAACGGTTGGCCTCTTTCACCATCAGACGCACGGTCGCCAGGCTGAGCAATACCGGTTTGCCGCTGAGGCGGGCGTAGGCTTCCTGCAGTGTTGCCAACAGGTAGAGTAACGGCAGTGGTAGTGTGCGGGTTGGCGTTTTGACTCCGGCAATAACCCCCAGCAGCGGTACCAACTGATGCATGGTCATGTGTTGTCCGGCGGCCAGATAACGCTCACCGCGTTTGCCTCGTTCTGCCGCCAGTATCATGGCCTGTGCCACATCTCGTGCATCAACCACTGAAAAACTGCCCGTCACCAATCCCGGTAATTTACCGCGCATGACGTCATTGGCCAACTGGCCGGAAGAGGTGGGGCCAAGATCGCCCGGCCCCCACATCCAGCCAGGCAAAACCAGGCTAGCGTGCATTTCCGGATGTTGATCCAGGAAGGCAAAAACCCTTTCATCTGCCAGTATTTTACTGCGGTAGTAATCATCGGCCTCTTCGGGACGTCGCAAACAGGTTTCGTCGATCGGCATGCCCGGTTCACCGTTGAGCACCGCGATGGATGAGGTATGGACAAAACGGCGTACACCTGCGCGGTAAGCCTGCTCCAGCAGATGCTCGGTTCCCTCAACGTTGATAGCTTTAAGCTTCGCCCAGTGGCTGCCGCCTTTGTAATTATCACGGAAGTAGGCGGCGGTATGGAACAGCACGTCACAGCCGTGCAGGTGTTCAGCAAAGGCGGCCACGTCAATCATATCGCCTTCGATCAATTCGATGCTGTCGGTTGCCTCGAACTGCTGACGGCCTTTTTCCATCGAACGCACCAGGGCTTTGACCCTGGCCCCCTGAGAGACCAACTCACGCACCAGATTATTGCCGAGCAATCCTGTCGCGCCGGTGACAAACGCCGTTTGTATTTTCATCATGATTAAAATCTTAAGTGAATTTCAAAGTTCAAGTGATATATAAATCTATGGCTAGAGGTTTAAAATATCAAGTGATATCTTGAATGCTTACAGGGCAGTGACAACCAGCGTAAAGTTGATACAGATGAAAACGATAAAAAAACGGTTAACTCGCGAGGAGAGCCAGCACCAAACCCGCGAACGGTTGATTGAAACCGCTCGCCAACTGTTTATTGTCGGTGGTTATGGTGGTACCTCAATCCGTGATATTGCCAGCCAGGCTGGCTATTCGCAGGGGGCTTTCTATTCCAATTTTGCTTCCAAGGAGGATCTGCTGCTGCAACTTTTGCAGCGGCATATGGAAACCGAGGCGGCACAACTCACCAGCCTGACCCAGAGTCATACCGATAGCACGGAACAGGTGTTAGCGGCACTTGAGGCATGGTCGGCGACCCTGAACCTGGAGGCCGACTGGTGCATGTTATCGATAGAACTGCAACTGCATGCGCAACGCAGCCCGGCCTTTGCCGTTGAATATCAAAAGGTTTGGGATGTTCATCAGGCAAAAATTGGCGCGGTGATCGGTTCGCTATTTCAGCAGGTGGGCAAGACGCCGCCTGCGGAACCCAATGAGCTGGCGGCGGCCTTTATGGCGATGGCGCACGGGTTAGCTTTGCAACGGACTGGTGTGGGCGCCGATCCCTCTGGCCGGTTGATTATGCTGTTTCTGCGTAGCCTGCTGTGGATGCCAACAGCAGGCTGACGGTCATTCAAGGCACGTAAATAATCTCAAAGCTGGAGGTTTTGTCGTAGTAGGGCGTCATGCCGCCATCGACGTAGAAAACCTGCAGGTCGTAATGATAAACCAGCTTTTTATCCGGATTGAGGATCAGATCCAATGCCGCGACTTTAACCGTGACGTCATGGCTGGGATGCTCTTTGGTCAATTCAACCGTCTGGTTGTCGATGTTCACCAAAATGCGTTTGATCGGGCGTGGTCCTGAAGGATCGTAAGCGCCGCTGTCGCTTCTGAATTCAACGGTCTTGTAGATGTCTACCGGGGCGGACTGTTGGATAAAGTCGAGCACCTTGCTCTGGTATTTGGCGTCCAGCGCCAGCATCACCGGCAGATGATCCGGGTTAAAACCGGTAAATTGCACCGACAAATAGCCTTTCAACAACAGGTTTTGCGGTGAACGGTTAAATAGCGCGTCCCAAATCAGCGCGAACTGCCGGGCGGGCAAGGTGAATGAATCGACAATCCCGCTTTGCAGGTTGATCAGCGCATTTTTTTCCTCGGTTTTCCCCTCCGGCAATGCCAACTGCAACACCAGCGAGTCGGCGTTGGCGAAAGGGGCCAACCGGGCATCCGGCTGCATTTGTGAAAACTGGGCCGTGGCGTTAGCAATGCGCCCCTGGTTCACCTTGGGTGACAGGAAGTAGTCAAAGGTCACCTTGATCTCATCCAGTGAGGTGGCGTGCTCGCTGGCAGAGAATGAAATCGACAGCATGGGCTTGCCGTCGGTATCGGTCGCCAACAGGAAGGTATCCGGCAGATAGTAAAGGTAGTTTTTGCGCACATAGTCCTGATAGTAATTGTACCAAAACTGCTGATACTCCAGTGGGGTGAGGATCAGTTGCAGACGAGCCGGGGGTGGCAAAATGCCCTGATAGATGTACGGATAGTAGTTTTCGGCAAAGTAGAAAACTTTAGGGTCGGTGACGGTATTGGTGATGCCATGATCGGTTTTGATGGCGACCACCAGCGTGGTTTGCGCATCGTAATCCGACAGGGCCTGCAGCAAGGCATCGCGCTGTTCCAGCTTGTACAGATCAAGCTGTGCCTGATAGCGGTTTTCCTGCGATGTCAGCATCACCTGGTCGAAGATCATCTCTTGGACGCTGCCAAAGCGGGTGAAACTCAGCACCACATAGGGAACCTGCGGCACCTGGCGACTCAGGGCGAAATCCAGCTGCATGCGCCAACTGGTGCCGTCGGTGCTGGTGGCAATCTGGTAACGGGTTTCACCTGAGACGATCTCGGTACAGACCTCGGCGGTCATCTCGTCCGCCAGCACCCGCGGGGCAGCCCGGTAACGTAGCTGTTTGGCCTCGACGTCAGGAAATTGTTCGCGCGCATTCTGCAAAATTATTTGGTTCAGTGTCACCAGGTCATTGAGAAAGGTATTCATGGTTATCCTCATTGCGTTCAGTTTGGGCCAGAGTTCTGAATTGGTTCAGGCAGGACGAGGTCCAGAGGAAGCGTCCGTCATGCCGACGATACAGCGGGCTTTCCAACCGGTCGGCGGGCCAGTGCCAGTTGGCCAATGCGTCAATCACCGGCGTGAGCTGCGGGATCCCCGCCAGCCTGGCGTACTCCAGGGCGGTGCGCCATTCGTTGGGGTGGGCGTAATAGGGGGTCAGAATACTGAGCCGGTCGTAACGGTGGTCGCTCCATTGCACTGCCTGATTCAGCATCTGAATAATGCGCCGATAGGCCGGCAATACGGCGTCGCTTCCGGCCACCAGCGTATTGAGTAAAATCAGCGCATTGGTATTTACACAACAATCCAGTTGGCGAATATCATTGTCGTCCTTCATCCAGGTATGAAAGCTTTGGCACTCTGCCCATTGGTGCTGTTCGGCAGCCTGACGGGGATCGACCCGGCAGACCTGATAGCCGTTCATCTGTGCAATTGTCTGCCTGACCTGTGCCAGCGAAATACGTCCAAACTTGTACAGCAGCTCGGTAATGATGGCGGTGTCGTCAATGTCGGCGCAAATACGCTGATTGGCCATCCACTGGGGATGGGCGGCCGTCGGCCAAAAACTGAAGTGGAACGGGCGGGTTTCGCAGGCGATTAAAAAATCCAGCGCCCTCTCAATAAAGGGAGCGGTTTGTGGGGTGTAATCCAGGGTGCGTAACACCTGCGCGGTAACAAAGGCATTTTCATCCTGATGCCAACGCCCGTCCGGCGTTCGGACATGGGCGGTAAAGGCACCGCTGGCACACTGTTGCTCAAGTAACGCCGTCAGGCTGGAGCGGACAGTTTGTATGGCCAGGGGAGCCGGATCCAGTGGCATCTCTTCGAAGTGGGTGTTTTGCGGGCTGAAAGTACAGCTGATGGCCTGACGACCCTGCATATCCACCGAAAAACCCACCACGTTGAATTGCAGCGGAACCTGCGCGGTCATTGCGCATTGCAACAAAGGCATGGTTTGGCGGCTTTGGGTCAGCAAGGCTTGCACCGCAGGGAACACCCGCGAATTATCACCAAAGAAGCTGGCCGCCATGGTGAACAGCGTGAAGCTTTCCAGTTCGTCACCGGGGCCGTAAACCAGGCTAAAACCGTAGGTGGTGGCTGGAAAACCTTCATTACTCAAGGTCTGTTGCAGGGCGTGGTCCAGCAGCGGTGCCAGCGTAGGGAACAGCCGTTCGCAACCGAAAAAGGTCATCACCGCCGCAATCTCGGCATCGGTGATGCGGGCGCTGTGCCACTGAAAGTAATATTCACGTGGTGAGTTGGGCTGCTGGGGATAATAGCCCACCATCAGCAGTGACAATCCCGCCTGTTGGCAGGCAAAGGCAGGGTAATCCTTCACGCCGCCGGGCCAACCGTCCGGGTCTGGAGTTCCGGGCGGCACTTCGGAATACACTTTGGTTTTAACCGTCTCCGGACTGTATTTTCGTCCCAGCCAGGATCCAAACCGCAGTGGCTGTGTGCTCTGGCGCTGCATGTGGCCGACTGCCGCCAAACAGCTTTCGACCTTCTGCTGAGATGGCGAAAGGGTCAGTTGCTGGTAGTGCCGGTAAAAATTTTCAACTTCCCGATCTTCGGCGTAACGCGGCAAAAAGGGATCCAACGTGCAGGAAAGTGCCTGCGGGTTAGACGACGAAACGGTGAACTCGAGCGGGCAGCCGTTATACCCCAGCAGGCTGGTGTTAAAGGCGGCCGCCAGGCAGCCGGAGGCCAGGCGTGCCTGGCTGAACCGGGCGATCTCGGGCACCAGCGTGGTGTGCAAGTGCGGCGCTTCCTGACACAGGGCGCTTACCAGGGCGTTCCATGCCGCTGGTAATACTGCATGGCGTTCGACCATCGTCAGTCACCTATGCCACGGCCGGGATAACAATGGCCGGTGGGTTTTCGCTGCCGTCGATCGTGACGCTATCACCTCCCACCTTCAGGTAAGTGATTTTGTAGTCAACCGTCCAGGGCTTCTCGGTCAGGCAGCGATACTTAAAGGTCTGCTCTTCGGTTTTATCCGGATTAAACTGATATTTCTTGGTTTTTCGACTCTTTTTGTCGTCCAGATAGGTCAGTTCGACGATCACCTGATTGTAATTCTCCCAGGAAAATTTCCGGTCGAGGAAGATGGCAATCTCGTTGAAGGTCAGCACCGCCCCGGGATCCAGGTTCAGTAGGGTTGATGCCGAGACCGACTGTGGTTGATAGCTGCTGCTGCCTTCCCAGCCGGTGGTGGCGGCAGACTTGAAGGCATACTCGCTGTGGATCACAAAGAGTTCATTGCGGTCGCTGCTGCGAGAAATGCTTTTGCTCCATTTACCGTCATCGGTGATAAACGGCTCGGCGGTATAAACCTGTTTGTTGTAGTCGATTTTGAACGTAGCGGCTTTAATGCCGTACTCGGCAAAGCCGTCCGGCCCCAATACGGTAAAGTCGATTTTCTGGAAGAAGGGATCGTTAACGTTCACTTCAATAAAGTAAGGCGGTTCTTTTTTGGCGCGCAGGATATCGCTGCCGATAAAGTTTTGCGGCACTGCCGATTGGCTGAGGGCTTTCGACGAAATGTAATTGAAGTTCAGGCTTTTGGTTTCTTCGATCCGCACCAGCTTAATCTCCAGTGAGGCGCTGGGGAACAGCCCGCCTTTACCGCCTTCTTCGCCGTCTTCCTTGCCGCTGGCGAGCAGAGATTCCAGGATCGAGTCGCTGGCTGATTTGGCCTGGGTATTGCTGTCATCATTAGGTTTAAGCGACGCGGTAAAGAAGCTTTTCAGGATCTCTTCTTTGACAAACTGCAGCGCCCACTCTTTCTCTTTGGCTTCCTCCTCGCTCGGCATGCTTTCGGTCACCTTGATAATTAACTTTTGATCCTGCTGCAGTTTTTTGATCACGCTGTCAAAGCCCAACCAAAAACTGGCGGGGGTTTCCACCGGGATTGGGATATTGGCGCCAAATTTCAGGTCGAACTCCTTGTAGAGGCTTTCAAACTTGGCCTCGACCTCGACTTTCAGCGCCGGGGTAATGCCGGTAAAGCTAAGGTTGTAGGCCACGGCGGCCGGGGCCTGCGCCTTATTAAACGCCGCCTCCAGGATCACCGCCTGTTGTGGCGTCAGTTTGGCGCTGAAGATGGCGCTGTTGTTGCCAAACAGGCTGGGGCATTGCGCGCTGATCAATTCGCCGTTGGCATTGCTGCCGACATCAAGCACAAAAAAGTTCACCGTGCCTTTGTCATAGGGGACCTGGGCCTTGCGGGCGGTTTTGGGATCCACTTTCAGTTTGCGCAGGTATTCGTTGAAGGCCGTGTCCAGCTTGGCGGGGTCGATCGAGGTATTGACCTCGAAGTTGATGTAACCCCCTTGCTGGCCGCTGCCGTCGCCGGTGTACTTGATCAATGAAAAGATCGGCTTTCCGTCTTTCGCTGCGATATGGATATCACCGGGCAAATACCAGAACTGCTTGTCATCGGAGTCGTCGGCAAAGAAGGTGATGTTGTCGATAGTGGCGGTTCTTGCTCTGAGTAATAACATGGCGTTTCCTTAATTAATTGCGGTTGGCAATATCAATAGCGTCTTGATCGGTGGTGGTTTGGACGTACTCGGGTTTATCCCCGCCCTGATCCGGCAGGTAGCTGAACCAGATCTCCAGGTCGACGGTGAGCCGTTCTGGGTCAATTTGGTCGGCGCTAAAGCACTGAGGGGCGGCGTCGGTTTCGCTAAACTGAAAAATTTGCTGTAGGGGTGGGGTGTCATCGCCGGGCAAATAGGCATAGCTGGCTGAAACCAGCACCGACTCCACCTGTTGCCAGTCCATACTGGCGGACAGCGTTAACACCCGTTGGTGATACAAACTGGAGGGCAGATACACATCCTGGCTGGTCGGTTCGTCCAGTACCGCAGAGATATGGGGTGAGTTGACGGCGCTGCTGTACTCCTTGGTCACGTCAAATAAATACTGGTCGGGATTGGGCAGCATCACCGGGTAGCTGTCCTGCTGCGCAGTCTGGCTAATCTGAAAGCTTTTCGACAGGCTGGATGTTGGTACGTCAATGTGACGGCAACGCAGGGTGACCAATACCGACTGGTACCAGCGCCAGTCAAACAGGTTGGCAGCCTTGATGACAAAATCGTAGCGGCCATAGAGCGACTCAATATCCAGATAGACATCGTTCAATTCGGTTTGCAGCGCGCCGGAGCTGACCGACCTCACGCCGCCCACCGCCTGGTTGAGATAGACGGTGAAGTCATACTCGACGGGCCACAGCATTTTGCCGGTTTTAGGATCGGTGATACTGGGTGACCTGAAGCTTTTTGGTTTGGTATCGCCCTGGCGGAAAGTGTATTGCTTGTTGTCCGGCCCATAGCGCAGACGCACCATCACCAGTTGAACGTTAGTGTCCAGTTCGTCGGACAGCAGATTGACCCGAACCTCTCTGTGGGCGAAAAAATCATCCTGCAGATCGCTTTGGCTAATCACCCGCTCGGCCTGGTAGTCGGTACCGGCGACCAGTTCAGCAAGCAGCGTCTGTGGATAAATCGAGCGTTTGACCACCGTGGTTTCCGTCAGTTTTCCGCTTAAACGCCGCTGGTCAATATCCTCAACCGACAGTCGTTGCAGGTAAAAACCGGCCTGGGGTTTGGCTTGTTGTGGCACTTCGGCAAACACCGGGGTAAAAAACTCGCCGGTCAGGATCTGCGTCAATTCGGCCGCGGCCTGCCTGAAGTGGCCATCGGGATCGGTATCCCTGACCTTGATGGTCACCACTTTCTCACTGATCAACTGCGCCGAAGTTTTTTCGATATCGACGGAAAAGATCAGCAGATTGAAACCGACCGACTGTTGCAGGAATTGATAAACCTGGTCCCAGCGGGCCTCCAGTTCAAAGGTGGCCGGAGGAAGTTGTAACAGGTAGTCAATTTTGTAGCTGATGGCAATCGGCGCGGTGGCTGGTGTGGCCATCAGACTGGCGAGCAGGGCGATATCGCTGTCCTGGACCAGTTTGGCCAGCAGATAACAGTTGAGCTGCTCGCTCAAGGAGGTCTTGCTGGTTTGGCCTTCGATAAAGCCGGGAATGTTCAGCGTGGCGGTACAGCCGATCGCCTGCAACGGCAATAATACCGCGTCGTGCGGCATGTCCGGACTGGCTGCTGCTGCCGCCCTGGCGGCTTCGGGACTGCTGTTCAACTGGGTTTGCAATGACAGCATGGCATAGTAAACCGTGGTCGGTTGACTGCTGTTTCTAAATATCTGTAGCTGGACGGCGGGCTGGTTACCGTCAATAACGCTAATGCCCGGCGCCGCCGCGCAATAATAATAAATCGGCCTGTCCGGGTCGGCTCGGATAAAACAGATGTTTTGCACTACGACCTGAGTGTTCATAGCGACCATTCCATTTTATAAAGGTGAGTCAGGGCAAAGAAGCTTTGCCCTGGGGGGTCTCAGAGCATCAGAAAGTCACCACCACGATGGTGCTGGTTCCTGTCACATCCTTCTCGACGGTTTTTTCAAGATTGTCAGCCCCGTAATACACCGTAGAAACGTAATGGATCTTCACCTCGTTGCCTTTTTCCACCTGCATCAGATCGAAGGTCAGAGATTGGGTGAGGGATTTAGAATCGAACTCGGTCAGGGCCAGGGATTGGGACTGCGTAAAGTCCCATTTCGGGTAATACACCACCATTTCATAGGTGATCAACGTGACGTCTTTCTGGGTTGGTTTGAAGATAATGGTGTACTTCTGTGTTTTCGGCAGGGCATTGGCGACCAAAATCTGGTGGCCACGGATCAACCCATAGCCCGGTAGCTGCGGGCTGGTCTCAACGCCGTTGGGGATATAGGTCAGGCTGTCACCGTCCAGGGCATAGTAATCGGTGGAGAAATAAATCGGTTTATCCACATCGACGCCAATCGGATAAATAAAGGGTTGAGGAGGTGTCGACTCATTGACCACCTGGCTGTTGGTCTTGAGTTTGACCCCCTTATCCGGATCGGAATATTGAGTTTTGATTACCACCTGGCTGAAGACTTTCCAGCCCATAGGATCAAGTAGCGTAGCAATGTCGGCATAAACGATGCCGCATTCGGCTACGTTGATGAAGATAATCAGATCCTTATCGCTCTGAAGGTCGCCAGAGTGGTAGGGTTTGGCCTGCATACCGGTGAAGTTGACGGTATAGGAGTATTTAAATGCGCGGCCCAACTCGGGTTTGATAAACCATTTGCCGGTTTTTTTTGCTCCGCTGTCGCCAGGGGAAAACTGCAGGGTGCTCTGGTTATCTTTGTCGTAGTAGGCGGTCACCACGATATTGGCCACGTTATATTTCGCCAGATCCGGAGTGACAAAAAACTCGGGCTGGATGTACTGATAGAACGGGTCGTTGAGATCGTACTCTTTAAAGTACTCTTTCAGATTGGCTTCGCCGACGATGGATTGGATCGACGGCAACTGGGTCTGTGGCGCAATGGAGAAGGAGACCACCGAGTTTTCCTCATAGACGCGAGTAAAGCTTTTGGTTTCGCTGAGGCTGGACTTGAATTTATCAAAACCGTCGGCTTCATTAAGCAATTCGAGGCTCATGTCCAACCCGGTTTGGCTACTTAAAATCTGCTCTACCTGTTTCTGACCCCAGGCGGTCAGACCGTCCTTCCATTTAATGTACTGATCCGGTGTCATGCCCATTTCTGCTGCGGTCAGCCCGACCTGAACGTCGATTTTGATCGCGCCTTTTTCGATATATTCGCGCTCAATTTTTTTCTCATCGGCCGACCAGGTATGGTAGCTGATGCTTTGCGTTACCGATTTGGTGATCTCGCTGTCGTAACTGACGGTGACTTTGGCGGCCGGCAGGGAGGCATCCAGGTTGAAGTCGAAGCGAATGCCTACGCTGGAGTTTTTATCGGTGCCTTTCAACACCTGTTCGAACAGGGTGGCACCTTCACCGGTCAATGACAGGCTGAACACGGTGTTGTTGTCCCCCAGGCCGGATGGCGACAGGGTGGTGGGGATTTGGCGATAGAACTTCTCGTTGCTGTCCAGAATCAATGAAGCCTGTGCCGAGGTGAGTCTCGGGACTTCCAACCTGATTTCTGTTGGCGTCAATTCCAGCACGAATTGGTCATTGCCTTTGTTGCTGTCATATAACGCGACAAATCTGGCTGCCTGGTCATCATTCAGGCTGGTATTGCGCAACGCGGTATCCCTGGCGGCTTTTTTGGTCGCGTTTTCAGGATCGGCCACCGAGGCCTGCTCGGCTTGAACATATTTGACGATCAGGGTGGATTTCGCGATCAGCGGATCTTTAAGCTTGCCGAGCAACTCGATGCTGATCTTGCTTTTCATCTCCGCATCAGGCTGCGGCAGCATGACGGTAAATTGCGCATAGCCGCCCTGGGTGTCTTCACTGCGATACTTGTAGAACATGAAGTAGGGGCTTTTGGCATCCCTGGCGACAAACACCGGGATTTCGGGCACCACATAGTAAATATTCTTATCAATGCTGTCGCCATAACAGGTAAAGGCATATTCCTTAATACCCAGATATTTATCCGTGGCGATCTTGACCGATTGCTGCAAAGCGGTGGTTAACATAGGGTGTTCCTCTTGTTTATGTCACTTGTTGTATTGCAGTTTGACGGGGCTGGCGCTGGCCTGTTGCGGGCCAGAGTCGTAGGTTTTGGGGAATATCGACGCTGTTTTTCCTTGCCAACGGTAGTCAATGCGACCGTTTAATCCGTTGGCATGGGCATTGATCCACCAGTTGGCTTGCCACTGTTGGGTGCTAAACGAGAAGCTAAAGTTTTGTTTTTTCCCCTGACCGGCCGGCAGATAGGTCGCAGTGCCGTTGATCGACTTAAACTCTGTCTTCAGGTGTTCGGCTTCAAACAGCACGCTGTAAAAACCCAGGTCTTGCGGAGTAAGCGCGATGTTGTCATGCCAGTGGAGTTGATTCTCATAGCTGGAGTAATCAGCAAACGTCACTTTGAGGGTGATATCGCTGACCTCCGAGGTGGTTTTCAACGTCACCGGTGGGAAGTTGGGCCACGGCATCGGCGTTTGTGTCTGGTCGTAACGCAGCTCAATCGACATGATATTGAAACCGTTAGGGTTGAAGCCCAGGCTCACTCTGCATTCACGGTGCTTGACGGGTTTGTCCGGCCGAGTGGGCTCTGGCAACGGCGTTGGCATAAACGTGATTATGCTGTCGGCAGGCAGTTGGCCAAGCAGGCTGGCGATATCCTGCTGCTGCGCCAGCAAATAACGCTGTGGCACGCTATTGCTGTAGCTGACGTCATAACTGATCTTGCTGGGGATCTCATCTATCGAGTGGATGTTACGCAGCGTGTTGCTGACCAGTTGTGACGCGGTTTTCACTAACGAATCCCTGACCAACTCGCGGGTCTGTTCCGAGGGGGCGTTGTCGAACTGCTCCAGCAGGGTGATCACACCGGCGTCGATCTGCTGGTTGAGCAGGATGGCGATAACTTCCGGTTGGCGCGCCTGCTCGTTGAAGGCCAGGGTTAAAAATGCCACCCAGTCCGCCTCCAGCCTGGCGGTGGCACGGCTGCTGACGCTGAACTGGCTGTGAGAGACCAGATGAACCTGGTTCTCGGCTCCCCGAATGGCGTTGTCCAAGAGGATCCACTCAGTGTGGGTCAACGGCATTTTGGACTGTTCAAACTCGACGTTATAGCTGTCTGACTCTGGCTGGTGGATAAAACGCAGGAACAGCGATTGGCGGATGTCGCCTTGCTCCAGGCTGATTTTTCCCGGTGCCGGGATGAAATGCTGGCGGATATAGGCCTCAATCGCCGCCGTGTCGACCGGCAGGTTGGGGGCGACAAAGGTCGCCAGACCGCCGCCAGGGCTGGTCAGCAAATGCAGTGCACTGACTTTACCGCCCGGGCCGTCCAGCACCACCTGCGGAGTATAACTGCCGTAGGTATAGCACTCTGGCGGCCGCGTTTGGTCGTGGAAGGACAGGGCTCTGCCAAGCAGGAAAAAGTTCTGCAGCATATGTTGGGGATTCAGTTCTTCAGTGTTCATTTTTCACCTTTGACATCAATCGTTTGATCGCCGGTCACATAGGCCGACCATGGGCCGGTGCTGATTTGGTAGCGAAACCCACTGGCAAAAATTGAAGTGACCGTCCAGGGGTAGTCGTAGCTGTTCTGCTGGTGGGTAAAGCTGTGCTCCGTGGTGCGGCTTTGGCTTTCCGGCTGAAAAGTCAATGTGACTTTGAGCATTTCAGCGGGCAGAGCGACGGTGATCCGCGCTCGCTGTGAGCCAAACTGCGGGAAGCTGTAAGCCCCGATGGTGGTAGCCTGGGTTATCGGCATCGGTAGCGGCACGACCCCACCACCGGCCAACTGGTAAGCCGTTGCTTCAATAAAGGTTTCGTCACCGAGAACCGGGCAACTGAAATAAGGTTCTGCCGCGGTTAAGGCCAAATCCTGGCGCCAACCGGCAGAATGATAGATACCGCCAATCCGACTCTCCTTGGCGAAACCCGGATCAAGGCTGATGGTCAGGAATGGGCAGGGCAATGCGGCGTAATCCAGTACCAGCGCCCGTTCGGCGCAGGGGCGCCGTTCACCGATCAGAGTGTGCCAATTCCCCTCCTGCGGATAATTGAGCCGGATTTGGTAGAAGAAAGGCACGGGCTCCAGCGCACTGGTATGAAAACGGAAGGTCAACCGGCTTTGGTCGGGGCCCAGTCGTTGGGTTTGGCTCTGTTCAAGCGGGTAAATATTCCCGGCTGGAACAGTAAGCTGAATATCGATAGAAACGTTGCTTTTCAGTCCCAGCGGCAAGACGTAAAAGACGTCGATTTCCTGTTCGCCCGGCGGTAATGGCGGGGCGGTAGTGCGGTGAATGATGGTATCAGGTGAGACCTTGGCAATTTGCTGTGCGGCGGCAAAAGGATCCAGTATGAAACACAGCGGACGCCGGCTCAGTACCACGGAATCGAGCTTGAAGATCACCCGTCCGCTCTGTGCTGGAACGCTCAGGGCGATCATCGCGGTGTTACTGGAGGCTGGACCGGGGTAGGGCGTGCCCCGCAAATTGTAGAGACGGTCAAGCAACGTCTGACTGAACAGTAGGTTTCCCTCAGGATCGCTCACTGGCAGTGGTGGGCTGATTTGCAGTGGCAGCAGCGTAATATTCTGGTAGAGATATTGCGTCAGCAGGCCATAGTCAAAGGCCACCCGATCATCGCCAACAGGCTGCGCGCCTTTGACTCCGGTGATCAATGCCAGTATCAGTTCCCGGGGGTCAAACTCGACGGAGTACGCCAACCGTGGTGAGACCCCTTCCACAAAACCGTCCAATCGAGCATTAAAGCCGATAGTTTCGTTGAGCAGGGTTTTCTCGATCAGTTGAGTGCTGGCCGAGTTCAGCAAAATAATAAACTGGATGCACTGTGCCGAATACCAGGTCGGGTCATAGCTTTGCCCACTGAGGGTGCTGTGATACTCAATCGGTACGTCAAATCCCAGGCTGGCGGGCAACACGGGCAGCACCTTCACTGCTTTATCCGGGTGCTGTTGTTTGAAGTCCGCCAGGCTTTGCTCACCGGCATACTGCAGTTCGGTGGTGAAATTCAACCAACCGTAAATGCTGTCGGTACTGGGACTGCGAACAATATCCAGCGAGAACGCCAGGGGATCTGCCGCCAAAATGGTGACGGATGCCGGGTATAAAAAATAGGCATCATTTTGCTGATAGGTCGCAATGAACCTGTGCTGATCGGTAATAATAATCTGCTGAAAGTCCGGGTATCCCTGATACATAAGTTATTTACCCGCCGCATTGAGATGGTTTTGGTAATCCTGATGCCATTCTTTCGGCAGCTTGCTCAGGATATTCGCCGGACGTTGGTAATATTCATCTTCATAGATGCGTTGCATCTGGATATCGCCGACCAAGATACCGTTAGCGTACAGGGTGTTATCGTCGTAACGGCCATTGTCAGCGGAAGGCTCGGCGGACAGTTGCAGGTTATACACCTTCAGGTCACCTTGTTGTTGCACCATGCTTATGATTTCACTTTCACCGTCCAGGGTGATTAATTTAGTTGAATGATTTAGTTCACGAGCTATCACCACGCCGGACGGGGTAATAAAAGGGTGGCCCAGGCTGGCAGTAATATTCGTTATTTTGCCTTTGTTATTACGCAGGGTGAACTCGATGTAATGGCGTTCCTGTCCGCTGGTGACGGCTTCAACCCTCAGGGGGTGATTATTCCTCGACAACACAGTTTCACCGATGCTGATGGCTGAAATTTGTTTTTCACTGCCATCCTGCATCAGTATTTTTGTATCTTCGGCCAGACAGCCGTAAACAATACGCATTGGTTTTAACAGTACGGTGTTTAAAAAACGCTGTTCGGGTTCAAGACTTTTTGGCGCATTGGTAATAAAGCTGACAACGCTTTTCCCGTCGACGTTAAGAATGACTTTGAAAACATAATAAACCCATTCGCCAGACTCAAAATCAACCTGATTGAACCTTAGCCAGTCCAGATCCCAGGCGATATTGTTACCGTTAATTCGGGTGTTGGGTGAGTTGAAAATATTGTAGTTGCTGAACGGAGTGATAGGATCGCCCCCCGCGCGGGTACGTATCAAATAAATAGTGTTGCTGGCTTTGACCGGCTGACCGCCGCTGAGCTCAATTTGGCCGAGATAGGTGATATTACCTTTAATGGGGACCCTGACAGAACCATCATAGGTGTTACGGTAATCGCAGTCACCTTCATTACGGGTTAAACAAATTTTTATTTCGTTGGGATTATTAATACTTCGCGGTGATTCATTATAAATATCTTTAGGGTAACTCTGACTGGTAATGATTTCCGCACCGTAAACCGTATTATTGTTGATGGTTTGTGCAAAGGTATAAATCACCGTGACCGGATAATCCGTAGCAATCTGGCTGCCCGGATAGACCCCGTTGGCGCTAAGGGTGCAGTCTGCGGCGTAGACATAGGCCTGGTTGTAGTTCACCGTGCCGACATTGGTCGCTTCAGCGTCAAACAGACCCAGGGTTTGCGTCACATTGGCCGCCGACACCGGCAGAGAGCCAATGGCATCTGCGCGGTAGTTTCTGCCATCGGTGGAGTCGAGTCGGACAATGCTGTACACCGGTTGGGCGGCGCCGTCACTGGCTTCGCTCAACCGGCCAGCGCTCCGTTTAAGCTGCTTTGCCTGTTGCCAGCATTGGGTAAACTGCGGGGCATTGCCTGAGGCAAGACCGGCAAGTTTTAATTGAATATCGTAAAAACTGACCAGCAAAGGGTCGCCGGGCTGAATAATAAACAAGCCGCTGTTGCTATATTTGCTGATGACATTTTTGACAATAGTCTTTTCATCTGAAGTATAACCTTGTGTGATCATAATATCAGCACCCAATAAGTTTCAGACATGAGCATGCCAAAGGCATGACAGAGATAAATCAGGTTTTGGTGTTTAAGTTATGAGTTTATTTGCACGTTTCTTTGCAATAGGTGTAAATGGCGCTCAGGGTATCGGAACCCAAATACTCCTCAAATTGAGCATCGGTGGGGTCAATATCAGGATCCGCAGTCATGTTGTACAGTTCTTGAGCAAACATATCTTTGGTGGCGGAGGGTTTGCTTTTAAAGTAAGTTTTTAATTTACCTTTACTGACCTTGCGTATCCAGGCGAACTCACCGCCAAGCGCTACTTTTCCGGTGAAGAGAAATACCTTGCTGGTATAGAATGAAATATCATTGGGGAAAACTCTATAGCGAACAACCTGCTGAACTTCAATATTTCTTAGGGTTTCTTCCAGGGTTTCTCTTTTTATCACGTTTAGAGCAAAATTCTTGCCATCAACCGGGCCATCTTTTGCATCCGCAGTGCCGCCAAATAACATCGGACAACCTCGGGCAAAACCTTCATTTTTCAAACCTAATAGAATAAAGTCATCATTCCCAACAGCAGCCGGATTGCTGTCAAGAATGACGTATTTTTTAATGGGCATAGTCAGGTCCTTATACATTGGTGAGTATAAAAATAGGATTTATTTATCGGGTCGGGAGCGATGAATTACTCATCATCAACAATAGCAATGGCGACTAAAAAATCAACTGACACTTAAAAATAAATGAAGTATTTTTTTGTTTACATCGAGATAATCAAGCAAATCACCGCGTTAACAAAACCAAGGAAAAATTATTTAAATAATCAAATAAACAGGAGGTGGTTGTTTTTATTTTGTTAATTATTATTTTTAATTGCATTAAATCAAGGAATTGAGATGGCCGGTTTCTGAAGCCTTTCCACGCTTGTTGAAATAAACCAAAACGATTAGCTAAGCAATTAATTGTGATGTAGGAATTTCTTTAATCATAAAGGTTGTGAATAACTAATTAAACAGTTGAAATAGTTATCACGATAGCTAGTGAATGATATTTATACTTTGCTAATGATATTATGGAGCAATGGTTTGCCAAAGTGTTCGCCGGACGGGGTCCGGTAAACACTTAAGATCAGGTGCCATCAGGCATGGGCGTTAGTATCCCAAACCGTCATCAATGCCGTGACGGCGTTATCCAGCACAGGGTAGTCGACACCGTCCCGTGCCAGCGTCGAAACGCCCAACAGAAAGCTGTCGAACAGCGTGGCGATAACCGCAGGATCAATCTGTTTTCTTAACTCACCGCTCGCTATGCCCCGTTGAATACAGTGACTAAAACCGTTCAAGGTGCGTTGGCGGGAGTCTGTCAGCGGTTTCAGCACGGCGGCATGCTCAGCCGTGCTGCCGGACATCACCGCCAGAGCTACCATGCAGCCTTTGGGATGATGCTCTTCGCATTGCATCTTAACCGAGCGGCGCAAGGAAATTTCAATCGCTTCTCTGGGCGGCAGTGAATCATCCCACAGCGCATCATTAACCCGCCCGTAGCTATTGAGATAGCAGGACACCGTCTCGTTGAACAGCGCTTCTTTGGAACCAAAGGCAGCATAAAAACTGGGTGCGGTAATGCCGCCACCGATCTCCGCCTTAAGCTGTGCCAGCGAGGTGGACTGATAACCGTGCTGCCAGAACAGATGCAGTGCCTGCTGCACAGCCTGGTCGCGATCAAAGCGGCGAGGGCGGCCCATTTGTGCCATAACGGTCTCCAGGTTTGTTAGTTAAATACCGATCGATATAAATGTCATTGACACTCAGATGATACCCGCTTAGCATTATTATACCACTCGATACATAAATCAATTCGCGTGATGGACTCACGGGTACGGATAAGTGTCGACCATATTTATACCGATCGATACATAATGAGGTTATTGATGAGCCAGACCCCTATCAGTTGTCTTGAAGACCGAGAGATACCCGCTCAGGCGCAGCGATTGCCGATGGCGGCGCTGCTGGCATTGGCCATGACCGGTTTTATCTGTATCGCCACCGAAACCTTACCCGCGGGTTTATTGCCGCAGATGGTCCCCGGTCTACAGGTGTCGCCCTCGCTGATCGGACAGATGATTACCGCCTATGCGTTGGGGTCTGTGTTGGCGGCCATTCCCCTGGCGCTTGCCACTCAACGCTGGCGTCGACGTAATGTTTTACTGCTGACCATTGGCGGTTTTTTTGTCTTCAACACGGTCACGGCACTTTCCTCCAGCTATGTTGTCACGCTGGCTGCGCGTTTTTTTGCCGGAGCGGCCGCAGGGTTGGCCTGGAGCCTGCTTGCCGGTTACGCGCGCAGAATGGTGGCGCCTCATCTGCAGGGTAAAGCTATGGCGGTGGCTATGGTTGGCGCGCCAATCGCGCTGTCGCTGGGTGTCCCTCTGGGAACATGGCTGGGGGCGGTGGTGGGCTGGCGCAGCGCTTTTGGTGTGATGTCTTTGATGACGCTGGCATTAATCGTTTGGGTGTTGGCAAAGGTGCCGGATTATCCTGGCCAGGCGGGGCCACAGCGGATGCCGCTGTATAAGGTTCTGATCACTCCGGGTGTCAGATCGGTATTGGGCGTCGTCATGCTGTGGATGTTTGCGCATAACATTCTTTACACCTACGTTGCTCCGTTGGTGACGCCGGCAGGGCTGGCTAACCAGGTTGACGCCGTGTTACTTGTTTTTGGCCTGGCGGCGCTGGCGGGTATTTGGTTCACCGGTCGGGTGGTTGATCGTCATTTGCGAAAGGCGGTGCTGGTCAGCCTGGCACTGTTCGCCGTGACGATGTTGCTGCTGGGCATCGGCATTTATTCAGCGGCCGCGGTCTATGTCGGGTTGGGGCTATGGGGGTTGAGCTTTGGCGGGGCGGCTACGTTATTGCAGACTGCACTGGCAGACACGGCTGGCGAAGGGGCGGATGCCGCGCTGGCGATGAACGTGGTCATTTGGAACAGCGCCATTGCCGTCGGCGGTATTTTCGGTGGCCTATTGCTTGAGCACTTTGGCGCGGTGTCCTTCCCATGGGTATCGCTGGTGCTGATACTGGGCGGTTTGGCGCTCACGATGGCGGCCAAACGGCATGGTTTTTCCACCGAGGCACGCAAGGGGTAATCACTGCAGTGGTTTCAGATGGCGCCAACCGAGCGCCATCTGACGTCAGGCGTTATCCACGCGTGGATTAGAGTGGGTCGGCTGGCTTGGGTACTCCACCTGATGTTTCTGCAGATAGTCGCGTATGAGCTGACGGATCACCTGAGAAGGGGTGACGTCCTGTTGCAGGCACAACTCTTCCAACGCTTTTTTCTTATCAGGATCAATGAGTACGGTCAGACGTGCCGTTTTCTTTTCCATGATGGTGACTCCAGAGAATAATAATCAAATGATAATCGTCAGGCGGCCATACCGCCTCAGCTAAAGTGCAACCGTTCAATCTTGCGTGACAGGAAGCGGAGATCGCAGTTAAAGCTCGGGCCAACCTCGGCGGACAGGCGGCGCAGCAGGCTTAACGGCGTCTCGATTTCGACCGGTGTCGCATAGATAATCACGTTGCCGCTGGGGGCCACGCAGTACAACACGGTGTTAAACACCCGGTGCAGGCTGTGGTACAGCAGTGAGTTTTCATCGGGCACTTCATGGTAGTTCAGCACTAACCAACCTTGTGGCGAAAGCCGCCCGGCACAGCGCTGAAGAAAGGTTTGCGTGCCCTGTTGCGGATCCATACTGAAGGCACTGTAGAGATCGGAGAAAATCAAATCATAGTGTCGTGTTACGGCAGCCCGTAAAAAATCGGCCGCGTCAGCCACGTGCAAGATCACCGACTCGTCAGCGGGCAAGGTGAAGTAACTTTGGGCAACAGAGATCACCGCCGCACGCAGTTCCACCACTTCCAGCAGCATATTGGGGTCATAGGCATGCAACGCCCGCACCAGACCTCCGCCGCCCAGACCCAGGATCAATGCAGATGAAGGAGGTTGCCAGGCCACCGCCATCAACATGGTTTTGATGTAGTTGTGAACCGGTACCTGCGGCGCGTCGATACACATTTTGCTCTGCTCGCAGATGCCGTCAAAACGCAGGGTCCGGTAGCCCTTGTGGTCAGAGACAATAATTTCGCCGCAGTGATCCTGCTCGCGGGCAATGACCTGACCGCGTGGCGAGAAATCCAAGCTATTTAGCAACTTATCAACCAAAGACATAGTAATTTCGTTCAGCCTCCATCAGAAAACGGTGGTGCTACTTACGGGCGCACATAAACTCGGCGGTACAGATACGGCGGCCATCAACCGTGGCACGGCCGGTAAAGCGGGCAAGGCCGGAGCGTTGTCGAACAAAGGCGACTTCCATGCGTAGCTGATCGCCAGGCCGGGCCGAGCGATAGAAGCGGGCACGATGAATGGCGGCAAAGTAGTAATGCTCGCCGGGCAATAACGGGCTAAGAAAGTAGTGGGCCAACAACCCTGTGGTCTGCGCCAACGCTTCCACCATTAATATGCCGGGAAACACCATAGTCTGGTGGTGGCCGGTCCAAAAGGTCGGTTCATTGGCGGTGATATTTTTGATGGCGCTTAGGCGACCTTCGGCAATCGAGGTGCCGTCAGGCAGGATACGGTCAACCAGCAGACAGGGAAAGCGGTGTGGCAGGATAGATTGAACGTCCTGATACTGTATAGGTTTACCATTCAGCGGCATGATTGATTTGGGTCCTGTCAGCGGGACGAAGCTCAGCTTGCGCCAGCTTCTGTGCTTGTCGAAGTGTAATAACATTATAATGTTATTATCATCAGATGCACCAAATGAATATGAACAGGCTGCTAAATAGGGTTCGTTAGTGACAGCGTCACCAGTAAAAGATGTTGAGAATATAATTCAATTTATTGATTAATTGGATTTTTTAGCAGGTAAGGGAGCGATTAGCCGCCAACAGAAGGGGCGGCTAACGGGGATCATTTTTTATCGCGGGTCAGCTTATCAAGATAGCCCATCACAAAGGCGGAAAGCACAAAGGTGAGGTGGATGATCACATACCACATCAGCTTATTGTCCGGCACGTTCTTGGCATCCATAAACACTCGCAACAGGTGAATGGACGAAATGGCGACAATCGACGCGGCTACCTTGCTCTTCAGCGAGGTCGAGTCCATTTTCCCCAACCAGCTCAGTTTTTCTTTGTCGTCGCTGATATCCAGTTGCGAAACAAAGTTCTCGTAGCCCGAGAACATCACCATCACCAGTAATCCACCCACCAGCGCCATATCGATCAACGACAGCAGCGTCAGAACCAAATCCGCTTCTGCGATGGCGAAAATGTTTGGCAGAACGTGAATGATCTCTTGGAAGAATTTTATCGACAGCGCCAACAGGGCCAGCGACAGGCCAAAGTAAACCGGCGCCAGCAGCCAACGAGAGGCGTACATGGCATTTTCTAGAAAGCGTTCCATAGTCTTCTGAGTTCGTTACAAAAAGTGGGGCACAGTATAGCGCAACAGGCCCGGCAAATGGCAAGTGACCGTGGCGCGATTAAGGGGGGATTTCACCGGGACTATAGTTGTTCTGGCCGAGGGGTTAATTCCCTCTTGTTATAAGGTGATTTTATCGCGGTTTACTCCGGCGTGATTTATTTTGCCCATATATATTGAGCTATCTGAAAATCATACTAGGATTTAAATGCTGCCAAATAATATAGCGGCAATTTTTTATATCGCGAGCGAATTATATATAACGGAAGTGAATTAATCGACTGGAGATGGACATGGAAAATTCCCTGAATGGAAAAACAAGCGGTTGGGACAGTGTTAATGATTTGCTTAATTACCATAATAGAGGTAATGGTTTAACCCTCAATAATAAGCCTTCTTTCGGTGTGGAAGAGGCCGGCAAACAAATAGCGCGCAGTGAACAAACCTGGAATGGCGTTCATGTCACCGGCCAGGGCGCTACCGTGACTTATTCCTTCCCTGATTGGGATTATAATCAGAGTAATTTAAATTTCCGCTTTGGCGTCAAGAATCAGGACACCGGCCTTAGCGCCTTCACTGCCGATCAACAGGCGCAGGCCAAGCTTTCTCTGCAGTCCTGGGCGGATGTGGCAAACCTTAATTTTGTTGAGGTGGGCCCAGGGCAAAAATCCAACATTACCTTTGGTAATTATCAGGGCGACGGCCAGGCTTATGCTATTAAGCCTTTTAGCGGTGCCGGCAACGACTACCGCGGGCATAATACTGATGGTCAAAGCTGGTTCAATATCAATTACAAGTACGCGGATACCCGGGACGGGGTTTACGCCAACCTGCACCCTGAATTGGGTAACTACGGCCGTTTGAGTATCACCCATGAACTGGGGCATACGTTGGGGTTGGATCACCCGGGGGTTTATAATGCCGGCCAGAACCCCAGCTATGCAAAGGGAACCTATGCTGAAGATACCCGCCAGTTCAGCGTGATGAGCTATTGGGATGAAGCTGTTACCGGTGGTGACAACGGCGGCCATTATGCTGCCGCACCGCTGGTTGACGATATTGCCGCTATTCAGTATCTCTATGGCGTTAATACCACTACGCGTACCGGGGATACGGTTTACGGGTTCAATTCCAATACCGGGCGGGATTTCTACACGCTGACGGACAGCAACCAGAAGCTGGTGTTCTCCGTCTGGGATGCAGGCGGTAACGATACGCTTGATTTCTCGGGTTATACGCAGAACCAACGCATCAACCTGACAGAAGGTTCATTCTCTGACGTCGGTGGGTTGAAGGGCAACGTTTCCATCGCCCTGGGTGCAGTTATTGAAAATGCCATTGGGGGTTCAGGGAATGATGTGATTGTCGGCAATGATGCGGCCAATATTCTTCATGGCGGTGCGGGCAATGACGTTATTTACGGTGGAGGTGGGCAGGATCAACTATTCGGTGGCAGCGGCAAAGATATCTTTGTTTTCGCGGCGGTGAATGACTCGCCGTTCACATCACCTGACAAGATCATGGACTTTGAAACCGGCATCGACAAAATTGATCTGTCCTTCTTTAATCATGGCGATAAAGGCGCAGGCTTTATTCACTTCGTCGACAGTTTCAGCGGTCAGGCGGGGGAGGCACTGCTAACCTATAATTCACAAAGTAACTTAAGTGAGTTAGCGCTAAATATAAATGGCCAGGCCGCTCCGGACTTCCTGGTTAATATCGTAGGGCAAGCCAATACGGCCACTGACTTTATTGTTTAACTCTGCAACGGTGGGTTACGCCCACCGTTTTTTAAGGTCTTTATTCTTCATCCCTCCAGGCAACCCCGTCTCTGATCCAGTACCTGTGCCGCTTTGTAAGGATTTCGTAAATAATTGGGGAATATCCCAGCAATGGATTTAATAGGGTTATTTCGATATTGATTATGATAAGTATTATCATTATCATCTGTTTCATCAAGTCTACGCAGAAAGACCTTTCTTTAAACATTGTTACTTTTTATTAATATTATTTATTCCGGAAAGCCACCGGGAGACGAAGCAACTGCGAGCGAATACTAATAATTATTGCAGGGCTAACACATGCGCAAAACCTTTAATTACCGGGGAGTTATCGGACAGTCTTTCCTGTGGGGAACCTTGTTCACCACCGCCTTTAACGTTAATGCCGAGGTAAAGAAAAGCTTAATAGAAAAAACCACGCAAAATGAAGAGGAAATAACGGTTGTTGCACCGGTGATTGAGAAGAAGGCCGGAACAATCACCACGATTTCTGCGCAGGATATGCAGAAAAAGGGAGGCAATGATTTCGGTTCGATTATGCGTTATGAACCGCTGATTAGCGCCACTGGCGTCAGCGGAGGATCGTCTTCAGGCAAAAGCGGGTTCGATCGCAGTGGTTATACCGGTTATAACATCCGTGGCCTGGAGAGCAACCGCGTTGGACTGGATGTCGATGGCATTCCACAACCGGATGCCACCGGGCGCAGCTATGTCAGCCGTGCCGGCCTCAATACCTTTGGCATTGGCCGCGACTATCTTGACCCCTATATGTATGGTCAGGTGGACATCGAGTCAGGGGCTACTTCAACCGAACGCAGTAATACCTCCATCGGTGGCGCGGTGTCGTTTTCACCGAAGTCGGCGGACCAGTACCTGTCACCGACCAAACCGACCTATTTTGGTTACCAAAGTGATTACGATTCCGCCAACCGCAGCTGGCATAACGGCATTACCGCCGCAGCGGGTGATGAGCAACTGCGCGGGGTGTTTGTTTATAGCCGCCGTGACGGTCAGGAAACGCGTAATAACAGCGGTACCCACCAGGCTTATCCGGCTAACTGGCATTCCAACGCGTTGATGGCCTCCGGTATCTGGCAGCCGAATGACGAGCATAAACTCACCGGTACGGTGGATTATTACGACAAAACCAACCATACCCATTATGACAGCTGGAACTCGGCCGGCAGCGCCATTCTTGGTACCGCCCAGCAGCAGAGCAATACGCGCCGCTGGGGTATCAGCCTGAAAGATGAATGGACGCCGTTCAATGATTACGTCGACACCCTGACATCGAAAGCTTATTACCAGCAAACCCAGGCGCACGACAACACCTACATGCCGACCAGCACCGGCAGCATGGAGCGGGTTTACTCCGACTACAACGTCGACACCTACGGTTTTGAAACGCAAATTGCCAAAACTCTGGGGCGGCATACGCTGAGCGGCGGGCTCAATGGGCGGATCACCGATACCGAACGGCCATTCCGTGAAGAACCGGCTCCCAGCGCATTTACCGCCATCATGCAGCCGGAATCAAACAGCCGCAGCTACGTATTGGGCGGATTTGTGCAGGACCGGGTTCAGTTTGATCTCGATGGACACGGCTTTGCCGTGGTGCCGGGCGTGCGTGTGGCTCACCAGAGTACCAAGCCGCAAAACCTGAGCAACCTGACCACCGGCAGCACGGTGCTGACGGAATCCGAGCTGGAAACGCTGTACGGCAAAAGCAACACCGATACCCAGGTATTGCCGTCACTCAGCTTCCAGTACGACATTACGCCGGGGTTGATGACCTATCTGCAATACAAACGCGGCGCGCAGTTCCCAAATGCCAGCCAGCTGTATGGTTCATGGAACCTCGGTTCCAGCTACGCGGGCACGGCTCAGTATGCGTTGATCGGCAACGCCGATTTGAAAACCGAGACCAGCAACAATCTGGAATGGGGTATGAAGGGGGAAGTGGTGGAAGGGGTGACGCTGCGGACGTCGCTGTTCTACAACACCTATAAAAACTTCATCGCCTATACCCGCTATCAGCGTGCCAGCAGCCCAGGTCAGTTCACAAACGTGCCTTCCAATATCTACACCATTTATCAGGCGGAAAACCGCGACAAGGCCTACATCTACGGCGGGGAAGTCAGCACCCGACTGAATTTTGGCACCTGGTTTGAGCAGGTTAACGGCCTGAGCGCGAATTTTGCGCTGGGGTATAACCAGGGTAAATCCAAGTCCAGCTACTCCGGCGATAAATATGTCGATATCGACAGCGTAGCGCCAATGAAGGCGATTGTGGGCGTGGCGTGGGACGACCCGGCGAAACGCTACGGTGCAGCGGTTACCGCCACCTTTGTCAAAGGCAAGCAGGCGACGGCCACCAACCGTGAAAGCTATAGCAACGCCAGCGGCGGAACGCTCACCGACTCTACGGCAGAGTATCTGCGCGTGCCGGGTTACGGTCTGGTCGACATGTCGGCCTACTGGCAGGTGGCCCGCAATGTGAAGCTGAGCGGCGGTGTATATAACATCACCGACCGAAAATACCGCGATTACCTGAGCAGCCGTGAGCTGACGGACTCCACCAATCAGGATGCTTACGATAATGCGCTGGCTGTCATGCCGGGAAGAACCTTCCAGCTTGGCGTCAACGTAGATTTCTAAGCCTCGTCGTTAATGCAACGCCCGCCTTTCATTGTCGAAGGGCGGCTGTTGTGTCAGTCATCTTCTCCATAAGGAGCTAGCGGATGAAATCATGGATTATCGTGTTGTTGGCATTGCCGTTTTCGGTGTTCGCCAGCGAGCGCGTGATAGCCATTGGTGGTGACATCACGGAAATTATTTATGCCTTGGGGGCGCAGCAAATGCTGGTCGCGCGTGACAGCACCAGCCAACAACCACCACAGGCCAGCAAACTGCCAAATGTCGGTTATATGCGCCAGCTCAACGCCGAGGGGATCCTGGCGATGGAGCCCACGTTGGTGATCGCCAGCGAATTGGCACAGCCGTCGTTGGCCTTGCAGCAGGTTGAACAGGCCGGGGTTAAAGTGGTAACGGTGACCGGCAAACCCGAGTTGGGCGTGATTAACCAAAAGATTGCCGTTATTGCGACCACTTTGGGACGAGTTGCCGAGGGTAAAATCCTGCAGGCTGAACTGGCGCGTCAGATCGCCGCCGTACCTACTCGTCCGTTGCCCGTCAGGGTACTGTTCATCATGGCACACACCGGAATAACGGCCATGGGAGCAGGTAATGGTACCGCCGCCGATGGCGCCATTCGCAGTGCCGGATTGGAAAATGCCATGGCCGGGGTGGCGCGTTATCAGTCGTTGACTCAGGAGGGATTGGTTGCTGCCGCGCCGCAGTTATTGGTGATAGGGAAAGCCAGCCTGCAGCGGCTGGGGGGAGAAACCAATCTTTGGACGTTGCCGGGGCTGGCATTTACCCCGGCGGGCCAACAACGGCAGTTGTTGGTGATTGATGACAACGCCTTGCTGAGCTTTGGGTTGGCGATGCCGGCGGCCATCGGCCAACTACGGCAGGCCGCGCAAGCGGTTATGCCTTAACTTTTGGCGCCTTTATTATCGACATGGCCCAGGGAACGCTCGGGGAAGCAGCGATCGCGCAGGCGTTGCTTTAACGCTGCTGCCTCCGGGAACCCACCGTCGATTTTTCGATCCCAAATGACCACATCATCAACGGTGACCTGGTAAATGCCTCCGGTGCCGGGAACCAGCGTGACGGAAGCCAAATCGGTGCTGAAAGTATGGAGTAACTCTTGCGCCATCCACGCGGCTCGCAGCAGCCAGTTGCATTGCGAGCAGTAATGAATAGTGACGGCAGGGGATGTTTTCATGGGCTGAGCCTGAGCGGTAAGATTGTCAGCATCATCGGATGCCATCGCCATGCTGTCAATGCGTCACTCAGGGGCGAAACAGCGTTAAATCGATCTGCCATTTATTGATTTTGTTGTACAGCGTGGTGCGTGACAGCCCGAGCATCTGGGCTGCCTGCCTCAAATTGCCGCTATTGGATCCAATCACCTGAATGATATGAGCGCGTTCATTATCTTCCAGTCGGCTTGAGGGGGCGGAGTCCGTTTCTGGGGACATCCGCCGCATATCCTCGGGCAGGTCGCCCACGTCGATCAGTAATCCTTCACACAGGTTCACCATCCGTTCCACCAGGTTTTCCAGTTCGCGCACGTTGCCCGGCCAGGGCCAGGCGTTAAGACAGGCCATCGCCTGCGGTGAAACCTGCGGCGGGACTTTTTTCATCCGCGTACTGAGCTTATGAATGAAGCCGTTGACCAGTCCGACGATGTCTTCCCGGCGTTCACGCAGCGACGGAACCGGGATCGAGAGCACGTTCAAACGGTAATAGAGATCGCGACGAAATGCGCCGGTCTCCACGGCCTGTACCAGGTCGCAATGGGTGGCCGCAATGATGCGCACATTTACTTTTACCGGGTGTGCCGCACCAATCCGCAGAACTTCGCTTTCCTGCAGCACGCGCAGCAGGCTGGTTTGGGCTTCCAGTGGCATTTCGCCAATTTCATCGAGCAGTAGGGTTCCTCCGTCCGCCAGTTCGAATTTGCCGGCGGAACCGCCACGGCGCGATCCGGTAAAGGCACCGTCTACGTAGCCAAACAGCTCGCTCTGCACCAAATCGCGCGGTAAGGCTCCGCAGTTGACGGCGACAAAGGGCTCATTGCAACGTCCGCCGCCGTTGTGGATCGCCTGGGCAAACAGCTCCTTGCCGGTACCGCTTTCGCCGGTCAACAGCACCGTGCTGTCACTGCGGCTGCAGGTGCGCGCCTGCGTGATCGCCTCACGCATGCGGCTGGAGTGGCCGTAAATCATCTCAAAGGTATAGCTGGCGCTGACCCCCATCACCCGGCGGGTAATGGCGCGGATACGCTGGTTCTCTCGCACGGAGAGCACCCGGCCGTCATCCGGCGCGGGCATCAGGGAAATCACGCAGGAAAGGGCGGGTTTGCCTGCCGGCATAAACACCATTTCACGGTCGTTGCAAAATGGCATGGTCAGCAGTGAACCGGATTGTGGGCGCAGCAACTCATCGATAGAGAGGTTACCCGGCTCCAGACCGTCAAAAATCTGGCGGGCATAGCGGTTAACGGTTTTCAGCCGCCCCTGGCGATCGCAAACCATCACGCCTTCATTCAGGGTTTCCAGAATCGACTGTTGTTCGGCCAGCAGCCGGTGCAGCCTTAGTTGCTGACCAACGGCCTCTGCCGCCGCCTGCACGGTGCCCAGCGTATGGGCATTGAAATTATCCGGCGTGGCGGTGAGCGTCAGCACGCCAATCATCGCTCCCTCGGCGTTACGTACCGGTGCGGCGGCACACTGGCGATGCCGTTGGCGCAGGCCCAACTTCCAGTTCTCGCCGCTTAATACATATACCAGGCGCTGTTCCAGCAGGCAGCGGGCGGTGCAGTTGGTGCCCTGAACCTCTTCACGCAGAATGCTGCCGACCGGCGTCATGTCGGCGCCGCAGTAGTGAAGGGTGACGCCATTGGCATCGGTCAGATTGATGTGCCCGTCGGGATTGTAGGCCAGCAGGTTTTCCATGATGCTGCGCGCCACGGTAATGAGCTCGGCGTTGTGCAACAGGATGGCCTGTAGCTGTTCTGCCGGTGGTGCGTGATAGACAAACTCATCGGGATCAATACCGTACTCCCGTGAGCGCCGCCAGGATTGCAGGATCGATTTGCGTATCCAACCCGGCTGACCTCCTTCGTTGAATGCCTGCCAGCCTTGCCAAAACAGGCTGTTCCATTCACCGGCCTCCGGCCCTTCCGGCAGGCTGAAGATCGGGTCGCTCTCATCTTTGATTGGCATCAGGCCAGCGGCGGTGTGCATCGGCAGCTCCGTTTTGGAATGTAATGTCCATTTTATTGACATGTGAAATTGACATGTCAATTTAGTTGTCACTTTGTTGCGCCCATCTGTGCAACGCCTCACAAATTCCCCGCGTTTCAAGCTGGCATCCCCTTTGCAATACCGCCAGTGAACTCTGTTGCCCGCGAGGGCATTACCCACATAAGGAATCACCATGAGTCATTCACCCAAAATCCTGCGCGTTGGTCTGATTGGCGCCGGCCGCATGGGCAGCTTTCATGCAGAATCGCTGGCGCGGCGAGTGCCGGGCGCAGTGTTGGTCGCGGTGGCCGATCCGTTACCGGGGACGGCGCAGCGGCTGGCGGAACGTCTGGGCGTTAAGGCCTATAGCGATTTGCAGGCGATGCTGGATGATCCGGCTATTGATGCCGTCGTCATCGCTTCTCCGGCGCGTACGCATGCGCAGTGGGTGGTAGCGGCGGCCAAGGCCGGTAAACACGTATTCTGTGAAAAGCCGATGGCCGTCACGCTGGAGGAAGCGGATAGCGCCATTAATGCCGCAAATCAGGCGGGCGTGGTCCTGCAGGTGGGCTTTAACCGCCGTTTTGTCACCGGGTTTGCCGCCGCCATCGCCGCCGTCAAGTCAGGGGAGAATGGCACCACCCAGTTGTCGCGCTCGGTCACGCGCGACCCGCAGTTACGCGATCCCGCGCCAATCCCGGCGTGGACCATCTTTCTGGAAACCCTGATCCACGATTTTGACACGCTGCTGCATTTCAACCCCGGGGCCCGGCCGGTGGAAGTGTATGCACTGGCGGAAGCACTGGTGCGTCCGGATTTCAAGGATCGCGGGTTACTGGACACGGCGGTGGTGACCATTCGCTTTGATAACGGGGCCATCGCCACCGCCGAAGCTAATTTCCAGGCGGTCTACGGCTATGACGTGCGTGGTGAGGTGTTTGGCAGCCAGGGCATGCTGCAGGCGGGCAATATCAACTTGAATAACTGCGTGCGCTATCACGCCGGTGGCATCGCCATTGAGACCTCGCGACAGGATACCGATTTGCTGCACGACGCCTACGTGGCGGAACTGGCCGAGTTTGCCCAGTGCATTCAGCAAGGGCAAAAACCGAGAGCCACCGGCCAGGATGCGCACAATGCGTTGGAAATCGCGCTGGCCTGTATTGCGTCGGTGCAGCAGGGTAAACCGATCAAACTGGGAGAACAATAATGACCAATTATCAGTTGTCCGTTTGCGCCGAAATGGTGTTTCTCGATCTGCCGTTTGTCGAACGCGTGGCGCGCATTGATGCACTCGGTTTTGGCGTTGAAATCTGGAACTGGGCCAATAAAGACCTTGATGCTTTGGTGGCGACCGGAGCGCGCTTTACCTCGATGACCGGCTACCTCAGCGGCAACCTGACCGACGAAGAGGACATCAGCGAACTGTTGCAAAGTGCCCGGCAGTCACTGGCCGTGGCGCAGCGCTTAAACTGCCCGAGTTTGAACCTGCATGGCACCGGCCTGGACTCGCAAGGACTGCCGGTGAAACCGGTGCAGGTGGTGACGGGTGCCATGTGGCTGAAGGCGGCCGATACGCTGACCCGGTTGGCGCAGATGGGTGAGGATGCCGACAAAGTCTTCACGCTGGAAAACCTCAACCTGCCGCTGGATCACCCGGGTACGCCCTTTGCCAAAGCCGGCGACACGCTGGCTCTGGTGGAGGCGGTTAACCGTCCGGGGTTGAAAATGAATCTCGATCTTTATCACGCGCAAATTGGCGAGGGTAATCTGATCGAGCTGATCCGCCGCTGCGGTCCGGCGATCGGTGAAATCCAGGTGGCTGATGTGCCGGGGCGAAAGCAACCCGGTACCGGCGAAATCAACTACCGCGCCATCGCACGCACGTTAGACGAGATAGGCTATCAGGGCGTGGTGGCGATGGAGGGCTGGGCAGCCGGTGACAGCACCGAGGCGCTGCAACAGTTCCGTGACCATTTCACCCTCTAATCCTAAGCCAGTCGGGTAGTGGCCTGTTACCCGGGATAAGCAGTGATGCGTTGATTTTAATAATAAATAAACCTCAACCTACAGGATGTCACCATGAAAACCAAAACGTTGCTGTTGCTTCTGCTGAGCCTGGTTATGGCCTTCAGCGTCCAGGCGAAAACCTATAAGGTCGGCGTGGCACTGGCCAATTTCGATCTTAACTTTGTCTCTATTCTGCGTTCGCAGATGGTCAGCGAGTTGAAACTGCTGAACATGGACGGTCAGTTTGTCGATGCCAAGGGGGACGTGGCGCTGCAGGTGCAGCAGGTAGATGACTTTATCAACCTGGGGGTAGACGCGATTATCCTCAACCCGGTCGATACCCAGGGGGTGAAACCGATGATGGATGCTGCCGAACGCGCCAACATTCCACTGATTTTCGTCAACCGTAAACCCGAGGTGAAACTGGGTAAGGCCATGGCCTATGTCGGCTCCGACTCGGCGGCGGGCGGTGAGATGCAGATGGAAGCGCTGGCGAAAAAAATGAACTATCGCGGCAACGTGGCAATCCTGATGGGGGCGTTGTCCAATGAAGAGGCTCGTGAACGCACCCGTGCAGTGGAAGCGGTGATCGCCAAGTACCAGGGTATGAAGGTACTGGAGAAGCAGACCGCCAAATGGCAGCGTAATGAGGCGGTGGACGTGGTGTCCGGCTGGTTGCTGAATGGCCGCCCGATTGACGCTATTGCTGCCAACAACGATGAAATGGCAATCGGTGCCATCATGGCGCTTAACCAGGCCAAAAATAAAAGCATTCTGGTGGCTGGCATTGACGGTACACCGGACGGCCAGCAGTTTATCAAAAACGGCAGCATGGCCTTGACCATCTTCCAGGACGCCAAAGGCCAGGCCACCGGCACGGTGCAGGTGACCCAGGCGCTGCTGGAAAAACAAAAAACCGAGCCGTATCACTGGGTGCCTTATAAAATCATCACTCAGGATAATCTGGCCCAGTTTATGACGGCTAACCCGAAATAGGCGGAGCAACCCTGGTGGTCGGCAGATTGAATAAGAATTACTTTCATTTGCCGGCCGTTATGCGATAGTGAAATCCCTGTCGCTCGCTATTTGAAAATCCGCTTGTCATGACAACCACACTGAATCCTATATTGTCCCATGAGCCGAACACCGCGTCAGTTCAGCGACCGGAACGCCTAAAATTTGCCCCGCATATTTTGCTGCATAGCGGCACCTGGCTGGAACAGCACTCCGCCTGGGAGGATGACCCACTGATCGACGGCATCAAACTGGCATTGGTTCACAGTGGTCAGATGCAATGCCGGGTTGCCGGGCAGGCGGTACGGCACGTCGTTCAACCTTCGCTTTGTGCATTTGGCAACCTGGGCGACTACGCAATATCACACCGTTTTCAGCCTGATATCCCCCTGCGTTACACCATTTTGCAACTGGAGAGCGACGGGCAGGATCAGCATGCCGAGCTGTTTCCCACTGCGTTGAAATATCGGGCGGGGCAGCCGCCGAAAATGGTCATCGGTCCGGCGTCAAAACTGCTGCTGGCGTTGTCGACACAGATCGCCAGCTGCCCGTTGCAAGGCGCTACGCGCGATTTGTATCTGGCCGGGAAGGCGATGGAGCTGATAGCCATGAGCCTGCAACACCTGTCCGACACGCCTGCACCGGCAACCGCCCGTCTGCGGCTCTCCCGCGCAGACATTGAACGTCTTCATGCCGCGCGAGATCTGCTGATTGCCGATCTGCCGCATCCCCCCGGGTTGGACCGTTTGGCGGCACTGGTGGGCATTAACACCCGCAAATTGACCCAGGGCTTCCGCCAGATTTTTGGCAGCAGCGTGTTCGCCTGGCTGCAGGAGTATCGTCTGCAACAGGCACACCGCATGCTCAGCAGCGAAGCGGCCAATGTCTCTACCATCGCCTATCGCGTGGGCTACAGCCCGGCGCATTTATCCATCGCATTCCGCAAGCGCTTTGGTATTTCCCCCAGCGCCATCGTGGCCCGCTGACCGGCGGGCTAAACAAAGAGTTCCGCTGGCAAAAGCATCCCCACCCGAGCTCCCGTGGATTTCCGCTATCGTAAGGCATGGAATTTTATGGAGAGATAGCGATGGAAGGGGCTTTACACCGCTTGTTGCGGCCCTATTACCGGCCGTTGGCGGCGGCGATTGTATTGCAGGCGCTGGCGGGCGTCTGCTCATTGGTACCCTGGATTGTGCTGGGGCATATTGCCGCCGCGGCCCAACCGGCGGCTGAACTTGGCGGGTTGTGGCCGATAGCCCTCAGTGGCCTGGTTTGGCTGTTGGGTCAGACGTTGGCGTTATACCTGACGCACCGGGTGGATGCCAGCCTCTGTCATCAACTGCGTCTGAAATTGGCGGCCAAATTGCAGCGCTTGCCGCTGAACTGGTTTGTACACCAGGGTGAGGACGGCGTAGCCCGCTATGTTGAGCAGGACGTGCGGGCGCTACATCAACTGATCGCACATGCACCGACGGATCTGGTGAATTTGCTGATTATCCCACTGGTGGCCTTTGGCTATCTGTGCACGCTGAATATGCCGTTGGCGCTGTTTGGGTTGCTGCCGCTTTGCGTAGCGGTGGGTCTGTTCCGGGCTATGCGCGCCCGCCGATTCCGCGATGCCTTCGAACAGCGCGATCGTACCATGGAGGAGATGTTGGCAAGCTATGGTTCGCTGGCCAGCCACCCGGTGGCCGTGCGGCAGTATCCGCAGGCCGGGGTGCAGGCTCAAGCCCAGGCAGCGACCGAGCTTTTTGTTAGCGCCTTCAGCCAGTGGGTACAGCGTATTGGCCGCTTCAGCGCGGGTACGCAACTTCTGCTGGGCGCACCCTTGCTGGCTGCCTGGGTGATCGCCGGAGCACTGGGCTTGGGTCATGGCCTGCTACCGGCCGCGCAGTTGTGCGTGTTTCTGCTGATGGTCAAGGCGATTGCTGCGCCGCTGCAGGCGATGGGGCATGGGGGCGATGCTCTGCGCAGCGCCCGACTGGCGGCGACGCGACTGAATGCGCTGCTGACCATGCCAGACATGGTGGAAGGTACGCAACAGCCCAATCTTGTCGCCCCGGCCGAGATCGAAGTCCGCGATCTCAGCTTCCATTATGCCGACCAACCGATCCTGCAAAACATCAGCTTTAGGTTGCCCGCCGGCAGCGTCACCGCGATTGTCGGGCCTTCGGGGGCGGGGAAAAGCAGTTTGCTGTTATTGTTGGCGCGTTTTATGGATCCAGATTGTGGACAGATCCGCGTTGCCGGCCAATCTTTGTCCAGCCTGTCTGACGCCGGTCGATTCCGGCTAATCACCCCGGTATTACAGCAAGGTTGCGCGCTGGCGAGGCCATTGGATCAGAATATCGCGCTCTATCGCCCAGAGGCCAGCCTGGCAACCATTCATGCCGCGGCCAAGGCTGCCTGTCTGCACGAGGAAATCATGGCGCGGCCGCTCGGTTATCAGAGCATACCTGGCCGTGACCTGCAGCTTTCAGGGGGGGAACTGCAGCGCCTGTCTATCGCCCGCGCTTTATTATCACCGGCACCGATCTTGTTGTTGGACGAACCCACCTCGGCGCTTGAACCCCAAACGGCGGTTGCCCTGTTACGCAGCCTGCGCCAGCGGTCGGGCAGCACGGTGATCGTCAGTCACCGGTTAGCCGATGTGATTGATGCCGACTGCATTTTGGTGCTTGAACGTGGGCGATTGGTCGCCAGCGGCAGCCATGGGCAGCTATTAGCCGCCGGCGGACTTTATCGCCGGCTTTGGGACAGTCAGGGAGACACTTATGGCCATTAATTGGGCACGTCTGAAATTATTGGCTCCGCAGGATCGGGCGCGGTTGGTGAACACGCTATTGTGGATGACGGCCTGCGCCGTGTCGGACGGTATCGCCGGCCTGATGCTGCTGCCGCTGATTGTCGCCTGGTTTAGCGCTGATACGGCACAAATAGGGTCGGCGTTATGGGGACTGTTGGCGGCAACGTTAGTCTATGGCTGTCTGATGTTTTGGGCGACGCTAAAAGGCTACTTGGCGGGATGTACGGTGGTGAGAGTGCTGATCGGCGCGCTGATCCAGCATATTCCGCGTATTCCCGCCAACCTGCTTGGCCGGATCCAGTTGCCCGGGTTGGTCCGGGGGCCGGTACTGACCGCCATGGCGATCCCGGCGCATTTGCTGGCACCGTTGATTGCGGCGGTGGTCACACCCGCCACGGTGGTTGTCGGATTGGCATTTATCGATTTGCCGTTGGCCGGTTGTTTGTTGGCCGCGGGTATCCTTTTGGGGCTGTGGCTGCGCTGGGGGGGACGGAAGACCCTGCTACTGGAACAGCAACTGCACCAGACCGAGCGGGACAGCGCCGCCCAGTTGGCTGAGTTTGGCCAGCAGCAGGCGTTGCTGCGGACCACCGGGCTGGACCAGCAGGCTGGGCAACGACTGGTACAGGCACTGAACGCACAATACCGTAACGTGACGCATCTGCAGCGGCGTTCACTACCCATCACGCTGGCCTTTGCCGGTGCAGTGCAGGGGGTTTTTCTGTTGGTATTGTTGTTGGGTGCCTGGCGCGTCGCGAAGGGTGAACTGGCACCGTCGCTGTGGATCGCCGAAATGGTGCTGTTGGTGCGGTTTATCGAACCTCTGGCGGCCATGACGCAGCTCGATCAGTCGTTGCGCAATGCCTGGCAGGCGCTGGTACAGGTATTATTGGTGCTGGAAACCCCGGCGTTGCAGTTTACTCAACCGGGAGGCACCCCTGCGGACAGCCATTTGGTGGCCCGGAAGATCGGTTATCGACTGCCAGACGGCTCAACTCTGCTCAGTGAGATCGACCTTGATATTCCGCCAGGCAGCCAGTTGGCGATTGTCGGCCCTTCAGGCGCCGGCAAAAGTACCTTGCTGGGCGTATTGGCGCGCAATACAGACGTCACAGAAGGCCAGATCGTCCTCGGCGGTGTGGATATTCGTCAGCTTAGCGAACCGACGTTGGCAAGCTGGCGCAATGTGTTGTTGCAGGACACGCCGCTGTTCCAGGGCAGTATCCGCTGGAATCTCCAGTTGGCCAATCCGGCACTGAAACAGCATGAACTGCAGCAGGCGCTGTCAGCGGTAGGGCTGCAACAGGAGATTGCCCGTTTACCCCGGGGGCTGGACAGCGAGGTTGGCGTGGGCGGTTCGGCATTGTCCGGCGGCCAGCGGTTGCGTCTCTGCCTGGCTCGCAGCCTGTGTGCCAGAACGCCGATATTGTTGCTGGATGAACCCACGGCCAGCCTGGACTCGCTCAGCGTCAGCCGGGTAATGGCATTGCTGGCGCGTCAGCGCGGGCGTACCAGTTGCATTTATGTCACTCATCATCCACAACTGGCGGCTCAGGCGGATCGTATTGCCATTGTGGTGGCGGGGCAGTTACGCTGCATTGGTAGCCATGCGCAACTGTTAGCCGAGGATAATTGGTACCGTGAGTTTTGTGCCGAAAACAACCAACAGGCCGCAAAAGACTAAAACAGAAGAGCCGCAGCTTTCACTGCGGCTCTTGAGGGGCAATTTTATTTCTCAGGCTGTGGCGCGGGTACCGGGCCTGGCCAACATTCTCAGTACCAGACCGCCCGTTGCTGCCAGGGTAGCCAGTGCCACCACGCCCGGCCAACCGGCACTTTCGAGGATCTTGCTGCCCAGTGCCGCACCGCTGGCCATACCGACAAACACCAGGGTAAACATGATGGCGTTGAGGCGGCTGCGTGCCGCCGGGTTGATGGCGTAAATAATAGTCTGGTGCGCCACTAACGTAGCCTGAATACCGAGATCAAAACCTACCGCGCTCAGGGCGATCAGCGCCAGTTGTGCCGGTACCGACAGCAACGGCAGCAGAAACATCAGGGCGAATGAAACCACCACCATGGCGGCACCGATTTTAGTGACGTAGTCCGGCCCGTGACGATCGGCCAGCATCCCCGCTAACGGTGCAGCCAGGGCACCGGCTGCGCCAGCCAGACCAAAAGCCCCGGCGACGGCGCTGCCCAGTTGATAGCGCTCTGCCAGCATCACCGCCAGTGTTGACCAGAAAGCACTGAACGCCACCGACAGCAAACCTTGCGCCAGCGCCGCGCGCCGCAGCTCCGGGTAGTCCGCCCACAATTTGCCTAAAGAACGCAGCAATGCCGGGTAGCTCAGCGTGGTATTGGGCTTAAAACGCGGCAGTACCGCCCCGATCGCCAGGGTGATCGCCAGCACACCCAGTGCCGCCAACAGGTAAACGCTGCGCCAGCCGAAATACTCCGCCACCACGCCGCTGAAAACCCGCGACAGTAAAATACCGGCCAGCAACCCGGTCATTACCGTACCCACCGTTTTGCCCCGGTTGGCGTCAGACGCCAGCGTGGCGGCCACCGGGATAATGTCCTGCGCCACGGTAGCGGCCAGACCGATTGCCAGGCTGCTGAGCAACAGCAGCGGGAATGACGAAGAAAACCCGCAAAGCAGCAGGGTGAGCGCCAGCAGCACGCCTTTAATGCGGATGATCTGGCGACGATCGTGGCGATCGCCCAGCGGGGCCAGCAGCAGGATCCCCAGTGCGTAGCCAACCTGGGTCAGCGTAGGCACCATGCCGGTGTCACTCACTCCGGCGTGGAATGCATTGCCCATAATGCCGAGCATCGGCTGGCTATAGTAAATGGACGCCACGCTCAAACCGGCGCCGGTAGCCAGCAGGAAGACCACTTTGGCGGAAAGCGCGGTGGTGTTAGTGACGGGGGAAATCTGGCTCATGGTGGTAATTCCAATCAAGGTTAAGTGCGGCTATTTTTGCCAGTATTCGCCACAAACTGTAGCCCCCGCGCAGGTAAAACTGTTATACGTAATAGGTATGAATAAGAACCTATTTCCTAATGGCGACCGCATAGCCATGCTGCAAACCCTGGTGCGTATCGTCGACAGCGGCAGCCTCTCGGCGGCGGCGGCACAAATGCAGACTTCACAACCCACCGTCAGCCGGCGTTTGCAGGTGCTGGAACAACTGCTGGGCGTTAAGTTAATCCAGCGCACCACCCACAGCATGAAGCTGACCGACGATGGCGAACGTTGTTATCAGCATGCCCGTAAGCTGATTGAGCAATGGCAAATCATGGAGGATGAACTGCGAGGCGCACGCGATGAGCCGGTAGGTATCTTGCGGGTAAGGGCGCCGCATGCCTTTGGTCAGGACCAGTTGATTGGGCCGCTGGGCGATTATCTGCAACGCTATAGCCAGACTAGCGTGGAGTGGACGCTCAACGATCACTCACCTGATTTCATTCCTGAAGGCGTGGACTGCGCGATCCACGTCGGGGCGGTGACCGATCCTTCCGTGGTCGCGGTGCTGCTGGCGGAGGTTCCGCGGATAGTGGTGGCCGCCCCGGAGCTGTTGGCGACGCATGCGCCACTGGGGCAGATCGGGGATTTGGCGCAGTTGCCCTGGCTGGCGCTAAACAGTTTTTATCGTAATGAGGTCAGTTTGACCCACAGTAGCAGCGGTGAAACCTGTCGTTTTGACATCGCACCCCGGTTAAGTACCGACAGTCTCTATGCGATACGCAAAGCGGCGTTGAACGGCGTGGGGGTGGCGATGCTATCATCCTGGGTGGTCAAACAGGATCTGGAACAGGGGCGGCTGACGCCATTGATGCCGGACTGGCGAGCCGCATCTTTACCCATCTATCTGCTTTACCCGTACGCCAGTTATTATCCGGCGCGCCTGCGTAAATTCCTTGAGCTGATGAAAGAAGTGATGCCACGCATCACCGGCGCACATGCCCCTCTGTCGTGAGCGGGCCGGTTTTGCACTGAGCACAGCAGAATAGGTCGTGGCGAGGGTGATAAACAGCGTAAATACCGAGAGCCAGAGGGCGGATTCAGCCTGATTGGTGATGCTATCTGTTTGATAATCGAAGAACAGTGACCGTCCTTTTCAACCGAGAGAATCGCCCATGCACTTTACTCAAGCCATTGCCAGACTCCCTGCTGATAGCTGCGCCAGCGGACAGACCACCGCCCAACTGGGTGCCCCGGATATCGCGACCACCGGCCGCCAGTTTTTGGCCTATATGGACACCTTGCTCCGCCTGGGGCTAAAAGTGACAGTGTTACCTGCCGCACCAGCCTTTCCTGACGCACATTTTGTTGAAGACACCGCCGTTGTGATGCCGGAGCTGGCAGTGATCACCCATCCGGGTGCGCCCAGCCGTCAGGGCGAAGTGGCCACCATTGCACCGCTGTTTGAAGGGGAACGCCCGGTCGTGCGCATGAGCCAACGCGGCCATCTTGACGGTGGGGACGTGCTGCTGGTCGATCGCCAGTTTTTTGTCGGCCTGACGTCACGCACCGATGAGGCCGGTATCGGCGAGTTTAGCGCGGCGGTAGAACCCTATGGCTACCGGGTCACTGCCATTGAGGTAAGCGCCGGGCTGCACCTGAAATCTATCGTCAACTATGTAGGTCGCAATACCCTGTTGCTGACGGAGGACTACCAGCACCATGCTGCCTTTAGCGATTTTAACAGCATCGTGATCCCGGAAGCGGAGTCCTACGCCGGTAATACGCTGTGGATCAACGATACGCTGATCACGCCGCAGGGTTATCCGCAAACGCTGGCCCAAATCGAAAAATTAGGTATGCCGATCGTTCAGCTCGACACCAGCGAATTTAAAAAAATGGACGGCGGCCTGACCTGCCTGTCACTGCGTTTCTGACACTTACTTTTACCGGGGATCTCAGCCATGAAAAAAACGTTAGCGGTTTTACTGACCAGCCTGGCATTAAGCGGCCCTGTGGCGGCTCAGGCCTTCGACACCATCAGCTTTGGCGTGGACGGTGGTTATCCGCCGTTTGACGTGCTGGCCCCCAGCGGTGAGATCACCGGTTTTGATATCGATATCGCCAATGCGTTGTGCACCCAACTGCATGCCAAATGCGTGTTCGTTAAACAACCTTTCGAAAGCATGATCGCGGCGCTCAACGCCCATAAATTCGATGCCATTATTGCCTCGCTGACCATTACCGATGAACGCAAAAAAGAAGTGGATTTCACCGACCGCTATTACCGCAGCTCGGCCCAGTTGGTGGCGCGCAAGGGCAGCACGTTACTGCCTGACGTCGCCAGCCTGAAAGGCAAAACCGTTGGCGTGCAGACCGGCTCGATCCACGAGGCCTATGCCAAGCGACACTGGGGCGGAAAAGGGGTGAAAATTGTCTCTTACGCCAATCAGGATAACGTCTATCTGGATCTGATGTCTGGACGTATTAATGCCTCCTTGCAGGACAATACCCAGGCTGCCAGCAGCTTTATCGATACGCCACGCGGGCAGAAATTTGCCTTCGCCGGTCCGGTGATTGAAGACAGCAGCATTTCCTCCGACGTGGGCATCGCCGTGGGGAAAGACAACCCGGCGCTGCGCGATGCGCTTAACGGGGCGATCAAGGCGATCCGCGCCGACGGCACCTATGAGGCGATCCAGAAAAAATATTTCAGCTTCGATATTTACGGCGGCTAAACCGCCCCGGATTCAGTCATGTAGGGGAGGCCGGGAATGGTCATAGAGTATTTGCCGTTGCTGGCGCATGGTGCGTTACTGTCGCTGTGCGTGATGCTGGTTTCACTGGCGGTGGCGCTGGTGCTCGGCATGACCAATGCGCTGATCAAACTGTTTGGTCCGCGCTGGTTGCGCTGGGTATCGACTGGCTACACCACGCTGGTACGCGGGATCCCGGAACTGGTGATCATGCTGCTGCTGTTCTTTGGCGGTGAGATGCTGGTTAACGGCTTCCTTGGCCTGCTGGGATTGGGGCCGTTGCGTTTCAATACCTTTATCTCCGGCGTGCTGGCGATTGGCTTTGTGTTTGGCGCTTACTATACCGAAACCTTCCGCGGTGCGTTTCTTACCGTAGAACGCGGCCAGCTTGAGGCGGCGATGGCCTATGGCATGCGTCCGGGCCAGGTGTTTCGCCGCGTATTGCTGCCGCAAATGCTGAGTTTTGCTATCCCCGGCATCAACAACAACTGGCTGGGGCTGATGAAAGCCTCGGCGCTGGTGTCGATCCTCGGGCTGGAGGACATGGTGTGGCTGGCGGAACAGGCGGGGCGGGCAACGCAAAAACCCTTCTTGTTCTACTTCCTGGTGGCGCTGATTTATATGGTGATTACCGCCGTATCCAGTTGGGGCTTTAGTCGGCTGGCACGGCGTTATGCGCTGGCATCCTCACACTCTGCCGGAGCACGCTGATGAATCTGCAAAACATCCTGGAAGCCGCACCGAGTTTTCTGTGGAGCGACGGTTCTGACGTGACCGGGCTGGCGATGACCGCCAAACTGTTCTTGCTGTCAGTGGTGCCGGGATTACTGTTGGCGGCGCTGATGGCAATTGGCCAGGTTTATGGCCCGCGCCCGGTGTCGTGGGTGATCCGCAGTGTGACCTATTTTTTCCGCAGTACGCCGCTCTATTTACAGTTGATGCTGATTTACTACGGCCTGTCACAGTTTGACGTGGTGCAACTGGGTTGGCAGAACGATCAGCCTTTCTGGCTGCTGTTTCGTGACGCCACATTCTGTGCCACGCTGGCATTGGTGCTCAATACCAGCGCCTACGTCGCCCAACTGTTGGCCGGCATGATGGAAACCTTCCCGCGTCAGGAGTGGATTGCCGGTGAGGCCTATGGCATGAGTCAGTGGCAGATCATCCGTCGGCTGGTGCTGCCGGCAACGCTGCGGCGTGGCATTCCTGCGTTGAATAACGAGATGGTATTCCTGCTGCATGCTACTTCGTTGGCCAGTACCGTCACGCTGCTGGATATTACCGGCGTGGCACGCGCCTTTTATGCCGCCACCTACTCGCCGTTTATTCCGTTTCTGATGGCGGCAGCCTTGTATCTGCTCTGTACCTTCTTGCTGATTTTCCTGTTTTCACGGGCGGAGCGGCGTTGGCTGGCGTTTATCCGCCGTGACTGAGCGCCTTCAGGAGCGTTTGATCGACTGTAGTTCGGTCAGGGTGACGATTTTATCCACCCGAAACTTTTTGCTGGTCAGCCAGGTATCGGCCAGCAGCCGGTAGTTTTCCATGCTGCGGCAGCCAATACGCACCAGAAAATCGAAGTTGCCGCTGACCAGCCAGCAGTCCAGCACTTCCGGGGTATTACGCATTTCCTGCTCGAACGCCGGTTGAGAATGACCATGGTCGGCCAGCGCGATCTGCGCCTGGATCACAAACGCATGTTCGGGCTCCGGCAGTTCGATAATGGCGCTGTAACCACGAATAATACCGTCGCGTTCCAGTCCGCGAACTCGTTCCAGGCAAGGACGAGCGGTCAGATTGACCTGCTCGGACAGTTTCTGATAGGAAATGCGGCCATCCCGGCACAGTATTTCAAGGATTTTTTTGTCGATGCGATCAAGCCGGGCTTTCTTTTCCACAGATAGGGCGTCCAATGAAAAGTAAACATCATAAGTTACCTGAACATGCCCTGGGTGGGCAGCGCCAATTCACCAGTTTTCATTTCGGCCAGCCGGGTAAAGGCGAAAAAATTTACCTGCAGGCCGGTCTGCATGCCGACGAACTGCCCGGTATGCTGGTGCTGCATTATCTTAAAAGATTACTTAGCCAGGCGGAACGGCGTGGTGAGCTGCAAAGTGAAATAATTCTTGTCCCGGTAGCCAATCCGCCAGGACTGGCGCAGGTGGTCCTCAATGGTGGCGTAGGGCGCTTCGATCTGGTCAGCGGTCGCAACTTCAACCGTGACTTTCCCGACCTGGCCCAGTTGTTACAGCAACAGATTTTCAGTCGTACGGAACCTGCACATCAGCAGGTGCGTGCCGCGATGCGCAGTGCTTTACAGGCCGCGCCAGACACTACTGAGGTCACGGCGCTGCGCCGACAATTGCTGCTATTGGCCTGTGATGCGGATGTGGTTCTGGATCTGCACTGCGACGATCGCGCAATCTTGCATATGTACGCCGATCCGGCCTGGTGCGAACAGGCCGAAGTCCTGGCTCGCTTTATGGGCATTGGCGCGGTGCTGCTTTCGCAAGACAGCGGCGGCGGCTCCTTTGATGAAGCCTGCGGCCTGCCTTGGCACCTGCTGGTGGCACAGCATCCTGCGCTTGATGGGATGTCGCCAGGCTGTATGGCGGTCACGCTGGAGTTACGCGGGCAGCGGGACATCAGCCATGAGCTGGCCAGCGCCGATGCTGAACGCCTCTATCGATACTTACAGCACCGTGGAGCCGTTGCCGGTGAGCCACTTGGGGTACCGCCGCTAGACGTGGCCCTGTTGCCGTTCGCCGCCGGGGAGATCGTCACTGCCACCGCCAGCGGCATCCTGTTGCTGCTGCGTCAGCCGGGGGAATGGGTAGAGGCCGATGAAGCGGTCGCTGAAATCATCGACCCGATCACCGATACGGTAAAAGCGGTGCGGGCCCGAGCCGGTGGACTGATTTATGCCTGCCGCCAGGCACCTTTTGTCACCCTGGGGGCCGAGGTGATGAAGATTGCCGGTAAGACGCCCTATGCGGGCGGCGGCGGGCTGGCGTCCTGAGCCGAAGTACTCCATGATCTGGGTATGATTTCAGAAAAACAGGAGGAACAATTAAAAAAGTTAATGAGTGTGAAACCTTAGCGTCATACCGATAGATTAAAAAGTCTAAACGGAATTGGAGTGCGACACTGAGGATGGAATATGATGGAAAACTACTTGCTGCAAGGGAATGTGATCAAGTTATTGCCACTGGAATTCCCTAAGGATGAACATATAACAGAGAGTACATGGAGAGCGGTAAATCATACTACGGCTATCTTAAAGAGTGGTGTGACTTCAGGGTGTAGCTATGATGAGTTTTTAGTAAATATAGAAAACTCTATCAAAAATGAAAACCTTTCCATCTTGGAACACCGTTTGAGTCCGTATGTGGATGGCGTAATGTTCGCTAACGAGAATGTAAGTAGTCATAAGGATTTCATGGCTTTCAATTCTTTTCGCTATACATTGCCTGATATTTTAAAAGACGATGAGTGTTTTTTGAAATTTATTGAGTGCGCTGGAAAAAAATTTAATGCAAAAAACAGACTCCGTGAGGTTAATGTAAGGACTGTTCCTGAAACTGATGGTGGTTATACTGAGTTTCTTGATGTTAAACTAATGGCGTCAGAACTGAGTGAGTTAAGAACGTTTATTGCTGGAAATTATCAAATAAATAATCTTTTATGTGCAATAATCACATCTGTTTTTTTGATGCATACACATCCGCTTTACGATGGGAATGGTCGAGCGTCTAGGGTTCTTTTTAATTTTATATTGGGGAGGGATAGGCGAAATTATATTGCGCTAACGGAGTTGTGTCACGTGGCGAGGAGTGGGTACGTTCTAAGTTTACGAGAGGCCTTCTTATTTTCAGAGTGGAATCCGATTATTGTTTTTTATTGCAAATGCATAGAGATCATTCACTCTGGTAACACAAAGTGATATTTCTAGCATGCAATTACATAATTACATGCTATACATGTTACTTTAATTAAATAAAGGAGAGCACATGTTAACTGAAAAAGATATCCTACTAATTAAGACAACGACCATGACTGATACTCAGGTCGATAAAATTGATATGCTCACCGGTCCCATCAGAGTTATCACTCTTTAAAGTTAAAAACATAACGGGGGCCCCCGTTATGTTTTTATAGTCCATGAGACAAGGAGATTGGATGAACAATTTTTTGTTTATACTGAGATATTTCAATAGCACTTCAAGTTCTTCAGCTAAGGCAAAGTTCTTTGCCATTATCACCATTTCATTTCTATCTACCGTTTTGATCTCCCTGCAGCCGGTTATCATGGCGCGATTGATCGGTGTAATAGACACTAAATTAACAGATTTTCAAATTGTTATTTATCTTCTTGCGCTGAGTTACATTCTCATTATGAGTCTAAGAAAAGTTGCTTCGGCGTTGAACTTCATATTGATTACCTCACTGAGAAATAATCTTGTTATCAGCATGACCAATCATTATTTCAAGAGTTTGTTTTATAATGATGACACCATAAAAAACAATGAAAACACTGGCGACATTACTCAGCGCCTGAATCAGGCTATAGATGAGCTTACCACTTTATTAAGGAATATATCGCATAATTTCATTCCACCATTATTACAGTTGATTTTTAGTGTTGCTTTTATTGTCCTGTCTGGCGATTATATTGTTTCCGTGTTCTTTACCCTATACTTCATCCTTTACTTCCTGATTAAGAGTGCCTACAATCCTGGAATTGTTAGTTTGTACAACGATTTCTATAATACTTCGGTAAAGAAATACAGTTTAATCACAGATAGTGTCAAAAATATGGAAGCGGCAAGAGTATGTAACTCCTATGATTATCTATTTGGTAGGTATGAGAGGTTACTTAATAAAATCGAAACCAAACATGAAAGTTTGCTAAAAGAAGATATGAAGTTTCTGTTGGTTGAGTCTACATGCAATATTATTTTTTTTGGCTCATCGTTTCTTTATTCTTTATATCAGGTAACCCATGGAAATATAAGTCTCGGTCATTTTGTAATGATTTCATCTTATATTTTGTTATTGTCTTCGCCTCTGGAAAGTATAGGCTCAATGTATACGGCGCTGCAAAAGTCCACCGCATCTCTTTATGGATTCATTAGTTCTTTATCAAGTATGAAAACGACAAAACACGCTGACACAAGTTGGGGTGAATTATTAGATTCAATCAAAATGAAAAAACTGAATTTCTCTTATGAAAACAAGGATGAACTGACTATCAAAGACTTTAGCCTTGAGATCCATAAAGGACGTTTTATCACTTTGACGGGCAGTAGTGGTTCAGGAAAAAGTACGATGGCTAAACTATTGGCCGGTGAGCTTAAACTAGATAGTGGTGATATTTTAATCAATGATGAAAATATTAATGTATTATCAGCAAACCAGCGAGCCGAACTGATTTTTCACATTTCTCAAAATGATTATATTTTTATGGATACATTGAGATTCAACCTGAAAATCGCTTGTCCGGACGCCACTGATGAACAATTGGCAGTGGCACTCAGGCTGGCCAGACTTGACGACTTGGGCAATGATGACATCGTGGAATTACTGAACATGAAAATTGGAGACAATGGGATGACGCTTTCTGGTGGCCAGCGTCAGCGCCTGTCTCTGGCTCGTTTATTTTTGAGAAATCCCAGTATCATTGTTCTCGATGAAGTGACGTCAGCACTTGATGTCATCAATGAGAGAGGGGTGATAAAAAATATTAAATTTCGCTATCCCCATGCAATCGTATTTAATATCAGCCACCGGAGTTCCACCTTCGATTTCTCTGATGAAATTATCGTCATGGATAACGGCCGTATCGTCGATCAGGGCGACTTTACCTCGCTTAAAAACAGAAATAGCTATATTCAATCGATCCTGCGACAAGAGGCTCTAAGAGAAGCCGGGTGATAAAGTAAACCGCGCCTATGACGCTACTGATTACTCGTTTTTATCTGAATGCCCCGGCTCACCGAACGTTTAGCCAAAGGGATTTACCGCACCAGCACCCGGCTAATTTCTGGGCCATAGCCGGTAACAGAAAGTGTATCCCCAGCCAGTTCAACCATGGCGAACGGCAGCAGGTCGTTGCCATCGACCATGCCCTTCAGGGTGATAAAGTCGGTATTCTCCACCCGTACATAATCCCCAAAATGGTAATGACCGGCAAAGTAGGCGCGTACCTGATAGCGGCATAGCAGGGCGACCAGGGCATCGCAATTCCACAGGTTATGTTCATTCTCCGGTGCCAGCGGGTAGTGGCCAAACACCACAATGGTTTCGCCTTTGCTTTGTGCGTCTTCCAGACTGCACGCCAGCCAGCGCAGCTGTTCATCGCCCACGGCACCGTTCCAGCTTTGCGCTTGCGGTTGATGCTCGGCACGGATGCGGGCCAGCAGATGCTGTGCCTGTGCGTGCTCTTCGCCGTTGGCCGGGTTGCAGTACAGGCTGATGTCGTTACCGTCGATCACGATAAACCGATAGCCGTTCAGGCTGAACTGGTAATAGTGTTTTGGCAACGCCAGCGCTGGCGACTGCGCCGCCAAATGGCGGGAAATCACGTCGGCATCATGGTTGCCCAGCACTACCGCATGGGGATGACGTAACTGCCCGTACACCGGCAATAATTCGGCGTAACTGCTCCAGTGATCGTCAACCAAATCCCCGAGCGTGGCGACAAAGGCCAGCGGCAGATCATTCAGCTCGGTAATGGCCTGGCTCAGTTTACGCAGGCTATTACGGTAGTAGCGGTTGTATTCCAGATTGGGGTCGGCATCGGCATATTGTGGGTCGGCAATTAACCCGAAACGAACGGAGCCTGATGGCGTCGACTGGCCAGGAAACTGGGGCGGCTGATAAAGCGAACTGACCTGGCCCAGGGCCAGAGACTGTGCTGCGGTGAGGTGTGAGCTCATAGGTTACCTACTTAGCGCTAGCGAATGCCGGCGCGCATAAAGGATTGAACGAACTGACGCTGAAACACCAGAAACAACACCAGTAAAGGCAAGGAGGTCATCAGCGTTGCCGCGCCGATCAACGCCCATTGCACGCCTTGTTCCGGCGCTGAAAATAGCTGTAGCCCGACGGTCAGTGGTCGTACGTTAACCGAGTCGGTAATCACCAGCGGCCAAAGAAAATCATTCCAGTGGAAGCTGATCGAGACCAGGGCAAAAGCGACATATACCGGCTTCGCCAGCGGGATATAGATGCGCCGCAGGATGTAAAACCGGCTGGCCCCTTCGACGATCGCTGCCTCTTCCAGCACCAGCGGGATACTTTTGAAGGTTTGTCGCAGCAGGAAAATGGCGAACGCCGAAGCAAAGTAAGGCAGGGCGATGCCCAGTAGCGTATCGCGCAGGCCCAGAGCGCCAATGGTCTGGTAGTTGTTCAAAATCAGCACATCAGGGCTGATCATCAACTGCAACAACACCAGGGCAAACAGGATGCCCGCGCCCTTGAGCCGGAACCGCACCAGGGCATAAGCCGCCATGGTGGCCAGGATCAGTTGGCAGAACACAATCAGCAGCACCAACAGGATGGTGTTGAGGAAATAGCGACCAAAAGGCGCGGCATGCCAGGCGTTAATAAAGTTCTGGGCGGTCAGGGGAGCAAAAAGTGAAAAACCGCCCTGATCGGCCGCAGGGTGAATCGCCACCCAGGCGGCGACCAGTATAGGGAAAACCCACAACAACGCGGCACCCCAGGTAAGCAGGCACCAACATAATCGACGCAGCGAAAGGCTGCGCGGCGGTACGGCGGTGATGGAAAGACTCATTGGTAGTGGGCTCGCTTATCCAGCAGATTGAATTTAATTAACGCGATGCTGGCCAAAATGATCAGCAGCACCACGGTCATCGCCGAGGCATAGGGCAGATCCCAATAGCTGAAGGCCGTGCGGTAGATGTAGAACAACAGCAGGCTGGTGCTGTTGTCCGGCCCGCCATTGGTCATGGCAATCACCTGATCGACAATGCGGAAAGCATTCATCGAAGCGTTGATCAGAATAAACAACGTGGTCGGCATCAGCAGCGGCCACTGGATGCGGCGGAAGAAATAGCCGCGTGAGGCCCCTTCGATCTCGGCAGCCTCGGCCAGCTTGGGGTCAATCTGCTGTAACGCCGCCAGATAAAAAATCATGAAGAAACCGGCTTCCCGCCATACCGATACCGCCATCAGGCAGTACAGCGCAGACTGCGGATCCCCCAGCCAGTTGACCGCCGGCAGCGAAAACAGCGCCAACAGCTGATTCAGCAACCCCACCTGTGGGGTATAGAAAAACAGCCACAGATTGGCGATCGCCACCATCGGCAGCAGTGAAGGAATAAAGAACGCGGCACGAGCAAACGCCGTACCACGCAGGCGTCGATTGACCGCCAGCGCCATCAGCAGGGCCAACCCTACCGCCAGAGGAATGGTGATCGCCGCATACAGCAGGTTATTGCGCAGTGCCAGAATGAAAGTCTCGTCATCCAGCAAGGCGCGGTAATTTTCCAGCCCAACGAACTGGGCCGGTCGGTTATTATGCGCGGCGCTGAACAGGCTTTCCCACACCGTGGCCAAAGCCGGGTAGTGGGTAAAAGTGATCAGAAAAACCAACGCCGGCAGGACCAATAAATAGCCATAAAGCTGCAAAGAAAAGCGCTTATGGCGGGCGACGGGCAAGGCTGAGTGCGATGAGGTCATGCCGGCTCCGGTTATTGGTAACGTTGCAACAGGCGGTCGGCCTGTTTTTGCGCGCTTTCCAGCGCCTGCGCAGGGGTTTTACCTTGCGTCACGGCGGCTTCCACCGCACGGTTCAGCAATTCCTGAATTTGTACGCTGTTATAGGTGGAAAGCTCCGGCTGCGAATATTTCAGCTGTTCACGCGCCACGGTCGCCTGCGGCACTTTTGCAGCATATTCCTTCATGGTTGCGGTTTCCCAGGCGGCCGGTGAAGTCGCCACATAACCAGTGGCAATGCTCCAGCGGGCGGCCTGTTCCGGCGCCGAGAGCCAACGCATAAAGGTGACGGCGGCTTGTTGCTGAGCCGGGCTGGTGCCGTTAAACAGGTACAGGTTACCGCCGCCGGTTGGGCTGCCTCGCTGGGTTTTCTCCGGCAGCATGGCGACGCCAAACGGGAATTTGGCGTTTTCACGCACCGTGGTCAGGTTACCGGTGGTGGTGACCATCATGGCGGTTTTACCGTCGATAAAGTCCTGCGGCGTGGTGCTCCAGGTAATGGCGCCTTTTGGCGAAACTTGATATTTCTGCGCCAAATCGGTCAGCCAGGTTAATGCCTCAACGTTGGCCGGGGTATTGAAGGTCACCGCGGTGCCCTTGCCGTTATCCAGATGGCTGCCATTGGTGGCGGCAATCCCCTGGAAAGTCCAATAGCCAATCGGGGTGGAAGGGATCTCGATCCCCCATTGTTTAACGGCGTTACCGTCGCGGATCACCAGCTTCTGGCCAAAATCCACCACCTGCTGCCAGTTGGCCGGTGGAGTATCGCCATTCAACCCGGCTTGCTGGAACGCCTGTTTGTTCCAGTACAGCACCACGGTAGAGCGCTGGAACGGGATGCCCCAAACCTTGCCCTGGATTTTGCGAATAAATGCCGGGTAGAAGCCGTCGATCCAGGCTTTGCCGGCCTGGTCGTTAGCCAGATCGCTGACCGGTAAAATGGCTCCGGCGTCGATCAGTGAATAGGCTTCGATATCGCCAATTACGGCGATTTGCGGTGCATTGCCGCCACGGAAGGCGGTTAATGCCTTGGTCACCGTGGTGGCGTAGTCACCGGTATAAACCGGTTGAATACTGATATCCGGATGCAGCTTTTCAAAATCTGCCACCAGGCCTTCAACGGTATGACTGATTTTGCCGCCGACGGCGATCGGATAGTACATTTGCAACTTCACGGCATCCGCCGCCTGGGCAGAAAGAGTAACGCTGGCCAGCAACAGGGCGACAGCGCTTAACCTGGATAAACGGATCGAGACGGACATGGTTTTCCCCTGAAATAAAATGATGTTTTTGATTATTGAACGGCGTATGGATAAGTCACTGGCTGAAAGGCCTGCTCCATGGCGTGGCAACGCTCACCACGGGAGGAGAACAGGTATTGCGCTTGCTCGGCCCATTGCAGGCCAACCAGGCTGCCTTCGGTAAAGCGCTGCATGCCGGGGGTTTTTACCGTGATTTGCCCCTGGACCGCAGGCAGATGGCAAACGACGAGGGTATCTGCCCCCATATATTCATAACTGAGCACCTGACAGGTGAGCTGGCCGTTGCCCGGGGCGCACAGGCTGATCTCTTCGGCACGGACCCCCAGACTTAGCGCCATGTCCGGGCCACCAAAAGCGACCGGCAGTGGGGCATTGCCAATATGGTGGCCACTGTTTTTGCGCGTTAGTGGAATGATGTTCATCGGCGGCGCACCAATGAACTGCGCGGCAAAAGTACTGGCCGGGTTGTTATATAAATTGTCAGGGGTATCGTGCTGCTCAATACGGCCATCGTTCAGCAGAATGATTTTGTCCGCCATGCTCATGGCTTCGGTTTGATCGTGGGTGACATACAGCATGGTCAACCCCAGCTTACGCTGGAGCGCACGGATTTCCCGGCGCATGCTCTGGCGCAGTTTGGCGTCAAGATTGGATAAGGGTTCATCCATCAGACACAGTTTGTTCTGGGCTATCACTGCACGACCCAGCGCGACTCGTTGTTGCTGCCCACCGGAAAGCTGTGCCGGCAGGCGGTCCAACAGCGGCTCCAGCTCCATCAGCTTGCTGATGTCGGCCAGACGCACGGCAAAGTGCTGTTTGTCTTCTCCACGGGCCCGCAGGCCAAATAGCAGGTTTTCGCGCACGCTGAGGTGGGGGAACAATGCATAAGACTGGAAAACCATCGACAGTTTACGTTGCGATGGCGGCAGGGCGGTGACGTCGTGTTGCTGGATCTCAATCGTGCCGCTGTCGGCGGACTCCAGTCCGGCCAGGGTGCGCAGTAGGGTAGATTTACCGCAGCCGGAAGGCCCCAGCAGGGCCACAAAGTCGCCTTCCTGAACCTCGAAACTGATGTCATCCAGTGCGGTTTTGTCGCCCCAGGTTTTCTTGATGTTATTGAGAGATAAATAGCTCATGGCGCTTCTTGAAGTGGCGTGTTCTGCCCACCCTAGCTGGCGCGTGTTTATCTGGTATGAATAATTAATGACAGTTGTATGTCGTAGCGACCCCATGCCCTTACGGGAAAGATGGCTTGCCGACCGCCGTCCATGTTAAATTTGACCTTTGCCACTCCGTAGCCCCTGATGATAAAGAGAATTTCAAATGGAAGAACGGCTGCCTGTGCCAAAGAAGTCAGGGTCTATGAGCACAGCCAAACCCCGCCGTCCGCACGGGCGATGGGTCTATTACATCCTGCATGAAGATATTCTGTGGCCTTGCCCGGTCAAGTGGGAATGGGAGAGTAACTTCCACGCCTGGCTGCCTTTTTACTACTCGCCCACCCTGGAATTTGTTGCCGGCAACCCCGCCAAAGCGACAAAAATCACCAAAACCCAGCGTTAATCATCATTCTTGCTTAAGAACCTTATTTATCCCTCTCGGTTGAGTGATATTTAACCCTCTGTTTTTAAACAAAGCATTACTCGCCTTGCCCTCAAGGGGGACAGTAACTACATTAACAACTGTACTTCAACTCACCTGAGGGATATATCCTATGAAAGCTGCCGTAGTCACCAAAAACCACAGTGTAGATATTCAGGAAAAGCAGCTTCGCCCACTGAAATATGGCGAAGCGGCACTCAAGATGGAGTGTTGTGGGGTTTGTCATACCGATCTTCACGTCAAGAATGGCGATTTTGGCGAAGTTCCCGGCATCACCCTGGGTCATGAGGGCGTGGGCGTGGTCACCGCCGTCGGCGAGGGCGTGACCTCGTTAAAAGTGGGCGACCGCACCAGCGTCGCCTGGTTCTATCAGGGCTGTGGCCATTGTGAGTATTGCGTCAATGGTAACGAAACCCTGTGTCGCTCGGTCAAAAACGCCGGTTTCAGCGTTGATGGCGGCATGGCGGAAGAGTGCATCGTGGTGGCGGACTATGCGGTGAAGGTGCCTGATGGCCTGGATCCTTTTGCCGCCAGTAGCATCACCTGCGCCGGGGTGACCACCTATAAAGCGGTGAAAATCTCTGATATCAAGCCGGGGCAGTGGATCGCGATTTATGGTCTGGGCGGTTTGGGCAACCTGGCACTGCAGTACGCCAAGAACGTGTTCAATGCCAAAGTGATCGCCATTGACGTTAATCAGGGCCAGTTGGATTTTGCCAAAGAGATTGGTGCGGATCTGGTGATCAATTCCAAAACGGAAAACGCCGAAGAAATTATTCAGCAAAAAGTCGGCGGCGCTCATGCTGCGGTGGTCACCGCGGTAGCACGCTCGGCCTTTAACTCAGCGGTGAATGCGGTACGCGCCGGGGGCAAGGTGGTGGCTGTCGGGCTGCCGCCGGAAAGTATGGACCTGAGTATTCCACGTCTGGTGCTGGACGGCATTCAGGTGGTGGGGTCGCTGGTCGGCACGCGAGAAGATCTGAAAGAAGCCTTCCAGTTTGCTGCCGAAGGTAAAGTGACGCCGAAAGTCACCAAAAGGCCATTGGGTGACATCAACGCCATCTTTGAAGAGATGAAGTCAGGCACCATCCGTGGCCGTATGGTTATCGATCTGACCAACTCTTAATCCTGCCAAAACTAAGGCCACCGCTGGGTGGCCTTGAGGCCGTTGATCAAGAGATCTGTTGTTCAATGGTAGGGGTGCTGCATGCTGCGCCCATTTGCATAATCAATGGGTTACATCGGGTCGAACATGTTCGACCCCTACCGATTTAGCCCTTTCGCGGGTTTGTCAGCAATCTGAAGACCACCAAATCAGAACAGCCCAAGCGGTTTGGCATCGTAGCTGACCAACAGGTTTTTCACCTGCTGGTAATGCGACAGCGCCACCTTGTGGGTTTCGCGGCCAACGCCGGAATTTTTATAACCGCCGAAGGCGGCATGTGCCGGGTAGAGGTGATAACAGTTGGTCCACACGCGTCCAGCCTTGATGGCGCGGCCCATGCGGTAAGCACGGTTGACGTCGCGGGTCCACAGACCGGCGCCCAGCCCGAACTCGCTGTCATTAGCCAGTGCCAGCGCTTCTGCTTCGTCTTTGAAGGTGGTCACGCCAATTACCGGCCCGAAGATCTCTTCGCGGAAGAAACGCATGCTGTTATTACCGGTGATCAACGTGGGCTGGAGATAGAAACCGCTCTGCAACGTCTGCTCATGGCTGGCACGCTCGCCACCGGCGATAATTTTCCCGCCTTCGTTTTTAGCGATCTCAATGTAGGACAAGATCTTGTCGAACTGCTGCTGGGACGCCTGTGCGCCGATCATGGTGTCGGTATCAAAGGGGTCACCCTGGCGAATGGTGGTGATCCGTGCCAGCACTTTTTCCATAAATTGCGGGTAGATAGATTCCTGGATCAGGGCGCGTGAAGGGCAGGTACAGACTTCACCCTGGTTGAAGAAGCCGAGGATCAGCCCTTCAACCGCCTTGTCGATAAATTCCGGTTCGGCCTGCATGATGTCTTCAAAGAAGATATTCGGTGATTTGCCGCCCAGCTCGACGGTACTGGGAATGATATTTTCCGCCGCACAGGCAAGGATATGTCGGCCTACCGGGGTTGAACCGGTAAAGGCGATTTTATCGATGCGCTTGCTGGTCGCCAGTGCCTCACCGGCTTCTTTCCCAAAGCCCTGAACCACATTGAGTACCCCGGCCGGCAGCAGGTCACCAATCATTTCCAGCAACACACAGATGCTGAGCGGAGTTTGTTCTGCCGGTTTAAGCACTACGCAGTTACCGGCAGCCAGCGCCGGAGCCAGTTTCCAGGCTGCCATCAGCAGCGGGAAGTTCCAGGGGATAATCTGTCCAACCACGCCCAGTGGCTCGTAAATATGGTAGGCCACGGTGTTCTGGTCGATCTCTGCGGCGGTGCCTTCCTGTGCACGCAGGCAACCGGCAAAGTAACGGAAGTGGTCAATCGCCAGTGGGATATCCGCGTTCAGCGTTTCGCGGATTGGCTTACCGTTGTCCCAGCTTTCAGTCAGCGCCAGCAATTCCAGGTTTGATTCCATACGATCGGCGATGGCCAGTAATACGTTGGAACGCTCCTGCACGCTGGCTTTACCCCAGGTTTCGGCGGCGGCATGGGCAGCATCCAGCGCCAGTTCGATATCTTTCGCGTCGGAGCGGGGGAACTCGGCGACAGTCTGGCCGGTCATCGGGGAGGTATCAGTGAAGTAGTTGCCTGAAACGGGTTCGACAAATTTGCCGCCGATATAGTTGCCATAACGTGGTTTGAAAGAAATCAGCGAGCCAGGTAAACCGGGATGAACGTATTTCATGTAAACACCTCTCATGGGAACAGACTGTGTAGGGTTGACGCCTGACTGCGTAGCGCCATCACCTTAACCCTAAGCATTGCTTATGCCACATTGCGTCAGTGTCGTGCCTATAAAGCTGAAAGGTGTTTTATATCAATTAATTAAATAATTAAAAATGCTTTGGTCGGCAATAAAACCGAGGGCTTATTATTGGTTTCTATTATTTTTTGTGTCCCATGTCGCAACGCATGAGACACATTCATGATACAAAAATGCAACACTTTTATTGTCGGGAGTTGGCCATGTTGCATAAAGACCAGACCATCCAGACCGGGTTTGCCTCTGAGGGCGACAACCTGTCTCTCCCTGGCCCAATGTCCGAGTCCTGGCTACGTAGTCAGGCTTACGGGCTTAACCGGGCCGACGATCGGGTGCCTGTTGCCCGGCCGGGTTTACTCAATGAAGTGCGTGGGCAAAACGGCTGGGTGGCACAGTTGGCACGGCCGCTGATCGAACGTCTGGGCAGTGAAATTAACCGACAGCCTTCTATTGTGGTGGTATCCGATGCCGGCGGCATGGTGCTGGAAACCTGCGGCAATAGCCATTTTTTGCGCAAGGCGTCGCGTATTTCGCTGGCGCCGGGCAATTTATGGGGCGAGCAGGAGCGGGGGACCAATGCCATCGGCACGGCGCTGGCGTTGGGCGGCTTGTGTGAGGTGAATGGCGACCAGCATTTTCTCAATCAAAATGCCGGGCTTTACTGTGCAGCCGCACCGATTTATCGGCCCGACGGCCTGATTGCCGGGGTGCTGGATATCTCTACACCGGCGCAGCGTCCTTATGATGACGCACGTTCCTTGATTCTGCAGGCGGTCAGACACATCGAACACCAGTGGACGATGGGGTGTGTCACCTCCCGGCATTGGACGCTGAGGCTGCATAGCGATGCGCGGGTACTTGGCAGCGCCCATGAGCTGATACTGGTGTTTCGCGACGAGGTGCTCACCGCCGCCAATCGACTGGCAATGCAAGAGTTTAATCTCACCGCCGCCTGCTTTGGCAGCCTGGATTTCGCCACGCTGTTCCCGGAAATGCAGCGTCAGACGCTGAACGCACCGCGCCAGACCCTGGCGGTCAATAATCGTCACTATTATTCGCTGTTGCAGATGCCGGAAACGCATTCACCGGCCATCAGAGCGCGGGTTCTGCCTTTTGATCAAGACGGTGCCGACAGACAAAAAGCATTACGTATTTTGAATGCTGGGCTGGCGCTGTGCATCAGTGGCGAAACCGGCTGCGGCAAAGAGTATTTCAGCCAACGCTTGTTTGAGGAAAGTCACCGGCGCCAGGGAAATTTCGTGGCGATCAACTGTGCCGCGCTGCCAGAAAACCTGATCGAATCCGAACTTTTTGGCTATGCACCCGGTGCCTTTACCGGTGCTAACCCGAAGGGCTACCTCGGCAAGATCAGAGAGGCCGACGGGGGCGTGTTGTTCCTTGATGAAATTGGCGATATGCCATTGAGCCTACAGACCCGGCTGCTGCGAGTGCTGCAGGAAAAAACGGTCACGCCACTCGGCAGCCGTATCAGCTATGCCGTCGACTTTTCGCTGATCTGCGCCACCCATCAGGATTTGGCGCAGCAGGTGACGGCGGGGGCATTCCGTGAAGACCTGATGTACCGCATTCAGGAATTTAACCTGCGTATTTTGCCGCTGCGCCAACGGGCGCACGTCGATCGTTTCATCCTTAATTTGTGGCGTGAGCTGGGGGCTGAGTCACGCGGCATTCGGCTGGCACCGGACGCCGTTGCCGCGTTGGCGGGTTATCCGTGGCCCGGTAATGTTCGGCAGTTGATGAGCACGCTGAAAGTCCTGCTGGCGCTGGCGGACGACGGCAATCTGATCCGACTGGATGATTTGCCGGAGCAGTTCAACACCTTGCCGGAGCGCTGTGCCGAAACTCACGCTGTGCCGCAAGAAATGCTTGAGGCTATTCGCCGCGCTAACGGCAATATCAGTCAGGCAGCGAAACGCCTGGGTGTTTCACGCAGTACGCTTTATCGCAAGATGGAGAAAGGCCGTCGGCGTGATTCGTAGAAGATAGCTGTAATCCTGGGTTCCTCCCTGGGCCCAGGTCTGGATATTACTTATCGCCCAACCCCAGTGGGTTGATTTCAGAATGTTCGATTTTCTCGTCACTTTCCGCCCAACGATCCAACACCTTCAGGTAGCTGCCATTGGCGATAGCGCTATTGAGCGAAGCCTGTACCGCGTTCACCAGGCCATTACCCTTTTTCACCGTAACGGCAATGTTGGCGCTGCGCGGCCAACCGCCTGGCACGATGCCCACCAGCGTGGTTTTACCGTTCAGTTTTGCCTGATAAGCGCCGGATACGTTCGGCCCAAAGGTCGCATCTGCCCGGCCCGACTGGAGGGCCAGCGTGGCGGCCGCTTTGTCGGTCACGTAGATCGGCAACAGGGCGGGCAGCCCTTTGGCCTGATTCTCTTTATCCCAGGCCAGTAACACTGCCTCCTGATTGGTACCGGAATCGACGATAATCTTCTTGCCAGCAATATCCGGTGCTGATTTTATCGAGGTGATTTTACTGCCGCTCTTCACGTAGAAGCCCAGCGTATCCTGGCGGTAAGTGGCGAAGTCAAATTTGGTTTTACGTTCCTGGGTGACGGTAATGTTATAAATTGCCGCGTCGTATTTGCCGGAGGTGACGCCCAGCGGCCAGTCTTCCCACGAAGTCGGTACCAGTTTGAGTTTCAGCCCCAGGCCATCGGCTACCAGCCGGGCAATATCCGATTCGCTGCCAATCACCGTTTTATTGTCACGGGCGTACAACCCGAATGGCGGGCCACTGCCCAGAATAGACACGGCCACGGTCAGCGTACCCGGCTCGACGAATTTAAACCCGGCGGGGATCTTGGCCGCCGCCTCAGCACTTTTCAGCGTATTAATCGGGGTTTCGTTGGCGACCAGGTCAATGCCCGGGGCGGCATGCGCCAGGGCTGAAAGGCTAAGGAGTGCCGCCGCTGCGGTGAGTTTTGCGCTATACATCATTATTACCTGCATTATTATGTGGTTGAGGCGGTCAACTCACTATCCTTCAAGCCGCTGATTCTGTGAACGAACAAAAATGGCTAACTAATTGCGGGATAAAAAAATGCCGACCGCCGGAGTTTGTCGGGCGGTCGGCCAGGGGCAGGGTTATTGCTTGTCCGGGTATCCGGCGGAGCTTAAGGCGGAGAGGAACGGGGTTTCGTCCAGGGTGCTGTCGACCATAACTTCACGCGCGGCCAGATCGGTTTCGATCACCGCCTGTGGGTCGACGCTCAGTAGCGCTTTGGTGACGGAGCTGGCGCAGCCGCCGCAGGTCATATTGGGAATGTAGAAACGTAGCATGGTGATCTCCTTATGAATGACGGTGTTCGGCCAAGGTGCGGCCTGCCAACGTAGTAAGGTCAAGCGGTTGTTTTCACGAGTGACCGCGTTGGCGCGCCGAAGCGGGCATGTCGATACCAAACCGGGGTGTCCTGCGGGGTACCGGTGAAACAGGTTCCACCGTCGCCGCCTTCTCTGCCAAACCCTCAATAATCGGGCAGTCCGGTCGGTCATTGCCGTGGCAATGTTCGGCCAGGTACTCGATGGTTTGCGCCATAGCCTGAAGCTCGGCGATCTTCGCCTTTAGTCCGGCGACATGGGAAAGCGCCATGGCCTTAACGTCGGCGCTGGAACGGTCACAGGTGCGCCACAGGATCAGCAGTTCCGAGATTTGGTCGACGGGAAAGCCAAGGTCACGGGCACGCCGGATAAAACGCAGGCTATGGGCATCTGCCGTGCTGTAATGGCGATAACCGGCATCAGAACGCATCGCTTTCGGGATTAAGCCAATTTGTTCGTAGTAACGAATCATCTTCGCCGAGACGCCGGAGAATTTTGCCGCTTGTCCGATATTCATCATTCACCCCTAAATCTTATTTGGTTTCGACCGTCATCGGTGCCTGGAAGCGTTTGAGCCGCAGCGCATTGCCGAGAACGAAGACGCTGGAGAGCGCCATCGCCGCCGCGGCGAAGATCGGTGAAAGCAATGTGCCGTTCAGCGGGTAGAGCGCACCGGCCGCCACCGGGATCAGCACTGCGTTATAGGCAAAGGCCCAGAACAGGTTCTGCTTGATGTTGCGGATCGTCGCCTGGCTGAGTGCGATGGCATTCGGCACGCCGCGCAGGTCGCCCGACATCAGCACCACATCAGCCGCCTCAATCGCCACATCGGTTCCGGTGCCGATGGCGAGCCCAACGTCCGCTTCGGCCAGTGCCGGTGCGTCGTTAATACCGTCGCCCACGAAGGCCACCCGTGCTCCATTGAGGCGGAATTTCTTCAGTGCCGCAACCTTACCGTCGGGCAGAACTTCGGCGGCGACTTCATCGATACCGAGTTGTTTGGCGATGGCTGCGGCCGTTGCCGCATTGTCGCCGGTGATCATCGCGACCTTAAGGCCAAGCGCATGTAACGCCTTAATCGCCTCCGGGGTGCTGTCCTTGATCGGGTCAGCGACCGCAATCACCGCTGCCAACCGACCGTCGATGGCGGCATAGAGCGGGCTCTTGCCCTGTTCACCGAGGCGTCGGGCAGTCTGCTGGAAGTGGCTGACATCAAGGCCGAGCTGAGTCATAAAGCGATCTGCACCGACGGCGACAGTTCGCCCCGCGACGCTGGCCGTGACGCCGAAACCCGGTGTGGCGTCAAAGCTTTCAATGGCCGCGAGCGACATGTTCCGCTGTCTGGCTGCCGCGACAATCGCTTCGGCAATCGGGTGTTCGGAGCGGGTTTCAACCGCCGCCACCAGCGCCAGAACCTCATCGTGTTCAAAGCCTTCTGCGGGCACCAGATCGGTCAGTTCGGGACGTCCTTTGGTCAGCGTGCCCGTCTTGTCGAGCGCAATAACACTCACATCACGCAGTGCCTGCAAGGCTTCACCTTTACGGAACAGCACCCCGAGCTCGGCGGCGCGGCCGGTACCGACCATGATCGAGGTCGGCGTGGCCAATCCCATGGCACAAGGGCAGGCGATAATCAGCACCGCGACTGCATTCACCAGCGCAAAGGTCAGCGCCGGATCCGGCCCGAAGATCAACCAGACCAGGAAGGTCAACGCCGCAGCCGCCATCACCGCCGGCACGAACCACAGAGTGACCTTGTCGACCAGCGCCTGGATCGGCAGTTTGGACCCCTGAGCTTCCTCGACTAAACGAATGATCTGAGCGAGCACCGTATTCGCACCAATTTTGGTGACGCGGAAACTGAAAGCTCCGGTTTTGTTGATAGTGCCACCGACCACGTCAGCACCGGCACTTTTCTGCACCGGTACCGGCTCGCCGGTGATCATGCTCTCGTCAACGTAAGAGGTTCCTTCGACGACTTCGCCATCAACCGGCACTTTTTCACCCGGACGAACCAGCACTATGTCACCGGTGGTCACCTGATCAAGTGGGATTTCCAGGGTTTCGCCATTGCGCTCGACGCGCGCAGTCTTGGCCTGTAGACCGACCAGCCGCTTGATCGCCTGCGAAGTCCGCCCTTTGGCCCGGGCCTCTAGCGTCCGTCCCAGCAAGATCAAGCTGACGATCACGGCGGCAGCTTCGAAATAGACGTTGGCGGTGCCCTGCGGCAGCACTTCGGGGACGAAGGTCGCCACAACCGAGTAGCCGTAAGCCGCCGCCGTGCCGACCGACACCAGCGAGTTCATGTCGGGAGCGCCGCGCAGCAACGCCGGGATCCCCTTGCGGAAGAAGCGCAAACCCGGCCCGAACAGCACCAGGGTGGCGAGTACAAACTGCAGATACCAGCTGGTCTGCTGTCCCAGCACCTGCATTACCCAATGGTGCATCGCGGGTACCAGATGCGAGCCCATCTCGAGAATGAACACCGGCAAGGTGAGGGTGGCAGCAATCAATAATGAGCGCCGCAGCCCCCGCGCCTCATGCTCACGACGCTCGGTATCCTGATCGTCTGCACTGGCCGTGGTGGCGGATAAGCGCCGTGTTTTATAACCGGCCTTTTCAACGGCGGTCTCGAGGTCGGTGATGACGACGACCCCGGCAAGGTGACGTACCCTCGCACGTTCAGTAGCCAGATTGACGTTGGCTTCGAGCACGCCGGGGACCTGTGCCAGGGCTTTTTCTACCCGACCGACACAAGATGCACAGGTCATCTCCTCGATCGCCAACTCGGTGGTCTCTTCACGCACGGCGTAACCGGCGCTCTCGATGGCACGGACCGCCGCCTGGGGATTGGCCGCGCCAGTGAAGGTGAGATCGGCGCGTTCGGTAGCAAGATTGACCGAGGCGGTCTGCACGCCCGGCACGGCTTTCAGCGCGCGTTCGACACGACCGACGCACGAGGCGCAGGTCATGCCGTCGACCGGCAAACTCAGTCGAGTGACTGAGGACAGAGTCGGATTGGTATCGGGTTTGAGGGTAACGGAAGTCATTGAACTGCCCCTTTATGGTGTCTGTTGCTGAAAGCTTAAAGCTTCCCACCGCTGGAAGGTCAACAACTGTCGTCGATTTATTTTACCCGTTGCGAATTAGTCGTGCCATCAGCGCCTCGGCAGTCGTTCAGCCCCGATGTACAAGCTTGCCAACCACCGCCTAGCGCCTTGTAGATACTGACAATGGCAAGTTGCTGGTCGGTACGTGCGACGCTCAGCGCCCGCCGGCTGGTGAAGTCAGAGCGTTCGGCATCGAGGACATCCTGGTAGAGGCCTTCACCTTGCGAGAACCGTACCCGGGCCAGGCGGGCCGCCTCGCGATTGGCCGCTGACTCATGCAGACGCAGCGCCAGCGTGCTGCCGGCGGCGCTATAAGCCTTAAAGGCATCATCGGTTTCCTGCAGGGCCCGCAGCAAGGTCTGGTCGTAGAGGATCAGGGCCTGTTTGGCGCGTGCCTCACTGGCGGCGATGCGGGCGCGGACACGCCCGCTATCAAGCAGTGACCAGCGAATGACCGGGCCGATAAAGCTCGACAGGGCTCCCGCGCCACTCATCGCATCCAGACTGCCGGCGACGAACCCGATCGACCCCGTTATCTGGATCTCGGGGTAAAGGCCCGCCGTTTCTACACCAATTCCGGCGGTTGCCGCCGCCAGGTTCCGTTCAGCCGCTGCAATATCAGCGCGCCGCCACAGGAGCGCGGTAGGGTCACCCACGGCCAGGGTTCGAACTTTCAGCATCTCCTGCGCAGCGGTGGCAGCAGGGGGGCTGAATCTTTGCGGTGTTTGACCCAGCAGGACGGCCAAGGCGTTGCCGGCGGCCGCACGGCGGCGTTCAAGTTCTGGTGTGGCCGCCTCAACATTTCGCAGTAAGGCTTCGGCACGCAGCCGGTCGACTTCGCTGGCGGAACCGGCGCTGATCCTTCGCTCAACCAACGCCAGACTTTCGCGCTGGTTTTGGCGAGTCGCGGCGACTACCGCAAGTTCGGCCTCGATACCTTGTAATTCAAACCAGGTTGCCGCCACTTCGGCAGCGACACTCGCCTGTACACCGCGCAACAAGGCTTCGCGTGAGCCCGCTTGTGCTTGAGCGGCCTCCACCGAACGCCGCACGCGGCCAAAGAGATCGATTTCCCAGGCTGCGTCGATCGCCCCACGATAGCTTTCAACCTGACGCGGTTGGTCAGGCGAGATCTCCGTTTCACTCCAGCGACGCTGGTCATAGCTGAGCGCCGGGCCCCCCCGCGGCAGGAAGTTCTGACGGTTCTCGCGCAGCAGGGCTTTTGCTTCCTCCAGCCTTGCCGCAGCGATACCAATGTCATGGTTTGCCGCCAGCGCTTGCTGAACCAAGCGGGTTAACGCCGGATCCTCGAAGGTGCGCCACCACTGCACCTCAACCTGGCCCGAACTCAGACCTGCGGCCGGGTCAGCAAAACCGCTGGGAAACGCCGATGACGACAGCGGGGGCGGCGTGTAGTCGGGGCCGACCGCCACGCAGCCGCTCAGCAGGACCAGCGCACTCAGCGGCGCTACAAGAGCTTGATAGCGTATTTTCATGACGAGACTCCCTCTCTGCGTGCTTTGATTCGTGAACGGTACCGATCGAAGCGGGCCGCCAGGCCACGCATCAGCAAATAAAAGACCGGCGTCAGGAACAAGCCAAACAGTGTCACGCCGAGCATGCCGGCAAACACCGCAATCCCCATGGCCTGGCGCATCTCTGCCCCCGCGCCACTGGCCAGCATCAGCGGAACCACCCCGGCAATAAAGGCCAGCGAGGTCATCAGGATCGGCCGTAGCCGCAGTCGACAGGCTTCGATAACCGCCTCCAGGGGGCTGGTCCCTTCGGCTTCAAGACTGCGGGCAAACTCAACGATCAGGATCGCATTCTTGGCGGCCAGGCCGACCAGCACAATCAGCCCTATTTGCACAAAGATGTTGTTGTCACCGCCGGTTAGCCACACGCCGGTGATGGCGCTCAGCAGGCTGGTCGGCACGATCAACAGCACCGATAGGGGCAACAACCAACTGTTGTATTGGGCGGCGAGGATCAGATAGGCGAGCAGCACACACAGCGGGAAAATGAACAGTGCCGTGGAGCCCGCGAGTTTTTGTTGGTAAGTGAGATCGGTCCATTCGAAGGTCATGCCCTCCGGCAGGGTTTCCCTCGCCAGGCGTTCCATCACTGCCACGGCTTGCCCCGAACTGACGCCCGCGACGGCGCCCCCCGAGATGTCGGCCGAAGGATAACCGTTGTAGTGGATCACCCGGTCTGGGCCTGAGCCCGGCGTAACGGTGACAAACGAAGATAAAGGCAACATCTCACCGGCCGCATTGCGCACCTGCAAACGGCCAATGGCTTCGGCCTGCATGCGATGGTCTGCGTCGGCCTGGGCGGTCACCTTGTAGGTGCGACCGAACCGGTTGAAGTCGTTGACATACAGAGAGCCGAGATAGACCTGCAGCGACTCAAAGACGTCTGCCAAATTGACCCCCTGACTTTTGGCCTGGGTGCGGTCGATGACAACATCGAGTTGCGGGGCATTGACGTCAAAACTGGTGAGCAGCCCGGCCACCTGCCCGGACTCATTGGCTTTCATCATCAGCACTTGCGTCTGCTGGGCCAGAGCTTCCAGTCCGACACCGCTGCGGTCTTCGATCTGCATCTTGAAGCCCCCGGTTGCGCCGAGGCCGGGCACCGGTGGCGGTGGAAACACGCCGAGGAAACCGTCAGGAATAGCGGCAAATTTTGCTTGCAGGCGGCCGGCGATCGCCGTCGCTGCCAGGTCAGACGTTGTACGCGCCTTGAACGGGTCGAGCATGATGAACATGACGGCGGCATTGGGCACATTAACGAAACCGTTGATCGACAACCCCGGGAAAGCCACCACGCTTTCAACGCCAGGCTCTGCCAGTGCCATTTTCGACATCTGTTTAACCACCGTATCGGTACGATCCAGCGACGCCCCATTGGGGAGCTGGGCGATGGCAACCAGATAGTATTTATCCTGCATCGGCACAAAGCCCGGCGGCACTGCCCTAAAGCCGAAGAAAGTCAGCGCGAGCAGCCCGCCATAAATCACCAGCGCTATACCGCCGATCCGGACCACCTTGCGCACCGTACCGGCATAGGCATCGGGCGCACGCTGGAATGGCCGTCCGAAGGCCTTAAACCAGCGATCGGCGCGGCCGCGCAGACTGTGCGGATCGCGCGCCATGGCAGGCTGACGTGGTTGCAGCAAAAGCGCGGCGAGCGCCGGACTGAGTGTCAGCGAATTCACCGCCGACAGCAGGGTCGAGATAGCAATGGTGAGCGCAAACTGGCGATAAAACTCACCCTGCAGACCGCTCAGGAAGGCGGTAGGGATGAAAACGGCGGCCAGCACCGAGGTAATGGCAATGATCGGGCCGGTGACTTCGTCCATCGCCCGCCTGGCGGCTTGTTTGGGGGGCTCGCCATTTTCGATGTGACGTTCGACATTCTCGACCACCACGATCGCGTCATCGACGACGATACCGATCGAAAGTACCAGGCCAAACAGCGATAAGGTGTTCAGCGAAAACCCCATCAGGTGCATAACGGCAAAAGTGCCGATCAGCGAGACCGGTACGGCCAGCAGCGGGATCAGCGAAGCCCGCCAATTACGCAGAAACACCACCACCACAATGACCACCAGTATCAGGGCTTCCAGCAGGGTGATGGCCACCGATTCAAGCGAGGCGCGAACGAATACCGTCGGATCATAGGCGATGCGTGAGCTAAGGCCGGGGGGGAAGTTGCCTTCAAGCCGTTGCATGGTTGCCCGTACCGCCTGTGAAACGTCCAGCGCATTAGCACCGGGACTCTGAACGATTTGCAGCGCAACGGCCGGTTCGCCGTCGAGCAGGCTACGCAGGGCATAGGCATCGGCCCCCATTTCAATGCGAGCGACATCGCGCAGGCGCGTGACTTGCCCGTCCAGACCGGTGCGAATGATGATATCGCCAAACTGTTGCTCGTCAGTCAACCGCCCGAGCGTGTTTACCGTCACCTGAAATGCCGCATTGGCGTGGGGCGCCTGGCCAACGGAGCCGGCCGCCACTTGCACGTTTTGCTCACGCACTGCAGCGATCACCTCACCCGCTGTCAGCCCGCGTGCGGCGATCAGGTCCGGGTCGAGCCACAGGCGCATGCTGTATTCACCGGCTCCCCAAACCAGAACGTCGCTGATGCCCGGAATGCGGGATAGTTCGTCGCGCACCTGTAGAAAAGCGTAGTTCGACATGTAAAGCGGATCGTAGCGCTTGTCGGGTGACAGCAGGTGAACCACCATCAGGATGTCCGGCGAGGTCTTCTGAGTTACCACACCCTGACGTTGAACCTCTTCCGGCAAGCGGGGCAATGCGCGCGAGACCCGGTTTTGCACCTGGATCTGCGCCATATCGGCATTGGTCCCCTGTGCGAAGGTGACGGTCAGGATCATTCGCCCATCGGTAGCCGACTGCGACGACATGTACAACATGCCTTCAACGCCGGTAATGGCCTGTTCGAGCGGCGCAGCGACCGTTTCGGCGATCACTTTGGGGTTGGCTCCCGGGTAGGTCGCGCTGACTTGCACGGTCGGTGGCGTCACCGCGGGATATTCGCTGAGCGGTAACTGGAAGAAGGCAAGGATCCCGGCGATTACCATCAGGATCGAAAGAACGATAGCCACGATAGGGCGGTCAATGAAGAAGCGTGGGAAGGTCATGACTTAGCCCTCGGCAATGGCGTACCGTCGATCGCCGCCGGTTGCGGGGTAATCTGCATACCGGGGCGTACCAGCCCCTTGACGACAATACGTTCGCCGGGTTGCAGACCTTGCTCAATCACGCGCAACCCCTCAATCTCCGGGCCCATCTCGACGGGCCGATACTCCGTTTTATCGTTTTTACCGACCACGAGCACGTAGCGACGCCCCTGGTCGGTCCCGATCGATTGATCGGAGATTAAAACCCTGGCCTGTGGTGCACCGGTATCCAGCTTGACCCTGGCGAACAGGCCGGGCATTAATTGCCCCTCGGGGTTGTCGACAATGGCGCGCACACGTACCGTTCCGGTACCTCGGTCGGCGGTGTTGGCGAGAAAGTCGATCCGGCCCGGCCGTGAATAGGTCTTGTCGGTAAGTAAGGCCACGCTGACCCTGGCGGCAACGTTGGCCCGGTCTGCGGCGAGCGAACGTAAATAGGTGCGTTCGTCGATATCGAAATAGACGTAGAGTGGGTTAGTCGAGACAATGGTGGTGAGTGGCGTTACGCCGCTGGCGACATAGTTGCCCTCGGTGACCAGGACTTGTCCGATACGTCCGCTGATCGGCGCCGTGACGCTGGTGAAGCTCAGATCCAGCTGTGCGGCATCCAGAGCGGCCTTTGCAGCGTCGACCTGCGCTTTACGCGTATTTAAAGTGGCCGTCGTCGCATCGAGACGCTCACGGGCCACCACCTTTTGGGCAAACAGCTGTGTGGCTCGCCGATGGTCCGTCTGGGCGAGGATGAACTCCGCCTCAGTCTCACGCAGGCGGGCTTTTGCGGCGTTCACCGCCGCCTGGAACTGACGAGGGTCGATCAGGAACAGCTTGCGCCCCTTTTCAACAAAACGGCCCTCCGGAACGCTCACCTGCTGGATATAACCGGCAACGCGCGGGCGCAATTCCACCCGGTCTATGGCCGTGAGTGAACCGGTGAATTCGGCAAAGGGTGCTGCCGAACGGATGAGTACTTCAGACACCGGCACGCTGGGTGGCGTTGCCAACGTGGCGGGCGGTACGGCTTCCTTGCATCCGGCGATAGCCAGCGTGACGCCTAGGGCCACGGTGAATCGGATCGGGTGTTTATCTTTCATCGTCTTGCCTCCCTCAACTGGAGTCGAATGGGTTTGCAGAGCCGGGGTGGCTGCGGTTCCCTTTCTCAGACGATCAGATTTCCCACGTTGGGAAGGTCAAGCGGATATTTGTGGGGTGGGTCTCATTAACAACATGCTGAGCGCTTTAGGTGCCTCAACGGCCTGGCTAAACAGAAAGCCCTGGCCCAGGTGATAACCGGAGTCACGCAGCGTTTGGCGCTGCTGTTCGGTTTCTATGCCTTCCGCAATGATATCGATAGACAGTTTCTGGCCCAGAATCCCCATGCTTTCGACAATGCCCAAAATGGCCGGCTCGTTGTTCATACGGCGAATAAAGTCACGATCCAGTTTTATGCAGTCCAGCGGGTAATCCATCAGATGGGTAAAGGAAGAGTGCCCGGTGCCAAAGTCATCGAGCGCAATGCGGATCCCCATTTCCTTGAGCATTTGCAAAGCCCGCAGCACATACTTCGAGCCGTGCTTATTGAAGGCGTGCTCGGTCACTTCCAGCTCAATCAGATGGTGAGGGATATTAAACATCTGCAAGCGCTGCAGGAAAGTTTCGGCGTAGTTGTCGCGTAAAAACTCGATAGGGGACGCGTTCAGCGATACCGGCAACACCTCAACACCGGCCTCAAGCCAACCGGCCATATCGGCAAACACCTTCATTTGCATGGTTTCACCGATTTTGGTCGCCAATTCGTAATCGTTAAACGCCTCGCTGACAGTATCCGGCATCTGGATGCCAGTGTGCGGACAATACCAGCGCAGCAGGGCTTCAAAGCCGATAATGGCACCGGTTGGCAGGCTGACTTTTGGCTGATAACTCGGGCGGATTTGATTATTACGCACAATCTGGCGGGCGCGATTTAACTGTGCCGCGCGTTCCTTGGCCTTATCCATCATCCTCGAATTAAACATATAAACGCCGCCGCGGCCGCCGTCCTTGAGCTCGTACAGGGCGGTGTCGGCGCATTTCATCAGTTCGGACGCGTCACGGGCATCCTGCGGATACAGGGCGCAGCCAATGCTCATGCCGCAGTGAAGCGCTTTGCCACCGTGGGTGATCGGCGATTCAAGCTGCAGCAGAAAGCTATTGGCGATTTTGAAAATATCCTGCTGGTTTTCAACGTCGCTGATCACTACCGCGAATTCATCGCCACCCAGTCGGGAGACAAAAGAGTTCGGCGTCAGATAGGCCTTGAGCCGCCGGGATAATACGCGTAACAGATGATCGCCGGCATCATGCCCCAGGGTATCGTTAACCAGCTTAAAGTGGTCGAGATCCAGTAAAATCAGCCCCAGCGATGTCTGGTTGTTCAGGGCCCGTTTCATTTCCTGCTTTAATCTTTTCTTGAATAACCGCCGGTTGGGCAAGGCGGTCAATTCGTCATATTCACTGGCGATCAGCAAACGTCTTTCAGCTATTCGCTGCGAGGTCACATCGCGCGAAACACACAATATATTCTGTATCCGATCATCCTTATCGGTTACCGGGCTGAGGATATTATCCCAATGCTGCAATGTGCCCTCCGGGGTAGCACTAAGGCCGGCAAATCTGGCATTTTTGCCGCTTAACACCTTACGCAGCGCTTTTTTGCCCCGCTTGCGAGCCTCTGGGTGCAGCAGACCCAGCCAGGGCATGCCAAATTGTTGCTGGTTCTCATCTATGCCCAGGGCCAGGCTACCGGCTCGGTTCATATGCAGCAGCGAACCGTCGTTGTTAATCACTTTGATACAGTCAACGCTGGCATCCAGCATATTTTTTTGTGCCGCCAGCGTGTCGATAATGATTTGTTTTTCCTGCATTTGCTGATGGATATCGGCACAGCTCAGGTACCAATGGTTCTGCGCGGAGTTCGGAACTTGTTTTGCCGCGAATGACAGTAAAAACCAACGATACTCACCACTGTAATGGCGCAGGCGAGCTTGATGAACGAACGAGGTAGCGACGGTCATCGACTGTTGCCACAGCGTATCGACGCGGGCATAGTCATCCGGATGCAGGGTATTCAACCAGCTGAGGCCATTGTTATCAGAGGAAGAGAGTCCGGTATATTCACACCACAACTTATTGAAATGCCCCCCGAGGCTATTCCCTACGCCAATGAGATTCGGTAAACCGTTAAAAATTTCATTAGCTAGATCAACAGGATGATTGCCATCACTGTGCTCGGGTAAAACATTCATCTGTCATTTCCTCTGAAAACCGCCGGATATTCACGCCAAAAGGATATTCTTGCCAGCGGAAATCGTTCTATAGCCTAGTCTGCTCAATAACAAGCCGTCAAAGAGAATGAGATATAATTCCGGGCAACACATTAGGAATACTCTCGTATTTGGTTTTTTAAATCATTCTGCTCTCTCGGCGTGTTTCCTCTGTTAAATAGCCTCCCTGCGTGGTGCAGCAGATATTAAAAAGCCCCCATCTTTATCAGATGAGGGCTTGATGATTATAGCCTATGGCCAGATTTATTTATCAAGTGCATAGGCAATCACATAGTCGCCACGGTCTGGTGATTGGCGTGCACCACCGGTGGAAATCACAATGTACTGTTTGCCGGTGGTCGGCGACACATAGCTCATTGGCGTACCGCCGCTGCCGACAGGCAGGCGTGCTTTCCACACTTCTGCGCCGGTAGAAGAGTCAAATGCGCGCAGGTAGTAATCCTGAGTGCCGGCAATAAACACCAGGCCGCCCTGAGTGGCCAGCGTACCGCCCAACGTCGGCATACCTACCGGCATGGGTGCGCGCATTTTGATACCGAATGGCCCGGTATCCTGCACCGTACCGGCCGGAACTTGCCACACCACTTTCTGCGTTTTCAAATCGATGGCGGACAGGGTGCCGAACGGCGGTTTCTGGCATGGAATGCCCAGCGGTGACATAAAGCGGTTTTTGTTGACGCCATAAGGTGTCCCTTTCAACGGCACGGCGCCCATTCCGGTGTTGACCGACTCACCGCCATTGCTGGCCGGTGCATTGGCATCGGTTTTCTGCGGGATCATCTGTACCCACAGGCCCAGACGCATATCGTTGGCGAAGATATAGTGGTTGTTCGGATCGGTCGACAGGCCGCCCCAGTTCATGCCACCCAACGAGCCCGGGAAGCTGAGCGAGATATCGGTGTCGGGGGCGGTAAACAATCCGTCATAACGCATCGATTTAAAGCTGATGCGGCACATCAGTTGATCGAACGGCGTTGCGCCCCACATGTCAGACTCGGTTAACTTTTGATTGCCAATCTGCGGCATGCCGACAGAAAACGGCTGAGTGGCCGAGTACTGCTCGCCTGGGATGGTGCGAGTTTTTACCGGCAGCTCTTTCACTTCGGTTAACGGTTTACCGGTATGGCGATCCAGCACGAAGATCTGCCCGGTTTTGGCACCAATGACCAATGCCGGCTTGGTGGTGCCATCCTTCATTGGGAAATCGATCAGGCTTGGCTGCATTGGCAGGTCGAAGTCCCACAGGTCGTTATGAACGGTCTGATAGACCCATTTCTCTTTACCGGTAGTGGCATCGAGCGCCAGGATAGACGCGCCGTATTTGTGATCCAGTGCGTTGCGGTTTGCACCCCACAGGTCAACTGAAGAGCTGCCCATTGGCAGGAATACGGTGTTCATTGCCGGGTCATAGGACATCGGTGCCCAGGAGTTCGGCGTACTGCGCACAAAGGTCTGGCCCGGTTTCAATGCCGAGTTCGGATCTTTATTACCCGGGTCAAACGCCCAGCGCATTTTGCCGGTGACCACGTCGAAACCACGCAGCACGCCGCCTGGCATGTCGGTTTGTACGTTATCGGCCACGCGACCGCCGACCACGATGGTGGTGCCTGCCAGCGTAGGGGCAGAGGTCAGTTGGTATTTGGGATCTGAAGCGTCACCCAGACCGGCTTTCAGATCGACCACGCCCTGGTTGCCAAAGTTCTGGCAGAACTCACCGTTATCGGCGTTGATTGCCACCAGGCGTGCATCGATGGTGTTCATCAGAATACGCCGCTGGCAACTGTCGCCGGCCGCCAGGGTGACGGGTGTAGCAGGGGTTGAACCTGGCACCGTCGGTTGTGGCAGCGGTTTGGTGACGTCGAAGTAGGCCAGACCGCGGCAACGGTTCCACACCTGGGATTTCGCATTGACTTCACGCTTCCAAATCTCTTTCCCGCTGTCGGCATCGACGGCAATCACGTTGTTATGCGGCGTACACAGGAAAATACGGTTACCGATTTGCAGCGGCGTTTGCTGGTCTTCGGCGCCGTTGCCGTCCGGACTTAACGGAGTATCGCCGGTGTGGAAGGTCCAGGCGACTTTCAGCTCTTTCACGTTGTCGCGGGTGATCTGGTCCAGAGCCACGAAGCGGCTGCCGCCCGGGGTATTGCCGTAGTTATCCCAGTCTTTTTGCTGCTTGGCTTTATCCACCGGGATCAGCGGCAAGGGCTTGCCGCTAAAGGCGACGGTAGGGTGTGGCTGGAACATCTGCACGAAGGTGCCGACCATGCCCACCGCCAACACTGCGCTGAGCAGGTAGGACAGTTTTGCCAGCGGCGCCTTGCCTTCCGGCTTGCGCAGCGCCGGCCAGCTCAGGAAGGCTAACAGCATCAGTCCGGTTGGTACCATCAGGCGTGAAACCAATGGCCAGAAGTCAAAACCGGCATCGAACACCGACCAAATCAGCGTGCCGATAAAGACCAGTAGGAACAGCACCACCGCTGAAGATTTGCGACGGAAGAATTGCACTGCGGAAACCAGGGTGACGATACCGGCAATCAGGAAGTAGCTGCTGCCCCCCAGCGAGACTAATTTACCACCGGCAATGGCAAAGAATAAGCCGACTGCGGTAAGGATTATCCCCAATAAACAACACCATAGTTTAAGTTTTATACCCGGACGGGTAGTTGATTCAGGCATGGCTGACAGACTCCAAGATAATGTTTTTCTTCATGTTTACCCCGAATGAACGCGGTATCGCTGTTCCCTGGACAATGAGGGAACCGAGCGCGAGTCAAACAGTGGAATTCGTATATTGTACCATTTGATTCGTTAGCAGGTTAAGGATATGTTGGTTTCTGGCAAAAATTGTTAACCTGAAGTGCGAGGGGCAACGATTTATGGCTCGCTGGTAGCCGATAAAATGTAGCTCTTGAGAGCATCTTGAAAAAGAGCAGATAAAATCTGGAGGATGACGACGTCTAATATCCGCTAATTTAAAGGAAAGCTGCAGTCACCTACTCAGGTCGCTTCAGTTGAATTTTATAAACCCATTTGCAATGCAGGGGTAATAAAGGCTGTTAGTTATTATGAACAGGGAATAGACAAACCTGGGAGTATATTTTGCATTGTTAATTTTTCTAGCCCGTTAATCGGGCCTTTTTGATTTCTTTAGTTACATAACATTAGAGATTTTAATTCATTACGTTAACATTAGTAATCCGCTATGCAGTGCTTCGGTTGATTGGGCGTCATCGTTTTAATGTACTGCATAGTGGGCATCCTTAAATATGGATTTCTTCCTAAGCCCAATACCATCTATTCCCCCGAGCACGAATATCTATTTTCCCGTCCTGGCGTTTTATGCTAATAAAACCCTGACATGCCAATATGCCCCTCCACATTGTTCGACATCTGTTCTTGACAGAAATCGAGATAGGCCCGAACCAGACTCGATGGATGGCGTTGTGATGGATAGAGCAAGCTAAGTGTTTGTTCCGGCATGGGGAAGGTGGGTAATACGGCACATAACCGACCTGCTGCAATGTCTTTTTTCGCCATAAAGGGCGGTAATTCAGTGACGACCTGACCTGCAACGGCTCTGCTGCGCAAAAGTGCATAATCATTGGTGGCTAATACCGCCTTTGGCTCAAAAACCCGCTCGCCCAGCAGCCAGACCCCGCGTGCACTGGAGTCTGTCGCCCAGGTGGCGCAAGGAAAACGGTGTAAATCATCTACCGTCTGGGGTGCAGAAAGTTGCTGTAATAACGCGGGGGAGGCCACCAACATATGCCGATATTTGCTCATCTGCCGTGCCACCATCGACTCATGCACAATAGTGCCGACCCGCAGAGAAACATCAATACCATCCTGCACCAGATCGACGCGGCGTTCGGTTGAAAATATGCTGACGCTAATCTCGGGAAATCGCTGTTGGAAAGCACCAATCAACTCCCACCAGGGTTCGAAGCCGGGTGGAATTGACAGACGCAAACGCCCCTTAAGACGAGTCTCGTCGTTCATAACGGCTTGCTGAGCTTCATTAAGTGCTTCAATACCACGACTGGCGTATTCGTATAAACGGCTGCCGGCTTCGGTCAGCTTGATACCGCGTGAGGAACGCTCCAGCAACTGTACCTTAAGTTCCCGCTCTAACTCACGAATGCGTCGGCTAAGGGTAGGGAGAGGGACATTAATCTTGTCAGCGGCGGCCGAAAGACTGCCTGCCTGGGCTACCGAGACAAACATTTTGGTGGCGTTCAGATCCATCGCTTTCCATACCTCTCATATATGAAAATAACGTTATCAATTTAGTGTATTCCAGATCAATATTGAAGCCTATACAGTTCGGTTTATCGGCGAGACACCTCGTCGATGTCATCCATAACCGAACTGGAGAATGACAATGAAAGCTTATGTTATTGAACAAGCCGGCGGGCCGGAAGTTTTGCAACTGCGTGATATCGCCTCCGCCGCACCCAAGGTAGACGAAGTCCGGATCCGGGTGAAGGCATTCGGCCTTAATCGGGCAGAGGTTTATCGACGTGCTGGCAAAATGGGCCCCGTCACCGGGCAGGTTGTTCCGGGGATCGAAGCCGTGGGGGAAGTGATTGAGGATCCTTCAGGTCACTTTCGCGCCGGCCAGCAGGTTGCCACCGCCATGGGAGGGTTACAGTTCAGCCGTCATGGCAGCTATGCCGAAGAGGTGACTGTCCTGCGCAGTAACGTCATTGATCTGGATGGCATCAGCCTGTCATGGGAAGAGTTGGCGGCGCTACCGGAAAGCTATCTTACGGTGTGGGGCGCACTGGGCCGATTGATCGATGACGTTCCAGGTCAAACTCTATTGGTGCGTGGTGCAACTTCTTCGGTTGGGCAAGCTGCGGTGGCTTACGCAAAGGCTCGGGGGCAGCAAGTGATCGCGACCACTCGCTCGACTGCCAACGCAGCACGACTTTTGACCATCGGAGCGGACAGCGTGGTGATCGACAACGGCGAAATCGCCGAGCAAATACGCGCCATAGCTCCGGAAGGGGTTGATGTGGTACTCGAGGTGGTGGGGGCCGCTACGGTTCGCGACAGTCTTAACACGCTCAAACCTTTTGGCACGGTCGTGGTCATTGGTTTGCTGGGTGGAGCGCCGGTATTGGAAAACCTGCATCTGATGAACGATTTGCCGAATGCCACCCGCCTGGCCTTCTTTGGCAGCGGCTTGTTGGGCACTGCAGCATTACCTCTAGCCGCAGCCCCCTTGAGATGGATTGCTCAACAGGTGGCCAACAAGACCATGCCATCGCTGCGGGTGAAAACCTTCGACTTCGATGATGTCAGCAATGCCCACCGAATGATCGAGAGCGATGGTGCTCAGGGCAAGCTGGTGGTACGTATCTGATCGCCGGCTCGGGGTATTTTTAAGGGCACGTTAGTCATTTCTGGTACCGTGCCCACATCAGGCGTTGATCGTCGCGAAACGCTGTTTAACCACGCTCAACACCAACTGCCGCAGCCAGCGATGTGCCGCATCGGCTTCCAAACGTGGATGCCACATCTGCGAAACGGTAATGCCCTGGGTTTTTACCGGTAGTTCAAAAGCATAGAGAGTGGCACTATCACCATTGCCTACGGGTTGATGGATCAGGAAAGAGGCAGGCACCAACGCCACCAAATCAGAGGCCTGAGCCACCGCCAGCGCGGCGGGAAAGCTCGGCACTACCGCAGCAACTCTGCGCTCCAGCCCTAATTCGGTCAGTGCCTGGTCTACCGGCCCGGTTAATAGCCCACGGCGTGAGGCGACCACATGGCCGCAAGCGGCATACTGCTGGGCGGTAATTTCATTTTGCTGTTCAAACGGATGACCTTTACGGACCACCGCGACGAAACGATCGCGAAATAACGTCTGTAAGCGGATCTCAGGCCCCATTTCGCCCAGTACGCCAATTTCAAGGTCCACCAGCCCTTCACGCAAATGCTTTGAACTTTTTTCGGGTTTGGGGGCAAAACACAGGCGTACTGAAGGAGCTGCCTGTGCAGCTGCCGCGATCAACACTGCGCCAAACGCCTCGACAAAACCTTCGTTGGCACGCAGGGTAAAGGTTCGTTCCAGGGTGGCTAAACTCAGTTCCGATACCGCCGGACGGAGTACCGCCCGGGCTTCGAATACGGCGTTTTGCGTGCGTTCGCGTATTTCTTCGGCGTAGGGCGTTAACACCATATTGCGGCCGGCTCGTACCAATAAAGGGTCACCGGTGACCGCCCGCAGCCGGCTAAGCGTGCGGCTCATTGCCGAGGCACTTAATTCAAGACGCCGCGCCGCGCCAGCCACACTCCCCAGAGAAAGAAGCGCATCAAGAGCAATCAGCAAGTTGAAATCGGGGTCTGTCATGTCTGGCATCCTGAACTATCAATAAGGGGAGGCGTTCGCTGCATGTTATAAGTGCAAATGCTGCGTCTTCCGCAATCTATCCAGCATAGTTATATTTTCTACATCACAAGACAACTGAATGCAGAGGAAATAATCCATGCCAACACCGACTTCACTTCAAAAGACCGTTTTGCTGATTGGCGCATCCCGTGGTCTGGGCTTCGCGATGGCAGAGGAGTTCCTGAAACGTGGCGACAAAGTGATCGCTACCGGCCGTGAGTCCTCTAAAGAGCCTCTTTATCGTCTGGCTGAAAAATATCCGGACAGCCTTGAGGTAGAGACCGCCGATATCACCGTGCCAGAGCAGGTAAATGCGTTGCATGAGCGGCTTGCTGAACGCCGTTTTGATCTGTTGTTTGTTAACGCCGGGGTCAAAAATGACGATCGTGAGACCATTGCGGATGTCTCTACCGAAGAGTTTAACCGGGTGATGGTCACTAACGCACTGAGCCCAATGCGGGTGATTGAAACCTTTAAGGATCGGGTAACGCATGGGGGGACCATTGGCGTGATGTCTTCCGGCCAGGGCAGCCTGACTAACAACACCAATGGCAAGTTCGAGGTTTATCGGGCCAGTAAGTCCGCGCTAAATATGCTGATGCGCAGCTACGCAGCTACGCAGCGCGTAACAGTAACGATCCTCGAACCTTGCTGCTGATGGCGCCAGGTTGGGTACGCACCGAGTTAGGGGGATCAGAAGGGCGTTTGAGCATCGAAGAGAGCATCCCAAACTTACTCAATACCATTGAGGCTTATGCCGGGCGTTCGGGGCTGTATTACCTCGACTACCTGGGCAAAATCGTTCCCTGGTAATCGCATTGACGCATGAGACCGACCCGTTTGCTGGCGCTACTGAAAGGCTTTAACCAGAAAATCGATAAAGGCCCGTGTTTTCGCCGGCAAGTGCTGGCGAGAGGTATAAACCAGATTGACGGCCAGACCAGGGAGCACCCAGTCGCTCAGAATCTGGACTAATCGGCCCGACTGCAGGTCTTCCTGAATCACATAGGTGGGTTGCGCCAGAATGCCCAGATTTTGCAGTGCGGCAGCCCTTATCAGATAGCCGTCATTGGCTTCAAGAGCGGGCTTGGGGAAGGTGGTGACAAACTCCTCGCCTCGCTGAAAAATCATTTTATAAGGGTCGTTGGCATAGGAATAGAGTAATAGCTGATGATCAGAAAGCTCCTGTGGGTGATTGGGTGTGCCGTACCGTTGCAAATACTCTGGCGTTGCTGCTAAAACCCGTGTTGTTTCCGTCAACTTACGCACAATGAGCCCGGTATCTGGTTCGCTTTCTCGGGTGCGAATGGCGATATCGATATTATCGTCAATAATGTCGTAATAGCGATTCTCCGCAACGATCTCTAAACGGACATCCGGGTTTAGTAACTTGAATTGAGGTATTAAAGGGAATATGAGCCGAAGGCAAAGTGACAAGGATCCGGTAATACGTAAGACACCCACCGGATGATCTTTGCTGGCGGTGACCGCATCGGTAGCGCTTTGCATGGTGGTGAGGGCCGCTTTGGCACTCTCATAAAACGCTTTACCGACTTCAGTCACAAATAACCTGCGGGTGCTGCGTTCTATTAGTCTCACGCCAAGTCGATCCTCCAGCGCTGCCAGGTGGCGGCTGGCTGCGGCGTTCGACAAGCTTAACGCTTCCGCCGCCTTGCTTATACTGCCTAACTCTGATGTTTTTACAAAAAGCTCAAACTCGGTCCAGCGGTCCATGGGTATTTTCCAGTTGGCGGAAATCTGTTTTCCAGAATAAGGCTTTTTCATAACGATTGGAATTGACACACTGTCCGTAGTCTTGGCAACGAAGATCTTCTACGTTGAAAGTCATTATTATGGGGTCATCTATGACGGATATTTTAAGTGTGGTACGAAAGTATTTTTCAATTTGTGTCGATGGAAAGGATGTGGAACGAGTCAGCGAATTCTTTGCCGATGATGTCATTATTCATCGCCCCGACGTCGCTGAGCCGATTGTCGGGATAGACCTCTTCAAAACGGCATTACGTCTTCATGTGACCGACCGTTATGCATCTATACAGACCACTTTCCAAAAAGAAGTGGTTACTTCCGATACGGTCGTAGTGGCTTTAACCCATGTAGCCAAAGGCTCGAATACCTGGCACGGGTTTGATGTTACGGGTAAGGATGTGACCTGGACATCGTTGACTTATTTTCGGTTCGGCAAAGAAGGGAAAATTGTTGAAGAAATTGTAGAGCGCAATGAATTATTTATGGCTAAGCAATTGGGCATTATTGATTACCAATAAGGCGTTCGTTAAAAAAGAAAAAGCCGATAACCCGAAAAGGTTATCGGCTTTTCGCTGCCGGTCAGGGCAGAACAGGCGGATTAAGCGGCAGGCAACTGCTGCGCGGTTTTATCAACCAGTGCCAGCAGGACTTTGATATCGTCCAGGCTGACCGTTGGGTTTAACAACGTCATTTTCAGGCAGGTCACGCCATTAAACTCGGTCACCCCAACGTTGGCACGCCCTGACTCCAGGAGCGCATCGCCAATCCGCTGGTTCAGCAGTGCCACTGCGGCATCGCCGCTGGCGGCTAATGACTGCGGACGGTAGCGGAACAGCACGCTGGCCAACTGTGGCTGCATCACCAGTTCCAGCACCGGTTGGTCGCCGATATAGTGAGCAACCTGTTGCGCCAGCGTCACGCCGTGATCGATGATCGCGGCATATTGCTGCTGGCCTAATGCCTCCAGCCCCATCCACAGTTTTAACGCATCAAAACGGCGGGTGGTCTGCAAGGATTTAGACACCAGGTTAGGCACACCCTGAGCTTCGTCGAACTCGGAATTCAGGTAGGCCGCCTGATAACGCATCAGCTCATAGTGACGGGCCTCTTTCAACAAGAAAGCGCCGCAACTGATGGTCTGGAAGAATTGCTTATGGAAGTCCAGGGTAATGGAGTCCACCAGTTCAATGCCGTCCAGGTAGTTACGGTACTTCTCGGAAAGCAGCAGCGCGCCGCCCCAGGCCGCATCAACGTGCACCCAGATCTGGTGCTCTGCCGCCAACTGCGCAATCGCACGCAGCGGGTCGATAGCACCGGCATCGGTCGTGCCCGCGGTAGCAACAATCGCCAGGATCTGCTCGTCATTGGCCTTGGCTTGCGCCAGTTTTTCGGCCAGGTCGTTCACATCCATTCGTGCGAATTGATCGGTTTTCACCAGCGTGACGGATTGGTAACCCAGACCGAGCAACGCCATATTTTTCTGCACCGAGAAATGGGCATTTTCAGAACATAAGACTTTAATCTTGCGCAGGTTACCGACCAGACCATCCTGTTGCACAGAGTGACCCTGCTTGGCGAAGAAGGCATCGCGTGCCAGCATCAGGCCCATCAGATTGCTCTGGGTACCGCCACTGGTGAACACGCCCGCATCGCCAGGCTGATAGCCAACCTGGGTACGCAACCACTCGATCAGCTTCATCTCGATGATGGTGGCTGACGGGCTTTGATCCCAGGAATCCATGCTTTGGTTGGTGGCGTTGATCAACACTTCCGCCGCCTGACTGATCACCAGACTTGGGCAATGCAAATGCGCGACACACTGCGGGTGATGCACCGACAGGCTGTCTTTTAAAAAGTATTCAATCGCGCGTTCGATGGCCGCCTGGTTGCCCAGGCCCTGCGGATTAAAATCCAGCGTAATGCGTTCACGCAGTTCGGCAACGGTTTTTCCCTGATACATCTCGGGTTGTTGCAGCCATTGCACTACCGCCTGGCTACTTTGCTCGATCGCTTGCTGGTAGGCTTCGGTGCTTTGCGCCGAGGCGGCCAGAATCGGGTTTGACCGGGACATTAAATTCACTCCATGCCTACAGGCTTGACGCCAGCGGCTAACAGGGCCTGTTCAAATTTATCCAGGAAAATGCCCAGTTCATCGTTGGTGATCAGCAGGGAAGGCAGCAGACGCAGTACGTTACCGTTACGGCCGCCACGCTCCAGGATCAACCCGGCTTCGAAGCATTTTTTCTGCAGCAGGGCAGACAACTGAGGATCCGCCGGGTAGCAACCCATATGATCCTGCGCTTCGTCAGGTTTAACGATTTCCATACCAATCATTAAGCCCAGACCGCGCACGTGACCAATCGCCGGATAACGTTTTTGCAGCTCGGCCAGCTTGGCTTTCAGCCATTCGCCTTGTGCGGCGACCTTATCGGCCACGTTGTTATCTTTAAGGTGCTGCAGGGTGGTCAGGCCGGTGGCCATCGCCAGTTGGTTACCACGGAAGGTACCGGTATGGTGGCCAGGCTCCCAGGCGTCAAATTCTCGCTTGATGCCCAACACGGCCAACGGCAAACCGCCGCCTACCGCTTTGGACATCACGATGATGTCCGGCTCAATACCGGCGTGTTCAAAGGCGAACAGTTTGCCCGTACGGGCAAAGCCGGCCTGAACTTCGTCGATAATCAGCAGAATGCCGTGTTCCTGAGTGACTTTGCGAATGCGTTGCAACCATTCGACCGGGGCCGGGTTGACGCCGCCTTCACCCTGAACCGCTTCCAGAATAACGGCCGCAGGTTTGCGTACGCCGCTTTCGACGTCGTTAATCAGGTTTTCAAAATAGTAGGTCAGTGCCTTAACGCCAGCTTCGCCGCCGATGCCCAGTGGACAGCGGTATTCATGCGGGTAAGGCATAAACTGGACTTCTGGCATCATGCCATTAATCGCTTCTTTCGGTGACAGGTTGCCTGTGACCGCCAGCGCGCCATGGGTCATGCCATGGTAGCCGCCGGAGAAGCTGATCACACCGGAACGGCCGGTGTATTTTTTCGCCAGCTTCAGTGCGGCTTCGACCGCATCCGCGCCCGATGGGCCACAGAACTGCAGGCAATATTCCTGGCCCTGTTGTGGCAGTAAAGAGAGCAAATAAGCTGAGAACTGATCTTTCAACGGCGTTGTAAGATCTAGGGTATGTAACGGCAAGCCGCTGGTAATGACATTTTGGATGCTTTGAATGACGTCAGGATGGTTATGACCCAGAGCCAGCGTACCCGCACCAGCCAGGCAATCAAGATATTGATTATTCTCAACATCGGTGATCCACACGCCTTGGGCTTTCGCAATTGCCAACGGCAATTTACGGGGGTAACTCCTGACATTCGATTCAAATTCGGCTTGTCTCGCCAAATATGTTTCGTTGTTTACATTTTCTAAACTCACACCGAAATTATCAATACGGACTTTATCCGTCATCATATCTCTCCTACAACTGGGGGTATCGATACCACCCTAGTTGAATTATTAAATTGAATAAGTAACTACCGTGAGAAAATCGCGCCCAATATATGGCTTTTTACCCCCCGGCTCAATAGTTATTTAGCCGGGGAGAATTTATTGTTTTTTCGATAAAAATCAACAAATTGCTGCTTTATTAGCCAGTGATGGCGTGATTTGGGGATAATGGAGCGCTTGACAAGGCACGAAAAACTCCCGCAAAGAAAACAGGGGTACCGGCCCAATACGTTTATTTTGCAGGTAATTTTCACCGGGATGGCAAGCTGGGTACGGAGGGGGTTTTGAAGTAACAACTTATTATTAATAAGTTGTTACTTAGACATTAACTGACTTTAGCGGAAGTAAAACTGTCGATCACCAGGGTATTTCACCGTGACGGTCAAAGAATCCGCCGGTGGGCCCATCATTGCCGATAGAGGCCAGTGTCACAATGGCATCCGTTCCTTCCGTCACCGTTTGATGACCGGTATGGTGATTGATGTCGGTTTTAGTAAAGCCCGGATTGACGGCATTGATCCTGATCGTCGGCAAGGCCTTGGCATACTGAGTGACCAGCATGTTGAGCGCCGCCTTGGAGGACGGATAGGCCAGTTGCAGCAGCCCAGCCTCGAAGGTTGCACCGCCTTTGCCGGTCATGGTATGCGATGAGCCCAGCGAGCTGGATACCATCACCACTCTGGGATTTTTTGCCGCCTGCAATAAGGGCAGAAAAGCTTGCATCATACGCACCACACCGAAAACATTGGCCTGATACATCTCTGCCAGCGCGGCGGCGCCGGTTTGGGCTGGATGCTCGCGTGAACCGCCAACCCCGGCATTATTGATCAACACGTCGAGTTGGCCGTAAGCCTTGCTGAAATCAGCCGCGGCTTGACGGACCGATTCTTCCGAGGTCACATCAAGCACCAGCAGTTCAGCCTTCAACCCCAATAATGCCAGCGCCTGAATCGCCTGCTCGCCACGCGAGGGATCGCGGGCACCGAGCACCACGCGCCAGCCGCGTTCGGCCAGGCGACGGGCGGTTTCGTAGCCCAGCCCCTTGTTGGCACCGGTAATCAATACGGTGGTGGTCATGGTTATATCGCCTTAATTTGATGGCCCGACAGGATCATGTCGGCGGCTTTTTCACCGATCATGATACTGGGCGCATTAGTATTCCCGGTAGGAATGACCGGCATCACAGAAGCGTCGATCACCCGCAGTCCCGACAGGCCATGCACCCGCAATTGCGGGTCGACCACCGCCATAGTGTCGGAGCCTATGCGCGCGGTGCCGACCTGATGGTGGTAGGAACCTGTCATGCGGCTGATGTAGTCACGCATTTGCCGACGGTTGTCTACGCCGTCCATTCCCATCTCCTTGCCACGCCATGGCGTAAGCGCCGATTGATGCATCACTTCACGTAACAGCAGGGCTTTGTCGGTCATCACCTCCAGATCCTCACCTTCAGAAAATACCCGGGGATCCATTAACGCCGGTTGCAAAGGGTCACGTGAGTTAAGCCACAGGCGGCCACGACTTTTCGGGCGCACCAGACCCGGTGTGACGGTGTAACCCTGACTCACCCCAGGCAGGAACGGCATCGTGAACAGCAGTGACTGGGTATCCGGCGCTGAGAGCTGGGGCGCTGACTTATGGAAAATCTGCGCTTCAATACCCGAAGCCAACCCGACCTCCACCGGCTGTGGTGAAGACCAGACCATCGGGCACACCAGATGGTCATGCAGGTTTTCGCCCACGCCGGGCAGGTTAACCAAGGGAGTTATCCCCATTTTTTCCAGTTGTTCCGCCGGACCGATACCGGAGTGCAGCAAAATAGAGGGGCTCATCAACGAACCGGCGCACAGCAGCACTTCATGACGCGCTTCGATGCGGTAGTCGATGCCGCGATGAATAAAGTGCACGCCGGTGATACGATCGCGTTGGTTTAACAGTTTTAGCACCCGCGCTTCGGTGATCACCGACAGGTTGTCGGCCTGGCTGATGGCATCGCCATAACAGACCCAGGCACTGGCGCGTTTACCGTCCGGCGTCATGGTGTACTGCGGGAAACTGATCCCACTTGAGTCCTGGCCGTCGTTGTAGTCCTTTACTAATCGCAACCCGGCCTGTTGTCCGGCCTCAACAAAGGCGTGCGCCAATGGCGTCATGGCCGGGCTGGATACCTGCAACAGGCCGCCGGTGCTGTGCATCGCGGACAGCCCACTGATATTGCAGTGCTCCGCCTTGCGGAAATAAGGCAGCACCTCCTGCCAGCTCCAGCCGGTGGCCCCCAGCGCGGCCCAATTGTCATAGTCGGCGGGCAGGCCACGCACGTACATCATGCCGTTGATCGCACTGGAGCCGCCCAGCGTCTTGCCGCGTGGCCAGTAAATATCCTGTTTGCCGGCGTAAATTTGCGGCTGGGTAGAAAATCCCCAATCGACAGCGGAATGCCACAGTTCCATCGCCTGAGGGGGATTATGGATCGCCGGCATATCATCTCTTGGCCCGGCTTCCAGCAGTAATACTTTTAACCCGGCGTCCACCAGTCGACGGGTGACTACCGAGCCGGCTGAACCGGCGCCGATAATAATAAAATCATATTTACTCTCATCATTACGGGTTGCCGCTTTACGGGGCACAGACTGGCGCGCATGGCCGGAGAAGGGCAAGGCGGCCGCGGCCCCGATGGCCAGACTGGCGGCGATAAAGCGGCGCCGACCGCTGTCGGTCAGTTTGTTATCTGAGTTCATGGCGATTCCTTAGTGAGCGTCGATGTCTTTCAGAGCGATCCAGGTGGCTTTCATTTCCCCGTACTGCCGCAGAGCATGTATCGACAAATCGCGACCGATGCCGGACTGTTTGAAACCACCAAAAGGCGAGAGAATATCGCGCGTCAGGAAGTGATTGACCCAGACGGTTCCGGCTTCCAGTTGCCGGGCAATGCGGTGCACTCTGGCTATGTCCGGAGTCCAGAAACCGGCGGTCAGACCGTATTCGCTGTCATTGGCCAGCCGAATGGCTTCTTCTTCATTCTCAAAGGTAATGATTGAAGCGACCGGGCCGAAAATCTCGTTTTGCGAAGCGGTCATGGTCGGCGTGGCGTTGTCGATGATGGTCGGTATAAAGAAGTGCCCACCCGGAACGATATCCTTATCGGGGATCCCGCCACAAAGAATGCTGGCACCTTCATCACGCGCAGACTCCACGAAGCCGAGAACAGTTGCTTGATGGCGGGCGTCGATCAGCGGTCCCATCATGGTGGCAGGATCCAATGGATGCCCTGGCTGCCAGCGCTTCACTTCTTCCAGCAGGTGCGCAAGGAATTGTTCTTTGATCGAGGACTCCACCAACAAACGGGTACCGGAGGCGCAAACGGCACCCTGGTTGGCGCAAAAACCCAGGGCGGCAAAGCGTGCCGCGCGTGCCAGATCGGGTGTATCGGCAAAAATGATATGCGCGTTTTTGCCGCCGCCCTCAAGGTAGGTGCGTTTCATGTTGGACTGCCCGGCATAAATCAGCAGTTGCTTGGCCACCTTAGTCGATCCGGTAAAAGCCATGGCCCGTATGCCGGGGTGCAGTGCCAAAGCCTGCCCTACCTGGGCCCCTCCGGTAACGACATTGAATACGCCATCGGGGATCCCGGCCTGACGGGTCAGCTCCGCCAGGCGGATGCCGGTTAACGGGGCTTTTTCTGACGGTTTAAACACTACCGAGTTACCCATGGCCAGTGCCGGCGCAATCTTCCAGCAGGCAATCATTAACGGATTGTTCCAGGGGGTCATTACCGCCACCACCCCCAGAGGCTGATGGGTGATCATGCCGTGGAAACTGTCCCCGGTCGGGGCTATCTCGTCGGCCATCTTGTCGATCGCCTCGGCGTAGTAGCGCAGGGCTTTTGCCACGTCCTGAATATCCATATCCAGCGACTCATGAATGGTCTTGCCGGTATCCAGGCTCTCCAGCAGCGCCAGTTCCTCCTGGTGCAAAATCACCAAATCGGCCAGGCGCAGCAGGACACTTTTGCGTTCGGCCGGGGATTGGTCTCGCCAAACCCCGGCGGCGAAGGCCCGGCCCGCGGCGGCAACTGCCTCATCAACGGTGGTGAGGTCGCAATCGGCAATCGCCGCCAATAGCCGACCATCGATCGGGCTGTTATCGGCAAAAGTGGCGCCGTCGGCCGAGTCCTGGTACTGGCCGTCAATATAAGCACGCCCTTCGATCTGCAGTGCATTGGCCTGCTGCTGCCATTGTTCGAACGTTTTAGTCTGGCTACTCATAGGGGGTCCTTAGTTAAGTCGGTGATGATCCTCGTCGAGGAATGCAGCTAAATTAGCGGCGGTAGCGCTGAACAAACAGTGGGCTGGCCGTATCACACTGTTGCCGTACAGGAACCAATGGAGGGTGTATATTGTGCTAATGACGCAGCAGGCTAAAAGGACGTAAAAATGGATATGATGAATGCATTGCGCATATTCAATGCGGTGGTGAGCGGGGGTAATTTCACCGCCGCGGCAGAGGCTCTTGACCTGTCACGCCCCAGTGTCAGCAAGGTCATTGCCGAACTGGAACGCCATTTTGGCGTCCGCCTATTACATCGAACTACCCGAACCATGACGTTGACCGAGGCCGGTCGTGAATGCTTCGAGTACAGCCAGCGTATTGCTGCCGAATGTCTGGCGCTGGAGGCCTACATGGGCAATCAGGGCCAGCCGGCGGGCACGCTGCGCATCAGTGCGCCACACCCGTATTGCCGGGCGGAACTGGCAACCATTGTCGCCGGTTATCAGCGGCGCTATCCGCGGGTATCCGTGGAGTTTTGCCTCAGCGATCAGTTGGTTAATCTGATAGATCAGGGTATTGATGTGGCAATCCGCGTGGCCAATCTATCGGATTCATCTTTGGTGGCGCGTAAGCTGTGCGATATCCCTCGCATCCTCTGCGCGTCCCCCGATTATTTGAAGCGTCATGGCACGCCCGCTACGCCACAGGGATTGCGTGACCACAACTGTCTGGTGTACTCACTGTTGCCGCGTGCGGAACAATGGGAATATTTGGATGTGCAGGGGCAGTTGACCGAGGTGCCGGTATTCGGTTCACTGCGGGCCAACAGCGGCGATGCCTTGTTGGCCAGTGCACTGGAAGGCCGGGGGATTATTCTTGAACCGGAGTTCGTGGTGCGCGAAGCGCTGGCCAGCGGGACTTTGGTCCGACTGATGAGAGACTGTACCTGGAGCCACCGCTCACTGTATGTGGTTTATGTTAACCGGCGCTATTTGCCGGTTAACATCCGTAGTTTTGTTGATTTTATCGCCGAATACTACCAGCAGGCCGCCGAGCCGCAGGATCCGAAACTCACAACGAGTCCCGCAGATAACTGAGCATTGCCTGGTTGAACCCGTGCGGATCCTGTAGCGGGGCAAAATGACTGACGCCCCGCAGCAGGATCCAGGTTGAGGTTGGGATGGTGGCAGAGATGTACGCCGCATGCTCCAGATCGATGGCCTCATCATGTTCGGCGGCCACAACGGCAACCGGCCGGGTGATGCTGTGCAACTGCGCATCGCTATAGTTGGGTTCGCGCTGCCACATGCGGCTTATCTGTGCGATAAAAGCCTCAAATTCATCGGGGGTGGCGGAGAGTGCCTGATACTCTTGTTGTGCCCGATCGGCGGCGGCCAGAAAGGTGGCGGTCTGGTCGAAACCGGACTTCACACCCGTCGGTGAGACGTTGAGCCCGAAAGCAAACAGCGTATTCAGGCGATTAGGGTGGTGAATGGCAATCTCCAGCCCGATCACCGCACCGTCGCTCCAGCCCACGATGTGCGCGCGCTCGACAGATAAAATATCCATCAGCGCCAGCACGTCAGCGGCCATCAGGTGATAACTGTAAGGTTGCGCCGAACGCGTACTGCGGCCGTTGCCACGACTGTCGATGGCGATTGCCTGATAGCCGTTGTTCACCAGAAAATCGATCTGGCTTCCCCACCAGTCGGCGCTGGCAACGCCGCCATGCAGCAAAATAACCGGTTCACCTTCACCGAACACCGAAAAATAGAGCTGAATTCCGTTAACGGCCTCATACGCGCAGTGGCCTGTCGTCAGGATCGGCAGGGGTTCAGGCAGTGTCTGCCAGGGCGCTAATTCATGCATAGTATTGTCCTCGTTGGTCTCAGGGCTTAAAGCGCGCGGCTTCGGCAATCAGTTCCCGCGCGGCTGTTTCATCCGCCAGGGCATCCAACAGCAGCAAATTCAGCCGGGCTAAAAATAGCGCCAACTGCTCACCGGAGAACTGCCCGGCGGTTTGATAAAACTGGCTGTACAACTCATCGAGTTGTCGTTGATTTAACTTAGCCTTCATTCGTGTCTCCTTCATTGCCACATGCCCGCAACAGTGCCTGTTTAATCATTTCGGGCATCGCGTGGTCACTCTTGGTCCAGCGCCAACAAACGTGACCATCCGGTCGAACCAAATACAACGCCCCGGCAGGGCCACTGTAGGCGGTATGCAACAGTCCGTGCGGGTCTTCCACTGCACCGGCGTCACCGGATTGCGGTTGCCCAGGGCGGCCGATGGTCACTACACGCAGCAAAGGGTGGCGATCTATTTCCTGGGCGGCCGTCGTGTCGTAGGCCAGGAAACGCAGCAGGGTGAAATGGCGCGCATCCAGCAGGTAGGTCAGATGCTGCGGTTTGCCGTTAAGCAACAGGGGGAATTCTGGCAACACCGCGCCAGGTTGTGGCCCGATGTCTTCGGTGGTGCTGGCGACCGGGGTATTCAACGGCGAATCGGTGTAGCAAATGCTGTGGGTCTGCCGGGGATTGATCAGCGAAGAGAACTGCGGATGGTGAGCCGCCAGCGACAGCACCGCATTACGCAGTGTGCTGCCGGCCGGGGTGGCAGGGCACATAAATTCCGCGCTGCGGCTGGCCTGTCCGGCATTTTCACGCCAGGCCGCCCGGCGTTCGCTGGAATAACTGGTCAATAAAACTTCTGGTGCCAACCCCTTGAGTACGTAAGCCAGTTTCCAGCCCAGGTTGTAGGCATCGTCCAGGCCGCCATTAAGCCCACGCACGCCGAATATCGGCACTACATGCGCCGCGTCACCGGCGAACAACACCCGCCCGTGGTGATAGCTGTCCAGCGACAGCGCCTTGGCGTTGTACATGCTGATCCAAATCGGTCGCCATTTTCCCTTTTCTCCGACCATTTCAAGGAAACGTTCCACCACCGGCAGCACGTTTTCCGGCTTCAGTCCTTCCTCGTCGCTGACATGGTCCTCCAGCAGGTAATCTATGCGCCAGATATTGTCCGGCTGGCGGTGCATCCACATGGGGCCGGGGCGCAGGGCGGTTTCAAACCACACCCGGCGCTCGGCCGGCGTTTCGCTCTCCAGTTCGATATCGACGATGGCGAAGCGCCCATGGTGCACTTCTCCTTGCAGATGCAGACCCAATTGTTCCCGCACCCGGCTGCGGCCGCCGTCGCAGGCAATCAGCCAGTCAGCCTCTAACTGGTAGTCAATGTCGTTGGCTTTTAGTGACAATGTCACTCCGGTCTCGTGATGCACCAGACTTTGCAGTTCGGTTCCCCAACGTAATTCAATCAAATCGTCGTGGCGCAAGACTTCGTCGAGCAGAAATTGCTCGATATAATATTGCTGCAGATTGATCATCGCCGGGAACTGCTGGTTGTCATCCAGCAACATGTCGAACTGCATCACCAAGTCGCCCTGGTAAAAGCTGCGACCCCGGGTCCAGGCCAATCCTTTACCGACAAAGGTGTCGGCCAGCCCCAGTTTATCGAGGATCTCCAGGCTGCGACGGGAGATACAGGCAGCCCGGCTGCCGGTGCAAACCTGGGTGTCATTTTCCACAATCAATGAGGCGATGCCCTGTTTCGCCAAGGCCAGTGCCAGCGATAAGCCGACCGGGCCACCGCCCACAATCACCACCTGATGTCGACGCGGTTCACGCCCCTCAAGCAGCGGGGGCAACTGGACCGCATATTGTTGATAACGGAACTCGCCAATCACGTTTTCTTGTTGCATAAGCTTTCTCCTTACTGCACCGCTGGGGCGATTAACGAAGAAAAAGGGTGGCAGCGTAAGCCGCCCTGGATTGGCATCACCCAGTCGGGGAGCTGCTGAGTGATTTCCACGTCCATCAACACCGCCTGTTCGATAAAATGCCCCAGATGCTCCATCGCTTCCGGTCGGGCGTCATGCAGCACCATCACCGTCCAGCTATTGTTGGCGAGATCGTCCAACGCGCGTGCCACCCAGGCGTCGGTCGGCAGTTCCCAGTCGCGCGGTACCGAATTCCACAGCACCAGGCTGAACCCTTGCTGTTGCAGGACTTCAACCGCCTCTTGATTCAGCACATGTGGCCCGAGGAGCCCCTTGCCGGCATAAGGGCGGAACAGCGGGGGCGATTCACCGTATTGACCGAGCCGGGCCTGTCCTTCGATAATTTCGTGGCGGGCGAAGCCCGGTGCGCCCAGCCCCAGCGGCAGTGAGTGGGTCAGGGTATGAATGCCTACCCGGTGCCCGGCTTCCTTCACCGATTTGACCAGGGCTTCGCCGCCCGGCGCGGAGATTTTCTCGCCGATAGGAAAGAAATTGGCCAAAAGCCGATACTCCGCCAGCGTCTTTAACACCAGTGGTGTGCCCTGGGGATGAGGCCCGTTATCAAAGGTCAGGGTTAACTTCTTATGCATGTTTCTGCTCCTCGAAAGTGGCCAATATCATGTCAACGGCCCGTTCTGCCACCATGATAGTCGGTGCATTGGTGTTGCCCGCTGGGATGCACGGGAAAACTGAGGCATCCGCAATGCGAACACCGGTCACACCGCGCAGCCGCAGTTGTAAATCCACCACGGAAGTAGTCGGATCGGCTCCCATGCAGCAGGTGCCGGTGGGGTGATATTCCGTTTTACCATGTTCACGAACGAACGCCGCCAACTGCACATCGCTGTTTAAATTCGGCGTTGGTAGCAGAACCTGGTCGATCAGCGCAGCCAACGTCGGGGCCTGAAACAGTTGCAGGCCGAGGCGCACAGCTCTGACCTGCGCAGCAACATCTTCAGGCGTGGCCAGATAGTTCAGGCTGATCTGAGGTAACGAATGTGGATGACTGTCGCGTAATCGCACCTCGCCGCGCGCCCGAGGCCGCAGGTGCGCCAGCTTGAGCGATAACGCGTGTTGACTCTGTGTCTGTTTGCCTTTGTCATCGACATTATCCGATGCTGCCAGCCCCATTAATTGCACATCGGGTCGGTCGTCATCGCCGGTGGCAAAGAAACCACCGCACTCGAGCAGATTGGAGGCGCAGACGCCGCGTTTAAACAGCAGCCATTCCAGGCCATTCGCCAGCGCCTTCAGGCCCTTGTCTTGCCCGAGCAGGCTGATGGGATCACGCAGACTGGCGATAACCGAGAAATGCAGGTGATCCTGCAGGCGCTGGCCGACCCATGGGCTGTCAACGCGGGGCTTAATGCCAACCTCACGCAAATGTTCAGCCGGGCCGATGCCCGACAGCATCAACAGTTTCGGGGTGCCGATGGCACCGGCACATAACACGATTTCCAGCCTGGCCTGCACCTGTCGACGTTTGCCGCCGGCATCGGTAAATTCCACTCCAGTAGCGCGATCCTGATCCAGCAGCAGGCGTTCAACCATAACGCCGGTCAGTACCTCGATATTCGACTGATGACGCACCGCTGCCAGATAGGCCACCGAGGTGCTGCAGCGCTGGCCCCGGTAGGTGGTGGTTTGATAGAAGCCCATGCCTTGCTGGCTGGCACCGTTGAAATCATTAACGTAGGGATAACCCAGCTCCTGGCCGGCTTTGACCATCGCGTAGCTGAGTGGGTGGCGATAACCGGAGTCACTGACTTTCAGGTGACCGCTGACACCGTGGTAAGGGTTATGCAGGCTCTGGTTGGATTCCGACTTGATAAAGTAGGGCAGTACGTCGCGGTAGCCCCAGCCGGTACAGCCATATTCGGTTTCCCAGTCATCATAATCCTGCGCATGCCCACGCACATACAACTGCCCGTTCACCGAGCTACCGCCGCCCAACACCCGGCCTTGCGGGATCGCCATCGCCCGGTTGCGCATGTTGGGTTCCGCGTCGCTTTGATAGGGCCAGATCAGTTTGCCGACGATTTCCGGAAACCCGGCCGGCATGCGGATGAACAGTCCTTTGTCTTCCGGTCCGGCTTCCAGCAGCAAAATGCGCGCTGAGCTTCTTTCTGCCAGCAGGCCGGCAACCACGCAACCGGCGGATCCACCGCCAACTACAACATAGTCGTACCTTTCATTCTCTTTCATGCTCTCTCCGTAGAGGTGATGGTGAAAATGCCGTCGGCAAATAAAATATATTTTTTATATTAAAGAATATTTTTTGTTGATGTCTATTTTTTTTATCGCTAGCATTACATTTATGCAACACCAACGGCTCAGTCATGGGCTTCCCCACCAGAAGGAGTGAAGGGTTATGGATGTAGGACTGGCGGATAAACGCGCCCTGGTATGCGCCTCCAGCAGTGGTTTGGGTTATGCCTGTGCTGCCGCATTGTTGAGAGAAGGCGTGAGCGTCTGGATTAACGGCCGTGACGAACCTCGCCTGCTGGCCGCGCAACAGCGTCTAAAGGCGGAAACCGGCGGACAAGTGTTTACCGTTGCCGGTGATATCACCACGGAACAGGGGAGAAACGCCTTGCTGGCCGCCTGTCCGGAGGCCGATATCCTGGTGAACAACAATGCTGGGCCGCCGCCGGGCAATTTCTTTGAGTTTGACGAACAAACCTGGCTGGCGGCGCTGCAAGGGAATCTGTTGGCACCGCTGATGTTGATCCGTGCCCTGGTGCCAGGCATGCGGCAGCGGAAATTTGGTCGCATCATCAATATCACCTCGGCGATGGTCAGCACCCCCCGAGCCCATATGACGCTGTCCGCCGCATCCCGTGCCGGTCTGACTGCGGCCTGTAAAGGCTTGTCCCGCGAGTGCATTGCCGACAATGTGACTATTAATAATCTGCTGCCCGAGCGTTTTGATACTCCGCGCCAGCAACAGATGGCGCAGGTCGCCATGCAACAGAGTGGCATCACCTTCGAGCAGGCGCGCCAAAAGCAGATTGATTCGATTCCTGCCGGACGCATGGGGCTACCGGCTGAATTTGGTGCCGCTTGTGTCTACCTGTGCAGTGAGATGAGCGGGTATATTACCGGGCAAAACATGCATCTGGATGGCGGTGCCTATCCGGCGTTGTTATAACCGCGTAGCGAGAAAATAAAGCCAATGAACAGCAAACAAGAATTTCACAACGGTGCCTTCAAGAGCCTGAGCGGTGCGGCGGTGGCGCTGATCCGCCGCCGGATTATTAACGGCGAATATCCGCCGGGCAGCAAACTGGTGATCGGCAATATCGCCGCTGAGCTGGACATCAGCCCCGGGCTGGTGCGTGAGGCGTTGTCACGGTTGGTCACAGAAGGGCTGGTCACCGCTCATGAACAGCGCGGTTTTCGTGCCAGTGAAGTCTCGCTCAGTGAACTGAAAGACATCACCGCCAATCGGCAACTGATCGAAACCCATGCGCTACGGCTGGCGATTGCCAACGGCGATGCGGAATGGGAAGCGGGGATTATTGCCGCCTTTCACCGTCTGACGCGCTGCCCACGCATTGATGATGAAAACCAGCACCATTCTGCCAACTGGAGCCAACTCCATTACAGTTTTCACCGCAGTCTGTTAATGGCTTGCCAATCGCCATGGATGCTGCGTTTTTCTGATTTACTGTTTGATCAGTCCGAGCGCTACCGCCGCTTGCGGTTTGGTTATGAACTGGAGGGCATCGACACCCCACGTGACGTCGACGGCGAGCATCAGGCGATTATGGATGCGGTGTTGGCGCGCGATGCCGATCTTGCTGCTGATTTGCTGAGCCAACATTATCAAAGCACCGCTCAGAGGATTATCAAACAGGCGGACAACCCGGTATTCAACGGTAGTTCCCCGAAACCGGAGGCTCAATGAGGATCGTCAGTTTTATTAGCCAGGGGCGCGCGGGGTATGGCCTGTTGCGCGGTGAGGATGAGATTGTCGATTGCAGTCGGTTATTGCCCTATCCGGACGTGCGCAGCGCGTTAGCCGCAGGCAATTTTGGCGTGTTCCTGCCGTTTCTGCACGCACCGACCACTCTGCGAGCCAGCGAGGTCAGTTGGCTGCCACCGGTGACCCACCCGGACAAGATAATTTGCGTTGGCCTGAATTACCGACCGCATCTGCTGGAAACCGGCCGCCCGGAGCCCGATCGACCGACGCTGTTTCTGCGGCTGCCGTCTTCACAGGTGGGCCAGAGTCAACCGCTGCTGATCCCGCCGGAGTCGGTTCAGTTTGACTATGAAGGGGAACTGGCGGTGGTGATCGGCAAAGGAGGGCGTCGTATTACTCAGCGTGACGCCATGCAACACGTGGCGGGCTATGCCTGCTATAACGACGGTAGCGTGCGTGACTGGCAGCGACACAGTTCACAATTCACCGCCGGTAAAAACTTCCGCCATACCGCCTCTTTTGGCCCCTGGATGGTCAGTGCGGATGAGATCCCCGATCCGCGTGTGTTAACGCTGAAAACGCTCCTCAACGGTCAGGTCATGCAGCAAGCCTCGGTCGATGAACTGATTTTCTCTATTCCGGCGTTGATCGAGTACTGCTCAACCTTTACCGATCTGCTACCCGGCGATGTGCTGGTGACCGGAACGCCGGGCGGGGTCGGTGCATTTCGGCAGCCTCCCGTGTGGATGAAAGCGGGAGATCGGGTCGAGATCGCCATTGCCGGCATCGGCACCCTCAGCAACCCTGTGCTCGACGATGAAGGTTTTTTCTGACCCGCCGCCAAGGAACCGCCATGAACACGATACCCGTCACCCAATACGATCCTCCGTTCGCCATCACCCGCGCCAGTCATCTGGTGTTAACCTCACAGAACCTGGCCGCCAGCGAGCTTTTTTATACTCAGGTGGCTGGCATGGTATTGACCCACAGGGAAGACGACAGGCTGTATTTGCGCGGACTGGAAGAGGCCTGTCATCACAGTCTGGTGATCAAGCTGAGTCAGGCGCAACCCCATTGCGAACGCATTGGTTTACGGGTATTCCGTGAACAGGATTTGGATCTGGCCAAGGCGTTTTTTGACCAGCAGGGCATGGAGAATCACTGGGCGCAGGTACCTTTTCAGGGCCGCACGCTGCATTTTACTGACCCGACCGGTGCACTGATCGAACTCTGCGCCTCAATGCCGGTCGTGCCGCGCCTGCACCATCAGGTGCATCTGTATCGCGGCGGCAGTGCCCAACGGCTGGACCATTTCCAATTGCACACTCCTCACGTCCAGCAGGCGGCAGAGTTCTACATGACGCAGTTGGGGTTCCGCGCCTCGGACATCTATTTTAATCAACAAGGTCTGGGTGCCGCTTTTTTACAGCGCAAGGGCAATACTCAGGATTTGGTCTATTTGCATGGCCCGGGGCCGCGCTTGCACCACTTCGGTTATACCATTCCCGATTCGCAAGAGATCCTGCGTGCCTGTGACACCGCCGGTAATCTGGGGTTTGGCGATGCCGTCGAGCGGGGGCCGGGCAGGCATGGCATGGGCCATGTGCTGTTTGTCTATCTGCGTGATCCTGATGGCCACCGCATCGAGCTGCACAACACCCCTTACCAGATGATCGATATCGAGCTGGAAACCAACCTGCTCGCCGCCGATCAACGCCAGCAACTGTTGCCCTGGGGCTTACCACCTCAGCGCAAGTGGGTGGCCGAAGCCAGTGCCTTCGCCGGCATCCCGGTAGAACAGCCGTCCGGCGGCGGTTATCCGTTGGTGCTGGAAGAGTATTTATCCCGGGTTTGACCCGTCGACTCCTCAACATTGGGCTGCATGATTAATTCCTCCAGGGGCCCGTAAAACTGGAAAAACCGTCTAAGCTGAATGAAATAAGTCATTTACGGCGCGGTGTTGAGCCATTAAGGCAGCAGCTAATCCTGCCCACATCGCCCAGGGACCTTCATTTGGAGCAGACATGTTCGAGCCATGCTTTCCGGAAAATGAAACCGAGCGGCTGTCGGTTCTACATTCGCTGAACGTACTGGATACGAATTCGGTAGAAAAATTAGACCGGGTTACGCGGTTGGCCGCCAAATATTTTGGGGTCAGTATTGCCTTGATCTCGTTAATCGATCGTGAGCGGCAATGGTTCCTCTCTCGCTCGGGTTTGGAGGCTCGGGAAACGCCACGCAACATTTCATTTTGCGGCCACGCCATTTTGCAACGTGACGCGTTAGTGGTGCCGGATACCGCGGTTGATCCGCGTTTCTTTGACAACCCTTTGGTGACCGGCGGGCCCAAGATCGGTTTCTATGCCGGTCAACCCTTGCTGTCACTGGACGGTCTGCCGCTGGGCACACTGTGCATTATCGACAGTCGTCCTCAGAGCTTTTCACCCGAGATGGTGCATGATTTACGCGACTTTGCCGCCGTCATCGAAGAGTACCTGCACAGTGTTGAGCGTGATATTTACACGGAAAGTCTCAAATCCAATCTGCAACGTACTGAAGCGCTGTTTGAACAGACCTTTTCTCAGGCGGCAGTGGGCATGGCCCTGGTCTCGCTGGAAGGATATTGGTTACGGGTGAACCCGCGGATCTGTGAAATGCTGGGGTATTCTGAGTGTGAATTGCTGGACCGCACCTTCCAGGACATCACCTATCGCGAAGACCTGCTCACCGATCTCGGGCTATTGAAACGGCTGTTAGCCCATGAGATAGACACTTATTCCATGGAGAAGCGCTATATCCGCTCTGATGGTTCGAGGATTTGGGTTCAGCTTACGGTGTCGCTTAATCGTCTGCCTAATGGTGAGCCTCATCATTTTATTTCCGTTATTGTCGATATCAGCGAACGCAAACTGGCAGAGTCCGACCTCTATTCACTGCAACATGAGCTCGAAGATCGGGTAGTGGCCCGTACGCAGGAACTGAATTTTGCCGTCAATAAGCTCAACCAGGAAATTGCCAGCCGCGCCCTTACCGAGCAGCAACTCAGTAGCGAAAAAGAACGTCTGCGGGCGATCACCGACAATATGCCGGCATTGATCAGTCAGATCGATGCCGATGAACGCTATCTTTTTGCTAATAGCGCCTATAAAGCCTGGTTTGACCTGGATGAAGGGCGTCTCAAGGCGATGACGGTGCAGGCGTTTATGGGGGAGGAGGCTTATGCCGCGGCCAAACCCATGATCGAAAGGGCGTTACAGGGGGAAACCGTCAGTTTTGAGAATGAACTCCAAACGCGCCAGGGGTCATTGATCATTCACAACACCTTGGTACCCAGTGAAACCCAGGGTTCCTATATTCTGTCCATGGATATCACCGAGCTTAAGCGTTTGCAGCAACGGTTAGAGTACGACGTCTCTCATGACATGCTGACGGGGTTAACCAATCGACGTGCTTTCTTACTGCGGCTGGGTGCCACCCTGCAGGCCTGCTGCCCGCAGCAGCAGATGGCGCTGTTGTTTATCGATCTTGATGGATTCAAAACGCTGAATGACAGTTTTGGTCATGATTTCGGTGACCTTATTCTGAAAACCTTTGCCGGGCTGCTCAGCGACTGTGCCGGCCCTCATCACAATGTTTCTCGCCTTGCCGGGGATGAATTTACGGTGATCCTCTGGCCTTTGACGCAGCCGCAGCTGCAGGTATGCGCATTTTGCGAGTGCATGTTGGCCAGGCTGGCGGCGACACAACAGGTGGGTAATCAAAAAGTGACGCTCTCCGCCAGTATCGGTGCAGCCATATCCTCAGGCGGCAACATGACGGCAGAAGCCCTGCTGACCAGAGCGGATGATGCCATGTACCAGGCGAAATCCGCCGGTAAAGGAACTTATACCGTCCGTTAATCAGCATGAATGACATTTCTCAGGTGAGAGTCCCCCGACAGAGGGGACACTCGCGCTTCTCTGACCAGCATTACGGCCTTTACTTCCCTTTTTTTTCAACCAATATGGTCCGACTGAAACGACAGTCTGGAGAAAAAGTATGGCCAACCCGTATCGTGAACTGCTGACAACCCCGGGCGTAAAGGGGTTAGTGTTCGCGAGTTCTATCGCCCGTCTGCCACAGGCGATGATCGGCATCGGCATTATTACCATGCTGGTACAACAGAGCGGCCTTTATTGGCTGGCCGGCGCGGTGGCCGGCATATTTACGCTGACAAACGCACTGATTGGCCCGCAGATTTCCAAACTGGTGGATCGGCAAGGACAGCGGCGGGTGCTTCCCTGGGTTACCGCTTTCAGTATTGCCATGCTTCTGGCGTTGATGACAGCAGCACATCGGCAAGCCCCAATTCCGGTGCTTTTTATTTTTGCCGCGCTGGCAGGTACGATGCCTAGCATGCCCGCGATGATAAGAGCGCGATGGACACTGCTTTTCCGTGGTAAGCCCCAACTCCACACCGCGTTCTCCCTGGATACCGTGCTGGCAGAACTGACCTTCGTTATTGGTCCGCCTTTATCGATTGGCCTCAGCACCGGCCTTTTCGCCGCAGCCGGTCCGCTGGTGGCGGTTCTGCTACTGGTGATTGGCGTAACCGTTTTTCTTCTGCAACGACAGACGGAACCAAAGGTGGTCAAAAATACGGGTGAGCATACAGGTTCAACCTTGCGTATCCCCGGTATGAGTACCATTGTCCTGGCGCTTTTGGCTATGGGGGTGACAGGAGGTTCAATTGATGTGGCTGTGGTGGCCTTCGCCAATGCACAGGGTTGGCCAACGGCCGCCAGTTTGATCCTGGCCGCTTACGCGCTCGGTTCGATGATTGCAGGGCTGGCCTTCGGCGCCGTCAGGTTAACTTTACCCATCGAGCGTCAATTCCTTGTCGGCATACTGCTAACCGCGGCCACGGCCGTATTGCCGATTCTTTCTGCGGACGTCTATATTTTGATGGGAACGATCTTTGTGGCCGGTATGTCCTTTGCGCCGACCATGGTGATCGTCATGAATCTCGGCACTATCCTGGTCCCCCCGTCCAGGATCACCGAAGGACTGACGTGGATGACGACCGGCATCAGTATCGGCGTGGCGCTGGGTGCTGCACTGGCGGGCCTGGTCGTTGATGCGTACGGCGCGCGCGCAGGGTTCGGTATCGCTATTCTTGCGGGGATCGTCATGGTGGTGGTGGTACTTATTGGTTTACGCACACTTCGCGCCGCTTCCGTGACGCACGCCGAACCCATGTTCTCTTAAGGGGGCGGCAGCTTGCCAGGCTGCCGTCAGGGGGACTAGAGGGTCAGCGAGTCATAATTTTTGCGGCGGTAATTCAGCGCGGACAATGCCCAAAGCACCACAAATAGCGCGATGGCGGCGTAACCTACGCTGCCCATGTTGTCATTGAGGACTTCAACACCACGCCACAGGCCACCCTGTAACCCCAACTTGTCGGCTAACAACCCCAGACCTTCCAGGCCGCCGATCACCAAAGCAATCGCCACGCTGGTGGCGGTAATGGTCATGTTGTAATACAGCTTGCGGATCGGCTTGTTGAAGGCCCAACCATAAGCGCCGACCATCACAAAGTTATCCAGCGAATCAATCAGCGCCATGCCGCTGGCGAACAGTAACGGAAACACCATAATCGACCAGACCGACAGACCGGAGGTGGCACCTGCTGCGGAGATGCCCAACAGGCCGACTTCGGTGGCGGTATCGAACCCCAAACCAAACAAAAAGCCGACCAGATACATATGCCAGCTTTTATTCACCAGATTAAAAGCAAAGCGATACAGACGCGTCATCACGCCGCCGGTGCCATTAACCAGCAGGGCCACATCTTGCTCCACCAGTTTCTCCCCGCGTTTCACCTGCCGGAAAATGCGATAAACATCGCGGAAAATCAGCCAGTTCAACAGTGCCATGGCCAGCAGGAACAGCGAGGAGATCAGCGTGCCCAGTGTCGCACCATACTGATGCAGCCAACCAATGTGATCGCCAAACGCCAAAGAGGTGGCGGCAATCGCAATGCAGGCCAGGATCACGATGCTGGAGTGGCCCAAAGAGAAGAATGCGCCGACGGAAACCGGGCGCTGGCCTTGCTGCATCAGCTTGCGGGTGACGTTATCGATAGCGGCGATGTGGTCAGCATCCACCGCATGGCGCAGCCCGTAGCCATAAGCCAGCAAAGCGGCGGCGATCAGCGCCGGATACTGATGGAACGCGGCAAAAGCCGCCCCCCAGGCCAACAGATTCAATGCCACCAAAGCCAGTAATAGCCAAAAGGCGCGGGTATGGGTGTGGAAAAACTCGCGGTTTAACATGTTAAATCCTGTCAGGGTTTACAGAGGAAGTCGGGGAATGTTGGGCACAGGCGACCAGCGCCTGACCCAACGCCAGCCCACCGTCGCCCGCTGGCAGTTGTTGTGGCAGCAGCACCTGCAACGGTGCCAGATGATGCTGTAGTCGTTGACGTAACAGACGGTTATGCAGCACGCCGCCGCTTAACGCCACATGTTGGATGCCATGCTGCGCGGCAAAATGTTTGGCCAAGCTGGCAAAGCCTTGCGCCAGCGCATCATGGAACGCCCAGGCCTGTTGAGGCGCGGGAGCCTGCCAACCCAGCCACTGCTGCCAGAATGCCGCAAGATCAAATTGCTCGCCTTTCAGTGACAATGTCACTGGATGAGGGCAAGGTCCGCTCTGGTGAGCCAGGGCTTCAAACCGGCTGGCTGCTTCTCCTTCCCAACTTTGTTGCGCCGGGGCACAGCCCAAGGTGGCAGCGGCGGCGTCAAACAAACGGCCACAGGAAGAGGCCAGCGGAGCATTAATACCGGCGTTAATCGCTTTCAGCAGCGGTTGCCAGGGCAGAGCCTGCAGCCGTTCGGCCTGAGGGTAGCTTTGCCAGTCAGGTACGAAGCGAGCGAAATGTGCCAACTGGTTACGCCAGGGTTGCTGCGCGGCAAGATCGCCGCCGGGCAGTGCTACTGCGGGTAATCCCCCCAGATGACGGCAACGACGATAATCAACCAGCAGGCATTCGCCGCCCCACAGGGCACCGCCCTGGCCGTATCCGAGACCATCCAGTGCCAAACCAATCACCGGCCCGCCTTCCAGTGGCCAGCGGTGCTCGGCCAGACAAGCGGCCAGATGCGCATGATGATGCAGCACCGGGGTCACCGGCAGTGACTGTCGAGCAGCCCATTGATGGCTGATGTAATGGGGATGGGCATCGCTGGCCAGCCGCTGTGGTTGGCAATGGTACAGGCCGGTAAAGTGCTGAATGGCCTGTTGCCACTGTTGCTGAATATCCTCTTGCTCCAAATCGCCAAAATGCGCGCTGAGCAGGGCCTGATCGCCCAGCACCAGGCAAAAGGTATTTTTGCGATCGCCGCCCACTGCCAACAGGGCCTGCTGAGCGGGGAAGCCGGGCGGCAGCGGCAGGGCATCGGGAACAAATCCACGCGCCCGGCGGATCATTTCATGGCCTTCGGTTAGCAAACGCACCAGCGAGTCGTCAGCGCGTTGCAGGATCTCGCGATCGTGCATCAACCACAGATCGGCAATGCCGTCCAGGTCGGCCAAGGCCTGGTCATTGGTTAACGCCGGAGCACGGCCAGCAGCATTGCCTGAGGTCATCACCAGAGGCCGTTGTATCGCCTGCATCAGCAAATGCTGAATCGGGTTGGCGGGCAACATCAGACCCACTTCATCAAGTTGCGGCGCAACGGCGGCAGACAGCGGTGAGTATGCGGATTGAGGGACCAGCACCACCGGTGCGGCGGGCGAAGTTAACAACGCCTGCAACTGCACCTGGTCAATGCCACTGGTACAGCGCACCAGCCAACTGGCATCCGGCAACATCACCGCCAGCGGTTTGCTCGGTCGCCGTTTGTGCCGACGCAGCCGTTCGACGGCCTGGGTGTCGGTGGCGTCGCACGCCAGGTGAAAACCGCCCAGGCCTTTGATCGCCACAATTTGTCCGGCGGCCAGCGCAGCCACTGCCTGTTGTAGCGCTGCTTCGCCCTGATGTTGTGCCTGACCCTGAGCCAGACAGCTAAACAACTGGGGGCCGCAGTCGCTACAGGCCACCGGCTGGGCATGAAAACGACGGTCCTGCGCAGAATGGTATTCCCAGGCACAGTGTGGGCAAAGGGTGAAGGGCGCCATGCTGGTCGCCGGGCGATCATAAGGCATGGCGCGAATAAGGGTAAAACGGGGGCCGCAATGGGTGCAGTTGATAAAAGGATAACGGTAGCGCCGATCCTGCGGATCGTTCATTTCCTGCAGGCATTGGGGGCAGGTCGCCGCATCCGGCACGATCTGGGTCGCCTTGGCGCCATGCTGACTGGGGCGGATACTGAAATCGTTGGGGGCTTGCAGCCAGGTAAACGCGCGCTGCTGGATGCGTTCGATCTGCGCCAGAGGCGGTGCCTGCTGGTACAATACATGCAGGAATACTTCCAGATCAACGGGTTGTACCAGACGAATTTCCACCCCGGCGCTGTCGTTCCAGACTTCGCCATGCAGGTTGAGTTGTTCGGCCAGTTGCCAGACAAAAGGCCGGAAGCCGACGCCCTGTACTTTGCCACTGATGCGCAGCAGTAATCCTGAATGGGACACTTTTTTATTACTCTCTGTGTAGGGGCGCTACATGCTGCGCCCGCGTTAATCGGGGCGAATGTATTCGCCCCCTACAAAGTGACTGTGTAACTTTACATCACATCTTCAGCCGCGCGCCGCAGGCGGGCTTTCATATCGCTGTAGCTCTGTTGCGCATAGTTTTCCGCCCAGTTCTGATCGGCAATCGCCTCCAGTTTTACCGCGCAGTATTTGGTTTCCGGCGTTTTGGAGATCGGATCCAAATTCTCCTGGGTCAGCTCATTACAGGCACCGATCCACCACTGGTAGGTCATATACACTGCGCCCAGGTTAATGCGCTCGTTATAGTTGGCGCGGCTGATCACCTTGCCGCGGCGCGAGCTGACCCACACCAGTTGCTGGTCGGCAATACCCAGCGCTTCGGCATCCTGTGGATTGATCTGCACGAAACCGGGCTCATCCGCCAGGGTTTGCAGGGCGGCACAGTTACCGGTCATCGAACGGCAGGAGTAGTGACCGACTTCACGCACGGTACACAGCACCAACGGATAACCGGCATCCGGCACTTCCGCCGGGGCACGCCAGGTGGTGGCGAACAACTGGCCTTTGCCGGTCGGCGTGGTGAACTGGTTACCCTGATACAGGTAAGGGGTTCCCTGGCTTTCCAGCGTGGTACAAGGCCATTGCACGTGGCCCAGCTCGCCCATTTTTTCGTAGGTCGCGCCATAGAACAGCGGGCAGAGCTCGCGCATTTCGTCCCAGATCTGCTGGTTATCGTCGTAATGCATCGGATAACCCATCTCGGTGGCCAGCAAACTGATGATGTCCCAGTCACGTTTGACGTTGTACTGCGGTTCAATGGCTTTCTCGAAACGCTGGAACCCACGGTCGGCACAGGAGAACACGCCGCCATGCTCACCCCAGGAGGTAGCGGGCAGGATCACGTCGGCCTGTTCGGCGGTTTTGGTCATAAAGATGTCTTGCACCACCACAAACTCCAGCGCCTCGAACGCGCCGCGCACCAGGCTCAGGTCGGCCTCGGTCTGCAACGGATCTTCGCCCATGATGTAGTAGGCTTTCACTTTGCCCTCATGAACCAAATGCGGAATTTCGGTGATGCGATAGCCCACGTTCGGATCCATTTTGGCGGCATCAATTCCCCAGGCGGTGGCGAACTTGGCGCGTACCGCAGCGTCGGTGACGGCCTGATAGCCGGGGAACTCATTCGGCAGCACACCCATGTCGCAGGCGCCCTGAACGTTGTTTTGCCCACGCACCGGCCCGACGCCCACGTTGGCGCGGCCCAGATTACCGGTCAGCAGCGCCAGGCTGGCGAGCCCTTTGACCACGTCGACCGCCTGGCCGAACTGGGTGACCCCCATGCCCCACATAATGGTGGCAGAAGGGGCGCTGGCGTAGGTGCGCATCGCCTGGCGAATTTGCTGGGCGCTGACGCCGGTCAGTTGTTCTACCGCTTCCGGCGCATAGTCTGCCAACTGCTGACGGTAAGCCTCGAACCCCTCGGTGTATTTCGCCACGTAATCGCGGTCATACAGGTTTTCTTCAATCAGCGTATAAGCGAAGGCATTCACCAGAGCCATGTTACAGCCGTTTTTGATCTGCAAATGCTGGTCGGCAATGCGCGCGGTTTCGATACGGCGCGGGTCGCACACGATAATCTGCGCGCCTTTCTCTTTGGCCTTCAGCACCCGGCGAGCCACGATAGGGTGTGAGTCGGCGCAGTTGTAACCGATGACCAGCAGGCATTTGGAGTTTTCGATATCACCAATCGAGTTGCTCATTGCGCCGTTACCCAGCGTGGCCTGCAAACCCGCCACCGACGGGCCGTGGCAGACGCGGGCGCAGCAGTCGACGTTGTTGGTGCCGATCACCGCACGGGCGAACTTCTGCATCACGTAGTTGGTTTCATTACCGGTACCGCGTGATGAGCCGGTGTGCATGATGGCGCTGGCACCGTGCTTATCTTTGATCTGTTGTAGCCGCTGGGCGGTGTAGCGGATCGCCTCATCCCAACTGACGGCCTCAAACTTGCCGCCTTTTTCACGGCGGATCAGCGGTTGGCTCAGACGCGGGGTCAGCAGCTTGGTATCGTTTAGAAAGTCCCAGCCGTAATAGCCTTTCAGGCACAGCTCGCCCTGATTGGTCACGCCGTCAGCCGCTTCGGCACGGATGATTTTACCGTTGTCGACCACCAGTTTCATTTTGCAGCCTGCACCGCAGTAAGGGCAGACGGTTGTGATTTTTTTCATCGGTTCAGTTCCTAAAACAGTGACGACATGGTGTCGAGTGCGGCGCGACGACGTTTCTCGGCGTTCATTTCCTGCAGCATGTTGCGATCCACACAGTGCAGCGCATTGGTTGGGCAGGTTTCCATACAGGCCGGCCCGCTATCACGGCCGATACACAGGTCGCATTTATGGGCTTCGGCTTTCTCAGTGGTGGCGCTCATCATGGAGCCGTTCTGGCGGACAACCGGGCGGGTGATCACTTCCATCGCGCCGTAGGGGCAGGCCACTACGCAGGTTTTGCAGCCGATGCAACGTTCCTGCATCACCAGCACCATGCCGTTGGTGCGGCTGATAGCGCCATTGGGGCAGACGTTGGAACAGGGGGCGTCCTCACACTGGCGGCACAGCACGGCGGTGCTGACGTTAACGCCTTTGATCACGTGCAGACGTGGGGCGAAGCTGGCGGCGTTGAGCGCTGAAATATCCTGGCTTTCGCTGTGTGCCATCACGCAGGCAATTTCACAGGTACGGCAGCCGATGCATTTCTTGGGATCGGCGATGATAAACCGGTTCATCAATAACTCCTGGGTTACCCTTCATCCGGGTATGACAATGGATAGGTTGTGCCTCGGATTAGGCATAAAGCATGCCAACCCTGAAAATCAAGTAAAAGCAGAGGGTTAGCCTGGTGGTGACGAAGTCAACGACGGCATGTCGACACAAATGACGATGCCGTGTCAGACATTCGTCACTACCAGTGGCGAGTAGCCGCCGTTAATCGGCCAGTCATGCAGGCGTTGGTGCAGCCGGGTCACCGCCTGCTGTACCGCCGCGCCGATCGGGTAGTAAAACGCCACCACCTCGGGCTGAATGCCGATAAAGGTAATCTCCGGCACCGTTTCGCGCAGTTGGTCGATCAGGAAATTGAGCGGCAGGTTATGGGTGGTCATGATGAACATGTCGGCAATGTCTTTTTCATCGATCACCCGGGTTTCACCCGCCGCCAGCCCCATGTCGGTGGCATCGACAATCACCAACCGATCGGGGCGCAGTTCGCGGATATGGCCAATGTCGTTCTCCGGCGCGGCTCCGCCATCAATCACTATCCAGCCAGCGGGGGGATTACCGGCACAGAGTTCCGCCAGCAGCGGCCCGGCGCCGTCATCTCCCATCATGCAGTTGCCTACACACAATAAAACGTCAGTCATCATGCCTCCGGACCATCAGGTAAATGGCGGGTTCGTTTTCAATCGACTGCAGCAGGGCGATCAGTTGCTGGCTCCAGTCTTGCTGTTGGGCGTTCATCTGCGGGGCGGCCCCGCTCAACGCGGTGGCCAGCAGGTGGGTGTGGCTGCTGTCGATGCAGATCTCACCGAAGCGGTCGACCCCTTCCAGCTTGCGCCGGGCGGTACTGTCGGCGGGCAGTTGGGCCACCCAGCCGTGGAACCCGGCCAGCGGGCAACTGAGTTTGGCCTCCAGACAGTCGATAACCCCCAGATGGTGGCCGATCGCCAGGCTGTAATAGATCACCTCCTGGGCTTTGGGCGGGGCTTTTTTCTCCTGCACGAACTTGCGGCTCAGGGAGTAAAACACCACCTGGGCATGGGAATGGCTCATAGTCGCAGCTCCCCACGCAGTACCCGCTGATAGATGCCCTGCAGGTTGCCGACAATCTCGCTCAGGCGCAGGTCGTCCTGCTGTTGCAGGTAAGCGTGAATGCGCTGTTCGACCGGCAGGGGGCTGTCTGCGGCCAGCAGTTGCATAAACTGGTCGGCGATCTGACGACCATAACGATATCCGGCCATCCGCCGGGCTTCCCGATCCAGCAATACCCGCAGTGGCTGGGGCAATGCCGGGTGCAGCAGTCGGGTGGCTTCGCCATCGGTTTCATCATGCTGGCGACCTTTTATTTTCTGATCCAACAGGCCGAGCGCCATGGCAAAACCGTAAATGGTGGCCGCCGGGGTCGGCGGGCAACCGGGAATATAGACATCGACCGGGACGATGCGATCGGTGCCGCCCCATACGCAGTAGAGATCGTGGAAGATGCCACCGCTGTTACCGCAGGCACCGTAAGAGATGCTGATTTTGGGATCGGGCGAGGCCTGCCAGGCGCGGATCGCCGGGATACGCATGGCGCGGGTGACTGCCCCGGTAAACAGCAAAATATCGGCGTGACGGGGTGAGGGAACCACTTTGATACCGAAGCGTTCAGCGTCGAACAGCGGGGAAATAGCGGCAAAAATCTCGATTTCGCAGCCATTGCACCCCCCGCAGTCCACCCGGTAAACATAGGCCGAGCGGCGGATATCTTTCAGCAGGGTGGTTTTCAGCTTGGCGATACTTTCGTCGAGGGTGATCGGCACCGGCAGGCCATTTTCGTCGCGAGGGCCAATCATCAGTGGCGGATTCATGAGATGACCTCCCGGGTCAGATGGCGGCCAATGTCAATGCGATCGGCCTGGGTCAGGTTTTGCTGCTGTTTGCAGGCCGGGCAGGTTTCAAACTGCGTGCGGCGCGCGGCGGTTTCGGTACTGTTCAGCCCGAGCAGCGCAATGGCATAGTCAATTTCCTTCTGCGACGCGTAGGGCTTGCCACACTGGCGGCAATGGCAGAGGGCGAAATCGGCTTGCTCGTACAGATCTTCTTTGCGCCACACCGCCAGTTCGAACTGCTGCGAAAGCCGGATGGCGGCGGTAGGGCAAACCTCTTCGCAGCGGGCGCAAAAGATGCAACGACCGAGAAACAGCTGCCAGCGGATCGTGCCGTTGCTCAGGTCTGTCGCCATGGTCAACGCATTGGACGGGCAGGCGTTGGCACAGGCTCCGCAGGCAATACATTGCTGCGGGTTGTATTCGGGTTTGCCACGAAAGTTCGGGTCAATCACCAACGGCTGGGCCGGATAGGCCACGGTGGCTGGCCCGGTTTTCAGCACTTTTTTAATCAGTTTCAGCATGATGGGCTCCGGTTAGAACGGTTTGTTTTTCCGTTCGATGCCATAACGCTCAATCTCTTTGTACGGCACGATGATGGACTGGCGTTTGCGCACGTCGACGATGGTCATGCGATCGGTACAGGAATAGCAGGGATCCAGACTGCCGATGATCAGCGGGGCGTCAGAAACCGTGTTACCGCGCAGCATGTAACGCAGGGTCGGCCAATTGGCGTAGGTCGCGGCCCGGCAGCGCCAGCGGAACAGCTTCTGGTTGTCGCCGGTCATGCTCCAGTGGATGTCGTCACCGCGCGGGGCTTCGGCAAAGCCCAGGGCAAAGCGGTGCGGGATATAGGTGAAACCGTCCACCGCCAGCGGCCCGCTTGGCAGACTTTGCAGCCCGAACTCGATGATACCGAGCGAGTTGAACACTTCGTGAATACGCACTTTAAGCCGCGAATAGACGTCGCAGCCGTCTTCCACGCACAGTTCTACCGGCAGCTTGGCGTAACCGGCAAACGGATGGTCGATGCGGGTATCGCGACGGTGGCCGCTACCGCGGATCATTGGGCCGACGTTGCTGTAGTCACGGGCAACCTGTGGATCGAGACGGCCAACCCCGACGCTGCGCTGTTCGGTATTTGGCGTGCTGAGCAAGATATCGACCAGATCCACCAGTTCACTGCGCATTTGCGCCGCCAGCCGCAGGGTTTGCAGCATGTCGTCTTTCAGAATGTCGCGGCGGATGCCGCCAATCAGGTTCAAACCGTAGGTTTTACGCGCCCCGGTCAGGATTTCAGCCATCTTCATCGACTGTTCACGTACCCGGAAGAACTGCATAAAGCCGGAGTCGAAACCGACGAAGTGGCAGGCCAGCCCCAGATTCAACAGGTGGCTGTGCAGGCGCTCCACTTCCAGCAGGACTGAGCGGATCATCTGGGCGCGCTCCGGCACCTGAATGCCCATCGCGTTCTCGACTGAACTGGTGTACGCCACGCTGTGGGTAAACCCGCAAATGCCACACACCCGGTCCGACAGGAAGGTCACTTCGTTGTAACCCATGCGGGTTTCGGCCAGCTTCTCCATTCCCCGGTGCACGTAGAACAACCGGTAGTCGGCATCAATGATGTCTTCACCGTCGACAAACAGCCGGAAATGGCCAGGTTCATCCGAGGTGATATGCAGCGGGCCGATCGGCACCACGTTGGCTTTGCTACCGGCCAGGCTCTGGAATGGATAGGTTTCCACGTCGGTGGTGGGGGCAGGCCGTTGGCGATAATCCATGGCGTCTTTGCGCAGCGGGTAGAGATCGTCCGGCCAGTCATCCGGCAGTACCAAGCGGCGTTCGTCCGGCAGGCCAATCGGACGCAGGCCATACATGTCGCGCACTTCACGTTCACCCCAGACGGCCGCCGGTACCCGTGGCGTCACGGAAGGGAACTCCAGCGTTTGGGCGTCGACTTCGGCACGCACCGTGATCCAACACTTGGTGCCTTTCTCCATCGATAACACGTAATACAGCGCATAACTGCCACACAGCGTGCGTTCATCGTTACCAAACAGCACCGACAGCCAGCCGCCCTGTTGGTAATACAGCCATTCCACCACTTCCGGCAGCGCATTGAGTTTCACGGTGACCGTCAACTGATCGGCCGTTTGCCATTCTGCTGCCAGCATGGCGGCGGGGAACTGTTGCTGCAGTGCCGCCAGATAGTGCTGGCCTTGATGTTCGTTAGTCATTATTGATTGCCTTAATCATTATTCAGCCGACGACCAGCCAGGAAACCAGCGCCAGAAAAGCCAGCCCAAACCCGGCCCAGGTGGTACGGGCGGTTTTCAGGAAGCGCAAACGTGCCACGCTGTTTTCGATGAGTGCGATCAGCGTCACTGCACACAGCAGCTTGAGCAGCGCCAGCACCAGCCCGATCAATAGTTGTGGGGCGGTGAGCTGTGCCGCTTGGCCCCAGGGCAGGAACACGCCGAGGAACAGTTGCAGTACCACCAGTTGTTTAAGGCTGATGCCCCATTTGATGATGCCGAGCTCAACGCCGGAGTATTCCGTCAACGGGCCCTCCTGCAGCTCTTGTTCGGCCTCGGCCATGTCAAACGGCAGCTTGCCCATCTCGATATAAGTGGCGAACGCGCAGGCCAAACCGGCCAACAGCAGCGCTAATCCCGCGTGATGCGGCAAGCCCAGCAGGCTCTGCACCATGGCACTTAGTTGGGTGGAACCGGCGACCAGTGCCGTCACCCACAGACCGAGCAGCAGGATTGGCTCTACCAAAATGCCCAGCACCGCTTCGCGGCTGGCGCCGATGGCGGTAAAAGGGCTGCCGGTATCCAACCCGGCAATGGCAAACACAAAGCGCACCACGGCGAACAGATAGATCAGCGTGATCACATCGCCGATGGCGGGCAGCGGTGAGGCAGTAGTCAACATCGGCAGCGCACAGGCGATGGCCAGCAAGGTGCCGGTCAACAAGTAAGGCATGGCGCGAAATGTCAGGCCGGAAGCTCCCGGTGCCACGCTTTGACGCTTCAGCAGTTTGGCGATATCACGGTATTCCTGTAATACGCCGGGGCCACGGCGGCTATGGATGCGCGCGCGCAGCACCCGGCTGATACCGGCAAACAGCGGGGCAATAGCCAGTAGCAGCAGAGCCTGCGCCAGTCCGAGTAATACATTGGGATAGGTCATTGTCATCTCCTCAGGCAAAAGCCACGACCAACAGCACCGCCAGTTCTACGGCGGCCAGGCCACGGCAGAAGGCCACGAATGCGTTACGGTGTAACCCATCACCGAAGTTTTCCGGCAGCCAGCGACGCAGTTGGTACAGCGGGGCAAACATCACCCGCAGCGGTTGAGCAAAGCCGGTCGCGGTGATCACCATCGCGTCTTCATGCCCATAGCCGCAGGCCCAGGCGCTGCCTTGCACCCGACGAGGTTGGCGACGTGCCTGATAACGCGCCGCGATCAACAACGGCAGTAATGGCATCGCCAGCAATAAAATGGCGATCAGCGGGGTGGAAACCAGCGTATCGGTAACGGAAAGCGACTGCTCGGCCGTCATGCCGGTCAGGCGGGCAAACAGCGGAATGATCCAGGGCGCACCCAGGCCGCAAACCAGACACAACAATGCAGGCAGCGCATGGCTCAGCGTCAGGCAAAGGTTGGCCTGAACGGCATTCGCGGCAGCAGCACAGCGTGGTGCTCCCAGACAGGCAACACCAAAGACCTTACTGACGCACATCACCGCCAGCGCGCCGGTCAGGGCCAGGGCCACGGCCAACAGCGGGCCGAACAGATGCCCAATAAAGCCGGGCGCGGCGCTAAAGTGGAACAGCCCCTGGTAGATCAACCATTCACTGGCGAAACCGTTCAACGGCGGTAATGCCGCCATCGCCACCAGGCCAATCAGCAGAGAAACGGCGGTCCAGGGCATCAGCCGTGCCAAACCGCCCATTTTTTCCATGTCTTTCAGCCCGGTCTGCTGCTCAATCGCTCCTGCCGCCAACAGCAATGCGCTTTTGAACAGGCTGTGATTCAGCAGGTGGAACAGGCCACCAATCAGGGCGAAGGCGGTCAGTAATGGCTGTTGCAGCGCCATGCCGACCATGGCCCCCCCGATACCCAGCAGGATGATGCCGATATTTTCCAGCGTGTGGTAAGCCAGCAAGCGGCGCAGATCGTGTTCCATCAGCGCATACAGCCCACCGAAAAAGGCGGTGCCGGCAGCCAACAGCAGCACCAGTAATCCCCACCACAATGGCGGCGTGCCCAGCAGATCCAGTCCGACTTTCAAAATACCCAGCAGGCCGACCTTCATCAGCGCGCTGGAAAACAGCATGGCGGCGGAGGCGGGCGCACTGCTGTGGGACTGTGGCACCCAGGCATGTAACGGCATCACCCCGGCAAAAATGCCAAAGCCAGCCAGCGCCAGCAGGAAAACGCCGTTACGCAGCGCGTCCGGCAATGGTGTGGCGCGGATCACGCTGAATTGCAGACTGTGGCTGTGGGAATAGATCAATGCGAAGGCGAGCACCAACAGCAAAGTGCCTGAGCGCATCAACAAGAACTGACTATGCCCGGCGCGCAGGCTTTTAGCGCTCGGGGCATGGACAATCAGGAAATAGCCGCACAGTGCCGCCAGCTCCAGCAGCAAAAGCAAGGCCAGGGCGTTATCGGCCATCACCGCAGCGCTTAATGCCGCCAGCATCAGATTGATTAACCCAAGCTGTCGGCCGCGAGCGCGTGGGTTCAGACTGGATAAGCTGCCTGCGTGATACAGCGCGGCAAAAATTCCGCTGAGCGCCATCACCAGCAGCAACAGGGCGTTAAGGCCACTGATTTCCACTGCGTAATGCAACCAAGGCAAACGGGCGCTGTGCAGTGGCGCAAACAGCATTTGCACCGCCGCCAACAGAGAAGCGACAGCACAGAGCAAGGTGCCACCACTCAGCAGGACGCTGATGCGTGACCAGGGGGCCAATAACCAGCCCAACAGGGCGCAGAGTAAATACCCCACCAATGCCGGCGTCAGCAGCAACAACGGGTCGGGCAGAAGGGCATACATCATCAATTCGGCTCCTTGTGGGATCCAGGGGCGGCGGCGAACGGCAACTCGGCGCTGAGCGCCTGCATGGCGTTGCGCCTTTTCTGTTCGCTGGCGTTGCGTACGTCCAGGTCAGTCACCAGCCGGATAGCCTGGGTTGGACAGGTGCGGATACAGGCCGGGCCTTCGGGGCTGAAGTCGCAGAGATCGCACTTCACCGCCACGGCACGCACACCGGGCACACAATCCAGGAAGGCGCTGATCGGGCGTGGTGCCTTGGCCGCCGGCAGTGCCAGCGGGGTGTTGCAATCGGTTGGGATCGCCAATGGACTACTGCCGCCGAAGCCAATCGCCCCGAACGGGCAGGCAATGCCGCAGAGCTTGCAGCTGATGCACAGGCTTTCGTTCAGTACGATGGCGTTATCCTGATGACGAATAGCGTTGACCGGGCATACCTGTGCACAAGGGGCATCCTCACACTGGTGGCACATCACCGGGGCCGAGTCGCGGGCGTTACGTATTACCTGCAAGCGGGGTAATGCCTGCAAACCTTGCTGACGGTGTTCCGCAGAACAACTGGCCATACAGGTATTGCAACCAATACACAATTTGGGGTCCGCAATAATAAAGCGGTTCATGCACACTCCTTGCTTCGTCATTTATGACGAAATCGTCAGTAAAAAATGACGCTTCGACAGTTTTCTGTCGGTGATTAACGCCGACGGTCAGACGGGTAAGGTTATTTTCTTCAGTGCATCATGAATGGCATGGCCGTCATGCAGGGAATCAAACAGACATTGATAAATAACGGCGATCTTATCCAGGTAGTGATCAAATACCGCCTGCATATCGCGGTTATTTATTACACCGTCGATATTGCCATTTTCATCCAGCGTGGCATGGGCGAATGGGGCAAAGTCTTCCGGCTCATGCGCCGTGGCCAGATTAATGCGGTAGCAAATATCACGGCTGTAAAAGCCCTCGCTCAACTGGATGCTGATCGTAAAGTGGTTGAACAGTACAAAGCGCAGGTCGTTTTCCTGCCCGTAGGTAAACTGATGATTAATCTTCTTTTTGGTGGTGGTCACCGCTTTGACCAGGGTGCTGTGGTAAGTCTGCCACTGCGCCATCAGGCGGTTGCTTTTGTTGGCGATATAATCGGCCTGACTGGTTACTTCACTGATTGTACTCATTGTCGTCACTCAATATTGATGGTCGTTGTCGAAATAGCTCCGGGTCAGCGAGTTAAAGCATAAAGCGTGCCAAACTCCGGTAAATTTCATTATTTCCTTTTAATTCAATTATCAGGGTTAAATTAACCCGCCAGCCGCTCAGGCAATAAACGGGTTAATCACTGACGATGACATGACGCTCGACAAATATGTCATTGGCGACTTGGCACCCTATTTGCAATGTGAGGTAAATAACGCGTTTTATCGCCATTAACGGAGGCCGGATGCACGAAATAACCTTGTGCCAACATGCGATGGAAATAATGCAGCAACAGGCTAACCAACATCATGCGCAGCGTATTACCGCGGTGTGGTTCGAGATTGGCGCATTTTCCTGTGTCGAAGCGGAGTCATTGAGGTTCTGTTTTGACATGGTATGCCGCGACACGCTGGCCGAAGGCTGCGAACTGCATCTGATCGAACAGAAAGCGCTGTCCTGGTGTTATGACTGCCAGGCCGACGTCGAGTTACTGATGCCGCAGGTGCTGGTTTGTCCACACTGCTCCGGGCGCAACCTGCGGGTGCAGGCCGATGATGGCTTGCAGATAAAACGCCTGGAAATTGAATAACAGAGGGGAATGACTATGTGCAGTACCTGCGGATGTGCCCAGGGTGAACTGACGATTGAAGGGGAAGTGAAGGTGCCATTCCGCCCGCAACGCAATGTGCAGGGAGATCTGCATTACGGCTTGGGGTTGGCGGGCACCCATGCGCCGGGCATCAGCCAGCGCCGGATGCTGGAAATTGAAACCCGGGTGCTGGATAAAAACGATCGCCTGGCGGAAGGTAACCGGCAATATTTTGCCGGGCAACATATTCTGGCGCTGAATCTGGTTTCCAGCCCCGGCTCCGGTAAAACCACGCTGCTGACAGAAACCTTGCTGCGGCTGCGTGATCGGCATCCGTGCGCGGTGGTGGAAGGTGACCAGCAAACCACCAATGATGCGGAACGTATCCGCGCCACCGGCGTGCCGGCGATTCAGGTGAATACCGGGAAAGGGTGTCACCTGGATGCGCAAATGGTTCACGAGGCCGCCCGGCGTCTGGAACTCAAGCCCCATAGCCTGTTGTTTATCGAAAACGTCGGCAATCTGGTTTGCCCGGCCAGCTTTGATCTCGGGGAACGCCATAAGGTGGCGGTGCTTTCGGTCACCGAAGGGGAAGACAAACCGCTCAAGTACCCGCATATGTTTGCTGCTGCCCGGGTGATGCTGCTCAACAAAATCGATCTGTTGCCGTATTTGAACTTCGACCTGGCCACCTGTATCGACAATGCGCGACAGGTGAACCCAACCATTGAGGTGATTACCCTGTCGGCGACCAGCGGCGAAGGCATGGATCAGTGGCTGGCCTGGCTGGAGGAACAGCTATGTGCATAGGCGTTCCAGGGCAGATCGTGGCGCTGGATGAAAAGCAGCCTCAGCACGCCTGGGCAGAAGTCTGTGGCGTGCAACGGGAAGTGAACATTGCGTTGGTGCGTCAGGACGGTGAGCCGAGAGAGGCGATGATCGGCTGCTGGGTGCTGATCCACGTGGGCTTCGCGATGAGTCGCCTTGACCAACAAGAGGCCGAGGAAATGCTGGCGGCACTGCAGGCGATGGGGGAAGTGGAGCAGGACGTAGCGCTGTTTCTGGCGGGGGAAGGCAACCATGCATTACGTTGATGAATTCCGCGATCCGCAACGGGTCAAAACCCTGTTACAGCATATCCGGCGGCGTGCAGTGCGGTTGCCGTTTACCGCCGAGCGGCCCTTGCAAATCATGGAGGTTTGCGGTGGTCATACCCATGCCATTTTCCGCTTTGGGCTGGATAAACTGCTGCCCCCGCAGATTGAATTTATTCATGGCCCCGGTTGCCCGGTTTGCGTGTTACCTATGGGCCGTATTGATGCCTGTTGCGAAATCGCCGCTCACCCGGAGGTGATTTTTTGCACCTTCGGCGATGCGCTGCGGGTACCGGGCAAACAAGGTTCGTTACTGCAGGCTCGCGAGCGTGGGGCCGACGTGCGTGTAGTTTATTCACCGTTGGATGCCCTTATGCTGGCGCGGCAAAATCCACAGCGGCAGGTGGTGTTCTTTGCCCTGGGTTTCGAAACCACCATGCCGGTCACCGCGATCACTTTGCAACAGGCCCGGCAGGAAGGTCTCGATAACTTCAGCGTGTTTTGCCAGCACATCAGCCTGATCCCCACCTTGCGCAGCCTGTTGCAACAGCCGGATGTGCGCATCGACGGTTTTCTGGCGCCCGGTCACGTCAGTATGGTGATCGGTACCGAGCCCTATGACTTTATCAGCCAGCAATACCACAAACCCCTGGTGGTAACCGGCTTTGAACCGTTGGATATCTTGCAAGGGGTGATGATGCTGGTTGAGCAGTTTGTCGGGCAGCAGAGCCAAACCGAAAACCAATATCGGCGTGTGGTGCCGGAACAGGGCAATCTGCTGGCACAGCAGGCGATGAGCGACGTTTTTGTGCTGGGCGGCGGTAGCGAATGGCGTGGTCTTGGCACCATTGCCGACTCCGGCATTGCCCTGACCGCCGCCTATCGTGCCTTTGATGCTGAACGGCGTTTTCGCCCGCAGTATCGGCAGGTGGCTGACGATCCTCATGCCCGCTGTGGCGAGGTGCTGACCGGGCGCTGCAAACCGCGGGATTGCCCGCTATTCGGTCGTGGCTGTACGCCGCAAAACGCCTTTGGTGCGCTGATGGTGTCCTCGGAAGGGGCCTGCGCCGCCTGGTACCAATACCGCCGTGAAACAGAGGAAACCCCAGCATGAATAACGTGATTACCATGGCTCACGGCAGTGGCGGCACAGCGATGCAGCAACTGCTGGATGAGATTTTCTTGCCGGCCTTTGCCAACCCACAGTTGGATCAGCGCGAAGATCAGGCCCGACTGGATTTGGCCGAGTTAACCCAACAGGGCGATCGGCTGGCATTTACCACCGACAGCTACGTGATTGACCCGATTTTCTTTCCGGGCGGCGATATTGGCAAACTGGCAGTTTGCGGTACGGCTAACGATCTGGCGGTCAGTGGTGCATTACCGCGTTATCTCTCCTGCGGGTTCATCCTCGAAGAAGGCTTGCCGTTGGCCGATTTACTGCGGGTGGTGGCTTCGATGGCCGCCACCGCACAGCAGGCCGGTATTCGCATTGTCACCGGGGATACCAAGGTGGTGCAGCGGGGTGCCGCCGACAAGCTGTTTATCAACACCGCCGGTATTGGAGTGATCCCACCGGGCCTGGATTGGGCGGCGACCCATATCCGTGTCGGCGACGCCGTTATTGTCAGCGGCACCCTGGGCGATCACGGGGCAACTATCCTCAACCTGCGGGAAAAGCTGGGCATGTCGCTGGACGTGATCAGTGACTGCGCGGTGTTGGCACCGTTAATCGCGCCATTGCGGGCCATTAATGGCGTGCGGGCATTGCGCGATGCCACCCGTGGTGGGGTGAATGCCATCCTGCATGAGTTTGCTCGTGCGGCCGGTGTGGGTATCGAGGTGGAAGAGAACCTGTTGCCCGTAGCCTCGGCGGTTCGGGGTATTTGTGAATTGTTGGGGTTGGATGCCATCAACTTTGCCAACGAGGGCAAACTGGTGGTGGTGGCTGCACCCGAAGCCGAACTTGAAGTGCTGGCTGCCTTGCAGGCTCACCCGCTAGGCAAGGCCGCTACGGTGATTGGCCGGGTGACGGCAGGACGTCAGGTGAGACTGCAAGGCGCTTATGGCATCAGCCGCCTGCTGGATTTGCCACATGCCGAACCTTTGCCGCGCATTTGTTGATCCGGTCGGGGGAGAACCTTGCCGCCCAGCGTTACACTTTGTGACGTGACTCACTAAAATCATCATCGCGACTCAGGCAAGTGATAAACAATGTCGAATGCACAATTAGAAAAACAAGAATTACTCGAAATAACTCGCACGCTGCTCAGTCAGCACAGCTTCGCCGATCTGTTACGGCAACTACGCCAGCTGCTGCAACGTCAGCAACTGGCCGACAATGTAACGCTGGTGCTGCTTGACCCACTCAGTGAGCGCGTGAGCTTTCATGGGTTGGACGCGCAGCGGCAGCCGGTTATCTATCAGGATGAAACCCTGCTGGCTAACGGACCGGTCAGCCGGTTACTGCAGAGCCCATTACCGCAGCGTTGGCAGAGTGAAGATCTTCATGCGCGATACCCACAAATCAGCGCCCTGGCGTTGTACCCCTCCTTTAACCACTATTGCCTGATGCCACTGCATGCCGGTGGCACCCTGATTGGCGGTTGCGAACTGTTACGCAGTAGCGCGCAATCTTTCAGTGATGCCGGCCTGGTACAGCTACAGACGCTGATGGAGTTAGTCGCGTTGGCGGCAGAGCAGATCATATTGCGTGAGCAGGCGGAAACACGTCAGCGCCAGTTGAGCCATGAGCGAGACGATTACCGTGTTTTGGTTGACGTGACCAACGCGGTGCTGTCAAAGCTCGATCTGGATGATTTGATTGGCGAAATCTCAACGGAGATCCACCGTTTTTTCAAGATCGACGCCATCAGCATGGTGTTATGCGTCGATAAAACCGATCAGGTGACCATCTACTCCACGCATTATTTGCAAGACGACGTGGTTGAGCGTCAGCAGTACAGCGTGGCACTGGCGGGAACCTTATCGGAACAGGTGATGCAGAGCGGGGAAATGTTGCTGTTGAACCTCAAGCATTCCGATCGCCTGGCGGCTTATGAACGTCAGCTGTTCGATCTCTGGCATGACCAAATCCAAACGCTGTGCGTCTTGCCGCTGGTGTTTGGCAAAAAGACCCTGGGCGTATTGAAGTTGGCACAATGTCAGCCGGATAATTTCAACGCCGCCAATCTGCGGGTGCTGCAGCAAATTGCCGAACGTATTGCCATTGCGGTGGACAATGCGTTGGCCTACCAGGAAATCAGCCGACTCAAAGAGAGCCTGGTGCATGAAAACCTGTATCTGACCGAGCAAATCAACGGCAATAACCCGGACTTCGGTGAGATTGTCGGGCGCAGCGTAGTGATGTCTGCAGTGCTGAAACAGGTCGAAATGGTGGCCAAAAGCGACTGTTCGGTACTGATCCTCGGTGAAACCGGCACCGGTAAAGAATTGATTGCTCGGGCTATTCATAACCTGAGTGAGCGGCGTGACCAGCGCATGGTGAAAATGAACTGCGCGGTGATGCCGGCCGGCTTGCTGGAAAGCGATTTGTTTGGTCACGAAAAGGGATCCTTCACCGGGGCCACCAACCAGCGGATGGGGCGTTTTGAACTGGCCGACAAGGGAACGTTGTTTCTGGATGAAGTGGGGGAAATTCCCGTCGAACTGCAGCCTAAATTGCTGCGGGTATTGCAGGAGAGGGAGTTTGAACGGGTAGGCGGTAACAAGGTGATCTCGGTAGATGTCCGCCTGATTGCCGCCACCAATCGGGACCTGCAGCAAATGGTGGCCGATCGCGAGTTTCGCAGTGACCTGTTTTACCGGCTCAATGTGTTCCCGATCGTCATCCCACCCTTGCGTGAGCGGCCGGAAGACATTCCGCAATTAGTGAAGTTTCTCACCTATAAAATCGCCCGTCGGATGAAGCGCACCATCGACAGCATTCCGGCTGAAACCCTGCGCCTGCTGAGCCAAATGCCCTGGCCGGGCAATGTGCGCGAGCTGGAGAATGTCATCGAACGGGCGGTATTGCTGACGCGCGGTACGGTGCTTAATCTGGAATTGCCCGAACTGCGTTATCCGGTGCCTTCGATGGCCTTACCCCTGCCGGCAGCGGAACCCATTCAGGCGGGAGAGGACGACCGCCAGCGGATTATCCGTGTACTGAAGGAAACCAACGGCGTGGTGGCCGGTCCGCGTGGCGCCGCGCAGCGTCTGGGGCTTAAACGCACTACGCTACTTTCACGCATGAAGAAGTGGGGGATTTTGGTCAAGTGACCGGCATAAGGTAATCTGCTTCCCAGGGTGAATAATCATTCTCCTACCGAATAGGATCAACGAGTGTGCTATGACCAGAACAGTTGCTTTCAAGCAGGTTGATGTTTTTTCTGAATTGCCTTTTGGCGGTAATCCGTTGGCCGTTATTCTGGATGCTGATGTGTTAAGCGATGACGAGATGGCCGCGATCGCCCGCTGGACGCATTTATCTGAAACGACTTTTGTGTTAACTCCGACGGATAATCAGGCCGACTATCGGGTGCGTATCTTTACCGTTGAAGGTGAGTTGCCGTTTGCCGGTCATCCTACGCTGGGTACCGCTCATGCATTACTGGAAGTTGGGCTGGTGCCAAAAACTGCAGGCAGACTGGTTCAGGAGTGTGGTGTCGGTCTGGTGAACGTCAAGATTGCCCCTCTGGGTTCGCTGGCGTTTGCGGCACCGGAGGCAGTGCTTACGCCGTTTGACGATGCGTTGCTCAGCACTGTGCTCAACCACGGGGCGTTGGATAAAGAGCAAAGGGTAACCATCGTTGATATGGGGATCCGCTGGCTATTAGTACCAATGATCTCGGCTGACGCGGTGTTAGAAGTCAGTCCTGACGTCAGTGCGTTAGAGCTTCTACTGAAACGCGCGCAGGTGAATGGTTTGATGCCGTTTGGGCCATGTAACCATGGTGAGGAGCAATTTGAGGTTCGCGGTTTGATGGTTGAAAATGGGGCATTGACGGAAGACCCGGTCACCGGCAGTGCCAATGCCTGTCTGGCGCGCTATTTTTCCGCGTGTGGGGTAAATGAAGATTACCGAGCTCGCCAGGGAACGGCCATTCAACGCAACGGCCGTATAACGATCCAGTATCGGGAGGACGGCATTTGGATTGGTGGCAAGACGGTAACGGTTATTGACGGCACTATTAATCTTTAATTTGGGACGTTGTTCATCACTTGGCAGGTAAAGCAGCCTTAATGTGAACTGCCCCATTTTCTGAGGGCAGTTCACTTGTGGGGCTAACGTCTTTAAGCGTGTTTATGGCGTTGGGTCATCGATCTCATGCGGTCTTTGCTTGCGCAGCAGATGCAGCAGTAAAGACACCCGTCGCTCCGTCCGTTCCGGGGTATCCGGCGGCAAGTTATAGCGCAGGGTATAACGCTCGTTTTTTTCATTGAAGAAATCGATAACCAGTACCGGTATCGAAGCCCCAACCACTTTGCGATAATTCAATGAGATCGATGACAGGTCTCGTTTCATGACACATCCATCCTTGATCAACTCACGACAACGTTACGACGTGTTGATACCGCAATCCGCCCGATAGCAAAACTCAGCCCAGCGCCCAACAACAGCAGCAACAAAGAGCCCCAGGCAGCACGAGATACCTGTTTGGCTGCCACATCCGCCGCTTCGCGGGCTTTCTGTTCGGCCTGAGCCTTCAGCTCTTCAACTTTTTTTACTGCCTGCTGATAGGCCTGAGCGTAGTTGTCGACAATTTGGGTCGCTTCGGCGTGGCTCTTGCCGGTACGAGCGGCAACGATGTTCACCAGTGCATCCTTATCAGCGGCATTCAGAGTTGGCTCACCAGATTGCTTTACGCGCTCGAACCATTGCTTAAGCTCCGCTGTGGCCTGGGCCGGATCGGTGGCGGCATCGGTCGCCGATTGTTTACCGTCCGCACCCGCCTGTTCGGTTTTTTGTTCCAGTCTGGACGGGTCTAATTCCGGCTTGCCGGTTTGCTTGAGCGTGGTAGCCAACTGATTTTGCAAATCATCCCAGTCCAGGCTGATACCCTTTTTATCAAGCTTATCAAGCTGCTGCTTAACGCTGTCGCCAATGCCCGGTGCCGCCGCTGCCAGGCCGTTGCCCGCCAGTGATAACCCTTTGCCCACGGCATTGCCGGCCAGACCGACCACGCCGCTCGCCAAGGAAATAACCAGCCAGGTGGTCAGCAAGGTAGTAACCGCCCAGCTCAACAGACCGTGTAAACCGCCCCGATTGGGTGCGGTTCGGCCGGCGACAAAGGCACCGGCGGCCAGGGAGAGCAAGGTGGTGACAAACAGCCAGATGCCGGTTCCCACACCGAAGCCGCTCAGGGGGTTACCTGCCTGCAGCGGATCCACGGCCGATGCGCCGACAGCGGTACCCAGTACACTCAAGATCAGATAGGTCACCAGTGCCATGGCGCTCCCGGCCAATATTGAGCCCCATGAAACGTGAAACGCCAAGCGATTGGATTCATAGACAGTGGTCATTGTTATTCCTTATATTTACTGGACAAGGGGTTGTACGCGCAGCAGTCCGCTGCGCCGACAGGATCAGTCTGCCGCTCTGCACCACCGATCGTCCCGGTTCATTTGCACCCTTGGTGCTAGTGCATTCACACCCCGCGAATGAACTACTTAAGCACTATGCTGGTTGGGACGTCGCATCATTGCCAGGCGCGAAGATCGCCGCTTGGTGGCCCGAGGCCTTTTGTCTTATGGAGAAATAATGAGCCAGTCCGTTCTTGCCAGCGAAACTAACCGCAGCCAACTACAACAGATCATTTCAGGATTGACCGAAGGGGTGATTCTGACCGAAGTCGACCAGACCATCCTGTGGGCTAATGAAGCCGCGCTGAGCATGCATGGGCTGACCAAACTGAGTGAGTTGGGAGCCAATGCCCAGGAGTACGCAGAGCGTTTTGCCTTGCGTTACCGCAACAATCATCCTTTGACCGCAGAGCAATACCCGATGAACCGGGTGGCCAAGGGTGAAGAGTTCAGTGAGGTGCTGGTCGAGGTCAAACCTGTCAGCGAACCGGAGTTTCTCTGGGTTCACCGGTTACGCAGCCTGACTATCACCGACGCTAAAGGGCAGCCTGAGTTATTGGTATTAATCCTGAGTGATGCCACCGACTGGGCCAGTGCCGAAGATCGTTTTGAAAAAACCTTCAACGCCAACCCGGCTCCCGCCGTGATCTGCAGCCTGAGCGATCTGCGTTATATCAAGGTCAATCAGGGATTCCTCGATATGACCGGTTACCAGCGCGATCAGGTGATGGGCAATTCGGTCTACGCACTGGATGTACTGGAGCAGGCGGAAAATAAGGAGTTGGCCGTGCAGCGTCTGAGTGAAGGGGCAACCATTCCGCAGATGCAGGCCGAGTTAAAACTGCCCGCCGGGGGGACCAAACTGGTGATCGTCGCCGGGCAGCCGCTGGACATCAATGAAGAAGATTGCATGCTGTTTACCTTTACCGACCTTGAGCCTCGCCGCAAGGCCGAGTCGGCGTTACGCGAGAGTGAAGAGCGGTTTGCCAAGTCCTTTCGTTTGAGCCCGGTCCCCACGCTGGTGTGCACGGTGGACAAGCAGCGAGTGCTGGATATCAATGAAGCCTTTATCAAGACCACCGGGTACGCCGCTGAGGAGCTGATCGGCAAGACGGTCGAGGATCTCAATGTTATTGACGGGCAGGGGGAATGTCGTCGCTTGTTTACCCTGCTGGCAAAAACCGGCAACGTCGAGAGTCAGGATGTTAAAATCCGTAAGAAGGGCAATGAGGTGATCGACTGCGTGGTCTCTGCCGATGCCGTGAGTATTCAGGACGCGCCCTGTTATCTGTTGGTCATGATGGACATTACCGAGCGCAAACGTTCGGAACTGGAGCTGGTGTCCGCCATCGAGGAGGTGATGCAAGATGCCTCCTGGTTCAGTCAAACTTTGCTCGAGAAACTGGCCAATGTGAAAAGCATCAATAAACCCCATCTGTCTGGGGTTTCCTTCACCGATCTTACCGCCCGTGAGCGCGACGTATTGGGGTTAATCTGCGAGGGGCTGCCTGACAAGAAAATTGCCACACGCCTTAATCTTGCCGCCAATACCGTGCGCAATCATGTGGCTACGGTGTATTCCAAACTTGACGTGCACAGCCGCAGTGAGGCCATTGTCTGGGCCCGGGAACGGGGGTTATTTGCCGGTGAGCGGCAGCCCAAAAAGGAAAAGTAGGGCGCAAATGCACTAGTCAATTTCATGCAAATTGACCTTATGAGTGGCTAGGGGGCAGCTTAATATTGGAGCAGTCATCTAACCGATGCCAAACTCAGGAGAGCACGATGAACAGCGATAAGATTGAAGGTGTTATGGATAAAGTTGTCGGCAAAACGCAGGAAGTTGCTGGTGATGTGACTGGCGATGAGCGCTTGCAAGCCGAGGGCAGCGCCCGTTACGTGGCGGGGGCGATACAAGAAAAATATGGCGATGCACTGGGCTGTGTCAGCGACCTGGTCAAGAAGAAGCCGCTCACCACTGTGGCGATCTTTGCCGGCGTGAGTTTATTGGCCGGCCTGCTGTTACGTCGCCGATAACCCTGTTTTAATCGCCCGTATGCTGCGGGCGAACTCTCCAGATTGCGCACTATGCTTCAGACTAATCCCTTCGTCGTCCCCACCGTTATCTTATGTAACTTCGCCAGTGATCCCCCTTTGCAGCCGCAGACTTCTCATAACCCGGGCGAAGAACCTTTGCCTCTGATTTTGCGTCTGGGGCATACGTCCTATATATTTATTAACAGGCCCAAAGGCCGTTAGGGAATTGTGATACTTGATCCAACTAATCACCGATTACTAGGAAGCTATCATGCATAAAAGAACACTGGCGACACTGCACTACGATAAAATGCCTTACGATGGAGTGTATTACCATATCTTAAAACGTGAGGCGCAAGGGCACACGGCGCTGTTGAAACTTGATGCTGGCAGCCAACAGTCAGCCCGTTTTCATCCTGGTTGGGTCAAATTGATGGTCCTGTCCGGTGAGCTCAAAATTGGCGACCAGACCCTGCAGGCGCATGAGATGTTGATGATCCCGGCAAAAACCGCCTACACGGTAGAAGCCATCACCGAAGTTTACTGCCTGGCGATTTCTGAACTGGACGGGGTAGAACTGGCTCGCTAGAGAGGGCTCCTGACAAAGTAGCCAGCCTGGCCCCGCATGGGCTTATCTGGTGGAATTCCCCGTCACTCAGCGGGGAGTTCTGATTTTAGCGCTGCAAGGTATAACAACCCGCCTGATAGATAACCTCTTGCTCTTCATCTGCCGCTATCCTTGTTTCTCTGGGGAGGCTTTTGCCGCTTAATATAGATTGTGACCCATTAATATATTGGTCACTCATTGTGAATCAAAACTCACAGAGATAAGCTATACCGATGAATAAAAAAACGAAGACACCCCAAACACGCGGCCCCTCGGATCACAGCGTTCGCGATCAGGTCGTAGAGGCGGCTACAGAATATTTTGGACATTATGGGTTTGAAAAAACCACGGTGTCCGATCTGGCCAAGGCCATCGGTTTTTCCAAGGCTTATATCTACAAATTCTTTGAGTCCAAGCAGGCGATTGGCGAGGTGATCTGCGCCAATCGTCTGGCCATGATTATGGTGCTGGTGGACTCGGCGATCGCGGAGGCACCCACCGCCTCAGAGAAGCTGAGACGTCTGTTCAAGGCGCTGTCGGAAACCGGCAGCGACTTATTCTTCCATGACCGCAAGCTGTATGACATCGCCGCTGTTGCCGCACGTGATCGGTGGCCTTCAGTGAAGGCGCATGAAGCGCATTTGCTGCAGGTCATTCAGCAAATCCTCCGAGAGGGCCGCGAGTCCGGGGAGTTTGAGCGTAAGACCCCACTGGATGAAACCGCCAGTGCGATTTATCTGGTGATGCGGCCCTATATCAACCCGGTACAACTGCAATACAATCTGGAAACGGCCAGTGAGGCTGCGGTGCTTTTATCAGCATTGATATTGCGCAGTCTGTCGCCTTAACGTCATTGGTGACCATTGACATAATTAGTCACTAGTTAGAGAATGCGGTTCTTGTCCTGTTAATGACGTAAGGGAACCCATGCCTCGGCTTAAACCTGCCACCATTGCCGTTTGTCTGTTGCCTCTCGCCCTGGTGGCTTGTGGTGATCCATCGACCGCCGACGACCCACGAATTAAGGCGCCTTTAGTGCGGGCGGTAGCGGTTGAAGATTCAATCGACACTTCTCGTGCTTTCACCGGCGTTGTGGTCGCACGCATTCAGAGTGACCTCGGTTTCCGGGTCTCCGGCAAAATACTTGAGCGCCTGGTCGATACCGGTCAGACCGTCAAGCGTGGTCAGCCACTGATGCGTCTTGATCCGGTCGATTTGGCTCTGCAGTCACGAGCCCAGCAACAGGCCGTGACGGCAGCTCGCGCGCAGGCCCGGCAGGCGACCGCCGACGAAGCGCGTTACCGTGGACTGGTCGCCAGCGGTGCTGTTTCAGCCTCGGCTTACGATCAGATCAAGGCGGCAGCGGATACCGCCAAGGCACAGCTCAGCGCCGCAGAGGCTCAGGCTGATGTGGCCCGTAATGCTTCCGGGTATGCCGTTCTACCCGCCGACGCCGATGGCGTGGTGATGGCGACCCTGGCTGAACCCGGACAGGTTGTCAGTGCAGGTCAGCCGATAGTTCGGCTGGCGCGGGCAGGGCAAAGAGAGGCCATAGTGCATCTGCCGGAAACATTGCGTCCGGCCATTGGCAGTGTGGCGATGGCCAGTCTGTATGGCCGCAGTAGTGACGCAATGCCTTCCACATTGCGACTGCTTTCCGATGCGGCCGATCCTTCGACACGAACATTCGAGGCCAGATATGTGCTTGAAGGCTCGCTGGCTGGAGCCCCTTTAGGATCCACCGTCACCCTCGATATCGCTAACAGCAATCGATCGGCGTCAAGGCTACAGGTACCGGTTGCGGCACTGTATGACCCCGGCAAGGGGGCTGGCGTATGGATTATCGCCGGTAAGCCGGCGAAAGTGTCCTGGCGTGCCGTGCAGGTCCTGGGCATCAGTGACGATATGGCACAAGTTGCGGGCAATCTCAGGGTCGGCGAACAGGTCGTGGCTTTGGGGGCGCACTTGCTGCGCGACGGCGAGCAGGTCAGGTCGGCTCAGCAGGCTGAAGACGGCGTTACCGGGAGCCAGCCATGAGCACAGGGCGTTTTAACCTCTCGGCACTCGCGGTTCGCGAACGTTCCATCACGCTTTTCTTGATCTTTCTTATCACGGTAGCCGGTATTCTCTCGTTTTTTGAACTGGGGCGCGCGGAAGACCCGCCATTTACGGTTAAACAGATGACGGTCATCACCGCATGGCCGGGGGCTACAGCGCAGGAAATGCAGGATCAGGTCGCCGAGCCGCTTGAAAAACGGATGCAGGAACTGAAATGGTATGACCGCAGCGAAACCTACACGCGCCCAGGGTTGGCCTTCACCATGCTGTCACTGGCAGATAAAACACCGCCTTCCGAGGTGCAGGAAGCTTTCTATCAGGCCCGCAAGAAGCTGGGTGACGAGGCCAGGAACTTGCCTGCGGGCGTCATCGGGCCGATGGTCAATGATGAGTTCTCAGACGTCACCTTTGCGCTGTTTGCGCTGAAGGCCAGAGGAGAACCGCAACGTCTGTTAGTGCGAGATGCCGAGTCCTTTCGCCAGCGCCTGTTGCATGTGCCGGGCGTGAAAAAGGTCAATATCATTGGCGAGCAGGCGGAACGTATCTTTGTCTCCTTCTCTCACGATCGACTGGCCACCCTTGGTGTGACCCCCCAACAGATTTTTGCCGCACTGAATAATCAGAACGTGCTGACGCCCGCCGGTTCTATCGACACCCAGGGACCGCAGGTCTTTCTCCGCCTGGACGGTGCCCTCGATACCTTGACGAAGATCCGTGACACACCGGTTGTGGCACAAGGGCGGACCCTGAAGCTTTCGGACGTCGCGACGGTGGAACGCGGTTATGAAGATCCTGCCACCTTTATTATTCGTAACAACGGCGAGCAGGCTCTGCTGTTGGGCATTGTGATGCGGGAGGGATGGAACGGACTGGACCTGGGCAAAGCGCTTAATGCAGAAACGGCCAGTATCAATCAGGACATGCCACTGGGGATGACGCTCACCAAGATCAATGACCAGTCTGTCAACATCCGGTCCGCGGTTGACGAGTTTATGGTGAAGTTCTTCGTTGCGCTACTGGTGGTGATGGTGGTTTGCTTTGTTAGCATGGGCTGGCGCGTAGGGGTGGTAGTTGCCGCGGCGGTGCCTTTGACGCTGGCAGTGGTGTTTGTGGTGATGGAGGCCTCAGGCAAGAACTTTGACCGCATCACTCTGGGCTCACTGATACTGGCGCTGGGACTGCTGGTTGATGATGCCATTATCGCCATCGAAATGATGGTGGTAAAGATGGAGGAAGGGTACGACCGGCTCAAAGCCTCCGCCTACGCCTGGAGCCATACGGCCGCACCAATGCTGGCGGGGACGCTGGTGACGGCCATTGGCTTTATGCCGAATGGTTTCGCACAGTCTACCGCCGGCGAGTACACCAGCAACATGTTCTGGATTGTCGGTATCGCCCTGATCGCATCCTGGGTGGTTGCGGTGATCTTTACGCCTTATCTGGGGGTGAAGATGTTGCCGAACATCAAACAGGTCAAGGGGGGACACGCGGCTATCTATAACACCCGCCACTATAATCGCTTTCGCCGGTTGTTGACCCGAGTCATCACCCGCAAGTGGGCAGTGACCGCTACGGTGATTGCCGCCTTTATCCTGGCGGTTGTCGGCATGGGGCTGGTCAAGAAGCAGTTTTTCCCTACTTCCGATCGGCCTGAGGTCCTGGTCGAGGTACAGATGCCCTATGGAACCGCCATTGAGCAAACCAGCGCCGCCACCGCCAAGATTGAAGCCTGGCTGAAGAAACAGCCTGAGGCCAGGATCGTCACATCTTATATTGGCCAAGGTTCGCCGCGTTTTTTTCTGGCCATGGCGCCAGAGCTACCCGATCCTTCGTTCGCCAAGATAGTGATACACACGGACAGCCAGCAAGCCCGTGAAGCCCTTAAGTTCCGTCTTCGCGAAGCCGCAGCTGAAGGGCTGGCCCCAGAGGCTCGTATCCGGGTCACTCAACTGGTATTTGGTCCGTACTCGCCATTCCCTGTGGCTTATCGGGTCATGGGACCGGCCCCGGATAAACTGCGTGACATTGCCGGTCAGGTCGAGGCAGTGATGCAAACCAGCCAGATGATGCGGACCGTTAACACCGACTGGGGACAACGGGTACCCACACTGCATTTCTCTTTGGATCAAAACCGTTTACAAGCGGTGGGGTTAACGTCCAACAGCGTAGCGCAGCAACTGCAATTCCTGATTTCTGGCATACCTATCACGTCGGTGCGCGAGGATATTCGTGCTGTGCAGGTTGTCGGTCGAGCGGCGGGTAATATTCGACTCGATCCGGCCAAAATAGCCGGTTTTACCCTGGTAGGTTCTGCCGGCCAACGCATTCCGCTATCGCAAGTGGGCGAAGTGGACGTGCAAATGGAAGATCCTATCCTGCGACGCCGCGACCGCATTCCGACGATGACGGTGCGGGGTGACGTAGCAGAAGGGCTGCAACCCCCGGACGTTTCAGCTGTGATACTGAAAGCGTTACAGCCGGTCATCGACCAACTGCCTGCCGGTTACCGCATAGAACAAGCCGGTTCGGTTGAAGAGTCAGGCAAGGCGACCAAGGCGATGTTGCCGTTATTCCCAATCATGATCGCATTGACGCTGTTGATCATCATTTTGCAGGTCCGCTCGATGTCCGCGATGGTCATGGTGTTCCTCACGGCCCCATTGGGACTGATCGGTGTAGTGCCCACTTTGCTGCTGTTCCAACAGCCGTTTGGCATCAACGCTCTGGTCGGGCTGATCGCGCTGTCGGGTATTTTAATGCGGAATACCCTGATCCTGATCGGGCAAATTGATCACAATCAGCAGGCGGGAATGGATCCGTTCCATGCGGTAGTCGAAGCCACGGTGCAACGTGCCCGTCCGGTGTTGCTTACCGCTTTGGCGGCTATTTTGGCCTTTATCCCGCTGACCCATTCGGTATTCTGGGGCACCCTGGCCTACACCTTGATTGGCGGCACCTTCGGAGGAACCCTGATGACATTGGTGTTCCTGCCGGCGATGTATGCCATCTGGTTTAAAATCCGTCCTGACAAAGGGTAATAAATCTGACTGCGCAGGTTGGAAGCCCAAAAGGCGGCATCCGACCTGTCAGTTTGCCTGGAGGAGGCCAGAGACAAAATAGTGCTAACAAAATAAATGACGATTGACATCTATTATACATGACGCGCATCATTCAATGAGTGAAGTATGAGTCATTTCCCATCACAGAGAGGCAAGTATGACAGACATCAGTTCGGTATTGATCACCGGTGCCTCCACCGGTATTGGCGCGGTTTATGCTGACCGTTTTGCCCGCCGCGGGCATAACCTTATCCTGGTTGCGCGGGATGTTGCCCGTATGGAAGCGCTGGCCAGTCGCCTGCGCGCAGAGTATGGCGTAGCCGTGGATATCCTGCCGGCAGACCTCACGCAGCGAGCAGATGTACAAACTGTGGCACAGCGACTTCGGGACGATGAGAACATAACGGTGCTGGTGAATAACGCCGGTATGAGCCTGTCCGGTTCGTTTGCGTCTCAGGAGGCGGTGGATATTGACCGACTGATAGCCCTGAATCTGTCAGCGGTTGCCAGTCTGGCCCACGCGGTGGCTCCACGTCTGGCCGCGGCCGGGAAGGGTGCCATTATCAACATCAGTTCAGTGGTCGGGTTGGCGCCGGAATTCGGCCTGACCGTTTACGGTGCCACCAAGGCGTTTGTGCTTTATCTGTCTCAGGGGATGAGTCTCGAACTCGCGCCGCAGGGCGTGTATGTACAAGCCGTATTGCCTGCCGCAACGCGTACCGAAATCTGGCAGCGTTCGGGGACGGACATCAATACTGTGAGCGGCGTGATGGAAGTCGATGAACTGGTGGATGCAGCGCTTGTCGGCTTTGACCGCCGCGAGGTGGTGACCATTCCGCCTCTGCATAACGAACAGCAGTGGCTAAACTATGATCAAGCTCGCCAAGCGATGCTGCCGGAGTTTCGGCAGGAACATCCAGCAGCGCGCTACATTAGTGAGTAATTTGATCCTCCCGTCCCACCTGCGGACGGGATCTTATCGGTGTCGGGCTATCTTTTCCTCGTCGCACCATCACGGAACATTTTAGTTGCCTTGAGGGGCATTAAATTTGTCACTACCTTTAGCTGATTTATCAATCTATTGATAACTAAGTTAAATTAATTTGGCATGGTTGTTGCTCTAACCCTTTTTCTTGCTGGCGATACTGATTTTTTCTCCGCTGGCGTTTACAGATAACAAGGGAGAGTGCGAATGACCATATTGAATATGCCAATAACCGCTGCGGCCGGCACCCGGTGGCGTCAGTTAATCTTGGGTCTGATTTGTATGGCGGCAATTTCCAGCCCGCAATATATCTGGACGTTACTGACCAAGCCGCTAGCACTCAAACTTGGTGTGCCGCTGGCTGAATTACAGGTGACTTTCTCGCTGTTAATCATCCTGCAAACCTTCTTTTCTCCTTTTCAGGGCAGCCTGATTGAGCGCTTCGGCCCGCGTAAACTGATTTCAATTGGCACGCTGTTATCAGGATTTAGCTGGGTGTTGGCGTCGCAAGTCAGCAGCATCACCGGCCTCTATCTGGTTTACGGTTGTATCGGCGGGCTGGGCACCGGTATTGTTTATGTGGGCGTTGTAGGCCTGATGGTTCGTTGGTTCCCACATAAACGCGGCTTTGCAGCGGGAATGGTGGCGGCGGGATATGGAATGGGCGCGGTGCTGACAACGTTTCCCGTTTCGACATCACTGGCCACGCGCGGTTTAGAAAGTACGTTGATGCTGTTTGGCGTGATTTTCGCTGTGATCGGCTTTCTGGCCAGTCAGGGGCTACGGATGCCACCTTCAGCGAATGAACGCCAAGATGTGCCAGTTTTGCTCACAGAGGGTAAACAGTATCGCCCGAAGCAAATGCTCAGGCAGCCTCTGTTCTGGTTGATGTTTGTAATGATGGCGATGATGTCGACATCCGGTTTGATGGTGACGTCGCAAATGGCAATATTTGCGCATGATTTTGGCATCACCGAAGCCGTGGTATTCGGCATGGCTGCATTGCCATTAGCGCTGACGATTGACCGTTTCACTAACGGACTGACGCGCCCACTTTTCGGGTTCATTTCTGATAAATTTGGCAGGGAGCAGACCATGTTCATCGCGTTTGCATTGGAAGGATGCGCGATGATTTTGTGGCTTCTGTGTCGTGATAACGCAATGTTGTTCGTCTTGTTATCGGGTGTGGTTTTCTTTGGCTGGGGCGAGATTTTTTCTCTGTTCCCGGCAACGCTGACAGATACATTTGGCAGCCAGAATGCAACGGCAAACTACGGCTGGCTGTATATGTCACAGGGCATTGGTTCTATTTTTGGAGGGCCAATGGCGGCATTGATTTATCAACATACCGGTGGGTGGAACATTGTATTCACCTGCGCGATCACATTGGATTTCGCTACTGCTATTCTTGCGCTCTGGGTTCTTAAACCCTGGCGTGCACGCTTTATGCAAGCAGCCAGACAGTAAGTCACTGAAAACCAAAAGGTGCCACAGGGCGCCTTTTGCTTGCCTATAATCAAGGCAGAAATGTTGCATTTGGTCGCTTCGGCCAAGAAGAGACTGCTAGCTTCCCCAGCGACTCCTGATATAACTGACGGCTTGCTGAGTTTGCGGCTGGTTGACGTAGTTTTCACGAAACAAAATCGTACCGTTGATTTGTGGCAATGACTCATTTAAATCGAGCTGTTTTTTCAGCTCCGGCACGCCACCATTGATCATCCAGTCCGGTTCATTTTTTGAAGGTTCACCCACTTTATACAACGCAATACCAATGTAGAGACGCGTCTGGGTAGGTTTCACCACATCCGCCCACCATTTTGCCAGCACATCATAACGGGCCGCCTGACGGGCGAAAGGCCAGTACAACTGAGGCGCAATATAATCCAGCAGTCCCTGCTGCACCCAGCTGCGGGTATCGGCATAGGCCTCATCATAAGCCGCTGCTCCCTGCGTTTGGGAACCGGCCGGATCATGGGAAAGATTACGCCATACGCCTGCCGGACTGACGCCGAATTCAACATTCGGTTTTATCTGCTTAATGGTGCGCGAGACCTGCTCAATCAACTGCTGAGTATTGTGGCGTCGCCAATCTGCTTTTGATACAAATCCTTGCCCATATTTCTGGAATGTCGCGCTGTCGTTGAGGCTGGAGCCCGGGGACTCTGCATAGAAGTAATCATCAAACTGCACCCCATCTACAGGGTAATGCGCTACGACCTCCGCCACGATACTGGTGATCCAGTCCCGCGCTTGCGGGATGCCCGGATCAAGTACAAAGCGGTCGCCCGCCGTACGGATCCAGTCGCGATGCAGCACAAAAACGCTGGCCGGTTGCAGAGACAGCGTGGCGTTCAGTTCCGCCACGGTTGACGGTTTGGTATTAACAGAGACGCGATAGGGATTAAACCAGGCGTGGACTTTCATGCCTCGCCGGTGCGCTTCACTCAGCATAAACTGTAACGGATCGTAGCCCGGATCTTGCCCAATTTTCCCGGTCATCATATCTGACCATGGTAATATCTTTGAAGCCCACAGAGCGGTACCATCAGGTTTGACCTGAAAAAACACGGTATTAATTCCGAGGCTTTTAAGCTTATCCAGTTTGTCTGTCAGTGTTTTTTGCTGTTGGCTGATACGAACGACAGCACTGCCTGCATTGATGGATGAAACGGGTGGCCAATCGAGCCGGGAAATGGTCGCCAGCCAGACTCCGCGTACCGGCTCCTTACCCTGAGCCGATGGGGGCTGAAGGGGGTGTAAACTCACAGGATGAAGCGGGGTAACCAGCGATTTCGGCGGCGCGGATGAGCAACTGACAAGTAAAACAACGGCAGCAGCCAGTCCCGCTAATTTTTTGACCAACGTTGCGCTAGAAAAATGACGAAGAGAGACGATGGTAAACTCCATTTCTATAAGGTAGTCGCTCGAAAGAATCATTCTCTTATCTTTCTCATTAAAGTCAATTTCTTAGAAGCTAGAGTTGAATAGTTCGATCTCAACGGGCCAACTGCGTGGCTGGCTGTTCATTACGGGTGTATTTAACGGTGCGTTTTGACGAAATCTGCAGGGTGATTACTGCCAATTGTTTTCAGATTTCACGTAGCGCGATCAAAAAAGGAGGGCGTTTTGACCCATTCGACAGAGCTGTTGGCCGTGGTCCAATCGCTGGAGGCTAAACTGCATCAGCCGGCAACGCGCAATGACTTAGCTGCAGTCAGTGAATTGCTGCATGAGGACTTTGAAGAAATTGGGCGTTCTGGCCAACGCTATGACAAACCGCAAACTCTGGCAGCATTGCAGATGGAAAGTGACCCGACAGAAATTTTTGCTGACGGGTTTAAGTTAGCCGCAATTGCCGAAGGTACAGTGTTGCTGACATACCGAAGTTATCAGCGTAGTGCCGATGGCGGTGTTGCTCGTTGTACATGGCGATCGTCGATCTGGTTGTTAACCTCAGAAGAGAATGGCGGTCGATGGCAGATGCGTTTTCATCAGGGAACGCCGACGGATGATTGAGGCTGGTGATGTTGAGCCACATACATAGATATTGGTGAAAAGACCGGTAAGGATTGGAGGTGAGGTGAGTTATAGCCAGGAAAGCCAGCCCGGTGCGTAACTCCATATTCAATTTAACATAATATACATTATGCGCACCAAGGTGGATTTACGTAGAATCTGAGGTTCTGGCCTTTGTCATGGGCCTTATCAGGATATCCTAAGTTCGTTGGCAACCAACCGACTTGATGATGCTATCCAGCCTGTCAGATATCTTCCTATCTTCAAGCCCAAATACCTCTGCATGATTTGGCTATTCTATGGGATAGTCAGGCCGGTTTTTACACAAGGAACTCAGTATGTGTACCACAGAGAAACATATGATTGTTATCGGTGCAGGAATTATGGGCGCGTCAATAGCCTATCATTTGGCAAGTCGCGGGATAAAAGTGACGGTCATCGATAAAAGCCAACCTGCTTCTGGTGCTACCGGCAGCTCTTTTGGCTGGATCCACACGACAGTAAGTGATGATGCACCTGATGCATTTCTTCGCCGCGCATCGGTGGCAGATTGGCAGCGACTGGAAAAAGAAATTCCGGAGCTTTGGGTGAACTGGACTGGCGCACTGAGTTATGACGATGAAACGCTGGAAAGTCAGCCCAATGAAAACTGTCTTCGGCAACCCGAGATATCCCAGCTTGAACCCGCGTTGAACAACCCACCGCAGCATGCATATTTTGCGGTTGACGATGGTGCTGTCGATCCCATAGATGCCACACGCGCCTTGCTGGAAAAGGCCTGTAGCTTGGGTGCTACGCTGAAAAGTCAAACGTCAGTCATCGGTTTTCTCCGAAATGGAAACCATGTTACAGGCATCCAAACCCCGGAAGGCGTATTAAATGCGGATGCTGTCATCCTGGCCTGCGGAACGGGTATAACTCCCCTACTTAATACCATTGGGATCCCGTTGTCGATCCTGGCCTCTCCGGCAATTCTGTTACGGTACAGCACTGCAAATCATTTAATTAACACCCTGATTTCTGGTCCTGATGTAGAAGTCCGGCATGCCCGTAACGGTGATATCTTAGCTGCGGAAGACTATCCGCTATCGGGCAATACCGAAAATGTCGCCGCTGAAACACTGGCTGCGATAAAGATCGGATTGAACGGCGCGGATTCTGTGAGTTTACTGAGTCAATCTGTGGGACAGCGTCCCGTGCCGGAAGATGGATGCCCGATCATCGGATTTATTGACGATATACCTGGAGTTTATGTTGCCGTCATGCATCCGGCGGTTACCTGCGCGGCCACTGTGGGCAGAATGGTCAGTGAAGAGCTGATCAGCGGTTATAACCCGGAAATACCTGCAATTTATCGTCCTGCCCGTTTCATTTCCCTCCAAAAACAACCTTAATAACGGCAATCGTCTCAGGGTGTGCCTAGACGATTGCCAGGCATACTCAAATCACATATGAAAGCAGGAAGGTCATGCCCAGCGCCAGCACCGAGGCGATAAAGGTGGCCGTAGTGTAATACTTGAAGGTTTCATTCAGCGTCGCCCCGCAATACTGCTTCACCAACCAGAACAGGGAATCCGTCACAATGGTGCAGCCAATGGCGCCAGAGCCAATAGCAATCGTCACGATCTCCGGACTCACATTAGGATAAAGCGACAACATCGGCGCGACTATTGCCGTGGCCCCCATCATGGCTACGGTGGCAGAACCCACGGCAGCATGCAAGATCAGGGCAACCAGCCAGGCCAACAGGATCGGGTGCATATGCAGGTTGGACAGCATCAGTGCCAGGGTATCGGCCAGGCCGCTGGTTTTCAGAATACTGTTAAATGCCCCACCGGCACCGATAATCAGCAAGATATTGGCGATGGAGGAAAAACCGGACTCAGTGTGGCTTAGCAGAGCGCTCATTCCCATATGTCGGCGCAGCCCCAGCACGTAATAAGCTACAAACACGGCGATAAACATGGCGATGATCGGGTTACCGATAAACTCCATAAAGGTAAACAAGTGCCCTTCTTTATCCAGGTTCAGCTCTGCCAGCGTTTTGGCCAGCATCAGCACGATGGGCAGCAAAACCGTAAACAACGTTGCCCCCAGTGACGGCAGTGAACGTTCTTCCCGCACGGCCAGGTTAGAAAACTCGGGCGGGACCGCCTTAAACGGCAAACGCTTACCGACGAATTTCAGGAACAGTGGCCCCCCGACCAGTGATGCCGTCAGCCCGACAAGGAGACCATAAACAATCACCGTGCCCACGTCTGCACCCAGCTTGTTGGTAACAAACAACGCTGCAGGATGAGGAGGAACCACGCAGTGCACTGCCATCAATGCAGTACACAGAGGAATGGCCAGCTTGAGCAAGGAGGTCCCGGTTTTTCTGGCAATGGAAAAAGCCAATGGGATCAATAGCACCACGCCCACTTCAACAAACAGCGTGATGCCGCAAACCAAACCGACCAGCACCATAATCACGTCAACGGACAGCCAGCGGCAACGCTGGAGCGCAATACCAATACGCTCTGCCGCGCCGGAGACCTCCATCATCTTGCCCAGAATGGTACCCAGCCCGATGACGGCGGCTAAAAATCCTAGCGTACTGCCAATGCCGTTTTCGATGGCATTAACCATATCAATTGGGCCCATGCCCATCATGCCGCCGACAAAGAAACTCGCCAACAGTAACGCCAAAAATGGATGAAACTTAAACTTCACGATGGTCAAAATGATGATCGCTATACTGGCGATCAGCGTGCCGGCAACCCAAATCTGCGAATCCATAGCCCATACTCCCCGCAATTAACTTACCTTCATTGGACAGGAAAACGACGATCGGTGACAAACGATAAAAATCCGCCCTCACATGAGTGAAACAGAATCAAACGAGTGACTTACGCCAAGAAATGGTGCAATTTAGCGACATGGGTCAACTTTGCTCACCAAACTGGTGCGAAGAACGCCGGTTTTTTTAAATATCAGGGGGAGTTTATGGCAGTGAATCATCTGTTGACGGGTCCACACCGGTCGCTGAATGGCTGGCAGTTATCGCGGTTATTTACCTTTGAAGTTGCTGCACGGCATGAGTCTTTCGCCATGGCGGCCGATGAGTTGTCTGTCAGCCCCAGCGCCGTCAGCCATAACATTAATCAGCTTGAGGCCAATCTTGGGATCCAACTGTTTGTCCGCTCTCATCGCAAGGTGGAGCTCACGACCGAAGGCAAACGGGTTTTTTGGGCGTTAAAATCCTCTCTCGGCACCCTGAACCAGGAAATTCTGGATATCAAGAATCAGGCGCTATCCGGCTCGTTAACCATTTACTCACGTCCTTCCATTGCTCAGTGTTGGATCGTCCCGGCGCTGGCGGATTTCTCCCGCCGTTATCCCGCCATTAATCTGACCATTCTGACTGGCAATGAAAATGTGAACTTCCAGCGGGCGGGTATCGATCTGGCGGTCTACTTTGACGCTACGCCGTCGTCGCAACTTCATTATCAATACCTGATGGACGAATCGATCATTCCGGTCTGTAGTCCGGAATACGCCAGGCAATTTGAGCTGGTCAACTTTCCCGGCAACCTCTCCCACTGCACCCTGCTCCACGATCGACAAGCCTGGAGTTATGACTCAGGAACAGACGAATGGCACAGTTGGGCACAGCATTTCGGCGTGAATCTGGATACCTCGCCTGGAATTGGCTTTGATCGTTCCGATCTGGCCGTGACGGCAGCCATCAATCATGTCGGCGTGGCCATGGGCCGTAAACGGCTGATCCGCAAGCAGCTTGATTCCGGTGAACTGGTAGCTCCCTTCCCGAAGATGGAGCTGAAATGCGACCAGCACTATTATGTATCGACGCTTTCCGATCGCCAGTGGCCGAAGATTGACGCCTTCATCCTTTGGTTAAAAGCCCTGGGGGAACAACCGGCGTAAGTCACGTTTATTTACGCTGGAATACTCAGCCGTTAGGATATAACACTACCTTTACTGCCAGTATTATTTCACGGCGAGGCCAAGATATATCCTAAAGGTTAAATGGGTTGAGAATGTGAGACAAACGGCAATTCACTTTAGCAATGGGCTAACCATGAATAAAATGTTTTAACATTTGCCGTATAAAACAGTACAATTCCGCCCGTTAATTTCGCACTATTTTAGGATATATGTGTCGTTAATTCGGACTGCTACATCGCGAAGCCGTCTCCCTGCCTGTCTGGGGATTTTTGCGATCCTGATGTTGTTCATTGCCCCGGTGATCTCACGGTCGCTGGAGCATGCACGCGTCGGGCAGTCTGAACCTGCCGACATGGCAGACTGCGGTATGGATATGTCGATGCATAGCCATCACCAGCCGCCGCCAGAGCCAACCGGCAAGGCCAGCATGCCGGGCATGTCAATGGCCATGCAGACCGGCAGCCACAATATGGCGATGATGATGGATGACAGCGCCTGCGGGTACTGCGTCTTGCTGATCCATGTCCCGCTGCTGGATCTGGCCTACTCGCCATTATTCTGGTCAGGATCGTTGCTGTCCCGCGCCCCACCAGCACATTATATCTTCCCGTTATTCGCCCATGTGATCTACTCCGAGTCACAGCCCCGCGCTCCACCAGCATCACTTCCTCTGATTTAAAAATTAATAGACTGCAGCCAAATTATTCCTGTTGAGATGATTCAATCAGGAGGTTGACTCACGCCTGTCAGATTTACGGCTGCAGAACATTATTCATCGCAACCCGATTGGCGTTATTGATTCGTCATGACGGAACCCAACCCCTATTTACGGCGGCATGATGTTCCGGGCGTTGTTACGTCCAAATAATAGTCGGTTGCGATGTGAAAATATTTTTAGCGTCAAAATTTGCATTAAGGAACGATGATGTTCGGTAAAACCAAGAATTATAAAAAGCGCCCTCTGCCACTGCATATTACTGCGGCGATGCCACTGTTTGTCCTGGCCACCTTCAGCGCTCATGGCACTGAATCGCACCAGCATGATGTTGCGGTCAAAGCCAATGATGGCGACGTGATCACCGTAACGGCACCACTCTATTCACCAATGACCATCGTGACATCCCCGAAAACGCCGCGTCAGCCGGTGCCGGCCAGCGATGGTTCGGATTACCTGAAAACCATTCCAGGCTTCTCGCAGATCCGTAACGGTGGCACCAACGGCGATCCGGTGTTTCGTGGCATGTTTGGCTCACGACTGAAGATCCTGACCGACGGCGGCGAAATGCTGGGTGCCTGTCCTGCAAGAATGGATGCCCCTACCTCGTACATTTCACCAGAAAGCTACGATCTGTTGACCATCACCAAAGGCCCGCAAACGGTGCTCTGGGGGGCCGGTTCTTCGGCAGGCACGGTGCGCTTTGAACGTGAACGCCCTCGTTTTGATCAGCCCGGCATCAAGGGAAATGCCAGCCTGCTGGCCGGTTCTAACGGGCGCTGGGATGAGAACATCGACGCCAGCCTGGGGGGCGAACAAGGCTATCTGCGTCTGATGGGCAATAAATCGCGTTCAAATGATTATCAGGACGGCGATAGCCAACGCGTCCCTTCGCGCTGGGATAAATGGAATGGCGATTTGGCGCTCGGCTGGACGCCAGACAGTGACACCCTGTTGGAAGTCACCATGGGCCGGGGTAATGGCGAAGCGCGCTATGCCGGGCGCAGCATGGATGGCTCACAGTTCAAACGAGAAAGCCTGGGGATGCGAGTAGAAAAATCCAACATTGGCGAGGTGTTGGATAAGCTCGAAGCACAGGTCTATTACAACTACGCCAACCATATTATGGATAACGTTACCCTCCGCTCCCCCGGTCAGGGCGGCATGGCGATGGGCCATATGGGCATGGGACACATGAATATGGGGATGACGATGCAGTTGGATCGCCGTACCGTCGGCGGACGCGTGATGGGCACCTTCCTATGGGACGATTTCAAGTTGGAAAGCGGTATGGATACCCAGACCAACACTCACCGTAATAAACAGGGCGATGCCTGGCAAAAAGATGCGCAATTCCATAACTACGGCGCTTTTGGCGAGCTGACCTGGACCGCGACCGAGCAAAGCAAGGTCATCAGCGGTGCGCGCCTTGATCGTAGCCTGGTAGATAACTATAAATCCGCTAATGACAGCGAACGTTCCGACACCTTACCAAGCGGCTTTACCCGTATTGAACATACGCTTGCCGGCATGCCGCTGATGGTTTACGCCGGGATAGGCTATACCGAGCGTTTCCCTGACTACTGGGAGCTGTTCTCGCCGACATTCGGGCCGGACGGCAGTAAGAGCCCATTTGATAGTGTGAAGAGTGAAAAGACCACGCAGATCGATATCGGCGCTCAATACACGGATAAACGCTTTAACAGTTGGGTATCAGCGTATCTGGGTCATGTGAATGATTTTATCCTGTTCAAATACGATCCAAACCACGCCCGTATCAGCCAGGCCGATAACGTCAACGCGACGATTATGGGCGGTGAGATGGGGATGGGCTATCAGCTGGCCGAGCACTGGAAAACCGATGCCAGCCTGGCCTATGCCTGGGGTAAAAATACCACTGACAACCAGCCACTGCCGCAAATTCCACCGCTGGAAGCACGCTTGGGTTTAACCTACGAACGTGGGGATTGGAGCAGTACCGGACTTTGGCGCCTGGTCAGCAGCCAGCACCGTGTCGCGATCAATCAGGGTAACGTGGTGGGTAAAGACTTTGCAGACAGCCCGGGCTTTGGCGTGCTTTCCGCCAATGTGGCGTACAAGGTGAGTCCGCAGGTCAAACTCAGTACCGGTTTGGACAACATTTTCAATAAAACCTACAGCGAGCACCTAAACCTGGCGGGTAACAGCACCTTTGGTTACTCCTCGAATACTTCGGTAAATGAACCGGGCCGTACCCTCTGGGCCAAGGTTAATGTCACCTTCTAACTAAAGGGGCCGGGCGGTGGTCAGCATCGCCCGGCAAAGCCCTTTCTGAGCCTGTCCTCACTCCCTAAGTATTATTGCTTCCGCCCGCCAAACTCGTTAAGATCGCTTCAAATAAATTTTAAAATATAAACAAAATGATTAAATCTGATTTGAATCCGGGTTCCCGTTACCTGAATTTGCCCGCAGGCTATTTTGGCATGGTATTGGGCCTCATTGGCGCAGGTTTTGGCTGGCGTTATGCTGCCACCATCCTGCCGGTCCCCGCGGTCATCGGTGAGGGGTTAGTGGTCATCGCTATCACCCTTTGGTTTCTGCTGGCCTGCGCTTTTTTATACCGCCTGCTGCGTTTCCCCCAGAGTGTAAAAGCCGAAATCACCCATCCGCTGATGAGTAGCTATGTCAGTTTATTCCCGGCAACTACCCTACTGGTCGCCATTGGCGTGGTGCCCTGGTGGCGTTCACTGGCCGTGGCACTGTTCGTGGTGGGCGCTCTGGCACAGCTGAGCTATGCCGCCTGGCAAAGTGCCGGCCTGTGGCGCGGAACACACCCTGGTGAGGCCACCACGCCAGGGCTCTATTTGCCAACGGTTGCCAATAACTTTATCAGTTGCATGGCCTGCGGCGCATTGGGGTATCAGGATCTGGGCCTGCTGTTTCTGGGCGCCGGTGTCCTTTCCTGGCTGAGCCTGGAACCGGCCATTTTACATCGCCTGCGCAGTCAGGGCGAAATGCCGGAACCGGTACGGATCTCTCTCGGTATCCAACTGGCCCCCGCTCTGGTGGCGTGCAGCGCCTGGCTGGCAGTGAATGGCGGTGAGGCCGATGTGCTGGCCAAAATGCTTTTCGGCTATGGTCTGCTGCAGTTGCTATTTATGATCCGCCTGCTTCCCTGGTATCTGAAGGGGCCTTTTAATGCCTCATTCTGGAGCTTTTCATTCGGCCTTTCTGCTCTGGCGACCACCGCTCTGCATCTGGGGCATGCTAGCCATGAGGGAATACTGTCTGCGCTTGCATTACCGCTTTTTGTCTTCAGTAATGTCCTGATTGGCTTGTTGTTCATCCGCACGCTGATTCTGTTGTTCCAGGGCGGCTTGTTGAAATACCACCCGCGCCCCTGACTCCCTCAGCTTACCGCGGCGACGATATGCTCGCGCAACCATTGATGTGCCGGATCGCGGTGAGAGCGCTCATGCCACAGCATGGTCATTTCGAACCCCGGCACCTCGATCGGCGGTTCGACTACCTGCAGCGCACTATTGTTGCGTACCAGCCGTGAAGGCAGCATCGCCACCAGATCTGAATTTGCCAGCACCGACATCACAAACAGAAAATGCGGAACGGAAAGCACCACATGCCGGCTTAAGCCGGCCTCCGCCAGCACTTTGTCGGTGATACCGAAAAATCCCCCGCCGTCCGGTGAAACCATTACATGTTCCAGCTCGCAAAACTGGGCCAGCGACGGCGGTGTTTGCAATTCTGGGTGCCCTGCACGCCCGACCAGCACATAGCGTTCGCTAAACAGAATACGCTGTCGCAAGTTGGGCGGTGAACCTTCACGAGTATGAAAGGCCAGATCGATTTCTCCCTGTTCCGCCTGCCTGGCAATGCGTGAAGGCACGGTTTCTATCACCGCCAATCGACTGTGTGGCGCTGTTGCCCGTAACCCGAGCAGCGCCGGCTGAACAATGGTCGATTCACCGTAGTCGAAAGCCGCCACGCGCCAGGTATTGTCCGCTACCCTTGGGTCAAAGGGTTCCGACGGCGATACCGCACGTTCCAGAGCCTCAAGCGCCAGGCGTAATGGCTCACGTAACTCGTCACCCCGGGCGGTCGGCCGCATGCCGCGTGGCCCCGGCATCAACAAGGGGTCGTTAAAGATATCCCTGAGTTTGGCAAGATGCACACTGACCGAAGGCTGCGAGAGGTGTAATCGCTGCGCCGTCCGGGTCACATTGTGCTCAGAAAGCAGGGTATCCAGCGTCACCAGCAGGTTGAGATCCAGGCGTCTGATATTATTCATGGTAATACCTGTAATGTTGGAAATTCATTTCCAGTATACCTGACATCCGCCTACCCTGACCTTCATCAACCCATGGAGGTCACACTATGAATGTTTTACTGGTCTATGCTCACCCTGAACCGCAGTCATTGAATGGCTCACTGAAGGCTTTTTCTGTCCAACGGCTTGAAGCTGCCGGCCACGAGGTACAGGTATCCGATCTATATGCCATGCAGTGGAAAGCCACGCTTGACGCCGCCGACAGTACAGCGCAACCCGGGGATCGTTTTGACCCCTCGCGTGATTCCCAACATGCGTTTGCTCATGGCTTACAGAGCAAAGACATTGAGCTGGAGCAGGAGAAATTACTGTGGGCCGATACGGTTATCCTGCAGTTTCCCCTGTGGTGGTTTTCTATGCCGGCAATCCTTAAAGGCTGGGTGGAACGCGTCTATGCCTACGGATTCGCCTATGGCGTGGGGGAACACTCTGACTCACGCTGGGGTGACCGCTATGGCGAAGGTACCCTGGCTGGCAAACGCGCGATGCTGATTGTCACCACCGGCGGCTGGGAATCGCATTATGCCGAACGTGGTATCAATGGCCCGATCGATGACATTTTGTTCCCTATTCAGCATGGCATCCTGCATTACCCCGGTTTCGAGGTGTTACCACCCTTTGTCATTTATCGTACCGGCCGGATTGATGAAACCCGGTTTGCCGAGATCGGTAATGCTCTGGGCCAACGTCTTGACGACCTGGCGGACACCACACCGATCCCCTTCCGTCGACAGAATGCGGGAGAATATGAGATCCCGGCATTAACCCTGAAACCGGCTATTGCCCCTGGGCAGTCTGGTTTTAGTGCCCATATCGAATAGTTAATATGTGCGCGCCATTATTTATGGTGCGCACAGTATTTTAATCCAGCGCGGCAATAAAAGACCGATATTCCACGGCGCTGCGGGCAACTTCATTATTACTCAGCTGTTCATCCAGCGAGTATTTATAACGGCCGGTGGTCGAGTAGTCCTGCTCTTTGATCCCGGTGGTTACGGCCAGATCCACCTTTTGCGCCACAGTCCCAATACGTCAACCTCGGACAGCTTAACGGCGAATAAATAGCTGTTCGGTCATCAATTGACCCCATTGTGTGCCCGGCTGCTCTTCTGCCAGCGTAAAACCGACGCTTTCATACAGATGCCGGGCCGCATCCAGCCCTTTAAAAGTCCACAAATGGGTTTCATCAAACCCGCGTTCGTCGCAAAAGCTGACCGCCCGGTTCAGCAGTTGGCGGCCTACACCGCTGCCGCGCAGGCTGTCATCAATGATAAAAGCGCGCAGATGGGCACGGTTATTCCCCAGGGTTTCCCCATCGATCGAAACCGACCCGACGATACGACCGCGACTTAATGCCGACCAGGTCTGGTTTAACGGATGGGACAATCTTCCGGCGAGATCGGCCAGTGCGGCACCCACAGTGGCCTCAAAAAAGGCACCAAACCCCACCGTGCGCGAATAATATTGCATGTGCATTTCCAGCGTTCTGCCGGTAAAGCCAGGCAGGTAACCGCTGACAATTTCGATTGACGGTGCAGAAACCGACGTTTCACCCAAACGGTGACAGCGTAACGCAGCAGCATAATTTTGCAGGCCCTCGGCAATGCCTGCACTAGCGTTGGCCGGCAATTGCTCAAGCGCGTTAAGCACCTGATGCTCGGCAAAACGATTAATGCCTGCCAGAGTTAACCACCCTTTTTCCGTAAGCTGCAGGATTTTTTCTCGCGCATCACGCTCACCAGGCACGGTCGCTAGCTCCCCGGCTTTGATCAGCTTGTTCAGCATGCGGCTGACGCTGGATTTTTCCAGGTTGAGCACCGTGCAAAGCTCGGCTGCGGTTTCAACCTGCCTGTCGCCGATTTCAATCAGCGCATGCACCGCCGACGGCGGCAGATCGGTACCTGCCAGCGTACTGCCCATAAAGCCCAACTCCCGCACCAGATGGCGTGACGCGTCCCTGATGGGTTGTAAATACGGATCTGTTTTGGTTATTGGCATGATGAGCGCTCTGATATAGTTGTATGCAACAACCATATCAGAGGCATTCTGGAATACAAGCGGTCAAACGAATGACCGAGTTAGTGCCTTTTAGGTAGACCCGGCGGGTTATCCCGTTTTTTGGCGAGGGCTTCTTAGGGGGCTCCCTCGCCTTTTTTTACACTTTAGCCAATGCGGGTTACTCAACCTCATGGCTACGTTGGTAAAACACGTAGTTTTCCTGTGCCAGGCTATTTTTAACTCTGAAACGCCACACCAACGCCAGAGCGATAAACCACAGCGGCATGCTGCACAGCGCAATCAGCGTATCTCGGTCAAACACCATCAGCACCAGCGTGAAAGCAAAGAACACCAACGTCAGCCAGGTCATTATCACCCCGCCCGGCATCTTGAAGGTAGAACGCGCGTGCAGCTCGGGCCGTTGCTTGCGGTACACCAGATAGGCCACCAGGATCATGCCCCAGCTGTAAACCACCAGTATCGCCGCCACGGTCGAGACAATGGTAAACAGCGTCATCACATCCGGCATCAGGATCAACAGCATGGTTCCCACCACCATACAAAAGCAGGAGAACATCAGGCTGCGGATCGGAATCGCCGTGGTGCGGGACAGTATTTTGAACTGTCCGTGGGCGTGTTTCTCCATCGACAGGCCATACAGCATGCGGGTACTGGAATAAACGCCGCTATTGGCCGAAGACATCGCCGAGGTCAACGCCACAAAGTTAATCACCGCCGCCGCCGCGGGCAAACCGGCCTGGTCGAACAACATGACGAACGGGCTGCTGTCCGGTGAGACATGGCTCCATGAGGTTACGGCGATAATCGCCAGCATTGAGAACACGTAGAAGATGATAATCCGCACCGGGATAACGTTGATGGCTTTCGGCAGAACCTTTTGCGGATCCTTGGTTTCAGCCGACATGGTGCCCAGCAGCTCGATACCGGTGCAGGAGAAAATGGCAATCTGGAAGCCGGCAAAGAAACCGAAAATACCGTGCGGCATAAAGATATTGGGGTCGGTGATATTGCTCACCGAAGCTTTAACGCCGTCCGGCGAGGTCCAGCCGATAAACACCATCCAGGCCCCGGTCAGGATCAACGCAATAATGGCTATCACCTTGATGATGGCAAACCAAAATTCCGCCTCGCCGAACATCTTCACCGACAGCATATTAAACAAACACAGCAGGCCCAGGGTCAGTAACGCCGGTAGCCAGGGGGAAACCTCGGGGTACCAATACTGCACGTAACCACCGCACACCACCACGTCGGCGATACAGGTCACTACCCAGCTCAACCAGTAGGACCAGCCGAGAAAAAAGCTGGCTTTGGGCCCCAGGTATTCGGAGACAAAATCGGCAAACGAGCGGTAGTCGAGCTTGGTCAGCAATAACTCCCCCATCGCTCGCATCACCATAAACATAAAGAAGCCGACAATCACATAGGTCAAAACAATAGAGGTGCCGGAAAGCGCAATGGTTTTGCCCGAGCCCATAAACAGCCCGGTGCCAATCGCACCACCAATGGAAATAAGTTGAATATGGCGTTCGCTCAGGCCACGTTGCAATGTTTGGGCGCAGTCGTGCCCCTCGGTTGAAGGAGTATTCAACCGATGTTGCTTACTTTTTGTCATGGTGTTACCTGTCCGTCATTAAGGCGATTAAGCAGCCTGTTACCGCTGCAGCAGGAGTGAAACGCCGTTGGCGTTCTACCGGCAAAAAAGAAATTCAGGCCAAACGCTGCCCGCCCTTTTGTTAAAGGGAAGTAAATATCTGTACGTCTCAGAAAACGACGGGTCGAACTGAGCGGTAGTCCACATTGAACATGCGAAGCATGAGCGTGGAAATTAAAGGTCTTTATATCAGTGGGTTGTGATTATTCCCGGTTAAGATAAAAACGCGACCAACGCAGATTTAACATGAATTTAACTCTGGCGTCAGGAAACGGCATTGTCAACACGACACTTAAATAAAATGAAACTTTTTGATCACATTCAAGCTTCTGAAAAATAGATAAAAACGAGTTTTATGCATTTTTTATGCATAAAGAATGCTTACTCCGCGCAACCTCCAAACAAAAGTAATTAACTATTCATTTTTACCCCTCGAAACCGGCTGGAAACCGGCCCGCAGCCCGATGAGGGGGGGCTAACAAGCCGCGTTTTTAATGGTAAATTTAGCGTCGCAAAAGTGTTATGCACTTAGTAATCCACGGTTAAACAAAATAAATACCTCTATATAAAAAAGGTTGGTTATGGAAAAGCTATCCTACGCTTCAGAAAGCAGCACAACGGCCTGGGCCACCTATCTGCAACAAATCGACCGCGTTGCACCTTACCTGGGTGAGCTGTCGCGTTGGGTTGATACCCTGCGTCACCCTAAGCGTGCGCTGATCGTTGATATCCCACTGCAGATGGACGACGGTTCAATCCGCCATTTCGAAGGCTTCCGCGTTCAGCACAACCTGTCACGCGGCCCGGGTAAAGGCGGCATCCGTTATCACCCGGACGTTGATCTCGATGAAGTCATGGCGCTGTCAGCCTGGATGACCATCAAATGTGCGGCAGTCAACCTGCCCTACGGTGGTGCCAAGGGGGGGATCCGCGTCGATCCTTTCAAACTGTCTGAAGGCGAGCTGGAAAGATTGACCCGTCGCTACACCAGCGAAATCGGTTTTATCATCGGGCCACAGAAAGATATCCCGGCACCGGACGTCGGTACCAACTCCAAAGTGATGGCCTGGATGATGGATACCTACTCCATGAACCACGGCACCACTATCACCGGCGTAGTGACCGGTAAGCCTATTCATCTGGGCGGTTCTCTGGGTCGTGAGAAAGCAACCGGTCGCGGTGTGTTCGTGACGGGCTGTGAAGTGGCGAAACGTCTGGGCGTGCAAATCGAAGGTGCCAAAGTTGCGGTTCAAGGCTTTGGTAACGTGGGCAGCGAAGCCGCCCGCCTGTTTGTGGGCATCGGCGCACGTGTGGTGGTGATTCAGGACCACTCCGCGACCCTGTTCAATGCCAACGGCATCGATCTGGCTGCACTGACCGAATGGCAAGCCAAGAACAAGATGATTGCCGGCTTCCCTGGCGCCAGCGAAATCGAAAGCGAAGCTTTCTGGTCCGTTGACATGGATATCCTGATCCCAGCGGCGCTGGAAGGTCAGATTACCCGTCAACGTGCAGAAATCCTCAGCGCCAAACTGGTACTGGAAGGCGCCAACGGCCCAACCTATCCAGATGCGGACGACGTGCTGCGTTCACGCAACATCACCGTAGTGCCTGACGTAATCTGTAACGCCGGTGGCGTGACCGTCAGTTACTTCGAGTGGGTACAGGACATGGCCAGCTACTTCTGGAGCGAAAGCGAGATCAACGAGCGTATGGACAAGATCATGACCGACGCTATGGTTCACGTTTGGAACAAGGCCGAAGAGAAAGAGTGCAGCCTGCGCACAGCGGCTTATATCGTCGCCTGTGAGCGTATCCTGACCGCACGTAAAGAGCGTGGCATTTACCCAGGTTAATGCATTATTCATCCCGGCTTGCTTTGCAGGCCGGGATTCTTATGAGCCTCCCTTCAACGCAGCAGTCGTTTTAGCACTTTC
>OOIW01000025.1_pt1 | contig 158979 bp, 147 predicted proteins | sample 1691751 | NCBI WGS metagenome assembly OOIW01 (sample SAMN05831949, study PRJEB22555) | human gut metagenome | isolation source: Skin biopsy | host: Homo sapiens
GCGAAGAGGGGATTGCGGTGCGCGGCAGCCGTCGTTGGGTGCTGCGTGACAACGAAATTTATCACCATAACGGCGATGGGATTTTGTTGAAGACCTCTTCAACCCCCAGTTTTGACGGTAAGATCCTCAATAATCGGTTGTACGACGGCATTGGTTCGCCTAATACCGCCCAAGGCCATCGTGGTGGAGGGATTACCCTCAACGATGAAAATGGCGGTTCAACGACTTTTTTCCAGAATTTGTTGGTACAGGGCAACTCGCTCACTAGCCTCTCTTATGGCATTGCATTCACCAACATCGAAGACTGGGAGGTGACAGATAACTTTGTCGATGGTGTCGATCGTTTTGGCATTATTGTCGATAGTGAGCTGAGTAATAACCCGCAAAAGAATCCGATTAGACGCAGCAAATGCGTAGGTAACACCGTGCGTAATACGGTTCAGAATGGCATCAGTTTCACGACCCTGACTGACATTAAGGTTGAGTATGCGCTTATCGCCAATAACCAGGTGGATACCTGTGGCACCAGCCCGGTGGCGGAGTATCCTGGTATTTCTGCGACCGGTGCGACGGTTACCGGCAACCGTGTATTGAACTGCAAGATCGGACTTTCCGCGAGTGGCTGTGTGACCAGCGGTAACGTTTTCGAGGGTTCGACTTTTATTAACGCCGGCTCCGGTAGCAATTACATTAAATTAGCTGCGGGTGGCAGCTTTGTCGGTAACCGGGTAACGGACACCAACCAGGGGCATATCCGCCTATCAAATCCAGGCAACTTTGTGTTTGCCGATAACATTGTGCAGCTTAACTCTTCCTTCGCCGGATTGTACTTTATTGGTACGGATTACGGCCCAAATACCGTTATTGGAAAGAACGTGTTCGACACTGCCTTTGTGCCGGTAACCAAGTTTGAGATTGGTGCCAGCAGCATTCGTCGGATTCAGATGGATGCTTCCGCCTATGGCCGTCGGGAGTTCCGTTATGACAGCCAAATGCCGACAGACATCGATGCTCGGCCAGGGGACGAGGTCTATAACTTTAGGGCAGTGCCGGGGGTTGCGCGTAAATATAGCTGCGTAACAGGGGGAGCTAACTCCGAATGGGTGGGGGGTGACTTTGTTGATTTGATCGTCACGTCAACGGCCCAGGACATAACGTTGACGGCGGGAGCCAGTCTGGATATTGATGCGCAATTGGCGGCAGTGTTGCCCACATTTGTCGCTAATGGAGTGAAGTTCAACCAGAATCCAAAGCGAGTGAAAAGTACGGTGTGTGTCACTGAGGCAGGCACGGTGACCTTTACTCTAACTAATCCGACGGCAAGTACGATAACCCTGCCAGCGCTACAGTTGACCACACGTTGCAATAGCGGAACTTAACCTATCAGGCGCTGCATGCAGCGCCATTTTTCCTCAGCATGGTAAAGGGTTATTGCCCTTACAATGAAGAAAGGTGCTGCCGTACGATTTCACGGCCGATCTCCAGCGAGGCGGTTGCCGCCGGGGAGGGCGCATTGCAAACATGCAGCGAGCGGCGGCCCTTCACAAAATGGAAGTCGTCCACCAGTTTGCCGTCGGCGGTCAGGGCCTGAGCACGAACGCCGGCCGGGCCGGGCTGAATATCTTCTGGTTGCAGTTCGGGGATCAACCGACGTGCATTTTCGGTAAATCGCTGCCGTGACAAGGAACGCCGGACTTCTGCCAATCCTTCCCCCAGATAGTTACCGGCAATTTTCCAGAACCCCCGATAGCCGAGCACTTCGCTCAGATCCCGCAGGCTGAAGTCACATTTGCGATAACCTTCGCGTTTGAAGGCCAGCACCGCATTGGGGCCAACGTCACGCTTGCCGTTATACATACGGGTGAAATGTACGCCGAGGAACGGAAAGTCCGGGTTGGGCACCGGGTAGATCAGGTGATTCACCAGATAGTTTTTCTCGTCGTTCAGCACGTAATATTCCCCACGGAACGGCACGATCTTCATGCCCGTCTGGTAACCGGCCAGGGCGGCGATGCGGTCACTGAACAGACCGGCGCAGTTAACCAGCCATTTGGCCTGATACTGCACGTGCTGCGTGCGAACGCTGACGTCGTCACTGCTTTCGCTGATGCCCTCGACCTGCTGACCATAGTGGATCTCGCCACCGCGTTGCTGAATAATTTCCGCCAGCTTTGCCGCTACCTGGCTGTAATTGACGATACCTGCGTCCGGCACCAGCAGTGCTTCCAGTCCGTTGACGTGGGGTTCGCGCTCCCTGAGTTGCGCCTGCGACAGCCGGCTGACCGCCAACCCGTTTTGCAACCCGCGCTGATAGATATTCTCCAGTAAATCCAGCTCCTTCAACTGGGTCGCTACAATCACCTTACCGCACTGGTCGTGATAGAGGTCGTGCTCGCGGCAGAAGGCGAACATGCTTTGGTTACCCAGCTTGGCCAGCCGCGCCTTCAGGCTGCCGGGAGCATAGTAAATGCCGGAATGAACCACGTTGCTGTTATGGCCGCTTTGGTGTGCCGCCGGGCCGCTCTCTTTTTCCAGTATCAGGATGCGCAACGACGGGTTGGCCTCCTGCAGCGCATTGGCGACGCCCAGCCCGACCAGGCCGGCACCGATAATGATCACGTCATGCATGGTTACCCTAACTCCTCATTATCCAGGCGGCGCAATTTGCCGCGTACGTTGCTGAGATGATTCTGCATGGCGGCAGTGGCTGCCGCCGGGTCACGAGCCTTGATCGCCAGAAGCACCTGCTGGTGTTCGTCGATCACCCGCTGGCGTTCGGCTTGCCGCCCCAGATTTTTGCTCAGTGAATACACCAGCACGCCCAGATACAGCTCGTGCATGTTATCCAGGATCTGGACGAAAAACGGGTTGTGCGAGGCCTGCATGATGGCGCGGTGGAACAGGTAATCCTGTCGGTGACCAATCAAGCCGTCGTTGAGGGTGCAGCGTTTGAAATCATTAAACGTCTGCTCAATCTCCAGTAAATCCGCGGCAGTATGGCGTTCGGCAGCCATGCGGGCCGCCTGTTGCTCAATGACTTCACGCATTTCCAGCAGCGCTTCCACCTCGTTGGGGTCGGCAATTTCCATCACCAACGGCGGATATTTGCTTAGCAACGAGTGTTGCTCAACCCGGTGACCGCCCCCCTGGCGCGAGGAGATAATTCCGCTGATCTCCAGTATGCCGAGCGCTTCGCGCACCGGTACCCGGCTGACGCCAAATGCTTCCGCCAGCGTGTTTTCCGACGGCAGCTTTTCCCCGACAGGGAAGCTGCCGTCGCTGATGCCGGCTTTCAACTGCGCCAGTACCTGATGTGAGGCCTTCTGTCGCGTAACTTTATTGACCATTCAGCGCCCCCTGCGCAGTGCTCCGCCTGAAACGCAGCAGATGTACCGATGCTGCGGTGATAATCAGCGCCGCGCCGCCCAGATCGGTCAGCAGACCCGGTTTAATCAACAGGATAGCCGCGACGGTAAATAGCACCCGCTCCAGCCAGTGGGTTTTCATCATCCAGAAATTGGCGCTGGCGATCGACAGTGCATAAATCCCTACCAGTGCGCTGATCACCATATGGATCACCGACAACGCGTTGAGATCGTCACCCTGCATCAGCAGCATAGGGTTGTAGACCAGAATAAACGGGATGATAAAGCCCGGTAGCGCCAGCCGTACCGCATCCCAGGAGGTTTGCATCGGATCGGCGCGGGCGATGCTGGCGGCGGTGTAACTGGCCAGTGCCACCGGCGGCGTGATGTTGGACAAGGCACCAAACCAGAACACAAAGAAGTGCGCCGCCAGTGGCATCACACCGGCCTTGATCAGGATCGGGGAAACGGTGACGGCCACCACGATGTATAAGGCGGTCGAAGGCAGGCCCATGCTCAGCACGATACACACCAACATCACCACCAGCAGGATCATCCATAGGGTATTGTTGGTCATGGCGACAATGTTGAACGCCAGCGTCGAGCCGATACCGGTCATGGTCACCACGCAGATAATCACCCCGATGGCGGCGCAGGCTACCGTCACCTGAATGGAGCCGCGCGCCGCTTCGTTCAGCGCGGTGCCGATTTTTTTCGGTGTCATGCGCACTGAAGTATCAGGGGTGATCCAACTGGCGACGATGATCGAAATAATGCCGAGGAACCCGGCGTAGATCGGCGTTTTGCCCAGCAGCAGGGTGCCGATAACAATGATCAGCGGCAGTAACAGCAGCCCGCGTGCTTTCAGCACCGCCTTCACTTTGGGAATGTTTTCTTTGCTGATGCCTTTCAGGCCCTGCTTTTTGGCTTCCAGATCGATGGCGATAATCAACGCCGCGTAATACAGCAGCGCGGGGATGATGGCGGCCATCACGATGGTGGTGTAAGAAATGCCGAGGAAGCCGGCCATGATAAAGGCTGCTGCGCCCATAATCGGCGGCATGATCATCCCGCCGGTGGAGGCGGTGGCTTCGACCGCACCGGCAAAGCGCGCCGACAAGCCGATACTTTTCATCAGCGGAATGGTGAAGGTGCCGGTGGTGGCGACGTTGGCCACCGCGCTGCCGCTCAGGGAGCCGGTCAACGCCGAAGAGATCACCGCGACCTGCGCCGGGCCACCGCGACGGCGACCGGCGATCGCCAGTGCCAAATCGTTAAACAACGCGGTGGCACCGCTGACGCTGAGAAAAGCGCCAAACAGAATAAACACCACGATGGCGGTGGAAGCGGTGGACAGGGTGATGCCGAAGATCCCTTCGCTGGTCATAAACAGCCGGTACAACAAGCGCTCGAACGAGAAGCCGCCGTGGCCGAAGATGCCCATAAAGTACTGGCCGAACAGCGCGTAAATGATAGCGAAGGTCGCCAGCCCGGGGATGAAATAGCCGGTGGTGCGGCGCGCAGCCTCAAACAATACGCCGATGCCGATCACGGCCATCACGTAGTCGGTGGTATTGGGAATGCTTTTGCGCACCACGTGCAAGTCCAGGTAGCTGGCGTAGAAATAGCCGTAGCTGACCAGCGTCAGGATGATAAACAGGTAGTCCCAACGGTTGAATTTGCTGGTGGCGTAGCGGGGTGAAACCGGGAATAAAATAAAGCCCAGGATCAGGATGCCGCTAAGGAAGGTGGTATTGCGGTAAAACTCCTGGGTATTCGACAACGCGTTGGCGTAAATGGCATAGACGGAAATCGCGATCGCCAACAGGGTGGCCAACCGCAAATAGATGCCGCTCAGTGGCCGGCTACCAGCTCCGGCTTCTTTATCCAGATCGACGGCATCTTGCGGTGACAGGTTGTTAGTGCTCATACGGCCTCCTTATCGATTGGCGGTCAGCGTCGCCGCTTCCGGTGGGATCAGATAGTCGGGCACGCTGACCCCGGCCTCCAGATAATACTTGTAGGCGCCGAGGTGCAGCGGTACCGAGACCCCTTTCAGCGCGTTCTCCAGCGAAATGTATTTGGCGGCGCTGTGTACCTGATGCACCTCCGGCAGGTTTTCAAACAGGGTTTTGGTCAGGTCATACACCAGCTTTTCATCCAGACTATTCAGGGCCACCAGAATATTGGGCTGCGCAATGGTGGCCACCGCTTTAGTTTGACGCGGATAGGTATCGGCTTTGATATCAAAGCGGAACCAGGAGTTGGCGATGGCGTTGATGCTGGCCAGTTGTTCGTCGGTGACGTTGAGAATGCGCGAAGGCACACCGCTGGCATACATGTCGGTTACCGCCGCCGCCGGGACTCCGGCGGGTAATGCGCCACCGTCGAGCCTGCCGTCGCGCATGGCTGAAACGGTGTCGCCGTAGCCCAGGTACTCTGCCGTCAGCGATTTCTTGCTCAGGTTAACCCCCTGCAAAATGATCAGCGTCGACTGTTCGGTGCCGCTGGCCTGCGGCCCCACCGAGAAACGGGTCCCGGCGATATCGTTCAGCGTGCCGTCCTTCACCTTGTTTTCCAGCATCACAAAGTGTTCCACGTTCGGCCACAGCATGGAGATTGAGCGCAGGTGGCTGTAGGCACGGCCTTCAAAATTACGCACCCCTTCATAAGCCTCGACGGCGATCAGGCTTTGCAGAATTGCCAGTTGTGCCTCGTTCTTTTGCAGCAGGTCGATATTTTCGATCGATCCGGCGGAGGATTGCCCACTGACCTGGATGCCGTTTTGCTTCAGGCGGTTGCTCCAGACATTGGCCAGCCCGACACCCATCGGATAGTAGGTTCCGCCGGTGGACGCGGTGGCAACAGAGAGGAAAGTCTTGTCGGCATTTTCCACCTTGCCAGCTACCGCCAGTGCAGCGGCGCCGATCATTGCACCTGCAATCAGTAACAGTTTGATTTTTCTATTTTTCATTATTTTCACCAAAGGTTTTTGAAACAAATAGAAAACATTTACGCAAACTTGTATACAACATTGCAGCTTTTTTCACCTAGCGGGCAGTGTTCGATTTGTGATCTGGGTGGGTGAAATATGAGCGAAAAGTCGAGAGGTAAAGCCGGGGGAATGGAGGAACCCCGTGACGGTCGCCACGGGGTGAAGTGCAAATTACCAGCCTTTAACTGCGTCGCCCTTGTAGATTTCGGCGGCGCTGGCGGCCACTTCGTCGGTCTGGTAAGCCTTGACCAGATTTTTAACGTTTTCGTTGTTCTGGTTATCTACCCGGCTGGCGAAGATATTGACGTAGGGTGAGTTTTTGTCTTCGACAAACAGCCCGTCCCTGGCTGGTGTCAGACCGATCTGGCTGGAGTAATTGGTGTTGATAATCGCCAGCGCGACCTGTTTATCGTCCAGCGCGCGTGGCAACTGTGGTGCTTCGATCTCAACGATTTTCAATTTCTTCGGGTTACTGACGATATCCAGCGCAGTCGGCAGCAGCCCGACGCCGTCCTTCAGCCCGATCAACCCCTGTTTTTGTAACAGCAGCAGTGAACGGCCGAGGTTGGTGGGGTCATTCGGTACTGCGACTTGCGCGCCGTCCGGCAGTTGGCTGAGGGCAGAGATCTTTTTCGAGTAACCGGCAATCGGATAAACGAAGGTGTTGCCTACCGCCACCAGTTTGTAGCCACGCTCCTGGATTTGTTTTTCCAGATAAGGCTTATGCTGGAAGGCGTTGATATCCAAATCGCCGTTATTCAACGCCTCATTGGGCAGTACGTAATCATTGAAGGTCACCACTTCCACATCCAAATCGTACTTTTGCTTGGCAACTTTCTGTACCACGGCCCACAGCGACTGATCGATACCGGAACTGATGCCGACCTTGATATGGTGGCTGTCTTGTGCCGCGGGTCCACAGGCGGTCAGTAGCAGGGTGCCGGTCACTGCCAGCGTGGTGGCGAGTTTTTTTAGCGTCAATGTCATTTCCCAGAGTCCTTGTCAAAATAGCCTGCTGGTTATTACAGGCTGAAGAGTGGCAGTGACTCTAGATAATCGTCTGGCTAAAATAAAATACTGATTCACTATGATTAATAGCGATTTGCTATGAGCCGCATCCGCCCTGTTTGTGCCCTGATACTCAGTTTGTTTTGACGCAGGTTCTACCGGCTCATTATGATGGCGGAAAGCCCGACAGGGGCGCGAATAGCCAAAGGAAAATAAAATGCGATTTAACATGTGGCGCAAGGCGCTGCTGCCATTGGTGGTTTTGACTTGTGTACCAGCGACTCAGGTGCAGGCGGCGGATGCGGTGGTGGAACCTATCCCTAAAACGCTGCTGGGCAACTGGCATGTCAGCAAGATCTTGCCGACGCAAACCGTCGGTTGCTGGGACGAGCAACAGGCGAAAGGCCTGATTGGCGGTAAACTCAGTTACAAGGCCGATGGTTTTAACTGGAACGGGACCGCGCTGAAAAACGAAGGGGCCACCGTCAGTACGGTAGAGGCGCAGGAGTTTGTCGAAGACAATTCCGGCAGCAGTTCCTATATCGATTTCCCGATGCTGGGCATCAGCACGCCGGCGGTAGAGCGGGTGATGATCCAGCATGCCGATACCCAGATCAAAGGCATCACCGATCAGGGCACCGATGGCGTACCGGGAGACAATGTGCTGCTGAAAGATGCCAACACGCTGATCCTGTCGGTGTGCAACGTTTGGTTTGAAGCACAGCGCGTGCGTTGATCCCGCGTTCTGTATTTGTCTGTTTTGCCCTTATTCGGTCAGTGCGATACGGCCGAATAGGGCATCGCGCTCCTTCGGGGTAATGGCCGATAGGTGATCCAAACGGCAAACCTGTTGATTATCGAAATAAATAAACTCCCCCTCATTAGCCAACGTCTGAATAGTCAATGCAGTCGCTTGAAAACGCTGCCCATTAACCAGTTCAACATCCAGCCGGTAGCCGTAAAGACAGGCGATTTCCAAAAAATCATGCAGGTCGCAGTTTATAGGCTGGTAACGGTTCATGACATCCCCTGGCAACCCTGCATTTTAAAAATATAATAGCCTTCAAGGCTGATAGCCTGTGCCATCTCCGGGCTGGAGGATTCGCTGTGGCAGAAAGCGCAGGTGCTTTGGCTGATATTTTCCTCCTTAATATTATTTTGTTTGAGGAACTGCTGTGCATAGCGTTTTGCCTGAAGCAGGTCCTTGCTGTCGGTTATGACGTCGAAATGCAGATAACGACCATCGGTAGTCTGTACATGGGTATCAAACACATTGATGTACATAGCTATTCATCCTTTTAGTTACTGAGTGATAGCGTCATATAGTATCGGATCGATACTAACATCGTTTCATCTGATGACAACCCTGTCAACAACTCCGTTATACAACGTCGGTTACCGAGGGCAGGTGTTGTTTATGTTTTTTCATCTGGCCCCGGCAACGGGGCTATTCCAGCGTAATATCCCCGTCCGGCCACCCCGTTCTGAACTAAAATTAACCTTAATGATATGACGCTGACGTTATAGCGGAAGCAGGGGGCTCTACTGAATCAATGACAGGAGGCGCTATGTGTTACCAACATATTGTGATCGCCACCGACCTGAGTGATGACGGCAAACGGCTGGTGGAAAAAGGTGCGCGGTTGGCCGCGGCGCTGCAGGCTAAACTTTCGCTGATCTACGTGGATATTTATTACGATACCTACCATGCTGCGATTGGTTTCTCGGAGAAAAGCTATGACGGCGGATCTTTTGAGGACAAGATCAAAAAAGAGCTGGAGCCGTTGACCCAAAACGTGAATTACCCGATTAACGAGGTGATTATTGGGCGTGGTGATTTCACTGAGCAATTGCAGAATGCGGTGGTGGATAAAAGCATCGACCTGGTGATCTTCGGTCATCACCACGATCTGTGGAACAAGCTGTTTTCTTCAACCCGCCATGCGATCAACCAGTTGAATGTCGACGTGCTGGTGATCCCGATTAAATCCTAGTCGGAGTGAAACCCCTGCCAGTTGAAGCGCTGGCAGGGTAACGGTGAGATTACTGGGTGAAGAAGTCGTTATACAACATATACAGATGCGCGGCGCTCCAGGAGAAATTAGGCGCACCCTGTTGCATACCGGTCAGTGGATTGTAATTTTCGCGGATCGGCCCGTCAGTCACCAGTCCGTCGGCATGGTTGAAGAAAGCCTGTGCCATGGCAACGGCGTCGGCACGGTAGCCATAGCTTTCCATTCCTTTCAGCCCGAAATACAACTGATCTACCCATACTCGCCCACGCCAGTAAATATCCGCGCCGAAAGCCGGGTTGGTTAGCGCCGCCGTACCGAGTGGCACGTAGGTGTTGAATTCACGGGGATCCTTCATCACTTTCACCACCGCATCGGCATGTTGCTGACTGGCGGCGCCATTAAACAGCGGTGACCAGCCCTCCGGCCCTTTGCCGCGCTCGACAATAGGTTTACCGGCACAGCCATTGGGCAGCGGTTTATCTTCGATGCGAATGTCGTAGAAGAAGCCAGTGGATTGGTCGAACATGCAGGTATTGATGTAATCCGCCAGCTTATCGGCCTTGCTGCGGAAGGTGGCTGCATCGGTACTGTGGCCCAGAATATCGGCCATCTCGGCCAGATACTTGTTGTCGCTGTACATGTAGCTGGCCTGATCCACCGACTCCTGCAGCAATGAATAGCCCAGCAGGGTGCCGTCGGCTGAGCGGTTTTCGGCAAACTTTACCTGCCAGTCCTGCCTTTTCCCCCCTTTTGCCAGATAGTGGGCCAGTTGATCCGGGTCGATAAAGCCGAAGGCGGCAGCGTCGTCGCGGCCCGACTCCCAGGAGGCGGCAACCTGGGCTGGAATTTCGATGCTGTCGTAATGGCCGGAACGCACCACGCGATCGTAGTTGTTCAACCCGGCGAGCGTTTTCTCATGCTGCCCTTGTTTCACGGTGAACAGCATCTGACCATCCGGCGTATTGTGCGCCTTATCCCGCGTTGCGCCATACTCCGGTACGCCGTTGCCGTTATGGTCGCGGTTATGCAGCCACCAGTTGTGGTAGGCGACCAGTTTCGGATACATCTCGGCCAGCCACTGTTTATCGCCGGTGGTGTTATACACCTCCATAACCGCCCAGGCCGCCAGGCTGGGCTTGGTATTACGTTCGTTCCAGTTGCTGCCGTCTCCGCCGCGTTCCTGGCTGGGGTTGTAGGCGATCAGATCGGGGATAAAACCGGCATCCCATGGGCGAAGTGGGTCATCAGGCTGAGTCTGAAAGGCAAACACCGCGCGGATATTATCTTTGGCGACATCAGGATTAAAATGCGCCATGGCGTAAGCCTGTTTCCAGGTATCCCAGGGCCAGGTCTGGTTGCCGGAGAACCAGCGCCCGGTCACCGAAGGCGTCACTGAATCAAACTTCATCGCTCCGGCCGCGCCGCGCCAGTTACCATTTAATGTCTCTATCGCTTTCACCGCCACACGTTCCTGTGCCTGAGTGGCGTGTGGGTTGGTGAGCCCTTTGCTGAGATAGCTTTCCCAACGCTGTGCCGAAGCGGTCATATACTGTTGCGGGTTGGCGAGGATGGCGGCAATTTTTCCCTGTTCCTGCTGCACTTCAGCAGCGGTGAGCAGGTGAGAGTAGGTGGTGTAAAGGGTGGTAGAGCCAGAAATCTGGGCGGTGGCGGTGAACTGATGGCCGCTCACCCTAGTCTGTTGCGGCAGGGATTTATGAATTTGGTATTCGGACTGGCCGGAAGTCATCAGCTGCGAGGCCGCTCGCACCTTGCCAAAGGTGACCCGCAGGCCATCTGCGGTCGGCAGGATATGTCGCGTGTAGCCTGGGAATGCCTGCTCGATAGTCTGAGGTGACTGCGGTTTCTGCTGTTTGGCGTAGTATTTTTTCAGCAGTGCGCCATCCCACACCAGCTCCAGCGGCGTATCGGTGATGATTTGGGTTTCCAGCAGCGAGGTGCGTGCGCTAGCGAAACGTAACGTCAGATTGACGGTGATCCCCGGTGCGGTGAGTTGCTGGACCAGCGCACCGGGAATGCTGTAGGCCGTCATGCTGAGGTTCACTTTCTTACCGTCTTTATACAGGCTCAGCCGATCGAAATTATTGGCCATAAAGTTGATGTACTCTTCGGTGAGCAGCGCCGGGCCGGGGAAGCCGCCGGCACCCTCTGGGCCGTCGGGCAGCAAATGGCCATGCCAGGCACCCTGATCGAAGAACGGATTAAAACGCTGATGTTCATCAAAATCATAATCGAGCATGTAGTGCGGCGAGCCGCTGCGATTAATCACGTTTTTGTAGGCGTCTGCCCGCAGGGCGTTCTCGTTCCCCGGGTGTGAGGAACAGCCCGATATTGCCAGAGTGATAGCCACGGCCAAAGGCGGCAGTTTATTCATCATCTTCATTATGTTTGCCCTGTCGGTTACCAATAAAAATACTGCATCAGAAACACCGAGTTGCTGGCGTCGGTGCTGTCGTTGGTCATATAGAATTTACTGTCCAGCGCGGTGGCGAATTTGCCGCCGCCGTACTCGTACCAGATACCGGCCTGCGCGTAAGAGGTGGCGGTGTCCGGCGCATTGTCCAGCCGGTGGCGGGCGTAGCTGTAGGCGGTCGAGAAATACAGCCCTTGGGTGGCTTCAATCATGGCGCTCAGCATCAGGCCTGATTCCGAACCCGGGTGGCTGCTGCCGTCCCCCTTACCGGTGTGGTGCCAGACGCGTCCGGCCAGGTTTTTACCTTTCAGCCCCAGTAGGTACAGTTGCCCCATGCCGTCGGTGATTTCCAGGCCGTTCAATAACGTCAGTTCTTCCTGCAGATCGTATTGGGTGTAGCCGTTGACCATGGCGCGGTAAGTGTACTTGTCCGAGTAGCGGTCATATTTGCCAAAGTGCAGTAACGCCTTGCTTTCATCGATGCGGCTTTCCGGTGCGGCGGTGATGCTGTAGCGGAATTTCCCGGTCAGATTTTGCAGCTTGGCGGCATAGGTGAGATCCCGGGTGTTGGGGATCACATAACCGTATTCCGGGGTAAAGTCGGCCCACCATTGCAAATCATCCAGTGAGGAGTCATTGCGCACGCTGAGCATCATTTCGGTGCCGTCGTCGGTGCGATAGCCGCCGTAAAAACGGTTGATGCCGCCTTCAAAGCCACCCCAACTGTGGTCCGGTACCCAGGCATTACCCTGGTGGTCCGCCTGTACCGTCCAGCCCTCGCCGTAGATCAGGCCGAACCAGTGGCCGTGTTTGATTTCCAGTCCGCCTTCGATGTAGGTGCCGTCGCTGTATTTATGCTGATGCTCACCGTTGAGATAGACGCTGCCGCCGATGCCCAGCTCACCGTAAAAGCGCAGGGCGGTAGCCTCGGTGGTTGTTAACTCTGGCGGCGGGAGGACGTTATGCTCTGCGGGGACCACGGACTCCTGCGCCGGTAATTCCAGCGGTAAAATCAGCAGTAAAGCGGGTAAAAATTTAGTATTAGCTCTTATTTTCATTTGGACACGCATCAGTTTGGGGTATTGGACGGTCAACATGGCGAGATGCCTGCCAACGTGATCCATTAACGCCCTGTGGGTCGGCCCCTTTTCCCTGGGAGAAGGTCAAAAACCGTCTTAAGCAAGACGGTAAAACGGCAGTTATATTAGTAAAGTATTTAGTAAAAAATATCGCAAAATCAGTAAATCGTTAACTTGATCACAAAGGATGAAATCGGTATCTTCGCTAGTGGTATTGCGAACAGGCTGAACCGTCGCACAGGCGCGATGGGGAAGTTTCTGGGGGGAGGGATCAGCAGGGCGTATACCTTGCGGAGCTGTCCCGGTAAGCTAGCGTTTTTGTCTATCCATTGAGACTTTATGGCCACACTGAAGGAAATCGCAGAAGCTGCGAACGTGTCTGTTGCTACCGTTTCGCGAGTGCTGAATGACGACCCCACTCTGAGCGTGAAAGCGCAAACCCGGCAAAAAATTCTGGAAGCCGCGGAGCGTCTCGAATACAAGGTCCAGCCTTCAAAACGTCACAGCGGACACCGGCTAACGTTCGCCGCGCTGTTTACCTATAAGCAGGGCATCGAGATTAACGACCCTTACTATCTGGCGATGCGCTATGGCATTGAAACACAATGCGAAAAGCTGGGTGTTTCGCTGGTGGCCTGCTACGACTTCAACGGTGAAAAACCGCTGCCTGCGGCGGACGGTCTGCTGGTTATCGGTCGGCCGCAGCCTGTGTTGCACGAGCAACTGAGCCAACAAAAAGTGCCGGTGGTGTTCCTGGATGGCGTGGTTGAAGATCCGCAGTTCGACTGTGTTAATGTCGATTTGTACCAAATCAGTCAGAAGGTGATCGACTATTTCATCGGGCGCGGCTATTCACGCATTGGATTTATCGGTGGGCGCGACGATCCGGCCTTTGCCGACCAACGCGAGCAGGCGTTTGTCGAGTATGGCCGGCTGAAAAACGTAGTACAGCCCCAGGATATTTACACCAGTGATTTCAGTAGCCAGGCGGGTTACCAGTGCGCGCGGCAAATGCTGGAGCGATCCACCGATTATCCTCCGGCCCTGTTGGTGGCGACCGACTCTATCGCCATCGGCGTATTGCGCGCCCTGCATGAAAATGGGATCCAGGTTCCCGGGCAGATTGCGCTGATCAGTGTGAACGATATTCCCACCGCACGTTTTATTTTCCCTGCCTTATCAACGGTTCGTATTCCTTCAGAAACCATGGGCGCCCAGGCCGTCAACCTGTTGACGGAGCGCATTCGCGATGAGCGAACCGTCCCTTTATCGATCTTCGTCCCCAGCTCACTTCAGTTGCGCGACACCACCGTCGCCTGAAAAACGCCCTGTGTCGTATGCCGATGGCTGCTGCACAGGGACGCCTGCCAGAGTAAAAATTAACGTCATGATTAAAAAAGACATTTAATTATTTATTGTGATCCCGTCGTCATTGGGTAAATATGATCTGTAGTTTTTACTAAATATTTACTATCGTTCTCCCATTGAAAGCTGTCGGGAGACGTGACGTGAATAATTGGGAAAACATAGAAAAGCAGTCGGAGAATCGCTTACCGCCGCGGGCGAGTTTCTTCAGCTATCGGGATGCCAGGCAGGCATTGAGTTTTGATCGCAACGCCAGTTTGGGCTTCCAGCTGCTGAGCGGGCGTTGGCAGTTCCGCTATTTTGATCATCCTGGGCGGGTACCGGAGGCGTTCTATCGCCAGTCCATGGCGGAATGGGGCGAAATCACCGTGCCGGGCATGTGGCAGATGGAAGGGCACGGTCAACTGCAATATACCGATGAAGGCTATCCGTTCCCGATCGACGTTCCTTACGTTCCAACCAACAACCCGACCGGTGCCTATCAACGTCATTTCACCCTCGGTGACGAATGGGCCGATCAGCAGGTCATCATCAAGTTTGACGGCGTAGAAACCTATTTTGAGGTTTACCTCAACGGGCACTACGTCGGCTTCAGCAAGGGCAGCCGACTGACCGCCGAGTTCGATCTCAGCGACTACCTGCAAACGGAGGACAACCTGCTGTCCGTCCGCGTGATGCAGTGGGCCGATTCGACCTATATCGAAGATCAGGACATGTGGTGGATGGCAGGCATCTTCCGTGATGTTTATCTGATCGGGCAGCAACGCACGCACATTCATGACCTCACTCTGGTCACCACCTTCGATGAACAGTATTGCGATGCGCTTCTGGCGGCAGAGGTTGAGTTGCGTAACCTGGGCCAGGGCTATCGGCTGCAGGCGCAGTTATTTGACGGTGAGGCCTGCGTCGCGGAACAGTGGGCGAATGGACTCAGTATTGGCCCGGATGCCACCTGCCGGTTTGAGATCCCGGTTAGTCAGCCGCAGCAGTGGAATGCGGAACATCCTTACCTGTATCAGCTGCTGCTCAGCCTGTACGACAATACCGGCAATCTGTTGTCTGTGGTGCCGCAACGGGTAGGGTTCCGTGAGATCAGCGTGCGTGACGGCTTATTCCACATCAATGGGCGCTACCTGAAACTGCATGGCGTTAACCGCCACGACCACGATCACCGTAAAGGTCGGGCCGTTGATATGGCACGGGTTGAGCGTGACATCGTGCTGATGAAGCAGCACAACATTAACTCGGTGCGTACCGCCCATTACCCGAACGATCCGCGTTTTTACGAGCTGTGCGATATCTATGGCCTGTTTGTGATGGCGGAAACCGATCTGGAAAGCCACGGATTTGCCAACGTCGACGATATTAGCCGTATCACCGACGATCCTCGTTGGGAAAAGGCCTACGTCGAGCGCATTGAACGTCATGTGATGGCGCAGAAAAACCATCCCTCCATCATTATCTGGTCATTGGGCAACGAGTCCGGTTATGGCTGTAACATTCGTGCGATGGCCAAACGCTGCAAGGCGCTCGATGCCACCCGGCTGGTGCACTACGAAGAAGACCGGGATGCGGAAGTGGTCGACGTGATCAGCACCATGTATTCCCGTGTGGCCATGATGAATGCGTTTGGTGAATACCCTCACCCGAAGCCACGGATTCTGTGTGAATACGCCCATGCCATGGGCAACGGGCCAGGGGGATTGTTCGAGTACCAGTCGGTGTTTAACCGTCATGCCAGCCTGCAGGGACATTATATCTGGGAATGGTGCGATCACGGTTTGCTGAGTCATGACGAACAGGGGCGTGAGCGTTATCAATACGGCGGTGATTATGGCGATTACCCGAATAACTATAACTTCTGCATGGATGGGCTGATCTATCCGGATCAGCGCCCTGGCCCCGGCCTGCGTGAATACAAGCAGGTACTGTGTCCGGTAGAGGTGACCGGCGTCGGCGAGAAACAACCGGTGCTGCGGGTCAAAAACCGTTATTGGTTCAGTTCTCTGGCCGACATTACGCTCAAGGTCCGCGTCAAGGCGGGCGGTCGGCAACTGGCCAGCTATGACGTCAAGCTGCCGCACCTGCAGCCGGGTGAATTCGAAGAGGTTCATCTGCCGGAATTGGCGCTGGGCACGCAAGAGACCTTCATTGACGTTGAGGTGTATAAAGACAGCGCCACCCGTTACAGCGCCAGCGGAGAGCTGCTGGGGCAGTATCAGCATCTGCTGCAATCCGCCACGCCGTTACTCAGCCCGCCACCGATCGGCGAGCAGACTGTTGCGCTGCAATGCCACGACGAAAACCATCAAATGATCGTCAGCGGCGACAATTTTAGCCTGACCTTCTCGCGCCTGAGCGGCGAACTGCTGTCGTGGCAGGTATCGGGGGATGAAGTCGTGGGGCGTGCGCCGCATCTTTCCTTCTTCAAGCCGGTGATCGACAACCATAAGCAGGAGTATGAGGGGATCTGGCAGCCGAACCATCTGCAGATCATGCAGCACCATTTCCGCAGCCTGCAGTGGGAGCGACAGGGAGACGATGTGGTGATTGAAGTCCGCACTCTGATTGCGCCACCGGTGTTTGATTTTGGTATGCGTTGCCGTTACCGCTGGCAGATCTCTCCGCAGGGCCACGTCAGTCTGGATCTGTCTGGCGAGCCTTACGGCAATTTCCAGCAGGTGATCCCGAAGATTGGTCTGGATTTTGGCCTCAGCCGCCGTTTTGAACAGGTGGAATACTACGGTCGCGGACCGGGTGAAAACTACCAGGATAGCTGTCAGGCCAACCTGATCGGCCATTATCAGCAGCGGGTGGGCGAGTTGTTTGAGTATTATCCGTTCCCGCAGGATAACGGCAATCGGCAAGAGGTGCGCTGGTTGAGTCTGCAGGACGGAAACGGCAAAGGGATCTTTATCCAGCCGCGGCGGCCGATCAATTTCAGCCTGTGGCCTTATAGCGCCGAGATGCTGCATCAGGCTCAACATATTAATGAACTGCGAGAAAGCGACTATCTGACACTAAACCTCGACGATCAAATTCTGGGTCTGGGCTCCAACTCCTGGGGCTCGGAAGTGTTGGACTCCTATCGGGTTTATCTGTCGCCGTTCAGTTACGGCTTTACGCTGGTGCCTTTTAACCGGCAGGAAACCGAGGCTTCCACGCTGGCCGGATATCATTTCGCACCGGCCAATAATAACGCTCAGTCAGAAGAGGCGAAATTATGATTATTATCGAATCATTAGCGGAGTTTCAGCTTATTTACCGCGCCGGGAAAAAATGGCAACGCTGTATGGAGGCCATCAATAATATTAATCACATCGAGACGAATGTCTTTTATTCGGTAGGCGACTCGCTGGTTTACCGGTTGGCCTCCGGCACGAGCCAACAGCATGACTGGCTGGAGGGGAATCGTCGCTATTTTGATGTTCACTATTATCTGGCCGGCCAGGAAACGATTGAGGTGGCCGACAAGTGCGAGCTGACCTCGGTGGTGGCCTATCAGGACGAAACCGATCGCGAGTTTTTCAACGGGCAGGGCGAGTTACATCCTGTGGGCCAGGGCAAGGTGGTTATTTTTGAGAACCACCAGGCTTATCGATTTAAACAGAGTCACCAGGTAAAAAAAGTCATTTTAAAAGTGACGGTAGAAGACAGCTATTTCCTCAATAAATAGCGGAAATCTCTTATTAAAAAATAAGTCCTTTCGCTTTCAGGTTGCAGTTGGCAAGGCTGCAGCTTGAAAGACCCAGGGAAATAAACCGATTAAGTACCCTACAAAATTTCGGAGAGTGTCTATGGCTGTGTCGAATAGAAATACTATCGGCAAGTTCGGTTTGCTGGCGATGACGTTCGCGGCAGTGTTCAGCTTCAATAATGTGATCAATAATAATATTCAGCTTGGCATTGCCTCCGCCCCGGTTTTCCTGGTGGCGACCATTATCTATTTTATTCCTTTCTGTCTGATCATTGCCGAGTTTGTGTCACTGAACAAGAACTCTGAGGCTGGGGTATACGCCTGGGTAAAAAGCGCCCTGGGCGGGCGTTGGGCGTTTATGACCGCCTATACCTATTGGTTTGTGAATCTGTTCTTCTTTACCGCGCTGCTGCCGAGGGTCATCGCTTACGCTTCTTACGCGTTCTTGGGCTATGACTATGTCTTTACGCCATTGACCACCGCGATCATCAGTATTTTCCTGTTTGCGTTCTCAACCTATATTTCCAACAGCGGTGCCAAGCTGTTGGGCCCGATGACCTCGGTCACCTCCTCGTTGATGCTGTTGCTGACGTTTTCCTACATCATCCTGGCCGGTGCGGCGGTGATTGGCGGGATCGAGCCGGCCAACCCGATCACGGTGGAAGCCATCACCCCCAACTTTAACTGGGCCTTCCTCGGTATCACCGCATGGATTTTCCAGGCGGCGGGCGGGGCCGAGTCGGTGGCGGTGTATGTCAATGACGTGAAGGGCGGCAGTCGCTCGTTTGTGAAAGTGATCATTCTTTCCGGACTGGTGATCGGCGTGCTGTATTCGGTGTCATCCTTACTGCTTAACGTGTTCGTTAGCCGTACCGATCTGCACTTTACCGGCGGTACGGTGCAAGTATTTGAAGGGCTGTCGGCGCACTTTGGCCTGCCGGCGGTGCTGATGAACCGTTTCGTCGGTCTGATTTCCTTTACTGCGATGTTTGGCTCATTGCTGATGTGGACTGCAGCACCAGTAAAAATCTTCTTTACCGAGATCCCGAAAGGTATCTTTGGCGAGAAAACCATTCGCTTGAATAAGCATGGTGTGCCGACCCGCGCCGCCTGGTTGCAATTCTTTATTGTGATCCCGCTGATGCTGATCCCGACGCTGGGCTCTGACAGCGTGCAGGACCTGATGAATACGCTGATCAACATGACCGCCGCTGCATCGATGCTGCCGCCGCTGTTCATTATGCTGGCCTACCTGAATCTGCGTTTGAAGTACGACCGGGTACAGCGCGACTTCAAGATGGGCTCCCGGTTGCAGGGGATCGCGATTGTCAGCACGCTGATCGTCATCTTTGCCGTGGGCTTTGTCGCCTCAACTTTCCCCACCGGGGCGAGTATTATGACCATTGTGTTTTATAACGTCGGTGGCCTGGTGATCTTCCTCGGCTACGCCTGGTGGAAATACAACCGCTACTCCAAGACCCTGGATGCTCAGGCTCGCTATGACGAGGATACGCCGTTGGCGAAAATTGTGCTTGAGTCGCAGGATGGCAAAAAGGCTCCGGCGGGCGATCTGAGCTGTACCGCTTTGTGATCCATCATTGATTAAACTAGCCCCTCGGCGTTCGCTGAGGGCATTAAAGGGCGGCCGGGTTCACAGGCCGCCCTTTTGCTTTCAAGACAAATGTGAAAGCCGTCGCTTTAGGCAGCAACTTCGATTCCCCCTTTCGCCGTCTAAATCGATAGAATTCTAACAACCAAACAAAAGTTAGGTTCTGCATCAGAGAGTGCTATCCGTTTGTTTTATTAAGATTATTATAAGAATAAAATGCTGCATTAGATCTAATAGCTATTTTTGGCTGAGTTAGCGCGCCATAACCGCGTTTATAAGTTGATGGCTATCACATAATTACCGCTGAAACTCCGTTCATCCGTCTTACGATCGCCTTCCCAATTCCCCGCTAAAACTATAAATCGCACTTTACTGATTTTCAGGCTCGTTATAAAACAAACTCATGTTTAAAAACAAACAAGTGTCCAATATGACCAGCAGAGAAAAACAGATATTGCAGCTTCTGAGACGTGATCCTTTGATCCCACAGCAGGAAATTGCCGATGTTTTAGGTATTAGCCGCTCTGGTGTCGCTGGACACATAATGAATTTAATGAATAAGGGATATATAAAAGGCAAGGGTTATATATTGTCGGAGCACAGCTATGTGGTGACTGTCGGGTCAACCAATATGGACGTCTGTGGTTATGCCTCATCTAAATTAGTGTATGAAGATTCCAATCCGGGAAAAATAAAATGTACGCCCGGCGGCGTAGGCAGAAATATTGCGCAGAATGTCGCTTTATTAGGGCGGGAATGTCACCTTATTTCCGTTGTCGGCGACGACTTCTACGGTGAAACACTGTTGGAGCAGGCGAAGCTGGCGGGAGTGCATATCGGCAACTTCCATAAACTGCACGGCGAAAATACCTCAACCTATGTCTCTTTGCTTGATAACAGCGGTGAAATGCTGGTGGCCATTAACGACATGCGGATCCTCGAGAAACTCACACCAGCCTTATTAGCCACTTCCAAAGATCTGATCCAGCATGCCGGCGTGTTGGTGGTTGATTGCAATCTCACCGAGGACGCGCTGGCCTGGCTATTTGGCCATTCCGGCAACGTGCCGGTGTTTGTTGACACCGTATCGGCGTTTAAAGCGCCCAAAATTCGCCGTTGGCTCTCACATATTCATACGCTTAAGCCGAATCGGCTGGAGGCCGAAGTCCTCAGCGGCATGACGATCCACGGGCCGCAGGATGCGCAGCCCGTTGCCCAATGGTTTCATCAGCAGGGAGTGCAACGACTAGCCCTCAGCATGGGGCCCGCCGGGGTTTATTACAGCGAGATTGACGGGCAAAACGGCTGGTCGCGACCACTGAGCGTCGACATCGTTAATGTCACCGGTGCCGGTGACGCCATGATGGCAGGCCTGGCCCACTGCTGGCTGGAGGACATGACGCTGGCGGACAGCATCCGTTTCGCTCAGGGCTGCTCGGCATTAACCCTCTCATCCGAATTTACTAATAACCCTAACCTGTCGAACGGCAGCGTTCAAAAACTGTTGGAGCTACAATCATGAAAAACACCGTTATTTCCCATGACTACCTGGATATTTCACCGGAAGTTGCCGAAGCCTTGGCCAACAAACGCCCGGTTGTGGCTCTGGAATCCACCATTATTTCCCACGGCATGCCTTACCCTCAAAATGCGCAGACCGCGCTGGAGGTTGAACAAAAAATCCGTGATAACGGCGCGATACCGGCCACTATCGCCATTATCAATGGCCGCATGAAGGCGGGGCTGAGCCGTGAGGAAATAGAACTGTTGGGCAAAGAAGGCCACAAAGTAGCGAAAGTGAGTCGCCGGGATTTACCCTTTATCGTCGCCGCCGGTCAACACGGTGCCACCACCGTAGCCTCTACCATGATCATTGCCGAGATGGCGGGTATCCACGTGTTTGCCACCGGTGGCATTGGCGGAGTGCATCGCGGTGCTGAGCACACCTTTGATATCTCTGCAGACCTGCAGGAACTGGCGAGAACCAACGTAGCGGTGATCTGCGCCGGGGCCAAGTCTATTTTAGATTTGGGGCTGACCACCGAATATCTTGAAACCCACGGGGTGCCGGTGATTGGCTACCAGACTCCAACGCTGCCAGCGTTCTTTTGCCGCACCAGCCCATTCACCGTCAGCATTCAGTTGGATGCCCCGGCGGAAATCGCCCGGGCAATGGCCACCAAATGGCAGGCGGGGCTGGAGGGCGGCATGGTGATTGCTAACCCGATCCCGGCGCAGTATGCGGTGCCGGAGGACAAAATTAATGCGGCCATTGAACGGGCGGTGCGCGAGTCGGTAGAACAGGGGGTTCAGGGTAAAGACAGCACGCCGTTCTTACTGGCCCGGGTGGCTGAACTGACCGGTGGCGATAGCCTGACGGCCAATATTCAGTTGGTGTTCAACAATGCCAAACTGGCGGCGCAGATAGCCTGTTGCTATCAGCAAGAGGCCGCCTGAGACGACAGTAGTTTCCTTAATTTTACCCTGATAACCAACATTAAATAAAAATTCCAGCCTGGAAGGTGGAGGGGGCAGCCTTGTCTCTTTATCCTTTCAACGCTGGGTATAAAGGGATGGATTTATGGACTTACTCCGCAGCTTATTAGGTATCTGTATTCTTCTCCTTATTGCTTTTATTTTTTCAAATAATAGAAAGCGCATTAGTCTGAGAACCGTGGGTTGCGCGTTAATTCTGCAGGTTTTTCTCGGCGCGATTATGCTTTATGTTCCAGCGGGGAAGTGGGTGATTAATGCCATTGCCGGCGGGGTCAATAAAGTGATTTCTTACAGCGATGCCGGTAGTTCATTTATTTTCGGTGGGCTGGTGGGGCCGAAAATGAATGTGCTATTTGACGGTGCCGGGTTTGTTTTCGCTTTCCATGTTCTGCCTGCAATTATTTTTATTACCGCATTGATCTCAATTCTCTATTACCTGGGCGTGATGGGATGGGCAATTAATATACTGGGTTATGTTTTCCAAAAGATGTTGCGGATCAGCAAGGTCGAGGCTTTTGCCGCAGTAACCACTATCTTCCTGGGGCAAAACGAACTGCCTGCGGTGCTAAAGCCTTTTATTAACAAGATGAGCCGTAATGAGCTATTTACCGTGATTTGCAGCGGGATGGCATCAATCGCCGGATCGATGCTGGTCGGTTATGCCGGGCTGGGCGTGCCGATTGAGTATTTACTGGCGGCTTCGCTAATGGCGATCCCCGGCGGGATTTTGTTCGCACGCATGCTCAGCCCGGCCACCGAGGTTTCGCAGGTTGAATTCAGCCAGATGTCGTTTAGCGACAAACGCCCGGCAAGCATTATCGAAGCGGCGGCCAGCGGTGCCATGCTGGGCCTGAAAATTGCGGTGGGTGTCGCCACCGTGGTGATGGCATTTGTGGCGTTGATTGCGCTGATCAATGGTCTGATCGGCGGAGTAGGTAGCCTGCTGGGGTGGGAACAGCTGAGCCTGGAAAGGCTGTTCGGCTATGTGTTCGCGCCGTTGGCTTACATCATGGGGGTTAACTGGGACAACGCGGGCCTGGTGGGCGGGCTGATAGGCCAGAAGCTGGCGATCAACGAATTCGTCGCTTACGTGAATTTTTCAACTTACCTCAAAGATACCGTCGCGGTGCTGGATACAAAAACCATCGCGGTTATCTCCTTTGCGCTGTGTGGGTTTGCCAATTTTGGATCGATCGCCGTAGTGGTGGGGGCATTCAGCGCAGTTGCGCCAGAGCGCGCTTCGGATATCGCCAGCCTGGGTCTGCGTGCCTTGTTGGCGGCGACGTTATCCAATCTGATGAGCGCCACTATCGCCGGGTTGTTTATTGGTCTTGGGGCGTTGACCGCATCATTATGATGATGGCTTGTTTGTTGGCTACTGGGGGATTATCTCACGCTATAAACTTGCGCATTAGATAAGTGGATACTAATGTGTATTTATGAATGAAAATGACATCTTTAAGGCGTTGGCGGATCCTACCCGCCGCACCATCTTCGAAAAATTGGCCGCGGGCAGCATGAATGCCAGTGCCCTGCGTGAAGGCATGCCCATCAGCCAGTCGGCGATGTCCCAGCACCTGACAGTGTTGCGTCAGGCTGGTCTGGTAAGCGAGGCGCGGCAGGGCCGTTTCGTCAATTATCAGGTGGATCCGCAGGGGCTGGCATTGATTGCCCGATGGCTGGATAAGTACCGTGCCTTCTGGCCGGAGCGTATCGAGAAGCTGAATATTTTGCTAAAGGACATGGATCAATGAACCAGGCCGATGCTAATCCGCCGTCGCTGGTGCTGGAATATTCACTCGATGCCCCGCCCGAGAAAGTCTGGCGGGCGGTGGGTATCCCGGCATTGCGCGAACAATGGTTACCGGATGCCGTGCTGGCCGATGCTGAACCGGTTGTGGTGACGCCGGGCACGGAAATCAGCTACCGGATGCGTGATGACCAACCGCCGTTCCTCGAAAGCACCGTGACCTTGCAAATACTGCCCAGCGCCGCTGGCGGCAGCCTGTTACGCATAATCCACCGGCTGGACGATGAGCGGCTGACGGCGGCGAACGATAGTGACAGTAGACGGCACCTGATGCACGCCGCCTGACGCCTAATATTTCCCATTCCACACCTGAAAACAGGAGTTCACCCATGCGTGAATCGATGCTGCTCGTCCCTATGGTGGTTGAACAGACCAGCCAGGGGGAACGTTCTTTCGATATCTATTCGAGATTGCTGCGTGACCGTATCGTTTTCCTGAATGGTGAGGTCAACGATCAGGTGGCCGAAATACTCTGTGTGCAGTTGCTGTTTCTGGAGGCTGAAAACCCGGAGAAACCGATCCATCTGTATATCAACTCGCCGGGTGGGGTGATCACCAGCGGCTTTGCCATTTATGACACCATGAATTACATCAATGCGCCGGTGCACACCCTGTGTATGGGGACCGCGCGTTCGATGGGCTCCTTTTTGCTGATGGCCGGGGAAGCCGGCCACCGCATGGCGCTGCCCAATGCCAGCCTGCATGTGCATCAGCCGTTGGGCGGTTTTCAGGGCCAGGCATCGGATATCCTGATCCACGCCGAAGAAATGAAACGCACCAAGCACAGCGTAATCACGCTTTATGCCAAACATTGTGGCCGCAGCTATGAAGAGGTCGAGCGTGCTCTCGACCGTGACCGCTTTATGAGTGCAGACGAAGCGGTGGAATGGGGGTTGGTGGACTCGGTGTTGCGGGGACGGTGACAAAGTATCGTCATGTTATCCGACAGGCTCAGCGTAGAGTTAGAGATCTCATCTCGTGGCGTGAGCCGGACGTCCGCACGGGTGATTTATCGGGCCAACAGATAGTGAGATTGTACCAGGCCTGAAGGGAAGTTTCGGCTGGACAGTAATTTGAAATCAGCATCTTGGGGCATAGCACCGAATAACGCTCTCCCTGATCCCAGCAGCACGGGCACCGTGGTGATCACCATATCGGTGACCAGGTTTTCACGCAGGAAAGACTGTATCAATTGCCCACCATCGAGATAGACCCGATGAACTTTTTGTTCATCTAATTGCTCAATCAGGTGTTTCGGTGTGAGGTTGGAGAATTGTACTTTACCCTTCAGGGGCAGGGGAACCGGCTCATTGGCCAGTTGGTTTGACAGCACGATCACGGGACACTCATAGGGCCAGATATCGAAGGTGAGAACTTTTTCATAAGTCCCCCTCCCCATCACGATCAGGTCTTTATCGGCGATAAAGGCGTCGAAACCATGGTCTTCGGTCGGGTCATCACGTTGCAATAGCCACTCAATGTCGCCATCTTGCCGCGCGATAAAACCATCCAGACTGGTTGCGATGAAAACGTGTGTAGTGATCATGGAATGCTCCTTGTTTATTCGCAGTAAATTATTGCGTTGGCATAGGCCAAAATCAACGTCAGGCGCGAAAACAAAAAATCCACGCCTTGGCGTGGATTTTAGAGTTTGGAGCAGAAGTCGAGGTTTAGACGTTAAACAAGAAGTTCATCACGTCGCCGTCTTTGACGATGTAGTCTTTACCTTCTGAACGCATTTTGCCGGCTTCTTTGGCGCCTTGCTCACCCTTGTAGGTGATAAAGTCTTCAAAGGCGATGGTCTGTGCGCGGATAAAGCCTTTCTCGAAGTCGGTGTGGATCTTACCGGCCGCCTGCGGTGCGGTAGCGCCAACCGGAATGGTCCAGGCGCGCACTTCTTTTACGCCAGCAGTGAAGTAGGTTTGCAGGTTCAGCAACTCGTAACCGGCGCGGATCACGCGGTTCAGGCCCGGCTCTTCCAAACCCAGTTCAGCCATAAACTCGGCGCGGTCTTCGTCTTCCAGTTCGGCGATGTCGGATTCAACCGCAGCACACACGGCAACCACTACCGAGCCTTCGGTCGCAGCGATTTCACGCACTTTGTCCAGGTATGGGTTGTTCTCATAGCCGTCTTCGTTGACGTTGGCGATGTACATGGTTGGCTTCAGCGTCAGGAAGCTCAGGTAGCGGATCGCTGCACGGTCTTCATCAGTCAGATCCAGCGCACGCAGCATGCCGGCGTTTTCCAACTGTGGCAGGCATTTTTCCAGTGCAGCCAGTTCGGCTTTTGCGTCTTTGTCGCCGCCTTTGGCTTTCTTCTGTACGCGGTGGATAGCGCGTTCGCAGGTGTCCAGATCCGACAGGGCCAGCTCGGTATTGATGACGTCGATGTCGTCAGCCGGATCAACCTTGTTGTTCACGTGGATGATGTTGTCGTTCTCGAAGCAGCGCACCACGTGGCCGATAGCTTCGGTTTCACGGATGTTTGTCAGGAACTGGTTGCCCAGGCCTTCGCCTTTGGACGCGCCTTTCACCAGACCGGCGATGTCGACGAATTCCATGGTAGTTGGCAGGATGCGCTGAGGTTTAACGATCTCGGCCAACTGGTCCAGACGCGAATCGGGCATCGGCACCACACCGGTATTAGGTTCAATGGTGCAGAACGGGAAGTTGGCTGCTTCGATACCCGCTTTGGTCAACGCGTTGAACAGGGTGGATTTACCTACGTTAGGCAAGCCGACGATACCGCATTTGAATCCCATGTTGTTATCACCTTAAATATCTTAACTATCAGCCGGTTAGGTTTAACCCACTGCATAAAGGACGAAATAATGGCGCCATTATACACGTAATGGCCGTTTTTCTCGATCAGGCTGTGTGCTGGGGGGCAAATGCGCTGGTAATGCCGGTTTTTGATTGAGATTTGGATCACATTTACACATACTGACACTTCTGATTAACCTACAGGAAACGCGCCGGATGCACTTCTTGCCCAGTCCACCCTGAGTTGCCCCCTCCTGAGGTTTGCCGCGCCATGCGGTTCTGGTTCCCGTGCTGCGGGAATGTGTTTTATCTGTCAGAAGTGAATAATCCATGTTTAACCTGAACAATTTCAGGCTGTCGGCCGTCAAGAACGAGGTGCTGGCGGGCTTTGTGGTGGCCGTTTCCATGATCCCCGAAGCGGTCGGCTTTTCGCTGGTCGCCGGACTTTCCCCCATCGTCGGGTTGCATACCGCCTTTATTATCGGTCTGGTAACCGCACTGTTTGGTGGCAAGCCGGGCATGGTGTCGGGCGCGGCCGGTTCTATCGTGGTGGTGCTGATGAGCCTAGCGGCGCAGCACGGTATGGGATACGTACTGTGGGCAACGATTTTCTCCGGGGTGATCCAAATCCTGATTGGCATTTTCCGCTTGGGTAAATTTATTCGTCTGGTCCCGTTGCCAGCCATTCACGGTTTCGTCAACGGCCTGGCGATTGTCATTATGCTGGCGCAACTGCATATGATTGCCGGGCAGGGACTGCTGATGTACGCACTGGTGGCGTTGGCGATCCTGGTGGTAGTGCTGTTCCCACGGCTGACCCGGGTGATCCCAGCTTCGTTAGCGGCATTGATTGTGGTTTCCACCCTGGCGATTGGTTTTAACCTGCATACCTTGCGGGTTGGCGATTTGGCGGATATCTCCGGCGCCTTACCGCATTTCAGCCTGCCGATGGCCCCGTTCAACCTGGAAATGCTGAAAGTGGTGCTGCCGTATGCCCTGGTGATTGCTCTGGTGGGGCTGATTGAATCGCTGCTGACCATGACGGTGCTCGACGAAATGGGCGGCAAGAAGGGTAACGGCAACCGCGAGAGCATCGCTCAGGGCGCGGGCAACACTATTTGCGGTCTGTTTGGCTGCTTTGCCGGTTGCGCGATGATTGGTCAGTCGATCATCAACTTCACCTCGGGCGGGCGCGGGCGCATTTCTGGCGTTGTCGGTGCGATATTGCTGATCCTGTTTGTGGTCAGCCTATCGGGCTATATCGGCCTGCTGCCGGTAGCGGCACTGGCTGGGGTGATGCTGGTGGTGTGTTACAACACCTTTGAATGGAGTTCGCTGCGCCGGTTACGTCGGATGCCAAAGGCGGATGCGCTGGTGATGCTGCTGGTCACCCTGATCACTATCTTTACCGATCTGGCGATGGCGGTGATCAGCGGGGTGATTATCTCGGCGTTGGTATTTGCCTGGCAACAGGCGCGTATTCGTGTGCGTCAGCATCGGGTAGAGGGCGAAGTTGCGGTGTACCAACTGGATGGCCCGCTGTTCTTTGGTTCTACCGCGGCCTTTACCGAACTGTTCGAGCCGAAAAACGATCCGCAAAACGTGGTGCTGGATTTCGCCGGGACCCGGGTGATGGATTCCAGTGGGGTAGAAGCGATTGATAAGCTGACGGCGCGCTATCTGGCGGCAGGGAAAACCATTCGCTTGCGTCATCTGAGCGGCGATTGCGTGCGTTTGTTAAAGCAGGCCGGCCCGTTTTGCAGCCATGAACTGGACGATCCGCAATATTACGTGGCGGAAGAAGGCTATCAGACTGATGACACCAACGTCGGTGAAGAAACCTTCAAATTGCGAACCTAAATCCGTCAGCAGCGGGCGTAATGCCCGCTGCCATCACTGTCAGGCCTGCGCCTTAAAGCTGTGCAGGCGGCGAACGGTTTTTTCCAAACCGTCGGTCAGCAAGACTTCGGTGCAACGCGCAGCTTCATCGATCGCTTCATCAATCATTTTTTGCTCGCTGGCCGGTGGTTTGCCGAGCACGAAACCTACTACCTTGTTTTTATCGCCTGGATGGCCAATGCCAATGCGCAAGCGATAGAAGTTCGGGTTATTACCGAACTTGTTCTGAATATCTTTCAGCCCGTTGTGTCCACCATTGCCGCCACCCAGCTTGATTTTTGCAACACCGGGCGGGATATCCAGTTCGTCATGCGCCACCAGGATTTCGTCCGGCTCAATGCGGTAGAAGTTGGCCATGGCCAGCACGGCTTTGCCACTGAGGTTCATAAAGGTGGTGGGCACCAGCAGTCGCACGTCATTACCGGCCAGATTCAGTCGGGCGGTGTAGCCGTAGAATTTGCTCTCTTCCTTCAACTGCTGGTTATGGCGCTGGGCCAGTAAATCGACGTACCAGGCGCCGGCATTGTGTCGCGTCTGGGCATATTCAGCACCCGGGTTCGCCAGGCCAACTATCAATTTAATACTGCTCACGGGGAGATTCGCTATGATCGAGATAATGGAAAGGGCATTAGTCTACCTGCCTGCGTCGCGAATGACAAAATCCTGTGTCGTGCCAGGTGTTAGTGAGTGGATATCTTCAGGGCGGTGAGTAATTCATTAGCGGAATCATTCAATTTGTTAACTAATCACTTGCCAAAAGTAAAGATTTGTCATGCTTTCTTTACCATTTGTGATCGCCTACGCAATCACCTTGTCGAGCCACGGGCTATACTTAACTTATCAAAGTGGGTTAACCATTTACTGAGTTATCCCGGTTGGCCAATGGCACTATGGAGGTGGCATATGAAACGCAGAAACGTGAACAAAATGGGCAACTTTTTTATGGGGCTGGGGCTGGTGGTGATGATCGTCGGCGTGGGATACAACATTCTTGCTGAAGTATCGCAGTTTAATTTGCCGCAGTTTTTCGCCCATGGCGCAATCATGAGTATCTTCGTGGGCGCGTTATTATGGCTGGTCGGTGCACGTATCGGCGGGCGTGAGCAGGTGGCGGATCGTTACTGGTGGATAAAACATTTTGATAAACGGTGCCGTAACGATAACCATCGTTCGTCACATTGATTAAAAAAATAAAAGGGAACCGGCGTTACGGCAAGGGAGAACTGCCGCGTATTTAGGTCTAAGGTCATGTTCGACTACCCGTAGAAAACCCGTTGCTGCTGATGCACCAACGGGTTTTTCTTTTTCTGCTGGCGGGCAATCAATCGATCCGGTACGGCAGGGCGCCGCACCGGAAAGAAGGCTGATTAATGCTCGAACATCGCAGAAATTGACTCTTCATTGCTGATACGACGGATGGCTTCAGCCAGCATGCCGGACAGTGTCAGAGTACGTACGTTTTTCAGTGCCTTGATTTCTGCAGACAACGGAATGGTGTCGCAGACGATCACTTCATCAATCACCGAGTTCCTGATGTTTTCCACAGCGTTACCGGAGAAGATCGGGTGTGTCGCGTAGGCAAATACGCGCTTGGCACCACGTTCTTTCAACGCTTCAGCGGCTTTACACAAGGTACCACCGGTGTCGATCATATCGTCAACCAGTACACAGTCACGGCCTGCCACGTCACCAATGATGTGCATCACCTGAGAAACGTTCGCACGTGGGCGGCGTTTGTCGATGATAGCCATATCGGTATCGTTGAGCAGTTTGGCGATAGCGCGGGCGCGCACTACGCCGCCGATGTCCGGGGAAACCACGATTGGGTTCTCCAGATTCTGTTGCAGCATATCTTCCAGCAGGATCGGGCTACCGAACACGTTATCTACCGGAACATCGAAGAAGCCTTGGATCTGTTCAGCGTGCAGATCTACCGTTAAAACGCGGTCAACCCCTACACTGGAGAGGAAGTCGGCGACAACTTTGGCGGTGATAGGCACACGAGCAGAACGCACGCGGCGATCCTGGCGGGCATAGCCGAAGTAAGGAATAACAGCAGTAATACGGCCTGCGGAGGCGCGACGCAGGGCATCTACCATAACAACCAGTTCCATCAGGTTGTCGTTGGTAGGGGCACAGGTGGACTGGATGATGAAAATATCACCGCCGCGTACATTTTCGTTGATTTGCACGCTCACTTCGCCGTCGCTAAAACGACCTACTGCGGCGTCACCAAGGCTGGTGTACAAACGGTTGGCAATACGTTGTGCTAGTTCCGGGGTGGCGTTACCAGCAAAAAGCTTCATATCAGGCACGAGAAGAACCTCAGGCATGCGTCCAGAGAAGATATTGTCATTCGGCCTCCGCCAAGGGGCAGTTAGCGATGCCGACGCAATATCATACGGGTGTGTAAAAAAAATTTGAAACCGCAGCGGCGCAGGGATTACAGGGCCAGGTGTGAACGACTCTGCGCAGCGAAACGAGAACTACGGTTCAATCTGCCCGGAACGAATGCGATGTAGTGGAGAGACGTTAACGCCACGCGCTACAAAACCACGTATCCACTCCGGGGCTTGATTTAACACCTGACGGGCGGCGGTTTCTGTGTCGAATTCAGCAAACACACAAGCACCTGTGCCAGTCAGGCGTGACGGCGCGTATTCTAACAGCCAAGAAACAAGCTGTTCAACCTCGCGAAAACGTTTTCTTGCTATTGGTTCGCAATCATTTGCGTAAGTTGCCTGTAACAGCACATTTAACGGGCGAACCGGGGTGTCTCTTTTTAATTCTGCATCGCCAAAAATAACCGGGGTAGGGATGCTGACCCCCGGATGGGCCACCAAATACCACTTTTCCTGTGGGTTGGCCGGTTGCAAACGCTCCCCGATTCCTTCAGCAAAGGCCGCATGCCCAAGGACGAATACCGGCACGTCAGCACCGAGGACCAGCCCCAGATCCGCCAGCTGTTGGTCGCTCAAGCCACAACGCCACAGTTCATTCAGCGCCACTAACACCGTAGCGGCGTTGGAAGACCCGCCACCCAGTCCGCCCCCCATCGGCAAACGTTTATCGATGCTGATGTCGGCACCGCGCGGGGTGGTGTTTAGCCCGTGACGTTCGCAATGCTGTTGTAGCAGGCGGGCGGCACGGACAATCAGGTTTTGCTCATCTGGCACCCCGGCCACCGGGGTCAGCAGATGGATACTGTCATCCTGCCGCGCGTCGATGGTCAAGGTGTCGCCGTAATCCAGAAACTGGAACAGCGTCTGCAGCAGGTGGTAGCCATCTTCGCGTTGGCCGGTAATGTACAAAAACAGATTGAGTTTAGCTGGCGATGGCCACTGACGGATCATTTAAGCGTCCAATTATCCATTTTCAGTTTGATGCGCTGGTCACCCTGTTTCAGCTCCAGGCGGCTTGGCAGCTGTGGCTTGAGGCTGTTGTTATAGTCCTGGTAGTCCACGGTCCAGGTCTGGCTACCTTGTTGGTAGGTCAGCGAGTTCAGGCGATATTGGTCATCGAGCTTGAAGTCGTTGGCTTCACCCGGCAGGCCGAGCATCCACTGGCGCAGGTTATCCAGCGGGATCGCCATGCCGGTCAGCTTGCGGATCATTTCTTCGGCGTTGTCGCTGACATAGCGTTTGCCCTGATTGTCCGTCAACTGCACCACGTTTTTCTGTACGTTGAGGTCAAGTTCGGTGCTGCCAAGCGGGTTGGTCAGCAGCAGGCGGTAACGATCCGGCGAATATTGTTGCCAGAAGAAGCGCGCGTAGACTTTTTTCTGGTCTGACAGGTAGGCGAAAGAGCCCCGGGTTTGATATTGGTCAAGCTGTTGCACCGCTTGCTCGTGGGCACGCCACTGTGGCGACGTCGGGCTGGTGGCCGGGCCGCTGGGTTTGGTGGTGGTACAGGCGGCCAGTACCAGACTGGCCAGCGGGATCAGGCGTAGCAAACTAACTTTGCGGATTGGCATAACTTTCTCTTGTCCTTTTGTCCTTACGGGCACGCACAGCGAGACCTGGGTATCTGCATTTACGCTAGCGGGGCAGCGCCGGTACGTCAATTTTTTGCTGCATCGCGTTGAATATTCCCGGCTTTGTTACCGCTATTGGGTTCGGGGTTATGCGTTGTCTTTGCTGATAAGATTAACACAATCGCTCCGCCGTGCTGCTCTGGACGCAAGAATATCTCTGGGGCGGGGTGTTGCTGCCGTTAGTGTTTGGTTGATGTAGGGGTCGGTATACTGCAAGGGTCTATCCCGGGGAGAACAGAAGGTTATGAAACTTGCAGCTCGAATCATTATTTCGCTGTTATGCTTTGCGGGCTCGGCATTTTTCTACCTGCAGGCCAAGCATGTTTTTTGCCAGCAGGTCTCTTTCCTGCTGGATCCTACCTATCGCTGCGGCACTTTGGGCTGGTAAGCGCCGAATATTTGATCGCTACCGCTCTGCTCAGGTCACCCCGTTTTACTGAATACTGTGCGGAATATCGCATACTGCACTAAAATTCAGTATGTTATGTCGTCAAATTATTACTTATCTTGTTGTATTTATAACTAATCACTCATTGATGCTGTCTATTTCAGCGATTGGACGGAAGATGCGGTTGTACCTTTTATTGATCCCGCGCATCAAGTAGAATGCCGTTCAACGAGAACCCGTACCAAAAGAAGTATTACTCGAAGCAATGACCCTGCTGGCGTTAGGTATTAATCACAAAACCGCTCCGGTTTCTCTGCGTGAAAGGGTGACCTTCTCCCCAGAGTCTATCGAACAGGCGCTTACCAGCTTGCTCCAACAGCCGTTGGTGCAGGGCGGTGTCGTGTTGTCTACCTGCAACCGCACCGAACTGTATCTTAGCGTGGAGCAACAGGAACATATTCACGAGCAGCTGGTCACCTGGCTGTGTGAGTACCACCGCCTGCGCCCGGAAGAAGTGAGTAAAAGCCTGTACTGGCACCACGGTGATGAAGCCGTCAGCCACCTGATGCGCGTGGCCAGCGGGTTGGATTCACTGGTGTTGGGCGAACCGCAAATCCTCGGGCAGGTGAAGAAAGCCTTTGCCGAATCCCAACGCGGGCAGTCACTGTCGGGTGAGCTCGAACGTCTGTTCCAAAAATCCTTCTCCGTCGCCAAACGCGTACGTACCGAAACCGAAATCGGTGCCAGTGCGGTATCCGTGGCCTTTGCCGCCTGTACCCTGGCACGCCAAATCTTCGAATCCCTTGCCGAACTGAACGTATTGTTGGTGGGCGCCGGTGAAACCATTGAGCTGGTGGCACGTCATCTGCGAGAACACAAAGTGCGGCATATGATTATTGCCAACCGCACCCGCGAACGCGCTCAACTGCTGGCGGACGAAGTCGGCGCAGAAGTGATTACCTTGCCGGAAATCGACGAACGCCTGGCGGACGCCGACATTATCATCAGTTCTACAGCCAGCCCGCTGCCGATCATCGGTAAAGGGATGGTGGAGCGAGCGCTGAAAGCGCGCCGCAACCAGCCAATGCTGTTGGTGGATATTGCCGTACCGCGCGATATCGAACCGGAAGTGGGCAAGCTGGCCAACGCCTATTTGTACAGCGTGGACGATCTGCACGCCATCATTCAAAGCAACCTGGCGCAGCGCAAGGCAGCGGCGGTGCAGGCTGAGTCGATTGTTCAGCAGGAAAGCATCAACTTTATGGCCTGGCTGCGCTCACAGGGTGCAGTAGAAACCATCCGCGACTACCGCTCGCAGGCCGATCAGATCCGTGCGGAAATGGAAGCCAAAGCCTTGGCCGCCATTGCGCAGGGTGCGGACGTGGAGCAAGTTATCCACGAACTGGCCCACCGGCTGACCAACCGTCTAATTCATGCCCCTACCAAATCCCTCCAACAGGCCGCCGGCGATGGCGACGTGGAGCGGTTGCAAATATTACGCGACAGCCTCGGGCTGGATCAGCATTAGTTTTCTCTTTATTAACAGGGTTTAATACCACGCATGAAGCCTTCTATTGTTGCCAAACTGGAAGCGTTACAAGAGCGCCATGAAGAAGTGCAGGCGCTGCTCGGCGATGCCGGCGTTATTGCCGAGCAGGATCGGTTCCGCGCGCTGTCGCGCGAATATGCACAGTTGACCGATGTCAGCCGCTGTTTCCTTGAATGGCGTAAGGTGCAAGACGATCTGGCCACGGCAGAAATGATGCTGGATGACCCGGAAATGCGCGAAATGGCGCAGGAAGAGCTGAAAGACGCCAAGGCAGCAACGGAAGAACTGGAGCAGCAATTACAAGTGCTGCTGTTGCCGAAAGATCCGGATGATGAGCGCGATTGCTTCCTGGAAGTGCGTGCCGGTACCGGCGGCGACGAAGCGGCGATCTTCGCCGGTGATCTGTTCCGTATGTACAGTCGTTATGCTGAAACGCGTCGCTGGCGCGTCGAGATCATGAGTGACAACGAAGGCGAGCACGGCGGCTATAAAGAAGTGATTGCCAAGGTTTCTGGCGATGGCGTTTTCGGCCAATTGAAATTTGAATCTGGTGGTCACCGCGTACAACGCGTGCCGGAAACCGAGTCGCAGGGGCGTATTCATACCTCCGCCTGTACCGTGGCAGTGATGCCGGCGGTGCCGGAAGCCGAACTGCCGGAGATCAATGCCGGCGATCTGAAAATCGACACCTTCCGTTCCTCCGGTGCCGGTGGTCAGCACGTTAACACCACCGACTCGGCAATCCGTATTACCCACTTGCCGACCGGCATCGTGGTGGAGTGTCAGGACGAACGTTCGCAGCACAAAAACAAAGCCAAGGCGATGTCGGTGTTGGGCGCGCGTATCCGTGCCGCCGAAATGGCCAAGCGCCAGCAGGCAGAGGCCTCAACCCGTCGCAACCTGTTGGGCACTGGCGACCGTTCCGATCGCAACCGCACCTATAACTTCCCGCAGGGGCGAGTGACCGACCACCGCATCAACCTGACGCTGTACCGTCTGGACGAGGTGATGGAAGGCAAGCTGGACATGCTGATCCAACCGATTGTGCAGGAATACCAGGCCGACCAGCTCGCCGCGCTGTCCGCTGAGCCCGAGTAATGGACTATCAATGCTGGCTGAAGGCGGCGGTTGCCCGGTTGACGCAGAGCGAAAGCGCCCGGCGTGATGCAGAAATCCTGCTGGGTTTTGTGACTGGCCGGGCCAGAACCTTCCTGAGGGCGTTCGGTGAAACGTTGCTGACGCCGCAACAACAGGAACAGTTGGAAAGATTGCTGGCTCGCCGCGAACGTGGCGAACCGGTGGCTTACCTGATCGGCGAACGTGAGTTTTGGTCGCTGCCGCTGTCGGTATCACCGGCGACCCTGATCCCGCGTCCGGACACCGAATGCCTGGTGGAACTGGCGCTGGAACGCTTGCCGTCATCCTCTTGCCACATCCTCGATCTCGGCACCGGCACCGGTGCCATTGCGCTGGCACTGGCCAGCGAACGCCCGGACTGCAAGGTCATCGGTGTTGATTTACAGCCCGAAGCGGTGGCACTGGCGCAGCATAATGCGCAGAAGCTGAAGATCGGCAACGCACAATTCCTTCAGGGCAGTTGGTTTGCGCCGTTGGCCGGCCAGACTTTCGCCCTGATCGCCAGTAATCCTCCCTACATTGACGCCGCCGATCCACATCTGGCGCAGGGCGACGTACGTTTTGAGCCCAGCAGCGCACTGGTCGCGCAGCAGCATGGGTTGGCGGATTTGTCCGCTATTGTGCAGCAAGCACCACACTATCTGGAGTCTCAGGGCTGGCTGCTACTGGAACATGGCTGGCAGCAGGGTGAGAGCGTGCGCGCATTGCTGCAGGCCGCCGGTTTTATTTCGATCGCTACCCGCCGTGATTACGGAGATAACGATCGCGTGACGTTTGGCCAATGGCCGCAGCAGTAACTGAAAACCAACAATAACAAAGCACACAGCGAATAAATAAAAGGAAGCAATATGGCAGTCTACTCGGCGTTAAAACATCTGCATTTATTGACGGTCGCCATCAGTATTATCTTGTTTGTGCTGCGCTTTTTCTGGAAATGGCGTGATTCAGCCATGATGAACAAGCGCTGGGTGAAGATAACGCCGCACATAAATGATACGGTGTTGTTCGCCAGTGGTATTGCGTTGGTGGTGATGTTCAAGTTTTATCCGCTGCTGGGTATGGACTCGTGGCTGACCGAGAAGCTGTTTGGCGTTATTATCTATATCCTGCTTGGCTACGTCGCATTGGGCAAGAAGACCAAAAACCAGAACCTGCGCACCCTGGCGTTTGTGCTGGCGTTGGGCTGTCTGTACCTGATAATTAAACTTGCCACGACGAAAATACCGTTTCTGATGGGATACTTATGAGTAGCATTGCTGATTTTGAATTTAACACCGCGCTGCTGAGCGCGGGCGTGATCCTGGTTTCGCAGTCCGTACGGCGTGATTTCCCCACGGCCGAGGTCGAACGTAAGCTGCAACAGCTGGTCGACGACGCGCGTGCGGCGATGCCGAAGGATCTCAGCCAGGAACAGCAACTGGACGCACTCATTGAATTGTTCTTCAAAACCTGGGGTTTTGGCGGCGCCGGTGGCGTGTATCGCCTGTCCGACGCGATTTGGCTCGACAAGGTGCTGGAAGGGCGCCAGGGCACGCCGGTTTCATTAGGCACCATTTTCCTGCACATCGCCGCGCATCTGGATTTACCGCTGCTGCCGGTGATTTTCCCCACCCAGTTGATCCTGCGGGCAGACTGGCTGGATGAAGAGATGTGGCTGATCAACCCGTTGAACGGTGAAACGCTGAACGAGCATCAACTGGAAGTGTGGATCAAGGGCAACCTGGGTCTGGGCGCCGAGTTGGAAGACGACGATCTCGATGAGTCAGAAAACGTCATGGTGGTGCGTAAGATGCTGGATACGCTGAAAGCCGCCCTGATGGAAGAAAAACAGATGGAAATGGCGTTGCGGGCCAGCGAAACGGTGCTGTGTTTCGATCCGGATGACCCGTACGAAATCCGCGACCGTGGGCTGATTTACGCCCAGTTGGAATGCAACCATATCGCCATTTCCGATCTCAATTATTTTGTCGAACAGTGTCCTGAAGATCCGGTCAGCGAAGTGATCAAAGTACAGATCCACTCGATTGAACCGAAACAGGTCACGCTGCATTAATTTATTTGATTTAACATCAACAAAGGCGAAAGCATGAAACAGAAAGTGGTTAGCATTGGTGACATCAACGTAGCGAACGATCTGCCGTTTGTGCTGTTTGGCGGTATGAACGTGCTGGAATCGCGCGATCTGGCGATGCGCATTTGTGAACACTACGTCACCGTGACGCAAAAACTGGGCATCCCTTACGTTTTCAAAGCCTCTTTTGATAAAGCCAACCGTTCTTCTATCCACTCGTACCGTGGGCCGGGCCTGGAAGAGGGGATGAGGATCTTCGAAGAAATCAAAAAAACCTTCGGCGTGAAAACCATCACCGACGTGCATGAAGCCTCACAGGCGCAGCCGGTGTCCGAAGTGGTTGACGTTATCCAGCTGCCGGCGTTCCTGGCACGCCAGACCGATCTGGTGGAAGCAATGGCGAAAACCGGTGCGGTAATCAATGTCAAGAAACCTCAGTTCGTTAGCCCGGGCCAAATGGGCAATATCGTCGACAAGTTCAAGGAAGGCGGTAACGACCAGGTGATCCTGTGCGATCGCGGCAGCAACTTTGGTTACGATAACCTGGTAGTCGACATGCTCGGTATCAACGTGATGAAAAATGCCACTGGCGGTCATCCGGTGATCTTCGACGTGACCCATGCCCTGCAAACCCGTGACCCATTTGGTGCTGCATCTGGCGGTCGTCGTGCGCAGGTTGCCGAACTGGCGCGTGCCGGTATGGCGGTAGGTTTGGCGGGGCTGTTTATCGAAGCGCACCCAGAGCCGAACAGCGCCAAGTGTGATGGCCCGTCCGCATTGCCGCTGGACAAGCTGGAGCCGTTCCTGGTGCAGATGAAAGCCATCGACGATCTGGTGAAGAGCTTCCCAGAGCTGGATACCAGCAACTAAGCTGGTTTTCTCGCAGTAAAAAGCCCGACTCGTCGGGCTTTTTTTGATGAAAAAGTTGGCTTTGAACCTGAGATACCCGGGCCTAGCGCACCGAGGGGCCATTATGGAACACATCCATGTGTCCCACCCTACGGGCCGACTAGACGTCGTTCCAATTTGCTCCCAGCAAATTGGTCGGCGGGCAAGCCGCTACGACCCCTTCGGCACGCTCTCCCTAATAACGGGCTTTGTCAGTAGTCTGAAGCCCGACTTGTCGGGCTTTTTGTTTTTCAGGTGTTTAACGCTGTCAGTGCCTCGGGGAGCGTTGCGTAGAAATGCAGTTTCCCCTCAATCGGTTGTACCCGTGCCCGCGCCAGCGTTTTCAACGGCTGGAACGGCATATCGGTGATCACCAGTTGCTTGCCTGGGGGCAGGGCTTCGATAAAGCGCTGTAGGGCATCCAGCCCCCCGGCGTCCAGCACCGGCACCGCATCCCACTGCAAGACAATCACGTCATAATTTTCACTGCGCACCAGTAGCTCATTAAAAATGCGCTCGGCGGCGGCGAAGAATAACGGACCATTCACCCGCAGTACCAGACGGCCGTTTTCGGCGCTCAGCTCGCTCAGGCGCGTCATGCGTGCAATGCGGCGCATAAACAGCAGCGAAGCCAGCACGATGCCCACGGTAATGGCGATCACCATGTCGAACAACACCGTCAGCGACAGGCACAGCAGCATCACCAGAATGTCGTCTTTCGGTGCCCGTCGCAGCAGGTAAACCACCTTGTGGGCTTCACTCATGTTCCAGGCGACCATCAGCAGCAGCGACGCCATTGCCGCCAGCGGCAGCCAGGACAGCCACGGCGCCAGCACCAGCAGCGCCAACAGCACCAGCAACGCATGGATAATGGCGGATACCGGCGAAGTAGCCCCGGCGCGCACGTTGGCCGCAGAACGAGCAATGGCGGCGGTGGCGGTAATGCCACCAAAGAACGGAGCGATGATATTACCCGCGCCCTGGCCGATAAGCTCGGTATTGGAGTTGTGCTTTTTGCCGGTCATGCCATCCAGTACCACGGCACACAGCAGGGATTCAATCGCACCCAGCATGGCCATGGAGAACGCCGCCGGCAGCAGGGCGGAAATCGTCTGCCAACTCAGAACCATCGGCTTGCCGTCACCGGCCGGCAGATCCCACGGCAGCATCAACTGCGGCAGAATGGGCGGGATGCCATGGCCCTGAGTACCGTCGGCCAGCAGGTAACTGAAGCGAGAGCCGATGGTGGCCACTGGATGGTCAAACAGCGCCAGAATGCCCATTACCGCAGTGCCTGCCAGCAATGCGGGTAAATGGCCCGGCACCCGCAGGCCGAGCTTCGGCCAGAATATCAGGATCAACAGGGTCACCGCGCCGATCAGCGTATCGCCGATGTTCAGCGTCGGCAGCGCTTGCAGCAGGGCGTAGACCTTGCCTACATAGTGTTCCGGCACTTCCGCCATTTGCAGACCGAAGAAATCCTTCACCTGCATGGTGGCAATGGTAATGGCAATACCGGAGGTGAAGCCCAGCGTCACCGATAGGGGAATATATTCAATCAACCGGCCGAAGCGAGCCAACCCCATGAGCACTAAAAACAACCCGGAAAGCAGGGTGGCAATCAGCAGGCCAGACAGGCCAAACTGCTGCGAAACCGGATAGAGGATCACCACAAAGGCGGCGGTGGGGCCGGAAACGCTGTAGCGCGAGCCGCCGCTAATGGCGATGACAATCCCGGCGACCGCCGACGTGTACAAGCCATATTGAGGGGGGACGCCGCTGGCAATTGCCAGTGCCATCGCTAATGGGATAGCGATAATACCGACGGTGACGCCGGCGATGGCGTCTTTTAGCAAGCGTTGCAGGGAATAAGGATCTCGCCAACAGGCGTCAATCAGTGCGCTGAACGGCCGAATGCCGTTAATTTCATGCGTTTTCATCTAAGGTGTAAGCCAAGTCTATAAAAGAGAACGGAATGGCGGGCCGGATGCGGTCCGTCTCGAATAGCTGATAGACACCATACGCCTGTTGTGATGGTGATTCCTAGATATACATCAATGCGCTACGGAAAATCAGAATCAGGCTCTTTCAAAAAGGCAGTAAATACCAGGGGGTAGGCTGGCCGCGGCTCTGGCGGCCAGTCCGGATAGAATAGGGGGGCTTTTGCTGCTTAATGTACCGCTGGCAGGGATAACCCGAGAAAACGAGCCAGGGTGCCAACCAGCAGATTATGGTCTTCCAACTGTGGCGAGCCGGAAATACTGATGGTGCCGATGCAGCCAAGCCCGGCCAAATTAACCGGGAAGGCACCGCCGTGCGCCGAGTAGTCGCGTATGCTCAGGCCATAGCGTTCTTCCAGCGTCGATTGCCGCTGTTGCAGGCGCAGGCCGATAGCGTAAGAACTCTTGTGGAAATGATTCACCACGTTGCGTTTACGTCGCACCCAGTCGGCAATATCGGGCGTGGTACCTGGCATGGCGTAATAAAACAGCGTTTGCCCCGCAAGCTGGATCTCAATGGCGATTGACAGATGGCGCTGCTCTGCGGCGGATTTCAAGGCCACGCCCAGTTCCCAGGCGGTGTTATGGTCAAAATGACTGAAGGTCAACGCCGTTTCCTGTTTGGACAGCGCGTGCAAATCATCATCGATATTCATGCTTGTTCCTCCTCTCTTGGTGGCTAACAGACTATCCTGAACCGCTGAAGTGGGATAGATACCTTGGAAATAACATAGAACTGCTAATCTATTATTAAACTGGGTAATATGTGCCATGCCGAAATGGATGAGACAGGGAGCCGTTCTCAAAATTCGTGACTAACTAACCCGTCGACTCCCTGGAGCCTGCCAAACATTTATGACTTACGTTGCTTCCATACCTGCCCTGTATAGCGACGCGTGTATTACCTACGCCACCCTGTCGGTCAGTTATTTTGCCCTTAGCAAAAAGGCTCCCTTTTCCTATCATTCTGAGCGCTGGAAACGTCTGCTTTTTGGCCTGATAGCCGGGCTGGCGATACTGTTTCTGAACCAGAATCAGCTGGTGTTGATCGACAACGTGCATTACAGCTTTGCCATGATCCCGATGATATTGGTCACTTTCTATGGTGGCGCGATCAGCGGAGTGGCGTGTTATCTGATGTTGTTGGCGTTGAGCGGTGGTTTCACCGTCGATAATTTATTTATCGGCTCGATCATCATTCCCCTGCTGCTGTCGCGGATCTGGCTGAGAAAGTCGAATCGGGTGTTCTATCTGACCATTGGCGTGATTGCGTTATACCGTATCGCGGTGGTCTGGTTTTTGGTCGATATGCGCACGCTGTGGCTGGATGTGTTGCTGTATCAGGCTATCTCAGCCCTGTGTCTGGCCATTTGCTACCATGCGCTGAATTTCAAAGAGCGGCATATTCACGCCTATTTTTCGATGCGTGATAAGGCCACCACCGACAGCCTGACCCATATCAGTAACCGCGCCAGCGTCGACTACCGATTGATGTTACAACATGCAGAGCGGCGCCCTTGTGGGCTGATGATCCTCGATCTGGATAATTTTAAGCGCATCAACGATACCTACGGCCATTTGGCCGGGGATCTGCTGTTGACCCAGGTCGGGCAATTATTGCAAAACAGCGTGCGCAGCGAGGATTTTGTCGGTCGCTATGGCGGGGAGGAGTTTATAGTGATCACCGCCAGCTACGATCCGGCGGTGATCGGCGAGGTGGCGGAACGTATCCGTCGTAGCGTGGAGAGCAGGGTATTTTTGTTGGATGAAGACCGGGAGACGCAGATCACTGTTTCTGTCGGCGCGTCACTGTACTTGCCCGGCATGGCGGTTGATAAAGCGATAGAGGTGACGGACGAAGCGTTATACACCGCCAAGCGGAACGGCAAAAATCAGGTGGTATGCAGCCGACTGATGCCGCTTTCACCGTTGGGCGCCGGCTTTCGACACCAATAACCCCTCCCGATGAACTCAGGAGAGGTTATTGATCAGGCCGCCAGCGTATGCTCGCGGAATGCGGTCAACAGCTCCTCGGTAAATTTCAGGCGTTTCTGGCGATCGGTCAGGTCCAGCGTAAATTTCAGCTTGCTCGGCCCATCCAGGCGATAGACCTGCGGATTGCTTTGCAATAGCCCAATCAAATAGCCTGGGTCGACCTTATTTTTCTCGCCAAACTCGATAAACCCGCCGCGTTCATTGCCCTCGATGCGCTTGATCCCAAGCAGCTGCGCATGCTGACGCAGTCCCGCGCTTTGCAACAGGTTACGCGCCGGATCCGGCAGCAGACCGAAGCGGTCAATCAGTTCCACCTTCAGTTCTTCCAACTCACCGTCATTTTTGGCGCTGGCGATGCGCTTATAGAACGACAGCCGGGTGTTAACGTCCGGAATATAATCATCCGGCAGCAGGGCCGGCATACGCAGCTCTACTTCGGTCTGGTTACTGGTGAGATCTTCCAGCGAAGGCTCGCGTCCGTGTTTCAGCGCATCCACCGCGCTTTCCAGCAGCTCCATATACAGTGAGAAGCCGACGGTCGTCATCTGGCCGCTCTGATCTTCACCTAGCAGTTCACCCGCGCCGCGGATCTCCAGATCGTGGGTGGCCAGGGCAAAACCAGCCCCCAGGTCTTCCAGTGATGCGATGGCCTCCAGCCGTTTATGGGCGTCGGTGCTCATGGCTTTCGGGTTCGGCGTCAGCAGATAGGCGTAAGCCTGATGGTGCGAACGTCCGACGCGGCCACGTAGCTGGTGAAGCTGCGCCAGCCCGAAGCGATCGGCGCGTTCAATGATAATGGTATTGGCGCTGGGAATATCGATGCCGGTTTCGATAATGGTGGTGCAGACCAGCACGTTAAAGCGCTGGTGGTGGAAATCGTTCATCACCCGTTCCAGATCGCGCTCACGCATCTGGCCGTGGCCGATGGCAATGCGCGCTTCCGGCACCAACTCCGCCAGTTTTGCTGCGGCTTTTTCGATATTTTCCACGTCGTTGTACAGGTAGTAAACCTGGCCGCCGCGCAGCACTTCACGCAGGATAGCTTCACGCACCACCAGGCTGTCGTACTCGCGTACGAAGGTTTTTACCGCCAGACGGCGGGCTGGCGGCGTGGCGATAATCGACAGGTCACGCATGCCGCTCATGGCCATATTCAACGTACGTGGGATCGGCGTTGCGGTCAGCGTCAGGATATCCACATCGGCGCGCATCGCCTTGATGCGTTCCTTGTGGCGTACGCCGAATCGGTGTTCTTCATCGACGATCAGCAGCCCCAGATCTTTCCAGCGCAGATCGCTTTGCAGCAGTTTGTGGGTACCGATGATGATGTCCACTTTGCCTTCAACGGCATCGTCCATCACCTGTTGCTGCTCCTTGGCACTGCGGAAACGCGACATCATCTCAATGCGGATAGGCCAGGTGGCGAAGCGATCGCGGAAGTTGTCGAAATGCTGCTGTGCCAGCAGGGTGGTGGGCACCAGCACCGCAACCTGTTTGCCGTTTTCCACCGCCAGGAAGGCGGCGCGCATCGCCACTTCGGTTTTGCCGAAGCCGACGTCACCACATACCAGACGGTCCATGGCCAGTGGCTGGCACATGTCGCTTAGCACGGCATTGATCGCCTGCTCCTGGTCCGGGGTGGTTTCAAACGGGAAGGCCTGGCAGAACAGTTGATACTGTTCGCGGTCATGTTTAAAGGCGAAGCCGGTTTTGGCGGCGCGCTGGGCGTAGATATCCAGCAGTTCGGCCGCCACGTCACGCACTCGCTCGGCGGCTTTTTGCCGTGCGCGCGACCAGGCATCACCGCCCAGTTTGTGTAACGGGGCGTTATCGTCAGCGCCCCCGGCATAGCGGCTGATCAGATGCAGTGAAGAGACCGGGACGTAAAGTTTGTCTTCACCGGCGTAGGACAGGATCAGATATTCGGCCTTGATACCACCGGCTTCCAGCGTGGTCAGGCCGACGTAACGCCCAACGCCGTGTTCCAGATGCACCACCGGCTGGCCTGGGTGCAGCTCAGCCAGGTTGCGGATCAGAACATCGGTATTAATGGTGCGGCGGTTGTCCTGCCGACGGCGGCTGACGCGTTCACCGAGCAGATCGCTTTCGCAGATCAAGGCCCGGTTGCGCATGCCGTCGAGGAAACCACGTTCGGAGGCACCGACCATCATGTAGCGGCCCGCTGCCTCGGCCTGATCGAGATGCTGGATCAGCGAAGGGCGGAGCTTGATACGGCCGAGCAGGTCCTGCAGCGTTTCGCGGCGACCTTCACTTTCGACCGAGAAAATAACGCTGCCGTCAAAACTTTCAATAAAGTGGCGCAGGTTGTCCAGCGGCGCTTTCTGCTGGGCTTGCACCGCCAGATCCGGCAGTACGCGATAATCCAGATTGGTGTTACCGGCCTTGGCCGGCAGCTCTTCGGTTTTCAGCGCCATGCGCGGCCAGGCTTTCAATTCGCCAAACAGCGCATCAACCCGTAGCCACAGGCTGTCCGGTGCCAGCAACGGACGCATGGGATCAACTCGGCGGCTCTCGTAGCGCTGGTTTACGTCCTGCCAGAAGCGTTCGGCGGCGATTTCCAGATTACCGGTATTGACGATCAGTGTGTTGTCTGGCAGGTAGCTGAACAGCGACGGCAGCGGTTGGCTGAAGAACAGCGGTTGCCAGTATTCGATACCGGCTGGCCAGGTGCTTTTGCTGACCTGCTGATAAATATGCTCGGCGTCGCGGCGCACCTCAAACTGCTCGCGCCATTGGCTACGAAACAGCTCGATGGCATTTTTATCCGTCGGGAATTCATGAGCCGGCAACAGGTTGATGGCGTCGACTTCGCTCAGCGTGCGCTGATTGTCGACATCAAAGGTGCGCAGGCTGTCGATCTCGTCGTCGAAGAAATCGATGCGGTAGGGTTCTTCGCTGCCCATCGGGAACAGATCGAGCAGTGCGCCACGGGTAGCGAATTCACCGTGCTCCATTACCTGATCGACGCTGCGGTAGCCGGCCTGCTCCAGTTGGGCGCGCAGTTTGTCACGCGACAGGCGCTGGCCTTTTTTCATCACCAGCGCGTGCCCGTGCAGGAACTCGTGCGGGCAAACGCGCTGCATCAGGGTATTGACCGGCAGAATGATGACGCCGCGCACCATGGTCGGCAGGTGGTACAGGCTCGACAGGCGGGCGGAGATAATTTCCTGATGCGGCGAGAAGCTGTCGTAGGGCAAAGTTTCCCAGTCGGACAGCGTGGTCACCATTTGATCGGTAAACTGCTGAATTTCGTCGCGCAGCCGCAGGGCATTTTGCATGTCCGGGGCGATCAGCATCACCGGCCCGTTATGCCGTTCGACGATCTCGGCGCACTCCACGGCACAGGCCGAACCGGTCAGTTGCCCCAGTTGGCGCAAATCGGCCGCGCGCTCAGGCAGGGAATAACGGGAGGGTGACGATGCGGAACGGTTACGGTTATCAGAGATGCTCATTAAGGTATCTTTAATCAATGTGTTAAATTTCGCCCCGGCACAAATAACACCGCGCCTTTACCCGGTAATTCTAGCCCACTGGACAGTAAACTGACACAGGTAAAAATGCGAAGCTACAGTCTGTCGGTGGATATTTAACCGTCTGGCGGCACTATTCTTGTGCCGCCATGGCGAGATAGTCGGTGATTTTATCGACGTCGAGGTTACCGCCGCTGACGATCACCCCGACCTTTTTGCCACGCAGATCGAGCAGCGAATTCATCGCCGCCGCCGCGGCCAGACAGCCGGTTGGTTCGACCACCATTTTCATTCTTTCCATAAAGAAGCGCATCTGCCGACACAGCTGCGGGTCGCTGACCGTCAGAATATCCTCGACGTACTGTTGAATGATCGGGAAGGTCAACGCACCCACCTGTTGAGTTTGTGCGCCATCGGCGATGGTTTTGGGGACCGGGATCTGTACCGGCTGGCCGCTGCGGAATGCCTGCTGCACATCATTACCCGCCTGTGGCTCCACGCCAAACACCCGGCAGCCCGGTGACCAGTGGTGTGCTGCCACCGCACTGCCGGCCAGCAAGCCGCCACCGCCGGTGCAGACCAGCAACACATCCAACGGTCCAACTTCCTCAATCAACTCTTTAGTGGCGGTCCCCTGGCCGGCAATCACCTGCGGATAATCATAGGGGGGCACCATGGTCAGGCCATGCTCGGCTGCCAGTCGCTGGGTAATGGCCTCCCGGTCTTCGCTGTGACGTTGATAAATCACCACGTTGGCACCGTAACCCCGCGTTGCCGCCAATTTGGTGGCCGGCGCGTCGTGCGGCATCACTATGGTTACGCTGACCCCTAACTCCCGCGCCGCCAGCGCCATGGCCTGTGCGTGGTTGCCGGAGGAGAAGGCAATCACCCCAGCCTTGCGTTGCGCCTCACTTAATTGAGCAATTGAATTGTACGCGCCGCGAAACTTGAAGGCGCCAACGCGCTGGAAATTCTCGCATTTAAAGAACAACTGCGCGCCGGTATGGTGATCGGCCTGCTGCGAGGTCATGACTGGCGTGCGGATAGCGTGCCCGTTCAGGATTTCTGCGGCGGTAGAGATATCGGCGGCGGTAATACAGTGGGGCGTTGAACTCATGGCGACCTCGCGTAGATGAAAGGTTGATTGATAACACGAAGATTTTAATTTACTCTTTGTAAAGTTATTGTCAAATGGTTAACTCGATGAGCGATCTCAGGCAGGAAAATGCGTTGTTGCTGCGCGAAGCAGAAAAAATTGTACAGGCGCTGGGCACCATGTTTGCCCCCAGTTGCGAAGTGGTGCTGCACGATCTGACGCAGCCAGACCATGCTATCGTTGCCATCGCCAATAATCTGTCTAACCGCAGTATCGGCGACGCCGCCAGCGAAATGGGGCTGGAGCGTATTGCCTCGCCAGACTTCCCGGATGTGGTGCAAAATTATGCCAATGCCTTCCCGGACGGTCGCCCGGCCAAAAGCACGTCAATTGGCCTGCGCAACAGCCAGGGAGTCTATGTCGCCGCGATCTGCCTGAATCTGGACGTCTCGATCTTCAACAGCGCCACGGCCATCCTGCAACAATTGACCGCCGTAGTGCAGAGCACGCCACAGCCGGTCGCCGAAGGCGCACGCTCGCTGTCGGATATTGCCTCGGTGATCAATAACTTTGCCGCCTCGCATGCCAGCGCGCCACGCGCACTCTCTTCCGACCAGCGTTTTCAGGTGATCCAACTGTTAAAGCAACAGGGGTACCTGCAACTGCGCGGAGCAGCCACCATGGTGGCGGAAGCATTGGGTATTTCGCGGGTGTCGGTTTACAACCTGTTAAAGCGAGACGCCGGGTGACGTGCTGCCGTTCGGGGGATCGGCGGAATAAAAGGCGTCAGGGTGGTTCCCTAAACGGGGTATAGCCTTTATTATCCTTGATCACTTTGCTTAAGCTACGGCAACAAAACGGATTTCATGTATCAACCTGTCGCGTTATTCATTGGCCTGCGCTACATGCGCGGGCGGGCCTCAGACCGCTTCGGGCGGTTTGTTTCCTGGCTTTCCACCATCGGCATTACGCTGGGGGTGATGGCGTTGGTCACCGTATTGTCGGTGATGAACGGTTTCGAAAAGGATCTGGAAAACAACATTCTCGGCCTGATGCCGCAGGCGTTGATCACCAGTCCGCAAGGGTCGATCAACCCTCAGCAGGTTCCGGCATCGGTGGTGCAGAGCTTGCAGGGCGTCAGCCGCGTTGCGCCTTTGACCACCGGTGATGTAGTGCTGCAAAGCGCCCGCAGCGTGGCGGTGGGTGTGATGTTGGGGGTGAACCCCGACGAAGCCGATCCGCTGACGCCGTTCCTGGTGAACGTCAAGCAGCAACAGCTGCAGCCGGGCCAGTACAACATTATCATCGGCGAGCAGTTGGCCGGACAGCTTGGCGTCAAGCGTGGCGATCCGCTGCGGGTGATGGTGCCGAGCGCCAGCCAGTTTACGCCGATGGGCCGCATTCCCATTCAACGTCTGTTTACCGTGGTTGGCACTTTCCACGCGAACAGTGAAGTCGACGGTACTCAGATGCTGGTCAATCAGCAGGATGCCTCGCGGCTGCTGCGTTACCCGGCCGGCAATATCACCGGGTGGCGTCTGTTCCTGCAGCAGCCGCTGACGGTCGATACCCTCAGCCAACAGAAATTGCCGCAGGGCACCGAATGGAAAGACTGGCGCGAACGTAAGGGTGAACTGTTCCAGGCGGTGCGCATGGAGAAGAACATGATGGGGCTGCTGCTCAGCCTGATCGTGGCGGTGGCGGCATTTAACATTATTACCTCGCTCGGCCTGCTGGTGATGGAGAAGCAGGGCGAAGTGGCCATTCTGCAGACCCAGGGCCTGACGCGTCGGCAAATTATGTCGGTGTTTATGGTGCAGGGCGCCAGCGCCGGCATTATAGGTTCGTTGCTTGGCACGCTGCTTGGCGTGCTGCTGGCCACCAACCTGAATAACCTGATGCCGATCCTTGGCGCATTGATTGACGGCGCCTCGCTGCCGGTGGCGGTTGATCCGCTGCAGGTGACGATCATCGCCGTGGCGGCGATGGCGGTTTCCCTGTTGTCCACGCTTTACCCTTCATGGCGCGCTGCCGCCGTACAACCCGCTGAGGCTTTACGTTATGAGTAATCATCTTTTGTTGCAGTGTGAAAACCTGTGCAAGACCTATCAGGAAGGCAACCTGCATACCGACGTACTGCGCAATGTCAGCTTTGCCATGCAGCCGGGCGAGATGATGGCGATCCTCGGCAGTTCGGGTTCAGGGAAAAGTACGCTGTTGCACCTGTTGGGCGGGCTGGATTCACCGACGTCTGGCGAAGTGATTTACAAGGGCCAGTCGTTGAACACCCTGTCTTCGGCCGCCAAGGCCGAGCTGCGCAACCGTCAGTTGGGCTTTATCTACCAGTTCCACCACCTGTTACCGGACTTTACCGCGTTGGAAAACGCCGCCATGCCGTTGTTGATCGGCGGGATGAAACCGGCGCAGGCGCAGGAAAAAGCGATGGAAATGTTGACCGCGGTCGGCCTGGCCAAACGCAGCAAGCACCGGCCTTCAGAACTGTCCGGCGGTGAACGTCAGCGCGTGGCGATTGCCCGTGCACTGGTGAATAATCCGTCGCTGGTCCTGGCGGATGAGCCAACCGGCAACCTGGATAAACGCACTGCCGACAGCATCTTTGATCTGCTCGGTGAACTGAATGTACGTCAGGGCACCGCGTTCCTGGTAGTAACCCATGACCTGCAACTGGCCAAACGTCTCAGTCGCCAGTTGGAAATGGCCGATGGCCATCTGCAGGCCCAGTTGACCCTGTTGGGGGCTGAGTAATGGCGGGTGCGTCACTTTCCTTTCTGACGGCCCTGCGTTTCAGCCGCGGGCGTAAACGTGGCGGCATGGTGTCGTTAATCTCGGTGATTTCCACCATCGGTATTGCGCTGGGCGTGGCGGTGCTGATTGTCGGCCTGAGCGCCATGAACGGTTTTGAGCGCGAACTGAAGAACCGTATTTTGGCGGTGGTACCGCACGGTGAAATCGAGCCGGTGAAACAGCCGTTCAAAGACTGGTCGTCAATCTTGCAACGGGTGGAGAAGGTACCGGGTATCCTGGCCGCCGCCCCTTATATCAACTTTACCGGCCTGATGGAAAACGGCGCGCAGTTGCGTGCGGTCGGCGTCAAAGGGGTTGACCCGCAGCAGGAGAACCAGCTCAGTGCGCTGCCGAAATACGTGCAGGGCGATGCCTGGGCCAATTTCAAAAGCGGTGAACAGCAGGTGATCCTCGGCAAGGGCGTTGCGGATGCACTGGGCGTCAAGCAGGGCAGCTATGTGACGGTGATGATCCCCAACAGCGATCCGCAAATGAAGTTGTTGCAGCCGAAGCGCATTCGTCTGCACGTGACCGGTATTCTGCAGCTTAGCGGCCAGCTCGATCACAGCCTGGCGATGGTGCCTTTGGCCGATGCTCAGCAGTATCTGGATATGGGCGACAGCGTGACCGGCATCGCGATCAAGGTTAACGACGTGTTTGCCGCCAATAAACTGGTGCGAGATGCCGGTGAAGTCACCAACTCCTACGTTTATATCAAGAGCTGGATTGGCACCTACGGTTATATGTACCGCGATATCCAGATGATCCGCGCCATCATGTATCTGGCAATGGTGCTGGTGATTGGCGTTGCCTGTTTTAACATCGTCTCCACGTTGGTGATGGCGGTGAAGGACAAGAGCGGCGATATCGCCGTGCTGCGGACTTTGGGCGCCAAAGACGGGTTTATCCGTGCCATATTTATCTGGTACGGCCTGCTGGCCGGGCTGGTGGGCAGCGTCAGCGGTGTGGTGGTCGGGGTGATCGCTTCGCTGCAGCTGACCAACATCATCAAAGGATTGGAAAAACTGATGGGGCACTCATTCCTGTCGGGAGATATCTACTTCATCGACTTCCTGCCTTCCGAGCTGCACTGGCTGGACGTGGTGATAGTATTGGTGACCGCGCTGGTGCTTAGCCTGTTGGCTAGCTGGTATCCGGCCAGGCGTGCCAGCCGTATCGATCCGGCGCGAGTGTTGAGCGGACAATAATCAAAATCAGGGGGGGCAGAGATGCCGCCCCATTTTTTTAGCCTGAGGGTGGGTTATGTACTACGGTTTCGATATGGGCGGCACCAAGATTGAGCTGGGCGTATTCGACGCAGACCTGCAGCGCATTTGGCAAAAAAGAGTGCCGACGCCGCGTGATGATTACCAGCAACTGCTGACGACGCTGCGCGACCTGACCTTTGAAGCGGATGCGTTCTGCGGTCAGCAGGGCATGGTGGGCATCGGCATTCCGGGGCTGCCTAACGATGATGACGGCACGGTGTTTACCGCCAACGTGCCGGCGGCCATGGGGCAGCGGTTACCGCATGACCTGGCTGAACTGATTGGCCGCGAAGTGCGCATTGATAATGACGCCAACTGCTTTGCGCTGTCGGAAGCCTGGGACGAGGAGTTCCGCCACTATCCGACGGTGTTGGGCATCATTCTCGGCACCGGGGTTGGCGGTGGGTTAATCGTCGATGGCAAGGTGGTCTCCGGGCGTAACTATATCGCCGGTGAATTTGGCCATTTTCGCCTGCCGGTGGATGCGCTTGAGGTGCTGGGGCGTGATATACCTCGCGTTCCCTGTGGCTGCGGTCATCAGGGTTGCATCGAAAATTACATTTCCGGCCGCGGTTTTGAGTGGATGTACGCCCACTTTTACCAGCAGCACTTGCCTGCGCAGCAGATTATTGCGCATTATCAGTCGGGTGAGCCGCAGGCCGTGGCTCACGTCGAACGTTTTATGGACGTGCTGGCGATTTGCCTGGGTAACCTGCTGACTATCATCGACCCTCATCTGGTGGTGATTGGCGGTGGGTTGTCGAACTTTGAGGCGATCTACCAGGCATTGCCACAGCGTTTACCGGCGCATCTGTTGCGCGTGGCCAAGTTGCCGCGGATTGAAAAAGCGCGCTACGGAGACGCTGGCGGGGTACGCGGGGCCGCGTTCCTCAATTTGGTCAACAGGGAAAAGTAAGGAGAGAGTTAATGCACACTCGTCATCGGCTGTGTCAGTTTCGCAAGAGTAAGCATGTGCTGCATCAGCGCTTTCGTTCGCGGATTTTTCATCGCGACACCATGGCGGCCGCCGAGCTGAAAAAGCCGTTTGTCGTGGTGTTGACCGGGGCCGGGATCTCGGCTGAGTCGGGCATCCGCACTTTCCGCGCCGCAGACGGGTTGTGGGAAGAGCACCGGGTGGAAGATGTCGCTACGCCGGAAGGCTACCAGCGTGACCCGCAACTGGTGCAGGCGTTTTACAATGAGCGTCGTCGCCAGTTGCAGTCGCCGGACATCGCGCCTAACGCCGCACACCGTGCTTTGGCAGATTTGGAAGCCTGGCTGGGCGATAATTTCCTGCTGGTGACGCAGAATATCGATAACCTGCACGAACGTGCCGGGAGTTCGCGGGTGCTGCATATGCATGGCGAACTGCTGAAAGTGCGTTGCACCAGCTCCGGGCAGGTGTTTGACTGGCCGGAAGATCTCAGCGTCGACGATCGCTGTCATTGCTGCCAGTTCCCGGCACCGCTACGGCCGCATATCGTGTGGTTCGGCGAAATGCCGCTGGGCATGGACGAAATTTATCAGGCGCTGGCCAAGGCTGATTTTTTTGTCGCCATTGGTACCTCGGGCCATGTTTATCCGGCCGCCGGTTTCGTCCATGAAGCGCGGCTGGGCGGGGCGCATACCATGGAGCTGAATCTGGAGCCCAGCCAGGTTGAGAGCCAGTTCGATGAAAAACACTATGGCCAGGCCAGTGCCGTGGTACCACGATTCGTGCACAAATTCCTGGTAGGGAAAGTCGCAAGAGCCGATCAGCCATGAGTGCGGCCCCAGGGCGCGAGCTTCTGCACCCTGGGGTTATGCCTGGCGCTCTGCGGGCTACCCATCCAGACACTACCCGCCTTCTTTCGTCGTAATAGCGCCACGGGGTGACGGTGAATTTCAAACAGGTATTCAGTCAGGCGGATCTGAGCAAAACGGATCTGGCTATTCTCAACTGCATTTTGGATAACCCTGACGCCTGCATCGACGAAGGCATCCGGGCAGTGTCTGCCCGTTGCTACAGCTCGCCGTCAACGCTGGTGCGGCTGGCCAAGAAGCTGGGCTTTCGTGGCTATCTGGAGCTGGTGTATTTTATCAAATTCAACCTGGCAATGGCGCCAGCCTATCTGGCTGAAAGGCCGTCACCTGCAGCGTTCAGCCTGCAGCAACAGGCGCAGTTTCTTGACTTGCTCGACGGCGGTAAAATTCTGATCCACGGCAGCGGTTTCTCACAGCTGGTGGCGCAGTACATGTACAACAAATTTATGACCCTGGGCATCGACAGCTATCTGTCGCTGTGGCCAGACTTCGATATTCTCGATCGGGAGACGCGTTTTCGTTTCAATATGGTGATCGTGATTTCAAAGTCGGGGAACAGCAGCTCGGCACTGAGTTGGGGTGAGGCGGTGAAACGCAACAATATCCAGTTGGCGGCGTTTTGCGGCGATGGTGACAGCCCGTTGGCCCAGCAGGCCGATATGAGCTTTATTTATGAAGATCGGCAGAAGTATGACCATGATATCTATTATCCCAATCCGTTCTTCGGCCATTGCTTGCTGGGCTTTGAAAATCTGATCAAGGCCTGGTTTGAACGGCGCAACCGCTAAAGGCCGCGCCGCTGGGATTAACGCCAATGTTCAGCGTATTGCTGATGGGCCTGTAGATACTCCTCCACCAGCGTTTTTGCCAGTGAGTAAGAGTTCACCAGTGGATGCACCATCAATGCCTTGATGGCCTTTTTGCGGTTACCTTCCAGAATAGCTTCTACGGCCAGCCTTTCGTATTCTTTCACCCGGGCGATCAGGTTTTTTTGCGTGTCGGGAATATCGCGCATTTTCACCGGGTGAATACCCGCGCTGCTCAGCTCGCAGCTGATTTCAATCACGTCTTCAGGATGCAGGAAGTCCAGCGTATCGTTGTTCTGCATCGATACCACCACGCGCTTTTGTTGGCCACTGTTCACCGCCTCCAGAATGTCGATTGCCACGCCGGCGTAGCCACCGCTGTCCGGCTGTTCGATAAACTGCTGTAGCGTCAGCATTTCTCGCTCTTTCACCTTGCCCTGGCTGGACTCGCGCTGCATATACGAGTTTTCGCGCGTCAGGTAATGGCTGAAGTAGAGGCTAAAGGCCTGATCCAGCTGGTTCGGGATGTCCAGCTCGGCCAGATCCGCCAGCATCTGCCGGTTGATCTGTGCAATTTGTTCGCCGCGGGTTTCGCCGGCGCTGACGATAGCGGCGATCGCTTGTTCACGGTAGTAGTAGTAATACAGATACTCGTTGAGCATCAGGTTATCGGAGAGTTCGACCAGCTCTGGTGAGAAGTACTTCATGCAGGTGTCGCGATACAGGCGTGGATCCGCCAGCAGCCGTTCAGTTACCGGTTCGCCGTTGACCCGGGCATTGCGGAACCAGGACAGGTGATTCAGCCCGAAACAGTCGATGCTTAATTCGCTCTCGCGGCAGCCCAGCAGCTCGGCCAGTTCGCGGATAAACTCGCTGGGTGCATCACAGATGCCGTACACCTGGCGTTTAAAACCGGATTTGATGATCGCTTCGGTGACCATGCCGGAAGGATTGGTGAAGTTGAATAACACCGCGTTGGGGGACGACAGCTGTTCGATCAGTCGGCAGTAGTCGATAATCGCCGGGATTGAACGCATTGCCATGGCGAAGCCGCCCGCGCCGGTGGTTTCCTGCCCCAGAACCTGATGGTTGAGCGCGATGCGTTCATCATAAATGCGACCCTCCTCACCGCCGATGCGCAGAGTGGTGATGATATAGTCCGCATCGCTCAGTGCCTGCTGCGGATCGCTGGTCAGGCTAAAGGTGATATCACCGCGGATACGCTGGAATACTCCTTGAGCGATAGCGCCGTAAATGGCCAGTTTATGTTGATCGGTGTCCATAAATACCACTTCGGTGACACCAATACGGTGGGCGTTATAGGCGATGGATTTTGCCAGGAACGGCGAACGCACACCGCCGCCACCCAGAACAGTTAATTTCATTTAATATCTCCCAAATTAATAAGTGTCAGAGTGCTGCTAAATATTTTTCGACCTGATTTTTCACCTTGCCAACGGTGACGCCATAAATAACCTGCACCTCGTTTCTGTTTTTCACCACGCCTTTGGCTCCGGTGCTTTTTAATGCCGGTTCATCCACCAGTTGCATATCTTTTAATTCTACCCTGAGTCGGGTGAAGCAATTATCGACGGAAACAATATTGTCTTTGCCGCCCAGAGCGCGAATAATAATCCCGCTCAATTCATTCGGTTGATTCTTGCTGTTCTGATACTCCTGCTTGGAATAAAGTTTGACCTCATCGTCATCCTCGCGGCCTGGCGTTTTTAAATTGAGTTTCAATACCAGTGTTTTGAAAACCAGGTAATAGACCGCAAACTGGACCAGGCCAATCACCACGTACAGCGGCCAGCGGGTGAGGGACACTGGCAACGGCAGGTTATATACCAGGAACTCAATCAGGCCGCTGGCACCCCAGGGCCGTACCTCAAACAGATTGCAGGCGACCTGCGATAGTGCGGTCAGTACCGCATGGATAACCCACAACAGTGGCGAGATGAACAGGAAGGTAAACTCGATGGGTTCGGTGATGCCAACCAGGATAGAGGTGGTGATGGCCGGGATCAGGATTGCCTTGGCCAGCATTTTCTTTTCCGGTTTGGCCGTGTGATAAAAAGCCAGCGCCGCCCCTGACAGGCCGAAGATGGTCACCATACCCTGCTGCGAGAAGCGCAGTGCTTCATTCATCAGCAGCGAGATAGTGGGGTCACGCATATAAGCCAGGAAAATAGCCTGCGAGCCGGAAACGGTGTGGCCATCCTGCACGATCGAACCGCCAATGCTGGTGAGCTGGAACGGGGACCAGATAAAGTGATGTAGCCCGGTAGGGATGAGGAATTTCTCGAAGAAGCCGTAGACGAACACCCCGAGCGAACCGGAGCTTTTCATAAAACCGGTCAGCGAGATCAGGCCGTACGAGATGGCCGGCCACAGGTAGCTGAAGGCGATGGCGTACAACACAATCACCGGTGTCATGGCAATCAGCACCAGTTTGGAGCCGCCATAAACCGATAACACGCCATTCAGTTCGACGTTGCACAGGCGGTTATGCACCCAGGCAATGGTAATGCCGAGGATCAGGCCGAGAAATATGCCCATATCCACCACGGTGAAGCCTAGCAGTTCGGTCTGTCCGGTGCCGTAGAATTCACCGTTAATTTTTTGCGCCACGTGGCCGCTCAACTGCAAATAAGAAGAGTTGGCACCGAGAAACATAATAAAACACATCACCGCTACCAATGCGGCTTCGCTCTTTTTATCCTTTGCCAGTCCATAGGTAATCCCGATGCAGAATATAAGCCCCAGATTGCCAAATAGCGGCCAGAAGGTGTCGCCGATCATTTTCCCAACATGAAAAACATTGGAGTTTTCATTAACCAACGTGGCGTTAGTGAGAATAGAACTTAATGCCAGGATCAGGCCAATCACCGGCAGGAAAAATATCGGCCCCATCATGGCTTTGGAAAATAGCTGCAGCTTGCTTAAGATATTATCAATAATACCTTTCATGGCAGTTCCTTTTTTATATTTTAATGGATAACGACGTTCTTGATAAAGCTCCCTGGATAACAAAAGAGAAAAGGCAAACTTTGCCTTGGTTCAGTTATAGGAGGAAAGATCCGGCGATGCAATTAACCGACGGAATTAGGTACCGGTGGTCAGCGGCTGACAACCGGTGCCAGTCGTGAAGCAGGTCACACAAAAGAGCAACCTGCTGCAGTTTGTGGGGCTGACTTCGGGGATGACGGCTTAATCAACCCGAGCAATCATCACGGGGTTTAATGATTTTCGTTAAATCTGGGTAAAAATGACCTGTCGCAATATTTGATCCGGATCGGTTCCGCATAATGAAACGCGATATTCTGAGGGCGGATACCATGGATAAACTACTAGATCGTTTTTTTAACTACGTCTCATTCGACACGCAATCCAAAGCGAACGTCAAACATGTGCCGAGCACCGACGGGCAAATGAAGCTGGCGCGAGCGTTGCAGCAAGAAATGATTGAATTGGGGTTTGATCGGGTGTCGCTCAGCGAGCATGGCTGCGTGATGGGAACTTTACCGGGGAACGTTGCCTGGTCTGTCCCGGCCATTGGGTTTATTGCCCACCTGGACACTTCACCGGATTTTACCGGTAAACATGTTAACCCGCAGATCGTCGAAAACTACCGCGGCGGCGATATTGCTCTGGGTATTGGTGATGAAGTGTTGTCACCTGTGATGTTCCCGATCCTGCACCAGATGCTGGGGCAGACGCTGATCACCACCGACGGCAAAACGTTGCTCGGTGCCGATGACAAAGCGGGCATTGCCGAAATTCTGACCGCGATGGTACGGCTGCAGCAGAGCAAGATCCCTCACGGTGATATCCGCGTGGCCTTTACGCCGGATGAGGAAGTGGGCAAGGGCGCACGATTTTTTGATGTTGCAGAGTTCAACGCCGAGTGGGCCTATACCGTAGATGGTGGCGGTGTCGGCGAACTGGAATGTGAAAACTTCAATGCGGCATCGGTAACGGTGAAAATTGTCGGCAATAACGTGCACCCCGGCAGCGCCAAAGGCGTGATGGTGAACGCTCTGTCACTGGCGACACGCATTCAGCAGGCGTTACCTGCGGATGAAACCCCGGAAACCACGACCGGTTATCAGGGTTTCTATCATCTAAGCAGCCTCAAGGGCAGCGTTGAGCGGGCCGAAATGCACTATATTCTGCGTGATTTCGAACGTGAGGGCTTTGAAGCGCGTAAACGTCGGATGATCGAAGTTGCTCAACAGGTAGGCAAAGGCCTGCCGCGGGATTGCTATATAGAAGTGACGATCGAGGACAGTTATTACAACATGCGCGAACAGGTGGCGGAGCATCCGCATGTGATTGCGCTGGCGCAGCAGGCGATGCGTGAATGTGATATTGAACCGATCATGAAGCCGATTCGCGGCGGTACCGACGGGGCTCAGTTGTCGTTCCGTGGCCTGCCGTGCCCGAATCTGTTTACCGGCGGTTATAACTATCATTGCAAGCATGAGTTTGTGTCACTGGAAGGGATGGAGCAGGCGGTGGCCGTGATTATGCGTATCGCCGCGCTAACGGCAGAACGTACCCAATAGCCTCGATGGCGATGATCATAATGGCTTGCCGTAACAATGATTTGCTCCTAGTGTGGAAGCTATTTTCAGCACAAGGAGCCGTATCATGAGCACTGAACACCGTATCGATCGCCAATGCCTTGAGCAGTTTGTGCAGGCCATTTGGCGCCATGCCGGCAGTACGGATCGGGAGGCCGAATTAGTGGCCGAACATTTGGTTCAGGCCAATTTGGCCGGACACGATTCGCACGGCGTCGGTATGATCCCCAGCTATATGGCGTCGCTGGCGCAGGGACATTTGCAACTGAATGTTCATGCCGAGGTGGCGCGCGACGCCGGTGCGGTCCTGACGATTGACGGTGGTCAGGGTTTTGGCCAGGTGGTCGCCAGCGAGGCGATGGACAAAGGTATCGAGCGCGCCCGCCAACTGGATCTGGCGGCGGTGGCGTTGAATAACTCGCACCATATTGGCCGCATTGGTCACTGGGCTGAACAGTGCGCGCGTGCCGGTTTTATCTCCATCCATTTCGTCAACGTGGTGGGGGATCCGATGGTGGCACCTTTCGGTGGCAGCGATCGTCGTTTTGGCACTAACCCCTTCTGCGTCATTTTCCCCCGAGCCGATAAAAAACCGCTGCTGCTGGATTTCGCCACCAGCGGTATCGCTTTTGGCAAAACGCGCGTGGCCTACAACAAAGGCTTGGAAGTCGCGCCGGGCTATCTGATTGACGAAGATGGGCAACCGACCAATGAACCCAAAGTGATGCACCAGTCGCCGTTTGGTTCGCTGCTGCCGTTTGGTGCGCACAAAGGCTACGCGCTGGCCACCCTGTGTGAAATTCTCGGCGGTGCGTTGTCCGGTGGTCGTACTACCCATAGCGCTACACTGAAATCCGACAGCGACGCCATCTTCAACTGCATGACCACCATTATCCTCAATCCAGAGGCCTTCGCCGCGCCTGAGATGCAAAACGAGGCAGAGGCGTTTATCGACTGGGTGAAGGCTTCCCCTTCAAGCGATGGCCGGCCGATTGAGGTGCCGGGGGAGTGGGAGGAGGCGAACCGCGAGGTGCGGTTACAGCAGGGGATCCCGATAGATGCCAATACCTGGCAGCAGATTTGCGCGGCGGCGAAACAGGCGGGTATGCCGGACGATGAACTGGACGGTTACCAGAGCAGGGCGCTGCGGGCATAAAAAAAGCCACTCGCCTGGGGGCGGGTGGCCTGATTCAAATCCTGTCAGCTTCAGTCTTTAAAATACCAGTAGCCGTTGTTGATCAGCGCGGTCAACAACGCCAGGAACGAAGGATCGTCCACCGCATCACCCAATTGGGCGGCATTAACGCTGAAGTTCTGGCACATCGCATCGGCAGCCTGCAGATGCTCGGTATCCATCAGTTCGCCGTTCACAAAGCACTGGTCACCGACGCGCAATACGCGCAGGCCGCCCAGACGTTGTAAGGGTTCACCCTGTTGCAGCAGTTCGTAGATTTCTCCAGCCTGATAAGGTGGCTCTGGCGGTGCAGCGTCCAGCTCGTGACGGGTCTGAGAAATAAACTCGCCGAACCACTGTTGGAAGTGTTCCGGTTGCTGAACCAGATCCAACATCATTTGGCGCAACGCGTCGACTTCCTGCGGCAGCACTTGCGCCGGATGTTCGCGTAGCTGAATGTCCGGATCGCTATAGCGTTGGCTGCCCAGCTCGCGTGCCAGCACGTGGTCGGCAAAACCACTGATCAGTTCACGGCCGTTGGGTGCGCGGAAGCCTACGGAGTAATTCAGTGCGTTTTCCAGCGCGTAGCCTTCATGTGGGAAGCCCGGCGGAATATACAGAATATCGCCCGGTTCCATTTCTTCATCGATAATGGCGTCGAAAGGTTCAACCTGCAGCAGGTCAGGATGTGGGCAGTGCTGCTTCATCGGCACTTTTTCGCCCACGCGCCAGCGACGGCGGCCGGTACCCTGAATGATAAAGACGTCGTACTGATCGAAGTGCGGGCCAACGCCGCCGCCCGGGACCGAGAACGAAATCATCAGATCGTCCATCCGCCAGTCCGGCAGTTGACGGAACGGGCGCATCAGCGCGCTGGAAGGCTCATGCCAGTGATCCACGGCTTGCACCAGCAGCGACCAGTTGTTCTCGCTCAGGTGGTCAAAGCTCTCGAAGGGGCCGTGCGCAACCTGCCAGCGGCCGTCCTGGTGGCTGACCAAACGGCTGTCCACTTCGTTTTCCATCGCCAGCCCAGCCAGCTCATCCGGGGAGATCGGATCGATAAAGTTTTTGAAGCCGCGCTTCAGAATCACCGGACGCTTTTGCCAATAACGTTGCAAAAAATCGTTCCAGTCCAGATCTAATTGATAATCCATGTTCTATTCCAGGATAGTGGAGTGAGCCTGAGAGCGATTATAACGGAAGTTTGGCCCCGTGGATCGGGGCCTTAACAACAGAATTTACTCGTTATGGTGGGAATCGTGCTGACGAGCGAAAGTGACCTGCATGCGGGCACCGCCCAGTGGGCTGTCGCTGATGGTAATGGAGCCGTCGTACTGCTCAATAATCTCTGCCGCCACCGACAATCCCAGGCCCTGACCCGGGCGCAATGTGTCTACCCGTTGACCGCGCTGGAAGATCAACTCGCGTTTGCTTTCCGGAATGCCAGGACCGTCGTCATCGATGACGATAGTGAGGTATTTATCGGAGTGCAGAGAGGTGATTTCAACGAACTCCAGACAGTATTTGCAGGCGTTTTCCAGTACGTTGCCCATCACTTCCATAAAGTCGTTCTTTTCCCCCATAAAGGTCACTTCCGGCGAGATATCCAGGGTGATCACCACGCCCTTGCGCTGATAGACCTTGTTCAACGCCACATTCAGGCTGTCCAGCAGGGCCGGTACCGAATGGATCTCGCGTGTCAGCACCGTTTGTCCCGAATTGATGCTGGCGCGGTGCAGGTAGTAGCCGATTTGCTGGGAGATACGGCTGATCTGATCCAGCATGATCGGCTCGACTTCCTCGATGGTGGTTTGCTTGCCGGTACGCAGTGAGCGCAGGGTGGTTTGCAGCACCGCCAATGGCGTCTTCAGGCTGTGGGTCAGATCGGAAAGCGTGGTGCGATATTTGGTGTAGCGCTGACGCTCATTGCGCACCAGAATATTCAGATTGCGTACCAGCCCGCGTAGCTCGCTGGGGGGATTTTCGTCGAGCTGTTCTCGTTCACCGTTCTCCAGTTCGCCGACCTGACTCACCAGCGCCTTGATTGGCCGCAAACTCCAGTAGGCCGCCAGCCACAGCAAGGGAACCACCAACAGCAGGTTAGCCAGCAACACATAGCTGAACCATTCCCACACCACGTCGGAACGCTGCAGTTCTTGTGGAATGGTATCGACCACCACAATACTCAATGCGGGTAACCTTGGCGTCGCCGCGTAGGTGTTGACCGCCACCGAGTGGGTCAGCGCATTCTGGTCGTTGTCGTCATAGTCTTTGAGCTGATCCTGCGCCTTGGGGTTGTTACCCAGGACTTCGCTACTGATGCGGGTATCGGTATCAATTTCGTAGAAACCGGACTCTTCCAGCCACTCTTTATTGATGCGTTTTTCCAGCTCCGGCACCTGGCGCTGGCTCCACAGCAGCTTGCCCTTATCGTCGTAAATAAACACCAGAGTGGGGAAGTTAAGATCGATGTCGGGCGGAATGGCAATGGTGAGTTTGTTGTCGTTCCATTGCGCCAGGCTGAAGAACAGGTTGCTTTCGCCACGCAGCAGACGGAAGGCGGTTTTGTCGAAACTGACGATATACCCCACTACCGCGACCAGACCATAGGACAGTGACAGCGCCAGGATCACCCCAGCGGTGGCCATCAAAAAGCGGGCGCGTAGTGAAAACGGCTTTTTATCTTTGTTGAACATCATGTTCACTTCGCATCAAAACGATAGCCCTGGCCACGAACCGTGGTGATCACTTCCTGTGGGTATTCGGCCTGCAGCTTTTTACGCAAACGGCCCATCAGTACGTCGATAGTGTGGCTTTCGCGCAGTTCGGCATCCGGATAAAGTTGTAGCATCAGCGAGTCTTTACTGACCACTTTGCCGGCGTTGCGGATTAAGGTTTCGATAATGGTGTATTCAAACGCCGTCAGTTTGATTTGCTGTTCGTTGACGCTCAGTTCGCGACGTGAAAGGTCGATCTGGAACGGCGGCAAGACGATCACCTGGGAAGCCAGGCCGCTGTTACGACGCATCAGCGCCTGCATGCGGGCAATCACTTCTTCCAAATGGAACGGCTTGGTGACGTAGTCGTCGGCACCGGCTTCCAGCACCGCCACTTTGTCCTGCCAGCTTTCGCGTGCGGTCAGCACCAGAATAGGCAATTTCATTTGGTGGGCACGCCAGCGGCGGATCAGGCTCAGGCCGTCTTCACCCGGCAGGCCGAGATCGACAATCGCGATGTCCGGCGCATGTTCCTGCAGGAAATAGTCGGCTTCCTTGGCATCTTCTGCTGCATCAACCTGGTGGCCCATTTCACGCATCTGTACGGAGAGGTGGTGGCGCAATAAACCGTTATCTTCAACAACCAGTACTCGCATGGCAGACTCCTGTAAATCGGCGGGTGAACATCCTGTCACCCACGCTGTAAAGGTAACACGCTCTTGGCGTGTGAGGGATAGCGTGCGACAACCTAAGCCATCTGATCGTTATATTGACGTTATGGTAGGTATAACCGGCTGTTACCGCAAGGGACGCAGAGCCTTGGCAGGAAATAGCGCTATCGATTTTTGGTGCGTGGTCATTATCGGCAACATCAAATAAACGCCGGATAAACAATGCGGAGGCAAAGTTAAACCAAACTTAAACGGGAGAGGCTGCGAGGTGAGGAGAGGGGCCCCCGATTCCGGGCCCCTGAGGTATTTAAGGCTGAGGTGGTTTACTGACGCTGTTTTTGCGGATTTCCTGTACCTGAGCGGCGGTTACCGCCGGTGCATCATTGCCCCAACTGCTGCGCACAAAGGTGGCGAGTTGGGCAATTTGCTCGTCGTTGAGGCGCCAGCCAAAGTCCGGCATGGTCAGCCCGGTGGGCGCACCGACGGTGATTGGCGTGCGGGAGCCGTTGAGGATAATACTGATCAGCGAAGACGGGTCATCGCTCAACAGCGCCGGGTTGTGCGCCAACTGTGGGAAGGTATCGCGATAGCCCTGGCCGTCGCTGCGGTGACAGGCGGCGCAGTTATCCAGATAGGTTTGGGCGCCGGGGCGACTGACATCACCGTTTAACAGCATGTTGGCCTGGCCACCGTCCTGTGTCGGCGGTTTTTCCTTATTGGCGGCCGACAAGGATTGCAGATAAACCGCGATGGCACGCAAATCGGCATCGCTCAGGGACTGGGTACTGTCCTGCACCACGTCAACCATTGCACCGAAAGCGGCAAAACGGGGGTTATGGCCGTTTTTCAGGAAGCGGGTGATATCTTCCGTGCTCCATTTGCCCAAGCCAGTTACCGCATCTGCGCGCAGGTTGGTAGCATGCCAGCCTTCCAGTGTGCCACCACTCAGGTAGGTGTCGTCACTCTGGTTGAGCGCTTTTTCCTGGAAGCCAACACCGCGTGGCGTATGGCAGGAGCCGCAGTGGCCCAGCCCCTGGACCAAATAGGCACCGCGGTTCCAGTCGAGGCTTTGTGTGGTATCCGGCCGATAGGCACCATCTTCCCGAAACGCCAGGTTCCACAGGGCCAGCGGCCAGCGCATATTCAGCGGCCAGGGGATATCGCTGTCCTTGTTGGGTTGAACCACAGGCTTAACTTGCCGGGTGAAATACAAGTACAGGTCGCGCACGTCTCCATCACTGATTTTGGCGAATGAGGGATAGGGCATCGCCGGGTAGAGTCGGGTCCCGTCGCGAGCGATGCCTTTACGCAAGGCGTCACCGAATTCTTGCAGACTGTATTGGCCGATGCCGGTTTGTTTGTCCGGCGTGATGTTGGTGGAGTAGATTGCGCCGACCGGGGTGGTCATTTTCAGACCGCCGGCAAAGGGGATGCCGCTGGGGCCGGTATGACAGGCGGCACAGTCACCGGCGTGCGCCAGGTATTCCCCGTGTTGCAGCCGGGCCGCCAATTGCGGGTCATCGGCTGCCTGCACCGTGGTGGCACCCAGCATCAACAGCGCCAGCAGCGAGGGGGTAAGTCCTTTCATGTGAAGCTCCTTATGCTATCAGGCCTGAACCAGAGGACCGGGGTTTTTCAGATATTGAGTGCGGATCGCCTCGGCCGAGTAGTAGGCCAGCGCACCGACAATGCCGGTGGGGTTATAGGCCAGGTTCTGTGGAAAGGCGCAGGCACCGGTGACAAACACGTTTGGCACGTCCCAACATTGCAGGTATTTATTCACCACGCTGGTGGCTGGGTTATCGCCGGTAATGGCACCGCCGGTGGTGTGGGTTGACTGATAAGGCCGTACGTCGTAATGATCGCCGGCTTTCATCACCGATACCGACATCTGTTTGGGCTTCATGACGTTGGCGATATCCACCATTTTGCTGGTGATGTGCTGGGTCATTTTGATCTCATTGTCTTTCCAGTCAAACGTCATGCGCAGCAGCGGCAGGCCGTAGCCGTCCTTGTAGGTAGGATCCAGATCCAGATAGCAATCGCGGTAAGGCATCACCGAGCCTTCGGAGCCGAGGCTCATGCTGTGCAAATAGTTATCCTTGATGCCCTGTTTCCAGCCGCTGCCCCAACCGGGGGTGCCCGGCGGCAGCGTCATTTGTTGCAACGGTCGGCCCCCGGTGCGGGTAGCGGAGATGTAAGCCCCACCGATGAATCCCAAGCCGGTATGATCGAAGTTCTCCCCGTTCATATCGTCGATCACCATACCGGCCGCGCCAGCGCCGATAAACGGGTTGAAGTAGGTATCCTTATCGTAAAACAGCGAAATACCGCTGTTCATCTGGTAGGCGTAATTCTTGCCGACCACGCCTTCCCCGGTCACCGGGTTATAAGGTTTGCCGATGCCTGACAGCAGTAACAGGCGGACGTTATGCAACTGGAAGGCACTGAGGATCACCAGATCGGCCGGTTGCTCCACCTCTTGCCCCTGGGCGTTGATATAAGTCACGCCGGTGGCTTTCTTGCCGCTGCTGTCCAGATTCACTTTGATCACCTGCGACTGGGTGCGCAGCTCAAAGTTTTTACGTTGGTTCAGCACCGGCAGGATGGTGCTCTGCGGCGAGGCTTTGGAATACATAAAGCAGCCGAAGCGTTCGCAGTAGCCGCAGTAGTTGCAGGGACCGAGCTGGACACCGTAGGGATTGGTATAAGGTTCGGAGCAGTTGGCGGCGGGCACGTTGAAGGGATGATAACCCAGCGACTCGGCTGCGGTGCCAAACAGCGAACCGGAGTAAAGCGGTTTCAGCGACGGCGTGGGGTATTCGCTGTTGCGTGGCCCCTCGAACGGATTGCCGCCCTTGATGATTTGCCCGCGCAGATTACCGGCTTTACCCGCGGTGCCGCAGACCTTTTCGAACTTGTCGAAGTAGGGCTCCAACTCCTGATAGCTCAACGGATAGTCCTGCAGCGTCATGCCTTCCGGGATCCACTTGGCACCGTATTTTTCGGTGAGGGTGGTGTGCAGCTTCAGGTCAGACGGCAAAGCGCGCCAATGCATCCCGTTCCAGTGCACACCGGCACCGCCGACGCCGTTGCCCGGTAGAAATGAGCCCAGTTGACGGTAGGGCACGGCAAATTCTGCCGGGGTGTGACGTACCGTGACCGTCTCGTTGGCCATCGGCTGCATCAGTTTCATGCGAATGCCGTAGGTCAGCTCATCGGCAATACGCGGATAGGCGAAGTCCGGATAAGTATCACGCTGCTCACCACGCTCCAGTGCCAACACGCTAAGCCCACTTTCGGTTAACTCCATTCCCATGATGGCGCCGGTCCAGCCAAATCCGACGATGACCACGTCTACCGGTGGTTTCTTGATTGCGCTCATTTATGCATTCCTTTTGCTTGAGATACTGACCGGCCCGAGGGGATAAGGCTGATTGGGGCGATTGACCCAGTCGGTGTAATCCGCACGCGCACCGGGGAAGCCGATCATTTTCCATGACGCCAGCGTCTGGTTACCGCCGTGCACCGGATCGGCCAGGTAGCCCTCTTTGGTGTTGGTGAGCAACTGGTCGAAAAACGCCTTGCCGGGCAGATCTTCGGAGTCCAGTTGGCCGTGCTCCAGCGCTGCCAGCAGTTGTTCCTGTTCTGCGTGATCGAGATCGGCAAACCCCTTTTGGAACTGTTGTTGGCAGTGCGCATTGACTTCGCGAATGCCGATTCGGTAAGTTTCGCGCGGCGTCAGCTTGGACTGATAGCCCAGTTGCGGCGGGGAAGGAACGAACGGTGGGTGCATATACCACAAGCCGCCGTGGCCGTAGGGGGCTTCCATTTGTCGATCGATAAACACCGGCACACCCTGATCGACCGCACCTGGGCCGTTATCGTCAGTGGGGATCAGCCGATCGCAGGCTGCCAGCAGAAAACGCCATTCATCTGCGTTGAAATAGACCGGGACGTAGTGCTCCGATACGCCGGCCGCGGGGGCTGCCTTGGCGTCCAGTGCCAGAATGCTGCTGCCGGCGGCGGCTAACGGGATTAACGCCAGGGTCTTTTTGAGAAAGTTACGCCGGGGCGGCGTAGAGTTGTGCTGTTGTGACATAATTCCACCTTGAACATGCTTCACAATAAATGCCTGCGCTGGCAATACAGGCCAACGCCGCTACGCTCCAGCAGCGGTAAACAGGCAGGGATGGGTCATAAAAGTAAATAACCATATAAGTAGCAAGCTACTGGTATGGTTGTATTAGTGTAGAGCCGGCACTTTAAATGAAACAATGGATGATCTGTTTCAAAACATTTTGTTCACAACTAGATTGATTTAGATCAATTAACCAACATATCCGTCACCGGTTTATTCTCCGGAGACACGGCGGACCTCTGATCCGGAGCAGCATGAAACACAGCAGTGACAGCCAACAGGGCGTTTCGACAGAGGCGATACAGGCAAGCTTTAATCAGCATTTACGACAGGGGATGACGCGTAAGGCTGCGCTACACCTGACGATTAAACAGCAGGTGACGGCGGGCGATCTGCGTTACCTGACAAAACTGCCGCCCAGCCGGGTGCTGGCTGCTCAATTGGCGATTTCCCGCGATACCGTCGAACAGACCTATGGCCAACTGGAAGCGGAAGGTTATATTGCCCGTGCCGTTGGGCGCGGCAGCTTTGTCAGTTACCAGCAAGACACCCTGATCGGCCGTGAACTGCTGGCGGTCGACCATACGGGTCATGCCCTGTTGGTGGAGCGGGAGCTGAGTGCACACGGCCGCTCCCTGCTGATTGCTGCCCATGCTCCACATACCCGCCGCAGCGGCTCATTGACCCCCTCAATGCCCGACTTGCGCTTGTTCCCTATCGATAGCTGGCTGCAATTGGAAAGGCAGGCGGTGCGCCAGGGAGCCGAACGCCTGCTGGGCTATGCCGATCCTCAGGGGTTAGTGGAGTTGAGAGAGGAAATTATCGATTATCTGCGCCGGGAAAGGGGCGTTAAGGCCAGCGCGGAGCAGGTGATCGTGGTGACCAGTTCCCAGCAGGCACTCTCGCTGTGTACCCAGGTGCTGTTTAATCCCGGTGACCGGGTATTTGTTGAAGAGCCCGGTTATCAGGGGGCTAAAAAGCTGGTTCAGTCGGCGGGCTTAATCGCTCAGCCGATTGGGGTGGATCAATCGGGTATGGATATCGATGCGTTGGTTCAGACCAAAGAGGGCGGGCGGGGCGTTTATATCACCCCTTCTCATCATTACCCTCTGGGACATTCGCTCAGCATTGAAAGAAGACTGAAGTTATTGGCGTGGGCGCAACGTGAGAAGGCCTGGATTATTGAAGATGATTACGATGCCGAGTTCAATTATAACGGGCTGACCACCGCATCATTACAGGGGCTGGACCAATACCAACGTACCTTATATATCGGTACTTTTAGTAAAAGTCTGTTCCCGGGATTACGCATTGGCTTTCTTATTGTTCCGCCGCAATTAATTCCCCCTATGGTGGCGGCCAAGCAATTCCAGGATGGTTATACTTCGGCACTGCCGCAAATGACGTTATTCAAATTTATTAGTGACGATTTTTATGCCGAACATTTAAGAAATATGCGCAAGATGTATCAGGCCCGACTGGAGATTTTGCATGCGGCGGTGCATCAGTATCTTGCCGCCTGGACTCAACCGCGGTTACCACAGGGGGGGCTGCAACTGGTTTGTCCGTTGGCGGACGCGGCAACAGAACGGCAGTTGATCCAGGCTGCTGCTGCACAGGGGATGAAGGTCTATGGGTTGATTGATTTTTATACCAACCCGCCGGGCGAAGGCGCGTTAGTATTCGGCTTTGCGGCCTATGCTCCCGACGAAATTATAAAATTTATCAAAAAGTTATCATCGATTTTCAGTACGCTTCCAGAATCGAACTGAACAGGGTGACTTCGTTGAAATTGGTCTGCCTGCTGTTGTTGATTGGTCTGTATTCAGTGGGCATGGGCCGGTGTATCCTGCTGGTATTCCGTTATTTCTCCTCTGGAAATAACAGCTTAAAACCAGAGAGGCATTATGCTCCCAGTACACAATGAAGTCACAATTCGTAAATTACAAAACGCTGATAAACCCCAGTGGTTAGATCTTTGGCAAGGGTATCTTCATTTTTATCGCGCGGATATTAAGCCGCAGGTCACCGATCACACCTTTGGACGTTTATGTGAGGATCCGCAGGTTTATGGCCTGGTGGCAGAAGATAAAGACGGCAATTTATTGGGATTAATGAACCTGATATTCCATCCTTCCACCTGGAGTTCGGTGGGTTATTGCTATATTGAAGATCTTTATGTTTCGCCGGCGGCGCGTGGCCAGAAGGTGTCCGAAAAATTATTTGAGCAGGTCTACCAGTTGGCGGAAGAAAAAGGCAGCGATCGGGTTTATTGGACGACGCAGGAATATAATGCTCCGGCCCGTTCCTTGTATGACAAAATAGGTCGAAGAACTTCGTTTGTTGTTTACGAACGTTAACGACAGGTAGTGGAGGCTGTATGGTGATCAATCAATTCGGCCAGCCGGTCGGCGAGCCATTAGCCGATTGGCGGGTAGTGAAGCGCCCCACCGGCGAGACGCTTGACGGGCGATTTTGCTGCCTGGAACAGCTTGATGCGCAGCGGGATCATGGCGCTTTGTTCAGCGCTTTCCAGCAGGCGCCGGATGGCCGGGACTGGACCTATTTATCGATAGAACGACCGGACAGTCCGGCGGCGATGTTGCAGCATCTGACCACCCTGCAGGCGAATGCCACGCTGGTGAACCTGACGGTGTTTGACCGTGCAAGCCAGGCTCCGGTCGGGACGGTGGCCTACATGCGCATCGATGAAGCTAACGGCGTGGCGGAGGTGGGTCATGTCAGTTGGTCACCGGCGATGAAGCAGCGCTCCAGCGCCACCGAAGCGATTTATCTGATGCTGCGACACCTGTTTGAGGATTTGGGTTATCGCCGCTGTGAATGGAAGTGCGATAGCCATAACGCCCCCTCCAAACAGGCAGCGGCGAGATTCGGTTTCAAGTATGAAGGCACTTTCAGATATGCGTTGGTCACCAAGAGCCGCAGCCGGGACACCGACTGGTTTGCTATAACTGCCGACCGTTGGCCGACCATCAGGGCCGGGTTTGAGCAGTGGCTGGATCCCGATAACTTCGACGCACAAGGGCAGCAGAAAAAGCGGCTGCAGGCGTTGATGGGATAGATGTCAAAGAGGCGGCCAAATGGCCGCCTCTTTGTTTTAGCAGTATAGCGATTACTTCAGTTCATCGACCATGGTCGCGGCGCGGCCAATGTAATTAGCCGGGGTCATGGCTTTCAGACGAGTTTTCTCTTCTTCCGGCAATGCCAGTCCATCGATAAACGCCTGCATACCGGCAGCATCTACGCGCTTGCCGCGGGTCAGCTCTTTCAGCTTCTCGTAGGGTTTTTCAATGCCGTAACGGCGCATCACGGTCTGGATCGGCTCGGCCAACACTTCCCAGTTGTGATCCAGTTCGTCCAGCAGGTGTGCCTGGTTCACTTCCAGCTTGCTGATGCCTTTCATGGTCGCCTGGTAGGCGATCAACGCATAGCCCAGGCCGACGCCCAGGTTACGCAGCACGGTGGAGTCGGTCAGGTCACGCTGCCAGCGGGAAACCGGCAGTTTGCTGGCCAGGTGGCCCAGTACCGCGTTAGACAGGCCCAGATTGCCTTCGGAGTTTTCGAAGTCGATCGGGTTAACCTTGTGCGGCATGGTGGAAGAACCGATTTCACCGGCGATGGTCTTCTGCTTGAAGTGATTCAGCGCGATGTAACCCCAAACGTCACGGTCGAAGTCGATCAGGATGGTGTTGAAACGCGCTACGCAGTCAAACAGCTCGGCGATATAGTCGTGCGGCTCGATCTGAGTGGTGTACGGGTTCCAGATGATGCCCAGAGAGGTGACGAACTCCTCGCTGAACACATGCCAGTCCACTTCCGGGTAAGCGACGATGTGGGCGTTATAGTTGCCGACCGCACCGTTGATTTTACCCATGATTTCCACGCGCTCAAACTGGCGGAACTGACGTTCCATCCGGTAGGCCACGTTGGCGAATTCTTTACCGACGGTGGACGGAGTGGCCGGCTGGCCGTGGGTACGGGACAGCAGCGGAATATCGCGGTATTCCAGCGCCAGGCCCTTGATCGAATCGATGATTTTACGCCAGTACGGCAGCACCACGTCCTGACGTGCGGTTTGCAGCATCAGCGCATGCGACAGGTTGTTGATGTCTTCGGAGGTACAGGCAAAGTGGATAAACTCGGACACCGCCTGCAGGGCAGGGACCGCTTCCACTTTTTCCTTCAGGAAATACTCAACCGCTTTCACGTCGTGGTTGGTGGTGCGTTCGATAGTCTTGATACGCTGCGCGTCTTCTTCGCTGAACTCTGCGACGATCTTGTCGAGGAAAGCGTTTGCGTCGGCGTCAAAAGCCGGAACTTCCTTGATTTCTGCGCAGGCGGCCAGTTTTTGCAGCCAACGTACTTCAACCTGCACACGGAATTTCAGCAGACCGTACTCGCTGAAAATGGTGCGCAGTGCGCTGACTTTATCACCGTAGCGTCCATCAACGGGTGAAACGGCGGTCAGTGAGGATAATTCCATCGGTAGCAACTCCTGGGATCTATTAACAATGAGCAACGATATTTTGCGCCTGTTTAAACAGACGATTACGGGAAAACATTAACTGCAGGCGGCTGCCGCCAACCTGTTGCCACAGCACGGCGGCACGGATGCCGGCCAGCAATGTGGCGCGAACTTTGGCCTGCACCTGCGGGTTTTGCAGGATTGCCGGTGAACCGGTCACCTGGATGCGCGGCCCTAGCGGGCTGACCACGTCGACATAAATGCCGGCCAGCGCGCTGATAATAGTGTCTGATTCCAGATCAAAATGCGCCAGTTGACGCTCAAGCTGGCCGAGACGTTCGCCAAGCTGGTTCATCGCCTGCTTATTGGCATTGAGCTTACGTTCCAGCACCATCAGGCTGATGGTGTAGCGGGTCAGCTCGGCGGCCAGGCCTTTATTGTTGGCATTGAGGACGCCCATCAGCGTCTCAAGACCCATTTTCAGATTGCGTTCTTCACCGCCGAACACCGCCAGCGTGGAAGGGGGATCCATCTGCAGCAGGCTGCTCAGCGAGATATTCATGGCCTCGCGATCGCATTGGCCTTCGTGTGCCAACTGCTGAACCAGACGTGCGGTCTGGCTGATCCCGGCCATCGCCAGCGTAATGTCATAATAATTCTTCGCCACGATTACTCCTGTAAACGCTGTTCAATAATGCCGCCGCCGAGGCAGATGTCATCCTGATAGAACACGGCTGACTGGCCTGGGGTGACGGCGGCAACCGGCTCGTCGAAACGCACTTCGATGCGTTGGTCGTCAAGCGGGGTGACGGTGCAAGGAATATCTTGCTGGCGATAACGGGTTTTCACCGTACAGCGGAACGGCCCGCTCAGCGGCAGACGATCGACCCAATGCAATTGCTGCGCGATCAGCCCGACGGACATCAGACGCGGGTGCTCATGCCCCTGCGCGACCACCAGTACGTTGTTGGCGACGTCTTTGTCCACCACGTACCACGGATCTTCGCTGCTGTCTTTCATGCCGCCGATGCCCAGCCCTTTGCGTTGCCCCAGGGTGTGGTACATCAAACCCTGGTGTTCACCGACGGTCTGACCGTCGACGCTAACAATCGGGCCCGGCTGTGCAGGCAGGTAACGGCCGAGGAAGTCGCGGAATTTGCGCTCGCCGATAAAGCAGATGCCGGTGGAGTCTTTTTTCTTGGCGGTAACCAGCTCCAGCTGTTCGGCGATGCGGCGCACCTCCGGTTTTTCCAACTCACCGACCGGGAACAGGCTTTGTGCGACCTGCTCGTGGCCAAGGGTGTAGAGGAAGTAGCTCTGGTCTTTGTTGCCGTCGACCCCGCGCAGCAGACGGCTTTTGCCGTCCACATCCTGGCGGCGCACGTAGTGGCCGGTGGCGATAAAGTCGGCCCCCAGATCTTCTGCGGCGAATTCCAGGAAGGCTTTGAATTTGATTTCTTTATTACACAGGATGTCCGGGTTCGGCGTGCGGCCGGCCTTGTACTCTTCAAGGAACAGCTCAAACACGTTGTCCCAGTACTCTGCCGCGAAATTCACCGTATGCAGTTCGATACCGAGCTTGTCGCACACCGCCTGCGCATCGGCCAGATCGGTCGCTGCGGAGCAGTATTCTTCGTCATCGTCTTCTTCCCAGTTCTTCATAAACAGCCCAGCGACCTGATAGCCCTGTTGCTGTAACAGATAGGCAGTAACGGAAGAGTCGACGCCGCCGGACATACCGACGATTACTTTTTTCTGGCTGTTGTCTGACATGGGGATCTCGCGAACTTGAACACTAACCGTGCTGATAAAAAACAAGCGCAGGATTTTACCACGTTGGCCTCGTCGGCGCACGGCACTTATTCATCTCAGAACGGCCAGTTATAGCTGCTGACCAGTGATAGCGGGTAGCGCTCCGGCTGTTGGTAACAACGAAGGCTTTCCGCCACCAGTGCGGAACGCAGGTTGGGTGCCGGCAAAATCTCATCGGCGCTCAACCACAGGCAGCGATCGATATCGCTGTCGTGCGGCTCGGTCGGCAGTTGCTGCTCCAGCTCAATCACAAAGCAAAAGCGCAGGAACGGGGTACTGTCCGGCGCGATCCATTGGTGCAGCTTGAGGAACGACTGTGGCGTGGCGCGGATGCCGGTTTCTTCCCACAGTTCGCGTTCGGCGGCCTGCACCAGGGTTTCGTCAGCCTCGAGGTGGCCGGCCGGCTGGTTCCAGAGTGCCTTATGGTTGATGGTCTCTTCGACAATCAAGAACTTGCCGGCGGCGTGAACCACGCAGGCAACGGTAACGTGTGGTTTGAACATGGCGACCCCTTACAACGGCGGCTTGGCGGACTGATTACAGCGAATCAAGGGTTTTCCATTCACCGGGCTGAAGTTCCCCCAATGAAAGATTACCCATACTGTAGCGAATCAGCCGCAGGGTAGGAAAGCCGATATGTGCAGTCATGCGACGCACCTGACGGTTTCGCCCTTCGTACAGGGTGATTTTCAGCCAGGCCGTCGGGATCGACTTGCGCTCGCGGATCGGTGGATTGCGTGGCCACAGCCATTGTGGTTCGGCGACCAACTCCACGCCGGCCGGCAGGGTCGGGCCGTCTTTGAGCGTGATGCTGCTGCGCAAGGGGGCCAAATCGCTGTCCTCCGGCGCTCCCTCGACCTGCACGTAATACACCTTACCGGTGCGCTTGCCCGGTTGGGTGAGCTGCGCCTGCAGTTTGCCGTCATTGGTTAGCACCAATAACCCTTCGCTATCGCGATCCAGGCGCCCGGCGGCATAGACATCGGGAAAAGGAATGAATTCTTTCAGCGTAGTGCGGCCGGCTTCATCGGTAAATTGGGGTAACACATCGAAGGGCTTATTGAATAACACCACGCGACGCGGCCCCTGTGCGACAGCGGGTTTGGCGGCGACAGGCGGGCTGAATCGTTTAACTTTGTGATTTCTAACAGGGAATTTTTTCATAACAGTTGAGATTACGGATGATAGGCGCATTATAACCGAATCCGTTTCGGATTGGCGCGGACAGAAAATTCCAGTAGTATCTACACGCATCTTACAAAGCATTAACAAAAATTGCGCTTGAAGGAGAGGTTGATGGAAAGCAAAGTAGTTGTTCCGGCAGAAGGTAAAAAGATTACGGTCGATGCCCAGGGTAAACTGGTTGTTCCGAATAACCCGATCATTCCGTTTATCGAAGGCGACGGCATTGGCGTTGACGTTACCCCTGCTATGATTCACGTGGTTGATGCAGCAGTGAAAAAGGCCTACCACGGCGAACGTAAAATCTCCTGGATGGAAATCTACACCGGCGAAAAATCCACTCACGTTTACGGGAAAGACGTGTGGCTGCCGGAAGAAACCCTGGATCTGATCCGTGACTACCGCGTTGCCATCAAAGGCCCGCTGACTACCCCAGTCGGTGGCGGTATTCGCTCCCTGAACGTGGCCCTGCGCCAGCAACTGGACCTGTACGTGTGTCTGCGTCCGGTGCGTTACTACCAGGGCACCCCAAGCCCGGTTAAACACCCAGAGCTGACCGACATGGTGATCTTCCGCGAAAACGCCGAAGACATCTATGCAGGTATCGAATGGAAAGCCGGTTCTGCTGAAGCAGACAAAGTGATCAAGTTCCTGCGCGACGAAATGGGCGTGAAGAAAATCCGCTTCCCAGAGCAATGCGGTATCGGCGTGAAGCCATGCTCTGAAGAAGGGACCAAACGTCTGGTGCGTGCAGCGATCGAATACGCTATCACCAACGACCGCGACTCTGTGACCCTGGTTCACAAAGGCAACATCATGAAGTTCACCGAAGGTGCCTTCAAGGATTGGGGCTACGAACTGGCGCGTGAAGAGTTCGGCGGTGAACTGATCGACGGCGGCCCATGGCTGAAAATCAAGAACCCGAACACCGGTAAAGAGATCGTGGTTAAAGACGTGATCGCCGATGCCTTCCTGCAGCAAATCCTGCTGCGTCCGGCTGAATACGACGTGATCGCCTGTATGAACCTGAACGGTGACTACATCTCCGACGCCCTGGCCGCACAGGTTGGCGGTATCGGTATCGCACCTGGCGCCAACATCGGTTCCGATTGCGCTCTGTTCGAAGCCACCCACGGCACTGCACCTAAGTACGCCGGTCAGGATAAAGTGAACCCAGGTTCCATCATCCTGTCTGCAGAAATGATGCTGCGTCACATGGGCTGGTTCGAAGCGGCTGACCTGATTGTTAAAGGCACCGAAGGCGCAATCGCTGCCAAGACCGTGACCTATGACTTCGAACGCCTGATGGAAGGCGCTAAACTGCTGAAATGTTCAGAGTTTGGCGACGCTATCGTTAAACACATGTAATTGTGTTTTTGCGCTTGAATGATAACGGGAGCCTGATGGTTCCCGTTTTTTATTGTTCTTTCCAGTGACTATTCTAAAAGAAGGGAATCATGAATAGCGTTCATTCAGGATTTAAAAAAAACCTGCCGGCATTAATGCTTATTGTCGTCTCACTATGGCTGACAGGTTGTACCAAGACGAACGCTGTGGCTAACGCTGGGCCGTCTGCAAACGGTGTCGATGATCTTTTTGCTGCCCTTGACGGCAAAGCAACTCCCGCAGCAGGGGATGAGGTCAGCAACTATGCCGGGCAGGTACGCGCTGCGATTCAGAGCCATTTCTATGATGCCAACGCCTATGCCGGCAAGCAATGTACTATCAGAATGAAGTTTGCCCCAGATGGGATGCTTTTGGCTGTCCGGCCTGAAAGTGGTGATCCTGCCCTTTGCCAGGCTGCTATAAAGGCAATCATAAATACCCGTTTTCCCAAGCCACCGTCACAAGCGGTTTACGATGCTTTTAAAAATTCCGTACTCGAATTTCGCCCTCAGTAGTTGAATGACGAAACTATCGTTAAAGCATGTAATTGTGTTTAAGAATTTGAACAACAACGGGAGCCGAAGGGCTCCCGTTGTTTACTGCTGTTTTACAGCTAGCCCGACAGGGGAAATTCTTCAATCCGCCTTGTTGGCATCAGGGTGATTCTTGCCTTCCTCGATAAAATCTTCATCAATCTCATCGGTGGTTGCTGCGCTGTCGCGGCCGGAAAGAATATTCCAGCAGGCGATGAACAGGGCGGCGATAAGCGGGCCGATGACGAAGCCATTAATACCGTAAATCTCCATGCCGCCCAGAGTTGAAATCAGGATTAGATAATCCGGCATCTTGGTATCTTTACCCACCAGCAGCGGACGAAGGATGTTGTCGACCAAACCGATGATCACCACGAAGAAGCCTACCAGGAACAGGCCTTTCCACAGCATTCCCGTAGCGAAGAAATAGATGGCGGCGGGGACCCAGATAATGGCAGAACCGACGGCAGGGATGATCGACAGGAACGCCATCAACGCGGCCCACAGTAGGCTGCCTTCGATGCCGGTGAAGTAAAACGCCAGGCCGCCGAGCGCGCCTTGCACTACCGCCACCACGACCGTGCCTTTCACCGTCGCGCGGGAAACGGCCGCGAACTTCACAAACAGATGATGTTTAACGTGTTCGGATAACGGCAACGCCTGGAGTGTCAGATTGACCAGATAAGGACCATCTTTCAGCAGGAAGAACAGCAGATAAAGCATCACGCCAAAGCCAACGGCAAAGTTGAACGTGCCTTTGCCGATCAGGAACACGCTACCGGCAAGGTATTGCCCACCCTGCAGCGCCACTTCTGAAAGTTTCTTTTGTATCTCAGCTGCGTTGTCGAGGTTGTGTTCAGTCAGGAAATGACGTGCCCAGCTTGGGAGCAACTTGAGGGTATCGGCCAGAATGACCGGGAATTGGGTATTGTTACCCTGTAACTTGGTGTAGACGACATTGAGCTCAATCGCCAATGAAGAAGCGATGATAGCCAACGGGGTAAATACGATCAGACAGATCACTGCGACCGTCAAAAGCGACACCAGGCCATTGCGGTCGCCCAGATACTGTTTAAGTTTCTGTTTCACCGGATGGAAAATCACCGCCAGGATGATGGCCCACAACACTGACGAGTAATAGGGACCCAATACGTCCAAAAAAGCCGCGGTCACTATAAAAAGGATCAGAATAAAGAATCCCTTTGAAATACCCTTAGACATCATACCCGTCCCTCTGATGATAGATTTTGCCTGCCAAGGCCAGTATTCACTGACATTGACACTTCTTGAAGAACAAACCCTATCATTACAAACGCGTAACAGGTAGCAGATTTTATGCGCGAACAATTAATAAAACTTATTAATAATGTTTTATTTTGTAGGGATATTTAAGCCGGGAAGTAGTACAAAATTCCCCGCACCTGACGAATCCAACCCCATTCTCAGGTTCGGGTTGGACGGTCAAGGTGGGGGGGATTGAGGGGTGAAAACAGGGAGGGTTATCGTTTAATCGCAGCCCGTTCCCTGGTTCGCAGGGCAGTGACGGTTTCACCGCCGATGCCCCAGTTGTCGGTGGCGACTTCGTCAATCACTACAAAGGTCGCATGGCGAGGCTTATTCAGCACGCGTTCCAGCAACTCGGTGACGCCTTCGATCAATTGGCGCTTGTGCTCCGCCGTGACCCCTTCGTCGGTGACTTTAATATTTACATAGGGCATTGCAGGTTCTCCTTGATTACCAGACGCCGGCGGTAGTGCCGCCGTCAACGGTGACGATGGTGCCGGTGACAAAGTTGGAATCCGTCAGGTACAGCACCGCATCGACGATATCCTGCGGTTGACCAATGCGCTGGGTCGGTGCCATCTGCTTCATAAACGCCAGGCTTTGCTCATCCTGATTGTTCATTGGGGTGGCAATGATGCCGGGCGCGACGGCGTTGACCATCACATTATGCGGTGCCATTTCCAGTGCCAGCCCACGGGTGGCTTGATTTAGCCCCCCTTTGACCATAATCGGCAGCAGTGCAGGGACCTTGCTGATCGGCTGCATGGCGATGGCGGCAGTGATGGTGACAATATGCCCGGAGCCATGCGGCATCATGTGACGGGCGGCGGCCTGTGAGGGATAAAAGAAACCTTTCAGGTTGGTGGCCAGCATCGCGTCGACATCTTCCTCCGTATAGTCTGTCACCGGTTTGGACAGGAAAATCCCCGCGTTGTTGATCAGAATATCGACCTGGCCAAAGTTTTCTTCCGCTTGTTCGAACAGACGAGTTGCGGTTTCCGGCTGGGCAATATCACCAGGAACCAGCAGCAGGTTTTTAGGATTACCGAGCTGGTTTGCTGCCGCCTGCAAACGCTCCAGCGAGCGTGCATTCCCCACCACATTGTAACCGCGTGCCAGGTAAGCCTGTGCAATAGCGAACCCCAACCCGCTGGATGCGCCAGTAACAATAACCGTTTTTACTCTGTCCATTATCTGTTCTCTGTATAGCCATTATTGGTATGGCTGAAACGATAATGCTTTTGCGTGAAGAGAAAAATGGGCTCAGAGTCATTTGATTTTATACATGGTGTAATGAGTCATGCGCTGCCTGGCGGATTTTTGCCCCCGGATGTCAGCGTTAACGCCAACAGGCTTCCCAGAACCGCAGCGGCCAACACCATAAAGGAGGGCGCTGTCCACCCGGCATAGGCCACCAGAGTGCTCAAGACAATCGGGCCGATCACCTGACCGAGATAAATGCCTTGCATCACTAACCCCAGACTCAGGGGAATCAACGTGGGCTCAGGTGCGGCCGCCGGTGTGGCTGCCAGAATGGTGGCGGGCAGCATCCCGCCGATACCGCTAAACAATAAACACAGTGGGACCAGCATGGCATTCGGTGTGGCCGAAAGGAAGACGCTGGCTCCGGCCAGTCCCATCAACATGCTGGCAATGGCGAGCAGGGTACGGGCTTGCAGGCCACGCGACAGCAATACACCGGCGAAGAGATTGCCGAGAATATTGACCGCAATCACCGCTGCGCTGACACCGCCAGCCGCGGCCAGTGTCAGTCCGATGCGCTGCATCAGGAATATCGGCAGAAAGGCCATCACGGCGAAAAACTGCAGGTTATAGGTGGTGAAGATCAGGGCCAGCAGCAGCGGTTGCCGGGCACGCAGGATGCTGGCCAGCGCCTGACGCAATTTCACCGTCGTGGCAGCAACGGCGGTTGTCACAATGCGCGGCGTGGTGAACGGTAGCAACAATGCTGCCAGCAGGGTCAGGATACCACCGGCGATCCAGCTTTGTTGCCAGTCGGCGAAATGCGGGCCGAAGAACAGAGAGATCGCCATGCCTGCCGGCATAAAGGTGCTCCAGATGCTGAACACCAGATTACGTTGTTGCGGTGCCACCACCCGAGTGAGCACGGTCGGTGCAGCCACTACCACAATGACAAAGCCGATCCCTTCGATAACGCGGGTGACGATCAAGCCGGTGAAGTCGTGCTGAGTCGCTCCGGCGAAGCTGGCGACGCTGACGATCACCAAGCCCAGCCCCAGCAAGCGTCGGTCGCCCCAGCGGCGCACCAGCTGCCCGGCGGCGATGCCCCCGAACACGCCGATAAACGGAAAGGCTGAAATAATCCAGCTCAGGGACTCCAGCGAACGGCCGAATTCGCGCTGCAGTTCCGGCAGGGCAATGGTCGCTTTGCCTACGTGTAGCGCAACGGCAATGCCGGCGAACAGCACATTGATGATTGCCGGCCACTGAGTGGCGGGGGCGGGCGCTGAGTCCACGGCGTTGGGCTTGCTCGCAGTCATGATTTTTTCCCGGGAGATAAAACCCAGACTATGCGTTATGCCGAAATTATCGACAGTTCAATTGTGGCGCTATTTACCGCCAGAACCGCACATTTCGAGCTTATTGCTGAGCCGTGCTATTCCCCTGTAGCCGTGCTTGGCTGATCTACATCATTGAAACTTATCTAATGGACGGGTAAAACACTTGCTTCACCAAGGAGAAGTGTATGTACAGCGACAACGAGAAGAAGTTCTATATCATCCTGAACCGCAACCATGAACCGGCAACCCTGTTCAATGCGTCCTGCCATTTGACGGCGGGTATTACCGATCTGATCGAACAGCGCGAATTTCATCATTATCCCAGCGCTATCGAAGGCGTAAGCGCCAATATGAGCCATTATCCGATCGTGATCCTGCAGGCAAAAAACAGCAGTCAGCTCAGTAATCTGGTCCTGAAATGCAAGGAAGAGGGAGTCCTGGCCAACTTCTTTACCACCACCATGCTGTCACATTCGGCAGAGCAACAAATCGCCGATACCGCCAATACCGAATATGACAAGCTGGAGTTCGTGGCGGTAGCGCTGTACGGGGATACCGAACAGCTTAAGCCACTGACCAAAAAGTTCTCCGTTTACCGCTGAGGCCCCGTGATGGGGCCCCGTAATAGGCATTAATCACTGGAATTGCAGATAGGCTACCTGGGTTTGCAGATATTCCTCCAGTCCGTGGCGGCCATCGGCGCCGCCAATGCCGGACTTACGCCAGCCGGCATGGAAGCCCTGCATCGCTTCAAAGCTTTCACGGTTGACGTAGGTTTCACCGAACTTTAATTGCTTGATCGCCATCATTGCCACGTTGAGATCTCGGGTGAAAATAGACGAGGTGAGACCGTATTCGCTGTCGTTGGCCATAGTAATAGCTTGGTCAAAGCTGTCGAAGCAACTGACCGGCAGCACCGGGCCGAAAATCTCCTGATGCATGATCTCCATCTCTTGCTGCACGTCACTCAGGATCGTCGGCGGAAAAAAGTAGCCGCTGCGGGCTTCGCGCTTGCCGCCCATCACCAGCGTCGCGCCCTGGCTGACCGCTCGCGCCACTTTATCTTCTACTCGCTGTAGCGCCTCGGCGCTGATCAACGGCCCCATATCCAGCCCGGTTTGTTGATTAGGATCGCCAAAGGTGACCTGACGGAAAGCCTCGGTCAACTGGGCCATAAACTGCGGATAAATGTCCCGCTGCACGTAAACGCGTTCGGTGCAGTTGCACACCTGGCCACTGTTGATGACGCGTGAGCTGACGATGGCTTTGACGGCCAGACTGAGATCGGCGTCGGCCATCACAATCGCCGGGGCTTTGCCGCCCAGTTCCAGCGATACCTTGGTGACGTTGTCTGCGGCGGCGTGCAGGGTGGCGACACCGGCGCCGACGCTGCCGGTCAGGCTGACCATGCCCACTTTCGGGTTAGCCGTCAGCGCCTGGCCCAGTTCCGGCCCGTAGCCGGTCACCAGGTTAAACACGCCGGACGGCAGGCCAATCTCATCTGCGATCTCGGCAAACAGCAACGCATTGCCCGGCGTCAGTTCGCTGGGTTTGATCACGATGGTATTGCCGGTCAGCAGTGCCGGTGCGGCCTTGCGCGCAATCAGGAAGAATGGGAAGTTCCACGGCAGGATGCCGACTACCACGCCAATGGCTTTTTTGAACAGGAAGATATTTTCATTCGGCCGATCGCTCTGGATGATCTCCCCCTCATAGCGGCGCGCCCACTCGGCCATATAGTCGAGGTAGTCGGCGGTAAACAGTACTTCCACCTTGGCCAACTCGGGCGTTTTCCCGCCTTCGGCGACGATCAACCTCGTCAGTTCCGGCTCTCTGCGTCGCACGCCGGCGGCCAGCCGATGCAGCCACTGGCCGCGCTCAACCGCGGGTAGCGCTTCCCAGTCCGGTTGTGCGGCCTCGGCGGCGTCAATGGCCCGTCTGGCTTCGTCCGCACCGCCTTGCGGGATTTGCATCATCACTTGTTCGGTGGCTGGGTTGATGACATCAATCCAGCGCCCAGTGTGGTGGGCAACAAATTCACCGTTTATATACATCCGTTTTTGGTTCAGGGTCATGGCAGGGCTCCACAGGATTATTATTAATGCCTTGTTATGGTAATGACCTTCGGGTGTTAAAAACCTTTGCCTCACTGCCAGCTTCGCCGCCAGAATGGCAACCAAACCCTCTTCTTCAGGCCGCTGCCTTTCGCCTGTGCAGCCTTGAGATGAATTTGTGATCCCGGTCAGCGTTACCCCTTGGATTTTGCCAGCTTCCGTCAGAACTGGCAGTCAGGCTAAGGTTGCGCCCCGGACAATATTCATAGACTCCTTCACGCCTGTTTTTTGTCCTCATCACAAGCAATGAAGGAATCAATAATAATGAATAACGCTGTCATGCTGGGAATCCTGTGGCATCTGGTGGGCGCTGCCAGCGCCGCCTGTTTTTATGCTCCGTTCAAAAAAGTCCGTCGCTGGTCGTGGGAAACCATGTGGTCGATCGGTGGCCTGATGTCGTGGTTGATCCTGCCCTGGGCGGTGAGCTATGTGCTATTGCCGGACTTTTGGCGCTATTACAGTGCTTTCAGCCTGTCGACCCTGCTGCCGGTGTTCCTGTTTGGCGCCATGTGGGGCATTGGTAACGTCAATTACGGCCTGACCATGCGCTATCTGGGCATGTCGATGGGGATTGGCATCGCCATTGGCATCACGCTGGTGGTGGGCACCCTGATGACCCCACTGTTGCAGGGGCGCTTTGTGGCGTTGTTCAGCTCCGCCGGTGGCAAGCTGACGCTGCTGGGTGTTGCCATTGCCCTGATTGGCGTGGTGATTGTTTCGTGGGCCGGGGTGCTGAAAGAGCGGGCGATGGGCATTCGCGCCGAAGAGTTTAATCTGCGCAAAGGACTGCTGTTGGCGGTGATGTGCGGCATTTTCTCCGCCGGTATGTCGTTTGCGATGGATGCCGCTAAACCCATGCACCAGGTTGCCGCGGATCTGGGGATTGATCCGCTGTACGTGGCGTTGCCGAGCTACGTGGTGATCATGGGGGGCGGGGCACTGGTTAACCTGGCCTACTGTTTTATTCGCCTGGCGGTCAAAGCGGATCTATCAGTCAAGGCTGATTTCTCGCAGGCCAAATCGCTGCTGGTGGCCAACGTACTGTTCTCATTGCTCGGCGGTACCATGTGGTACCTGCAATTCTTCTTCTATGCCTGGGGCCACGCCAACATTCCCGCGCAGTACGACTTTATCAGTTGGATGCTGCACATGAGTTTCTATGTGCTGTGTGGCGGTCTGGTGGGATTATTGCTAAGAGAGTGGAAAAACGCCGGCCGTCGTCCGGTCAGCGTATTGTGTATCGGTTGCTTGACGATCATTCTGGCCGCCAACGTTGTTGGCTTGGGCATGGCGGGCTGATCAGCGTTTTACCCCGGCGGCAGGGCGCTCGGCGCGTTTAAAACGCTGACGCCAGGCGCTGGGGGTGACGCCGGTTTCACGGGTAAACACCACCGAGAAATAGTTGCTGTCCTCAAAGCCGCAGCGGGCGGCCACTTCACCGATCAGTTCATCACTGCCGCGCAGCAGGGATTTTGCCCGGCAGAGTTGCAACTGGCGCAGATAGTGGCTGATGGTCATGCCGGTCTGCTGTCGAAACAGCTGCTTAAGGCTGCGCTCTGCCAGGTGATGATGTCGGCAGAATGCCTCCAGCTCAAAATGTGCACCACTGTCTCCCTGAACGGCTGCCATCAGCAAATCCAGTTGTTCGCCTTCCGGTAACTGATCGTCCTGGCCGACTGCATAGCGATGACGACGCAGGATCAGCACCAGTTGCAGAAAAAGCGCCTCGGTGAGCTGGATCGACAACAGGTCGGTTTTACAACTTTCCAGTGCCAACTGCTGGATCACACTGCGTGCCAGTGCCATTCCCCGGGTGGTCAGCCGCCAGTGAGATTGATGCTGAGCCCGGTCCGGTGGCAGCAGTTCCGCCCAGCCAATCGCCAGTTGGAAGCGTTCCGGGCAGTAGAGAATATTGTCCAGTACCAGATCATTGACCGATTCATAGCTGTGGCAGTCGTGGTCGCGAATATAAAACATATCGCCACAGGTCACCCGCCACGGCTGATCGTTCAGTACGTGCATGCCGTTACCGCGCCAGACAATGACGATTTCGCTGAACTCATGAATGTGCGGCGGAAATGACGATTGGGGCGCACGATCGGCAACCGCCACCGGCATCAGTGCCGATGGCAGATAATCCTCTTTGGCCAACAGAAGTGGGCTTTTCACCGTGGCACCTCAGGTTAAGAAATCGTTCTGCCGTAGAGTACGGGGGAATAGCCGAACTCACGTTTGAAAAGCGTGGAAAAGTGATTGCTGTCACCAAATCCGCATTGGTAGGCAATGTCGGTGATGCGGGTTTCATCCTGCCGCAGCATTTGCCGCGCCTGCAGTAGCCGCAGCCGGTTGAGGTAACGCTGCGGAGTGTTGCCGGTCTGCTTCTTCATCTGGCGATGCAGGGTGCGTAAGGGCAGGCAAAAACGATCCGCCAACTCATCCCATTTGATCTCATCACTGTAGTGATCCGCCAGCCAGTCCAATAGCCGCCGCAGACGACCTTCCTGATCGTCAACGGCAGTGGCGATACAGCCCTGTCGTAACAGCACCAGCAATTGCATAAACAGCAGCTCCTGCTGTGCCAAATGCTCCAGGTTGAATGCCACAGGGGTCTGCTCCAGCCGCTGAATAATAATTTGCACCTGTGCCAGCAATTTATTGTTGATACGCCAGTGCGGCTGCTGATCCTGTGCCAGCGGCAACAATTGATCCAGCCCGGCGAGAAAACGGAAGGCGTTAGGGCCACGGTACAACACGTTGGTCAGATGCAGATTATCGGTTTGTTCGTAGAGATGGCGATCGCAGTCGCGGATAAAACACACGCAGCCGCTGCACAGTGTTTGCGGTCGACCGTTCAGCACGTGGGTTCCGGCACCCTGCTCTACAATCACAATTTCGTGAAAATCATGATGATGCTCAGGAAAACTCGACTGGGGTTCCCGCGGTTCAATCGCGACCGGGTAGGGGCTTGAAGCGAAAAAATTACTGCCATACAGCATAGCCATCTTTCGATCTCCGTTAACCAATTTGTAACAGATACTAAAGGAGGCATCGGGCAGTCGCCTTTAATTTGCAACGCAAAAAGGCGTCACACTGCGTTCATTTATCAAGAATGGCGCAGAAAAATGCCAAAGTGCGCGTGGCATCACAGGCGGTAAAAAAAACAAAATGTGAGCTGTATCGCGTAAATCTTTGCCGTATTGCCAACCCGCCTGACCGGCTGGCAGTGGTGATAAGGTGTCGTTTGCCTGGGATTTTAGACTGATGCCATCGATTCATCAGGAAGCCACCCCATGAGCACTCGCAATATTGTCTCCATCGATCTTGGTGCCTCCAGTGGCCGTGTGATGTTGGGGCGCTATCAGTCCGACGACCGGACCATTAGCTTGCAAGAAGTCACCCGCTTTCGTAATCAACTGGTGTCGATCGACGGCCACGATTGTTGGGATATCGACGGGCTGGAGCACACCATTCGTCAGGGGCTGCAGCAGTTGGATCAGCAAGGCATCACGCCGGACAGCATAGGGATCGACACCTGGGGCGTGGATTATCTGCTGTTGGATAGCGAAGGGCGGCGAGTCGGGCTGCCGGTTGCCTACCGCGACGGCCGCACCCACGGGCTGATGCAACAGGCACAGCGCGAGATGGGCACCCAATGGTTGTATCAACGCACCGGCATCCAGTTTTTACCTTTCAATACCCTTTATCAGTTGCGTGCATTCAGCCAACGTCACCCCGAATTACTGAGCAGGGTCGCCCATGCCTTGCTGATCCCGGATTACCTGCATTACCGGCTCACCGGGCAACTGAACTGGGAATATACCAACGCGACCACCAGCCAACTGCTTAATATTCACAGCGGCGACTGGGATCCTGAATTGCTGGCCTGGGCCGGTGCCAAAGCCGCCTGGTTCGGTCACCCGACAGCGCCGGGGAATACCGTCGGGCATTGGCGGATGGCCAGTGGGACGCAGGTGCCGGTGATTGCGGTAGCGACTCATGACACCGCCAGTGCGGTGCTGGCGACGCCGCTGCAGGGTCAACACGCCGCCTATCTGAGCTCCGGTACCTGGTCGTTGATGGGCTTTGAGAGTCGGCACCCTTACACCGGTGCGGTAGCACAGGCGGCCAATATCACCAACGAGGGCGGCGTCGAAGGGCGTTACCGGGTGCTGAAGAACATTATGGGGCTGTGGCTGCTGCAGCGGGTGTGTGAGGAGTTGAATATCACGGACCTGTGCCAACTGGTCGAGCAGGCGGCGGCGCAGCCGGGCTGTCGATCGCTGATCAATCCCAATCATCCGCGCTTTATCAACCCGGTGGCGATGGTGGCTGAGATCCAGCAGGCCTGTATCGAGCAGGACATGCCGACGCCTTATAGTCCTCCGGCGCTGGCGCGCTGCATTTTCGACAGCCTGGCGCTGCTTTACCGACAGGTGCTGGGCGAGTTGCAGGCCCTGCGCGGGCGACCCTTCAGCCACTTGCATATCGTCGGTGGCGGTAGCCAGAACCCTTTACTCAACCAGCTTTGTGCCGACGCCTGCGGGATCCCGCTGTCAACCGGGCCAGTCGAAGCCTCGACGTTGGGCAACATCGGCAGCCAATTGATCGCGCTGGGTGAGGTGGCAGATGTCGCTACCTTCCGGCAGTTGGTGGCTGAAAACTTCCCGCAACAGATTTTTTCACCGCAGCCGTTCGGGGTCTTTACGGCCGGCTGGCTGCGGTTTCAGACGCTTAATCCCGCGATCAAGGAGCTTTGCTTATGACCCGACCTATTGAACAGGCGTTTGCGCTCGCCAAACAGCGTTTTGAGGATCTCGGCATCGACGTCGAGCTGGCGCTGACGCAGTTGGACAGCATTCCGATCTCGATGCACTGCTGGCAGGGCGATGACGTGCGCGGCTTTGAAAACCCGCAGGCGGCCCTGACCGGCGGCATTCAGGCCACCGGCAATTACCCGGGCCGGGCAACCAACGCCAACCAGCTGCGTGCCGATCTGGAACGCGCCATATCGCTGATCCCGGGGCCAAAGCGGGTGAACCTGCATGCGATCTATCTGGAAAGCGAGGTGCCGGTGGAGCGTAATGCCATTGAACCGGCGCATTTTAGCCACTGGGTGGAATGGGCCAGGGAGCATCATCTGGGACTGGATTTTAACCCGAGCTGTTTTTCACATCCCTTGAGCAGTGACGGCTTCACCCTGGCGCACGCCGATCCGGCGATTCGGCGCTTTTGGATCGAACACTGCCAGGCCAGCCGCCGCATTTCGGCCTATTTTGGCGAGCAGCTCGGCACGCCGTCGGTGATGAATATCTGGGTGCCGGACGGCATGAAAGATCTCACCGTTGATAGGATGGCACCACGACAACGCCTGCTAAGCGCACTGGATGAGGTGATCAGCCAACCGCTGGATCCCCGGCACCATATCGACGCGGTGGAAAGCAAACTGTTTGGCATTGGCGCAGAAAGCTACACCGTCGGCTCTAACGAGTTCTATCTGGGCTATGCCACCAGCCGCCAGGTGGCGCTGACGCTGGATGCCGGGCATTTTCATCCAACCGAAGTGATTTCCGACAAGATCTCCACCGCCATGCTGTTCGTGCCACGCCTGTTGCTGCACGTCAGCCGTCCGGTGCGCTGGGACAGCGACCATGTGGTATTGCTGGATGACGAAACCCAGGCCATCGCCCATGAAATTGTGCGTCACGGTCTGTTTGACAAGGTGCATATCGGCCTCGACTTCTTTGATGCATCCATTAACCGCATCGCTGCCTGGGTGATCGGTACGCGTAATGCCCGCAAGGCACTGCTACGCGCGTTGCTGGAACCGGTGGAATTGCTGCGCCGTCTGGAAAACGCCGGCGATTACACCGCCCGGCTGGCAATGCTGGAAGAGCAGAAATCGCTGCCGTGGCAGGCGGTCTGGGAAATGTATTGTCTGCGCCATGAAGTACCCGCCGATGCCGGTTGGCTTGGCGAAGTTCGTCAGTACGAAAAACAAATTCTCAATCAACGTTAAGGGCGCCGTATGCAACAACTTCTTTCTTCATGGTTTGTTCAGGGCATGGTGAAAGCCACCTCGGATATGTGGCTGAAAGGCTGGGACGAACGCAACGGCGGCAACGTCAGCCTGCGCCTGCTGGACGAGGAGGTGCAGCCGTTCGCGGCGGATTTTTATCCGCAGCCGCGCCGCGTCGAACTGAGCCAACCGGCGGTGGAACTGGCCAACTGCTGGTTCCTGGTGACCGGTTCCGGCAAGTTTTTCCGCAATGTGCAGCTCGATCCGGCCGACAGCCTGGTATTGCTGCGGATTAGCGAGGACGGCCACGCCTACAGCATTCACTGGGGGCTGACTAACGGTGGCGTGCCAACCTCGGAGCTGGCATCACATTTCCAGTCACACTGCGTACGTAAAACCCTGACCGAGGGACGCGATCGGGTGATTATGCATTGTCATGCCACCAACCTGATTGCCCTGAGTTACGTGCTGGAGCTGGACTCGGCAAGCTTCACCCGCATGTTGTGGGAAGGCAGCACCGAGTGTCTGGTGGTGTTCCCCGACGGTGTGGGTATTGTGCCCTGGAGGGTTCCGGGCACCGACGAGATGGGTGAGCACACCTCGCAGCAGATGTGTTCACACTCGCTGGTACTGTGGCCGTTCCACGGTATTTTTGCCAGCGGTCCATCATTGGACGACGCCTTCGGCCTGATCGATACCGCTGAAAAATCGGCGCAGGTACTGGTGAAGGTGTTGTCGATGCAGGGGATGAAGCAAACCATCAGTAAAACGCAGTTGATTGCGCTAGGCGAACGTTTTGAGGTGAAGCCCTGGGCGGCGGCGCTTAATGTGGTGCGTGAGCTATGATCCGCAAGGCCTTTGTGATGCAGGTAAACCCTGATGCGCATCAGGAGTATCAGCGTCGCCATGCGCCGATCTGGCCTGAGTTGGCGCAGACCCTAAAGCAACACGGCGCGCATCACTACAGTATCTTCCTTGATAGCGATCGCAGCCTGCTGTTTGCCGTGGTTGAGATTGAGTCGGAAGCACGCTGGCAGGCCGTCGCGGCGACCGAAGTATGCCAACGCTGGTGGCTGTCGATGCGTGAACTGATGCCCAGTCATGCCGATAACAGCCCTGTGAGTGAGGCGTTAACCGAAGTGTTTTATCTGGAGTAGCGAGCAGGCGGGGGTTACCCCGCCTGATTTCCGTTCAGGCACTGGCACCGTCAAACGGATGGATCTTCAATGAGTCCAGTGCCAGCTCCGGTACGCAACGCAGGTTAACGGCGCACATTGCCGCGCCATCCGGGCCTTTACCGTAGGCGAAGGCCTCGGTGCCGCAGGTTTGGCAAAACTGGTGCTGAATGATGTGTTTGTTAAAGGTATAACCGCGCAGTAAGTCTTCGCCGCTGTTCAGCACAAAGCTGTCGATCGGGAAGAACGCCAGCAACATGCCTTTACGGCGGCAGATTGAACAGTTGCAACTCAGGGCCTCATGGGGCAGATCGGCGTTCACCGTAAAGGTGACGGCGCCGCAGTGACAGCTTCCTTTAAAGGACATAATGGTTCACCTGCTGGAAAACTCAGATTGAGCAATTATAGTTCACTTATTCACCGGATTGATTTGGCTGAGGCATATATCAGCGTGGAGAGTGAGGATTCTGTGGTTCGACCCATTAGAAATACCTTTAAATTCTGTTAAGTTAGTCACTAGCGTAATCACAAGGAGAGAACGATGTTAGAGCAATACTACCCGGCCACGATGAGCTCCAAACCGATCACGGATGAGCAGCATAAAAGATTGGTGGCGGTGCAAGCGGCGCTGGAACTGATCAAGGCCACGCTGTCCGATACCAACGACGGTAACGGCGTGGATTTTCAGCTGAAAGCCGCTGAAAAACACATTGGCCCGATGGCCGACGCCATTCAAGAAGCGTTGAAATAATTCCCGCTACCGTTAATCAACCGCCCCAGGGCGGTTTTTTGTGCCGTTTCGCTGGCGAACCACGCCGAGCAACCCACCGCATGATTGCTGTGATTTTTTCATTAGCGTATTGCCTTTTTTCCGACTAGTGCTGTTTTCAGCCCCAACCTACTATGCAGATCCGGTTAATTACCAGGTTTCCTGTCATGTTCCAGAACACCGTATCATCATCAACTTCACCGCTGCGCTTTGGTGGGATTACGCTGCTGGTCAGCTTCGTCTTGTTCTTTGCGACTGTCGCGCCGACCCAGGGCGCGCAGGTTATCACCTTTGTCCCCGATGTCGCTGGGGGGTATCCCGAGAGCATTGCCTGGAATGAACGCGCCGGGGCGTTTCTGGTTTCGTCGCTGCGCGGCGGGCAGATTGGCCTGGTTTATGAGGATGGGCGCTACAAGCGTTTCGCCGCCGGTCGTTCACAAATCACGACTTCCGGTATTGTCGTTGACGCCGTGCGCAACCGCGTGCTGGTCTGCAACGAAGATGTAGGCATTGCGCTCAAATCTTCACCCGGTACGCGCAATCGCGTCGCGCAGGTGCTTGAGTTTGATCTCGACACCGGTGCACTGCAGCATGTATATGATTTCTCGCCGTTGAGCAAAGGACCGACGCTCGCCAACGATCTGGCCATCGACGCGCAAGGCAATGTCTACGTTACCGATAGTTTTCAACCGCAGATTTATAAAATCGACCAGACAACCAAGGCGGTTTCGATACTGGTGCGTTCCGAACGCCTGATGCCGGTTGCGACCACTGCGGCGTCGGGGGCTAAACCCTATCTCAACGGCATTGTTTACCACCCGGACGGCTATCTGATCGCCGGGGACTATTCCCGTGGTCTGTTGTGGAAGGTGGCGCTGGATGGAACGCACGCGCTAAGCGAAATCAAGCTGCCACAGCGTCTGAAAGGGCCCGACGGATTACGTCTCAAAAGCCCTGACACCCTGGTGGTGGTACAGTCTTTCCCTGGCGTCGGGCAGGGCATGTCGGGGGATGTGACGCTGCTTTCTTCATCCGACGGCTGGGCTAGCGCCCGCATTACCGCGGTTGCCACGCCGCCGGGATTGGATGGACCCACTGCGGCGGCCGTCAAGGATGGCGAGGTTTGGGTCGTCAATTCACGTTATCCTCGTCTCTTTGCCGATACGGCCAATGCCGATCGCACGCGCGAGTTTAGCCTCGTCAAGGTGGCGTTTAGCGATGGTCAGAACGCCGCCGGGTCGCCATGAAGGGCCGTAGCGCCCACCGACGGGGCGTGGATTTTCAGCTGAAAGCCGCTGAAAAACACCTTGGCCCGATGGCCGACGCCATCCAGAAAGCGCTGAAATAATTCCCGCTACCGTTAATCAACCGCCCCAGGGCGGTTTTTTTTATGCCATTCAACCGGACAAATTAGGATTTTTTGTCTAGTGACAGCGGGAGAAAGTTGGCAAAATTCACCCCAGGATTATTTTAGGGAACAGGCGGAGGAGAGCGTTAATGAAGGATGTGCATATTGCCCTGTCGGGCGGCTGCGTGCGGTTGGCTTACCCGGGAGAGAACGTACTGGATTTCACCGATAATCTGTCATTTGGGCCGCTGTACGCGCTGGATGACGATCGGGGTCTGCAGGCCCGTGCCCGCTGGTTTCAAGATTTGCATCACTCTATTCACGCCCCCGAATGGGACTCTTCCTCCCAGCGCCTGACGGCGATGGAAAACTTGAGAACACAGTTGTCCGCCGTCAGCGGGCAGATGACGCTGTGGATTAGCGATAATCCCGATGAGCAATTGATGTTGCGCGCGTTGTTGCCTTTGCTGGGGGAGAGTTCAGTGTTTATCGTCAACGTCACTGAACTTGCCGGAAGCGAAGCCACTGGCAGTTGTCCGATTGAAACGCTCGAATCCTTGTGGGTTCGTCGGTCTGAGCTGACGGCAGAAGACAAAGCTGCTCTCATTGCCGACTGGCACCGTCTGCTGAAGGAGAACGCCCCGGTGCGGATCTTTACGCAATGTGAGGTGCAGGGGAAAACGCTGGATTTCCATGACCCACTGTTGCTGCAACATTGCCCGAGCGACTTTACCCAGGGTTCCCGGGTGGTGGGTAACGCGATGGTGAATTCGCCCTACGGGGTAGGCGACACCTTTCTGAATTTTCGGCTGTACGCGTTGATTGAACAGGGCGTATTGCAGGCGCAGACTGGCGGTGTGAACATGAACCGACTTCAGGTGCGACAGGCTTAACCGCGCTCACCCGGCGTTGTGTTTTTTTGTGCTGTGAGCCGGAAAAAACCGGCCAAAGCATTTTTCTCCGGCCTGCAGTTCTGCTTATAATGCGCCACTGACTGTACAAATAAACAGGTGTGTCGCGATGACGCTGGCGTTGAAGGGTGAAAAGATTGCTCGTAACCGGTTTACCGGCGAGAAAATTGAAAACGGCAGTTTTATCAACTGCGATTTTTCGGGCACTGACCTGACCGGTACCGAATTTATCGACTGTCAGTTTTACGATCGCGAAAGCCAGCAGGGGGGAAATTTCAGCCGTGCCTTGCTGAAGGATGCCAGTTTCAAAAACTGTGACCTGTCGATGGCGGACTTTAGAAACGCCAGTGCACTAGGTATCGAAATCCGCGAGTGCCGGGCGCAGGGGGCGGATTTTCGCGGCACCAGCTTTATGAATATGATCACGCCGCGCACCTGGTTTTGCAGCGCTTACATCACCAAAAGTAACCTGAGCTACGCCAACTTTTCAAAAGTGGTGCTGGAGAAGTGTGAGCTGTGGGAAAATCGCTGGAACAGCGCGCAGATCCTCGGCGCGACTTTTAGCGGCTCCGATCTGTCCGGTGGCGAATTCTCTTCATTTGACTGGCGTGCCGCCAACTTTACCCAATGTGACCTGACCAACTCGGAACTGGGGGAGCTGGACCTGCGCAGTACCGATCTGCAGGGCGTGAAACTGGACAGCTACCAGGTGTTTCAAATGATGGAACGGCTGGGAATTGCGGTTATCGGCTAAGCCTTTTTGCACTATAGGGCCGTTAGGCCCTTACTGGGCGCGGCCAAGGACGCGGTGGTGGATAAATAATAAATGGTGTGTATAAATATTATAATAAATATTCCTTGCTTAAATAATTCCCTCGTGTATAAATAACGCCATCGGTTTGTAGTACAGACCTTATGAAAGCAGTTTTAGTAAAGCAGTTCTCAGTATTAGTGATATCCCATAGATACCTCTTCTTCCGCGAATTTCCTTCTCTAGTGCCCAAGTAAGTTTCCAATAAAAACAGACCTCAATCGCCTTATGGCGTCTCAAAAATATAAAGGAAATATCTATGTCTACTAAAATGACTGGTTTGGTAAAATGGTTTGATGCAGGTAAAGGTTTTGGCTTTATCTCTCCGGCAGACGGCAGCAAAGACGTGTTCGTGCACTTTTCTGCTATCCAGAGCAATGATTTCAAAACGCTTGATGAAGGTCAGCGCGTTGAATTCACTATCGAAAACGGTCAGAAGGGTCCTTCTGCCGGTAACGTAGTAGTTTTATAATTTATAGGTAGTGTTTTATTTCTTACGATAGCGAAGAAGGTGTAAACCGGAGCAGATAAGAAATAAAAGAATTACCTGAATAAACTCCGGGATTACCCGGAGTTTATCTAAAATATTTATATTCAGAATATTCCAATAGCAATGGTTATTGGCAACAGCAAAAAAGATTGGCGTCGTAATAATAATATCGACAGTGATTCAGTCTATTTTTCTGTTGTGAAAAAGTTGTGCTTAGGCTGCGTAAGGTTGGAGTGTTGGACGGACGCTTACGCCATAACATGACAGTCGGGAAAGTGACCGACAAACATTGATGACCCTGGCCTGTGCCGGGGTTTTTTTATGCCTGCCGTTCAACAGACTCAAGGTAAAACCGGCCTGTTGAACGGTGGTCGTTATCAGCGTTGGGAATCCAGCACCTCATTGTTTTTCACGACGTCTTGCGCTTTTACATAGCTTTCAATCAGTAACTGATACGCCGGGAAGATTTTGGTATAGACCTCGGCCCATTGTTGCGCATCTTCGCGATTCCAGCTGCCCTGAAGTTCAGAGGCTACGCCGGCGGTATCGATCGGTACTACGCCAGCCTGCACTACACGGGCCAGAGTAATTTCCTGCGCCATTTTTGAATAGGTGCCTGAGGCATCGATGACGGCAAAGACCTTATAGCCCTCTGCGACGGCACTGATTGACGGAAAAGCCATGCAGACGCTGGTAATGGTACCGGCGATAATCAAAGTTTTACGTCTGGTCGCCCTGACCGCGGCGACGAAATCCGGGTTATCCCAGGCATTGATTTCCCCTTTACGGGCAACATACTGTGCGTGCGGCGCATTCTGATGGATCTCTGGGATCAGCGGACCGTTTGGGCCTTGTGGCACTGAGGCCGTAGTAATCACCGGCAATTTGCTTAGGGTGGCGATACTGGCCAGTGCGGCAGCGCGGGCACGCAGTTCGGTCATTGGCATATCAGCGACGGTTTGAAACAGGCCGCTCTGGTGGTCGATCAACAGCATGACGGCGTCATTAGCATCAATAACAGGACGCTGACCATTGAAGTTTGCGGGAGTGCTCATCTTTGAATTCCTCTGTCATCGCTAGGTGTGGATACTCATTAAGGCTTAAGAACCAGGGTTGGGCCTCAGTTCTAAGCTTTAGTGTAGGGAGAAGGGGGATTTCCGCTAGAGGGGAAAGTCAGGATGCATCGTTCCATCAGCAGAACGATGGTGCAGGCAGGCGATGATTTCATTGCTGAACTAAACTTAAGTTGCAAAAGAAACCTGCGAACAGCCTCTGGCAGGGAGCGCCATCTTGTTTACTGGCTCGATGCGGAGGGCAGTTATCATGACTTATCAACATATCCTGGTCGCAACCGATCTCGGCGAAGATGCCGAGTTCTTGCTGGGCAAAGGCGCCAAACTGGCTGGAGCGCTGAATGCCAGATTATCCCTGATCTATATCGATATTCATCATACTGGCTATTACGCCGAACTGGGCGTAGGCGAATACAACTACACGGATCGCACCTTTTCCGAACGCGTGAAAAATATGCTCAATGCGATTAAAGACCAATCGTCTTACCCGGTTGAAGAGGTGATTATCGGGCGTGGCGACCTGGTGGAGGAGTTAAATCGGGCGGCAAAAGACAAGGGTTGCGACCTGATCCTCTTCGGTCATCATCACGATATCTGGAGCCGGTGGATATCGTCGGCACGGCAGGCGATCAACAACCTGCAAGTCGATCTGCTGGTGGTGCCGATTGAGAAAAAATAAGCCTGCCCGTGGCCGCCATCCCTCAGCGGCCCGGGTTTTGATTACCACTGCTTACCGGTAAACGGTGATATAGGGCCGTGACTGAACTTATTGATGGCTGATAGTGCGGCCTATAAATAGTCACGCCAGAGAATTTTATCAATTTCATCAAATGGTTGGCTTAATTCTGATATTGATTGTTCTGACGCATTGAATTTGCAGTGAATACCTCTTTTTGATTAGAAAACCGCACATTTTGACTGTCCCTCTCCGCCCATGAGTTTTATCCTCGATTCAATCAGGATTTGTATGACTTATAAAAATACATTCACATGGAGGAGTTCTTATGCGTTTCGACAATAAAGTGGTCATCATCACCGGCGCAGGCAACGGGATGGGGGAAGCGGCAGCGCGCCGGTTTTCCGCTGAAGGCGCTACCGTGGTACTGGCTGACTGGGCGAAAGAGGCGGTAGACAAAGTGGCGGCCTCGCTGCCGAAAGGCAAGGCGCTGGCGGTGCATATCGACGTTTCTGACCACGTCGCGGTTGAAAAAATGATGAACGAAGTGGCGGAAAAATTGGGCCGCATCGACGTGCTGCTGAACAATGCCGGCGTGCACGTGGCAGGCAGCGTGCTGGAAACCAGCGTGGCTGACTGGCGTCGCATCGCCGGGGTAGACATCGACGGCGTGATCTTCTGTTCCAAATTCGCCATGCCTTATCTGCTGAAAACCAAAGGCTGCATCGTTAACACCGCTTCGGTCTCTGGCCTGGGTGGCGACTGGGGTGCGGCCTATTACTGTGCGGCGAAAGGGGCGGTGGTTAACCTGACGCGCGCCATGGCGCTGGATCACGGCGGTGACGGCGTGCGGGTGAACTCGGTGTGCCCGAGCCTGGTAAAAACCAATATGACCAACGGCTGGCCGCAGGAAATTCGCGATAAGTTCAACGAACGCATTGCGCTGGGGCGTGCGGCAGAGCCGGAAGAAGTGGCGGCGGTGATGGCGTTCCTGGCCAGTGACGACGCCAGCTTTATCAACGGTGCCAACATTCCGGTGGATGGTGGGGCGACCGCCTCAGACGGCCAACCGAAGATTGTTTAAGCATTAATCCTCAGGCCCGGCGGAGCTAAACGCCGGGCCTGCATGCTTTACACCCCAATCCGATCGCGCAGTTGGTAGTAGGCCGCGCCAATTGCGGTAAACGGAATTTGCAGGTTGCGGCCGCCGAAGAACGGCAGGTGCGGCAGCTTGGCAAAGGCATCGAATCTTTCCGCATCGCCTCGCATTAATTCAGCAATCAGCTTGCCTGCCAGATGGGTACAGGTCACGCCGTGGCCGCTGTAGCCCTGCATGTAATAGACGTTATTTTCCAGGCGACCGAACTGCGGCATGCGCGACAGCGTCAGCAGGAAATTGCCGGTCCAGCGGTAATCGATACTCACGCCTTTCAACTGCGGGAAGGTTTTCAGCAGTTTAGGGCGGATCAGGTTATCAATATCGTCCGGATCGCGCGCACCATACACCACGCCGCCGCCGTACAGCAGGCGGTTATCACCGGTGATACGGTAATAATCCAGCAAATAGTTACAGTCTTCGACACAGTAATTCTGCGGGATCAGCGACTGCGCCACTTCCGGTGCCAGCGGTTCGGTGGCCACCACCTGAGTGCCGCACGGCATGCTGCGCTTGGCCAGTCTCGGCTCCAGCTTATCACCCAGATAGGCGTTACCGGCCACGATCACATAGCGCGCCTTCACCTGGCCGCTGGCCGTGCTGACGATGGCCGGTTCACCGTGACGGATGTTAGTGACGGCCGACTGTTCGAAGATGCGCCCGCCCTGCAAGCGGATAGCTTCGGCTTCACCGAGCGCCAGATTCAAAGGATGAATATGCCCACCGCTGTGATCCAGCAGCGCACCGACGTAGCGCTCACTGTTGACCTCCTGACGGATGCGCTCAGCATCCAGCAGTTCAAGCTGGGTATTGCCGTAACGCTCCCAGTGCTGTTTTTGTTCGATCAGCGCGTGATATTGCCGGTTGTTCAGTGCGGCGAAGATACCGCCGGGGCGATAGTCACATTCGATGGCGTACCTTTGGATACGGCTGCGAATGATCTCTGCGCCTTCAAACATCATGCCACCGAGTATACGGGCGCTTTCCGCACCGTAGCGCTGTTCAATCACGTCGATGTCGCGGCTGTAGGAATTCACCAGTTGGCCGCCGTTGCGGCCGCTGGCGCCAAAGCCGATGCGTGCGGACTCCAGCACCACCACGTTATAACCGGCTTCCACCAGGAACAGCGCCGAAGACAGGCCGGTGTAGCCGCCGCCGACGATGCAGACGTCGCATTCGATAGAGTCATTCAACTGCGGGTAGGGCGCGTGGCTGTTGGCCGAGGCCGCATAATAGCTTTTTACGTGTTCAGTCATGATATCTGCCCTTATTCCAGCGAAATCCAGGTGGTTTTCAGTTCGGTGAATTTTTCCAGCGCGTGCAGCGATTTGTCGCGACCGTTGCCGCTTTGCTTGTAACCGCCGAACGGGACCGTCATATCCCCATCGTTGTAGTTATTGACGAACACCGTGCCGGCTTTTAACTGGCGAGCTAGCCGGTGAGCACGCGACAGGTCGCGGGTCCAGATGGCGGCACCCAATCCGTAGTCGCTGTCGTTGGCCAACTGCATGGCCTGTTGTTCGCCGCTAAAACTGGTGACTGCCAGCACCGGGCCAAAAATTTCATCACGCGCCACGCTCATGGCGTTATCTACCTGGGTCAGAATGGTTGGGCCCAGGTAGCCGACATGGCCGTTCTGTGGATGCTCGCGGCCGTCCAGGAACAGCGCGGCACCCTGGCTCAGCCCCTGCTCGATATAGTCAGCCACTTTCTCGCAGTGGCCCTGGTCGATCAGCGTGCCCATCACCGTCGTCGGATCGAGCGGATCTCCCGGCGTGAAGGCTGCCGCATGCCGCCGCAATGCCTGCAAAAACTCTTGCTGAATACTCTCTTCCACCAACAGTCGGGTACCGGCGATGCACACCTGTCCCTGGTTATAGAAAATGCCAGCGGCGGCGCTCTGGGCGGCCTTGTCCAGATCCGGGCAGTCGGCAAAGATAATATTGGCGCTCTTGCCGCCGGCCTCCAGCCACACCCGTTTCATATTGGATTGACCGGCGTAGATCATCAGTTGCTTGGCGACTTGGGTGGATCCGGTAAAGGTCAGGGCGTCGACATCGTTGTGCAGCGCCAGCGCCTTACCGGCATCGTGACCGTAGCCGGGGACAATATTCAGCACGCCGTCCGGCAGCCCGGCCAGTTGTGCCAGCTTGCCCAGATAGATTGCGGTTAACGGGGATTTTTCAGAGGGTTTCAGGATCACGCTGTTACCGGTGGCCAGCGCCGGGCCGAGTTTCCAGCAGGCCAATAACAGTGGGAAGTTCCAGGGTACGATGGCACCGACCACACCGATAGGTTCGCGTTCGATCAACGCCAGCGCATCGCCGCCGGTGGGGGCGATTTCACCATAAACCTTATCGACCGCTTCGGCATACCAGCGCAGGCAGCGGATCGCGCCGGGCACATCGTCGCGCAGGCTATGGCGGATCGGCTTGCCGGTATCCAGCGTTTCCAGCAGCGCCAGCTCTTCATGGTGTTGTTCCATCAATTCTGCCAACTTCAGCAAAGTGGCCTTGCGCTGCGCCGGGGCCGCTCTGGACCAGTCGCCGCGCTCAAACACCTCACGCGCTGCACTGACCGCCAAATCAATATCGACGCTGCTGCCCCGGGCCACCTGGGTCAACTCACGTTGCCCGGCAGGATCCTCCACGGCAAAGGTTTGGCCTTCAGCGGCCTGCTGATAGCGGCCATTGATAAACAGTCGGTTCTCAATTTTCAGGGCTTGCGCCCGGTGTTGCCAATACTGCAGATGGTGGAAGTCCATACCTTGCTCCGTTGATCAGAATGTCGTCGGCGTATGGGCGCTGATAATCCGGCAAATCCGCGCCGACGTGTTGCTGAAACTGTGGGGAATGCCGGTGTTGATGGCGTAGCTTTGGCCGGCCAGCAGGTGATAAGCCTGCCCGTTGACCTGCAGTACCACTTCGCCTTCCAGCAGGGTGCCGATCTCTTCCCCCTGATGCTTGATACGTTCGCCGGTGGTGGTACCCGGTTCATAGGTTTCGATCATCATCGCCAGAGTGCGATTGGGGTCGCCGTTGTGGATCAACTTCATCGATACCCCCTGGCTGCCAATCTCGATCAGATCCTGGCTGTCGATAACAATCTGCGGTTCATCCGGGATTTCCGGTTCGGCGAAGAACGCCGACAGTGACAGCCCGTACACCGTCAGCAGCTTTTGCAAGGTACTGATGGCCGGACTGACCTTGTCCTGTTCGATGGTGCTGATGGCGCTGTGGGTTAATCCAGACAGTTCGGCCGCTCGGCGCTGCGACAATCCCAACTGCTGGCGGATTTGTGACAGACGTTTTCCCGGTGCCAAGCTGACATCGCTCATGGGCGTTTTTCCTTTTGATAGTTCCGGCAGGCGCTAATGAACCCCTCAAACAACAGGCGCGACAGGGCGTACTCTTCACTGTTCCATTCCGGGTGCCATTGCACACCCAGCGCAAAGGGCTGGTCGCGCAGACTGATGGCTTCCACCAATCCGTCGGCAGCGTGAGCCTCGATGCGTACGTCGGGGCCGAGGTTTTTTGCTCCCTGGCCATGCAGTGAGTTGACCCAGAATCGGTTGCAATCCGGTATCAGTTGCGAGAGTAAGCCGCCTTCCTGAACGATGACCTCGTGGGCGGGGGCGTATTGTTGTTCCAGCGGCAGGTCGTGATCTTCACGGTGTTCGAGCAGTTCGGGCAGTTCAAACAGCCGACGGTGAAGGGTGCCCTGGCTGGCGACCACCATTTCCTGCATACCGCGGCAAATGGCGAAAAGGGGAATGCGCCTGTCGAGCGTGTGGCGGATCAGCGCCAGGCTCAATTCATCTCGCCCAGGATCGGCGTCAGGCTCATCGCCGTTTTCACCATAAAGGTGCGGCTGCACATTACTGGGGCTGCCCGGCAGCAGAATACCGTCGAGGTGCTCCAGCAATTCTTCCAGCAGTTTGGGTTCCGCCAGCGCGTGTGGCAGGGCGATTGGCAACCCTCCCGCGGCCACGACGGCATTTAGGTACTTTTCTTGCAAGGTCTGAGTGAGATGCCCGTTTAACCTATACCTGCACATCACTACGCCGACCACTGGTCTGTTAAATATATTGCCCATGCTATCCCCTTGGTATGTTCGAAATTATGAACGATAAGCTTCTCCACTGCCGTTTTCGTTCAATATTTTATAAATCTAGCAGTCAAATGGGCAATATTCAAACTCAAAGTAACACTTGCAAAACAATTTTGTTGCATCTATGTTTCATTGGTGGACATTATATTGAGCAAGATGGTCAAAAAACATCGACGGCAATAAGTGTGAGAACCACAGACAAAAACATACATGGCGGGTGAATCATGCAGACCAACATAGTAGAAGTGGAAAACTTTGTTCAGCACCACGAAGAAAAGCGAAGTAGCGCGTTCCAACGTGAAGTGAAGAAGTACCTGGAGTGTTATCCATTAACTCAGCACGTTGACGTTCTGCTGACCGATCTTAACGGCAGCTTCCGTGGCAAGCGCATTCCGGTGGGCGGGCTGAGCAAGCTGGAGAAGGGCTGTTACTTCCCGGCGTCGGTGTTTGCGATGGATATTCTCGGGAATGTGGTTGAAGAGGCCGGGCTGGGCCAGGAACTGGGTGAGCCGGATCATATTTGTGTACCGGTCTTGGGCACCCTGACACCGTCGGCGGCGGATCCGCAATATATCGGCCAGGTGCTGCTCACCATGCTGGATGAAGATGGTACTCCCTTTGACGTTGAACCGCGCAATGTGCTGAACCGAGTTTGGCAGCGTTTGCGTCAGCGCGGGCTATCCCCCGTAGTAGCGGTAGAGTTGGAGTTCTATCTCATCGATCGCCAACGCGATTCGGAAGGCTATTTGCAGCCGCCGTGCTCGCCGGGCACCCAGGAGCGTAACACCCAGAGTCAGGTGTACTCCGTCGATAACCTTAACCACTTTGCCGACGTGCTGAGTGAAATTGACGAACTGGCACGCATGCAGGGCCTGCCGGCAGACGGGGCGGTGGCCGAAGCCTCGCCTGGCCAGTTTGAAGTCAACCTGCACCATACCGATAACGTTCTACAAGCCTGCGACCACGCATTGGCATTAAAACGGCTGATCCGCATGGTGGCGGAAAACCACAACATGCAGGCCACCTTTATGGCCAAGCCCTACGAGGAACACGCTGGCAGTGGCATGCACGTGCATATCAGCATGCTGGACAGGCAGGGTAACAACGTCCTTGCCGACGATGACGGCGAAGACTCCGTACTGCTGAAACAGGCGTTGGCCGGGATGATTGCCCTGATGCCTTCTTCTATTGCGCTGCTGGCACCGAACGTCAATGCTTACCGCCGCTTCCAGCCGAGCATGTACGTGCCGACTCAGGCGTCCTGGGGCCATAACAACCGTACCGTGGCGCTGCGTATTCCCTGTGGCGATCGCGACAGCCATCGCGTGGAGTATCGCGTGGCCGGGGCCGATGCCAACCCTTACCTGGTGATGGCGACCATTCTGGCCGGCATCGTCTACGGTCTGGAAACCACGCTGCCGCTGCAAGAACCGGTCACCGGCAACGGGCTGGAGCAGGAAGGGTTGCCGTTCCCGATCCGTCAGAGCGATGCGCTGTATGAGTTTGAGCATCAGCCGGTGCTGAATGCGCTGTTGGGGGAAAGGTTCAGCCATGTTTACCTGGCCTGTAAAACGGATGAGCTGGTGCAATTTGAGCGCCTGATCACCGAAACCGAAATCGAGTGGATGCTGAAAAACGCCTAAACCCGCTCGAACTCATGATACCGCGCGCGTCTGGCGCATTCCGCCGGCTATCCTGTGGCCTGCGAAGCTACGCGCAGCGGTAAAGCATTTCTTCCACTTTGGCGTACAGGACGTCGGCGAGGAAAGAACCATGACAGCCTTAACTGTTTCTTCAGTTTGCGCGGGCATTAGCCCGTGCCGCAGTGAATACGGGCCATCCGTTGGCCGAGATTTTTTGTCTTTATCTTCGACTTCCCGCCGCCTGAGCAGCAGTATCCCCGCGGCCTCTCTGAATGACGTTAAACGGTTACCAGCAGAGGACAAAGAGGGGAAGAGTCATGACGATTAATGCAATTGACGGTAATCAAGCGGCCAAGCCGCAACTGCGTAAAACCCTGAAACTGTGGCAAGTGGTGATGATGGGCCTGGCCTATCTGACACCGATGACGGTGTTCGACACCTTCGGTATTGTTTCCGGCCTGACTGACGGCCACGTACCGGCTTCCTATCTGCTGGCGCTGGCCGGCGTGCTGTTTACCGCCATCAGCTACGGTAAGCTGGTGCGCCAGTTCCCGACCGCTGGTTCTGCCTACACCTATGCACAAAAGGCGATTAATCCGCACGTTGGTTTTTTGGTGGGGTGGTCGTCGCTGCTCGACTACCTGTTCCTGCCGATGATCAATACCCTGTTGGCGAAAATCTATCTGACCGCGCTGTTCCCTGAAGTCCCGCCGTGGGTCTGGGTGGTGGGTTTTGTGATTATCATTACCGCCATCAACCTGAAAAGCGTCAATCTGGTGGCCAACTTCAATACCCTGTTCGTGCTGGCCCAGGTCGCGATCATCGTGGTGTTTATCTTCCTGGTGGTGCGCGGTCTGCACAGTGGGGAAGGCATCGGGACGGTGTGGAGCTTGCAACCGTTCGTCAGTGAAAATGCGCATTTGCTGCCGATTATCACCGGTGCCACCATTTTGTGTTTCTCGTTCCTCGGCTTTGACGCCGTTACCACGCTGTGTGAAGAAACGCCCGATGCCGCCAGGGTGATCCCGCGGGCCATCTTCCTGACGGCGCTGTATGGTGGGGTGATCTTCATCAGCGTATCGTTCTTTATCCAACTGTTTTTCCCTACTATCCAACGTTTCCATCAGCCGGATGCGGCACTGCCGGAAATCGCGCTGTACGTGGGCGGCAAGCTGTTCCAGTCGATTTTCCTGTGCGTCACCTTTATCAACACCCTGGCGTCGGGCTTGGCGTCACATGCCAGCGTTTCACGGCTGTTGTATGTGATGGGGCGCGATAACGTGTTCCCGGAAAAATATTTCGGCTATATCCACCCGAAATGGCGCACGCCATCACTGAACGTACTGCTGGTGGGGCTGGTGGCATTGTCTGCGCTGTCTTTCGATCTGGTTACCGCCACGGCGTTGATCAACTTTGGTGCACTGGTGGCTTTCACCTTCGTCAACCTGTCGGTGATCAGCCATTTCTATATTCGCGAGGGGCGTAACAAAAGCTGGAAAGACCGCTTTAACTATCTGTTCCTGCCGCTGGTGGGGGCGCTGACGGTCGGCGTGCTCTGGCTAAACCTGGAAAAAAGTTCGCTGACCATGGGGTTGATCTGGGCGGCACTGGGCTTTGGTTACCTGGCGTATCTCACCCGGCGCTTCCGTCAGCCGCCGCCGCAGCTGGAACGACAGCCACAGCAATAACTGAGTCAGGCGGGGTTTCCCGCCTTTCTTTTTTGTCCGTCGGACAGTAGAGTGAAAATACTGATAAAAAATAACCGATTGGATCATCTTTATGTCTTCACTCCCCGTTTCGTATAAAGCCACCTTGCTCGGTCTGTTGGCGATCCTGCTGTGGAGCAGCGTGGTCGGCCTGATCCGCAGCGTCAGCGAAGGGTTGGGGCCCATCGGCGGGGCGGCGATGATCTACAGCGTCAGCGCGGTTTTTTTGCTGCTGGCACTGCGCCTGCCAAACCTTCGACAGTTTCCGCGTGCTTATCTGATCCTCGGCAGCCTGCTGTTTGTCAGCTATGAAATCTGCCTGTCGCTGTCGCTGGGTTACGCCAATACTCGTCTGCAGGCGATTGAAGTGGGGATGATCAACTATCTCTGGCCCTGTTTTACCGTGCTGATGGCGCTGGCTTTCAACAGCCAAAAGGCCAAATGGTGGCTGCTGCCCGGACTGCTGCTGTCGTTGTTCGGCATTGGCTGGATCATGAGCGGCGGGGGGGGTTGGTCACCGGCGCAAATGCTGGCGAACGTGCACAGTAATCCGCTGAGTTATTCGCTGGCTTTCGCCGGGGCGGTGATTTGGGCCGTGTATTGCAATCTGACCAAGAAAATTGCCCAGGGCCATAACGGCGTGGTGCTGTTTATTACGCTGACCGCCGTCGCGCTGTGGATCAAATATGCCTTCAGCAGCGAAAGCGGCATGCAGTTCACTCTGCCGGTGACCCTGACGTTGCTGTGTGCCGGCATGGCGATGGGGGCGGGGTATGCGGCTTGGAACGTGGGTATTCTGCACGGCAATATGACGCTGCTGGCGACGGTATCTTACTTTACCCCGGTGTTATCGGCGGTGTTTGCCGCACTGGTGCTGGATACCGCATTGAACGCCAGTTTCTGGCAGGGCGTGGTGATGGTGACCCTGGGATCGTTAATCTGTTGGCGGGCAACCCGAGGAAACTAACGGAAATTATCCGCCGGTTGCTCAATGTTGAACTAGAATCTAACTAGCGATCTTGCATGAAGGAACATAAAAATGAGAGACGATATCCAATTCATTCAGCAACCTGTGATTGATGATGCAAGTTATATGCGCGGTGATACCGTGCGTCTGACCACCGCCAATCTGCGCCATGAATACCAGCTTGATGTCAGCATTCTGCGCCGGGTAGACAAGCTGATTTATGGTTCGGTGATCGCCGCTGCACCCAAGGTGGATATTCCACCCAAAGAGTGGGAGATCGAACCGGGTCAAGAAGTGGTCTTCCGTAAGGAAAATATCGCCAAAGCGATCCCCTCGATTAGCTGAGTCTTAACCCGGGTTTTCGATCCTCCGTTTCCCTCAGTCACATTTCCAACAAATGCCGGTGCTAAAAACACCGGCATTTTCATTTCTGCGACAGACCTGGTTACTTTTTTGCATTGCACACAATTGGCACAAAAACTGCTTTAAAAATCACCGGGCATGACAAAAATCACAGCGATCGTGAATTTGCATGAAACATAATTTGACAAATGTGAACGCAATCGATTACCTATTCGCAAAATGCATAACTGGATCACAGATTCTTACACCCAGTGATTTCTATAATGCGCGCGTCGCCCGAGAAGTTTGTAAGCGGAGGCAACGCCAGGTGTCGTCAGACTCATTGTCATCTTTTCTAACGGGCAGGAAATGGCCCTTTAAGCATGTGGTAATAAAATGAAAAAAATAGCTCTCGCAGCAGGTATCCTGCTCGCAGCGTCTTACAGTGCATCTTCAATGGCTGATAGCAAAGACAGCCAATACGTCTCGGATTGGTGGCACCAGAGCGTTAACGTGGTGGGCAGCTACCACACCCGTTTCGGACCTCAGTTGAACAACGATGTTTATCTGGAATACGAAGCCTTCGCCAAAAAAGATTGGTTTGATTTCTATGGTTATGTCGATGTGCCTAAATTCTTCGGCGTCGGCAACACCCCGGACCGCGGCATCTGGGACAAAGGCTCACCGATGTTTATGGAGATCGAACCTCGTTTCTCGATCGACAAACTGACCAACACCGATCTGAGCTTCGGTCCATTCAAAGAATGGTACTTCGCCAACAACTACATCTATGACCTGGGTCATAATGCCGACGGCCGCCAGAACACCTGGTACATGGGTCTGGGCACAGATATCGATACCGGCCTGCCAATGAGCCTGTCGATGAACATCTATGCCAAATACCAGTGGGAAAACTACCAGGCTGCCAATGAGAACAGCTGGGACGGTTACCGCTTCAAGGTGAAATACTTTGTACCACTGACCCAATTGTGGGGCGGCAATCTGAGCTACATCGGCTTTACCAACTTTGACTTTGGTTCCGATCTGGGCAAAGACAGCAACTGGACTGACGGCACCGGCAAACAGGTTCGCACCAGCAACTCGATCGCTTCCAGCCATATTCTGGCGCTGAACTACGATCACTGGCACTACTCCTTCGTGGCACGTTATTTCCATAACGGCGGCCAATGGCAGGATGGGGCGGATATCGGCACCCCACAGGGTCCAATTAAATCTACCGGCTGGGGCTACTACCTGGTGGCGGGTTATAACTTCTGATTTTCCGTGGTATCAGAAACAGAAAACCCCGCTTTGGCGGGGTTTTTTTTTCGTCATCACTGCGCTTGTTCGCCGGGTAAATGCCGCACCGGCATAAATAATCGTCCTTTGATTACGTGGCATTCATTATCAATCCAACTGATGATTTGTTCACGACTCACGCCTTCGGATTGCGCGTAGCGGTGAAGATCGCCATTAAAGTGCTGCGTGATGTATTCCATGAGGGTCATTTGCATGTCTTTTGCTCCTGAACGCCCACCCGTTGCCAACTGGCCACCGCGGGAGGTTAAGGTTTCTCAGACGCCGAATTTAAAGTATTGGCAACCAAATCTCAACAAAAAGCACTGTATTGGTGCATCTGATGTCGATTTATCGGTAAAAAGAATCCCGCACGGAACGGCGGGAAGTATTCAGTACTATCACACGGAGTGATAAAAAATGATTTGAGGTGCAACGAAAAAGAGCTCGCTAACTCTTTTTTGTGACTTAGCCAAACTACGGCAAGGCTTATTTCGCTGCAAGAAAAATCTGGGTTTTAAATTCGGTTTTATCGAATAGTTTTGCGCTGGAATAATATTTGGCCCTCTGGCTAGCCTTATGTCGCTACACGTGATCAAACTCTCAGAGTTTTCCGCATGCTTTATGTGGGGAATTACGCCTATAGTGAAGCTAATAACCCCTGCAGGAAGTGACATTATGAGCAAACGTCGTACTACTCTTACAGTGCTGGCGCTGATTGCTTCGTTGGGCCTGTCATCCGCACCGGCGCTGGCCGATAAAGGCGGCAATGGTAATGGTAATGGCAACAGCGGCAATCATGGTAATAGCGGCAACAACGGTAATCATGGTAATAACGGCAATAGCGGCAAGCATGGCAATAAAGCCAAAGGTAATGATGGCGACCAAGGGCTGGTTTCCGTCAGTATTTCCCGCGAGCGCGCACGTTCCCTGGCACGAAACTATGGCCTTACCGGTTATGGCTCTTTGCCGCCGGGCATTGCTAAGAATCTGGCTCGGGGCAAGCCGTTGCCTCCAGGCATCGCCAAGAAAATGGTGCCGTCATCGATGCTGCACGATCTGCCTTACTACCCGGGTTACGAATGGCGTATTGCCGGTGACGACCTGGTGCTGGTCGCTCTGAGTACCGCCCTGGTGGCCTCGGTGATCAACGGTGTCTTTAATTAACATTCCGCTATTCCGCTTTAAGGCCTCGCTTCGGCGAGGCTTTTTATTTGCCTGAAGCAGGGGGAACGTGGTGAACTCTTTTCCTGATTTTCGAGTAGAGAGGGAAAGGGTGATGTTGAGGATGTTATTGATTGCCTGTTGTCTGGTCAGCTTTTCTGCGCTGGCGGACGGCGGTACGGCGCTGGGTGAACTGGTCAATCAGCGGTTGGCTTATATGAAGGACGTTGCCGGTTACAAGGCGCAGCAGCATCTGCCGATCGAGGATTTGGCTCAGGAGGCCAGGGTGTTGGCCAGCACGCAAGCAGAGGCGGAGCGATTGGGGTTGGATCCGCTTTCGGTGCGGCCATTTATCTTGGCGCAAATGGATGCCGCCAAGGCGATTCAGTACCGCTATCGCGCAGACTGGCTGGCGCAGCCGGAAAGTGGCTGGCAGCCGCGTCCATTGGATAGCGTAAGACCGCAGATTGCCGAACTCAGCAGCCGTATCTTGCAACGGCTGGCGCAGCAGTTGAAAACCGGTCCATTGACCGAGGCGGCACGAGGCAGTTTTATTGATGCCATCACTCAGGCCAACCTCAGCGATGCTGATAAGCAGCGTCTGTTTACCGCCTTACTGGCCGTTCGGGTCGGCAAGGCGGGGTGATACCGGCGTTAGTCGCAACCGGCTTCGCTGCGCTGAAAGGTCAGCACCCGGCTGCGATTGGCGATCAAGTCCACGCTGTAGCCGCGAAAATACAGGCAAAAGCGTTTCTGCCACGGGCCATCACGGCTTTCGACCAGCATGCGGCCCTGACCCAGTGAGCTGATCGTCCCAGTCTGCGCCGCCGGCCCCACTCCAATGTGCACCTGGTCGCCGCAAATCTCGAAGGCGGTGCGGTATTGCGGGTGATACCACAGGCCCTGCACGTGCTTCAGGCATTCGCGATTAGCCGTGACCGGCAGGAAATTGCGGGCCACATGGCACACTTCGCCCTCAACCGCTTCACCGGTCCATTTCAGCCGTATTGGCATATGGGCGGAAAGCGAGACCGCATAGCCGTCATCGGCTTGATACAAAGGTTCATCACTGCCCAGATAGGCGACGTTGCCGTCCTTCACTTCCAGCCAGTAGGGTTCTGCCACCGTGGTGTATATGCCATCGGGAATGGCGGTGCTGCGTTGTGGCAGCGTCTCGTCCAGCAAGGCGGCCATCACCTGCAGCGCGATACCGAAACTGTCGCAGTCCTCCCGGTTGGCCACCAGCGCCACACCGGCTTGTCGGTCGGGGGACAGCAGGAAATAGGTTTTGTAACCGGCGTGCGAACCACCGTGCCCCAGCAGGCGTTGTTTACCGAGTGGTGTTTGCGCCAGTCCCAGCCCGTAAGCGCTGAGTTGGCCTTGATTGAGATAGCGCGGTGCGCTCAGCTGTGCCAGTACGCCTTGCCCCGGGCCCTGGTCGGCCAGCAGTGTCTGCAGCCAGCGGGTGAGGGCATTGGCGCTGCCGGTCAGGCTGCCGGAGGCGGAAAGATGCAGGCCGGCGCTGGCCAGTTGCCAACCCTGCTTTGAGCGCCAGTAACCGGGCGTTAGTCCCGGCACCACGTCAAACCAGCTCTCTGGCGCCCGTAGTTGCACTTGCAGCGGTTGGGCGATGTGTTGCTGCACCAGTTGGTCAAAGTCATACCCCTTGGCCTGCAGGGCCGCCTCAACCAGGCGGTAGCCGGTATTGGTATAAGTGATTTCGCTGCCGGCCGGATAGTTCAGCCCACCCAGCCCCTGAAGGAACTGCATCACCGGTTGTGCCTCGCTGCGGGTATGCACCGAGATGCCCAGCAGCCCGAGGGTTTCCCGCACGTCAGGCAGCCCACTGGTCATATCCAGCGCCTGGCCGACGGTGACGTCCGCCAGCGGGGCGTGTAGCTCTGGCAGCAAGTCGCCAAGGCGGTCATCCAGGCTCAGGGCGTTGTCGGTGGCATTCAGCGCCAGCGCGGCAAATATATGTTTGGTGACTGACGCGTAACGCACCACGCTGTCGGCGGTAAAAGGGGTGTTTTGCGCCAGATCGGCCAGGCCGGCGCTGGCCGTTGCCCGGATTTGCGCGGCGTCGAACAGGGTAATCGCTCCACCGGGTTCGCCGTCGGGCTGCCAGTCAGCCAGCAGCCGCTCGGCGACTGCCTGTGCGGCGCGCCAGTTTAGCGGGGTTTCAGACATACTTTGCCTCCAGAGTGAATGATCGATTTGTGACTCAGCGGACTTTTCGCCAGATTGTCGCGCACCGCGAAATCCGTGGGCCGCTGTTTTGTGCGCTGTTCCGACCAGATTGGGGGATTTTCAGTCAAAACTGCGATGCAGTACGCAAATCGAAACGATGGCGAGCAGGGATACCAGAGGTCTGTCACTAAATCAGGAAGTTAGCTGCGGGGGAGAAAGGGAGGATGCAGGGTGACAGTGTCACCCCGTATCAGGCTAGAAAAGGCTTAACGCGGCTGGCCGCCCCAGGCAAGCAGGCTGTCGATCATTTGTTTCAGCAGGCGCTGCAGAGCGGCGGCACGCTGGGGCTCAAAGGCAAACGGGTAGCTTTCGGACATGTAGTTCACCTGCGCCAACTCCAGTTGGATCGCATGCTGCTGCTCGTGTGGCTGGCCGTAAGCGCGGGTGATGTAACCGCCCTTGAAGCGACCGTTAAGCACATGGGTAAACTGCTGTTGTTGTTCGCAGCAGGCCACCAGACGATCGCTCAGCGCTGGGGCGCAGCTTTCACCGCCGTTGGTGCCCAGGTTGAGGTCCGGCAGTTTGCCATCAAACAAACGCGGGATCACCGAGGCGATAGAGTGGGCATCAAACAGCAGTGCGTAGCCGTGTTTTGCCTTTAACCGCGCCAGTTCGTCCTGCAACTGCTGGTGATACGGCTGCCAGATCTGCTGCAGATAACCGGCGCGCTCCTGGTCCGAGGGGGCCTTACCCGGCAGAAAGCTTGGGCGGCCGTCAAACAGCACGTCCGGAAACAGGCCGGTGGTGGCGGTGGTGTACAGCGGCTTATCGTCCGCCGGGCGGTTCAGATCGATAACAAAACGCGAGTAATTGCCGACCAGTACGCTGGCACCCATCGCACGGGCAAACTCGTATAACTGCGGGATATGCCAGTCGGTGTCAGGCAGCGGTTGGGCATCTTCGGTTAAACCGGCCTCGACCGCCGGAGTGAGTCGGGTACCGGCGTGGGGAATGCTGATCAGCAGCGGCAGGCTACCGGCGTGGAAATCAAAAGGGTCGCGAACAGTCATTGACGTATTTCTCCTCGGAAAATCACCGTGCAGGGCAGTTGTCCACCCAGCCAATAAGCCAGTTCAGCCGGTCGCGACAGCGGCCAGTGAATAAAGTCAGCCACCTTGCCGGTTTCCAGCGTACCGTGGCTCGCCTGCAGGCCCAGCGCTTTGGCCGCGTGGGTCGTAACCCCCGCCAGAGCTTCTTCCGGCGTCAGGCGGAACAGCGTGCAGGCCATGTTGATCATCAGGCGCAGCGACAGCGCCGGTGAGGTGCCTGGGTTGGCGTCGCTGGCAATCGCCATCGCCACGCCGTGTTTGCGGAACAAATCAACCGGTGGGCATTGGGTCTCGCGCAACAGGTAATAAGCGCCCGGCAGCAGGACCGCTACGGTACCGGCATCGCCCATCGCCCGCGCATCCTGTTCGGTGGCGTATTCGAGGTGATCGGCAGACAGCGCATGATGCTGCGCGGCCAATTCGCTGCCACCCAGCGCGGAAAGTTGTTCGGCGTGCAGCTTAACCGGCAGGCCGGCGGCTTCGGCGGCGGCGAACACCCGTGCCACCTGGGCCGGTGAGAACGCGAGATGTTCACAGAAGGCGTCAACCGCGTCCGCCAGTCCGGCGGCGGCAGCCTGAGGAATAATGGTGTTACACACCAAATCGATATAGTCGTCGGCACGGTTGGCGTATTCCGGCGGCAGCGCGTGCGCCGCCAGACAGGTGGTTTTCACCTCTACCGGCAGCAGTTCGCCCAATCGGCGCGCCACGCGCAGCATTTTCAGTTCGCTTTCCGGCGTCAAGCCGTAACCGGATTTGATCTCCACGCAGGTCACGCCTTCTGCCAGCAGCGGCCGTAGTCGGAACAGCGCCTGCTCCAGCAGTTGTTCTTCTTCGGCGTCGCGGGTGGCCTTGACCGTGGAAATGATGCCGCCGCCCTGAGCGGCGATCTCGGCATAGCTGACGCCGTTCAGCCGTTGTTCGAATTCTCCGCTGCGGTTGCCACCGAACACCAGGTGGGTATGGCAGTCGACAAAGCCCGGCGTAATGATGCCGCCGTCGAATTTCACCTTTTCATCCGCAGTCAGCGTCGCCGGCAGCGCGTCGTATTCACCCAGCCAGACAATTTTGCCGTCACGCACGGCGATCGCGCCGTTGCTGAGGGTGTGATACTTGCCGTCGCGCATGGTGACGATGTCGGCCCCGTGCCACAGGCTGTCGCAGTGAATCTCAGAAGTCATGGCTTTTCTCCGCCGGAGCCTTGGCTCCCACATGGTTGTATATACAATTAAAAACAACCTAGCGCATTCATCGAGTTGTCACAAGAGGCAGGATAAAAATTTGTTATCGGGATGTGATCGTTGTGGAAGAGCGGGTGCAAAAGAGCACCCGCGGGGGATCAGACGTCGTTGGTGAAACGGCCAAACAGCTGATAGCGGCTGCCGGGATACAGCAGGCGCGCCGAGGTCACCACGGTTTTGCCAGACCAGGTGCGGCGGTGGATCAGCAGGCCCGGTTCGTGGTCTTCCAGTTGCAGCAGCTCGCGCTCATGGTGGGTCGGTACCACGGCTTCGACAATGTGCTCACCGGCAGTCAGCGGTGCGGCCTGGGTCAGGTAGATATAGGGTGTGACGCGGTCGAAATCCTGCTTCATGTAATCGGGCGCGATCAGGGGGTTCACGCAGCGGTCTTCCACCTGCACCGGCAGGTCATTTTCATAATGCACGATCTGCGAATAGAACAGCTGTTGGCCGGGTTGAATGCCTAACGCCAGCGCTTCTTCTTCGCTGGCCGGGCGGGCTTTCAGCTGCAGGATCTTGCTGCTGTGGCGATGGCCACGGGCGGCGATTTCGTCGGCGATGTTATGCACTTCCAGCAGCGCGGTGTGCGCCTTGGCTTCGGCGACGAAGGTGCCCACGCCCTGCATGCGGATCAGGAAGCCTTCGGTGGTCAGTTCACGCAGTGCGCGGTTGATGGTCATGCGGCTAACGCCGAGCTCGGCCACCAGTTCGCTTTCCGAGGGGACACGTTGGTGCGGCAACCAATGGCCCGCACGGATTTGGTTTACGATCGCCTGCTTGACCCGTTGATAAATCGGGGCGGGGGTATCGCTCATTGCAGCAGCCAGTTGCAGCACGGTCTGTTGATCAACCAAGACGTTAACCTCGTCAAATAAAAAAATAATAACACCAGTTTACTGTTGGTGTCGGCGTATGTATATGTATATACAACTAAGGGCCGGTTCGCCACAGCAATGCGATGGGCCAGTGCATTTTCTGATGCGCGATTATCGCGCGTTATTAGCCGTTACACTAACAGTGGAATACTGCCATGCCTGCTTATTTTGCCTCACGTGCTCTGCTCCCCGAAGGCTGGGCGCATAACGTTCGCCTGGACGTCAATGCGCAAGGCCACCTGACCCAGGTGACTGTCGACGCCGATCCCGAAGGCTGCACCCGACTGCACGGCGACGTGGTGTCGGGCATGCCGAACCTTCATTCTCACGCCTTTCAGCGTGCGATGGCCGGGCTGGCGGAGGTGGCGGGCAACCCGCAGGACAGTTTCTGGACCTGGCGCGATCTGATGTATCGCCTGGTGCAGCGGCTGACGCCGGAGCAGGTCGAGGTGATCGCCCGCCAACTGTATATCGAAATGCTGAAAGGCGGATATACCCAGGTGGCAGAATTCCACTACCTGCATCACGGTGCCGACGGCAACCCCTATGCCGATCGCGGTGAAATGACCGGTCGCCTCAGCCAGGCGGCGGCACAGGCGGGGATCGGTATGACGCTGTTGCCGGTGTTGTACAGCTACGCCGGGTTTGGCGGCCAGCCTGCGCAGGTGGGGCAAAAACGGTTTATTCAGGATGCGGATCGCTACCTGGAGCAGCAGCAGGTGATCGCGCGTCAGTTGGCGGACCAGCCGTTGCAGAATCAGGGGTTGTGTTTTCACTCACTGCGTGCGGTGGAACTGAGCCAGATGCAGCAGATCCTGGCGGCGTCGGACAGCACGCTGCCGGTGCATATTCATATCGCCGAGCAGCAGAAAGAGGTCAACGACTGTCTGGCCTGGAGCGGTCGTCGGCCGGTGGCCTGGCTGTATGAGCATCTGCCGGTGGATAGCCGCTGGTGTCTGGTGCATGCCACCCATCTTGACCGTGACGAGCTGGAAAAGTTGGCACGCAACAAGGCGGTGGCGGGCCTGTGTCTGACCACCGAGGCTAATCTGGGCGACGGCATCTTCCCCGGCGACGCCTATTTGCAGCATCAGGGCCGTTGGGGCATAGGTTCCGACAGCCATGTCTCGCTCAATGTGGTGGAGGAGCTGCGCTGGTTCGAATACGGTCAACGGCTGCGCGATCAGCGCCGTAACCGCCTGACCACGCCGGAACAGCCGGCGGTGGCGGATGTGCTCTACCAGCAGGCCTTGCAGGGTGGGGCGCAGGCCTGTGGTGCTCCTATCGGCCGTTTGCAAAGCGGCTACCGTGCCGACTGGCTGGTGCTGGACGGCGACGATCCTTACCTGGCTGCCGCGCCGGATGCTTCCATTCTGAATCGCTGGTTGTTCGCCGGCGGCAAGGAACAAATTCGTGACGTGTTTGTTGGCGGGCGTCAGGTGATCGATCAGGGTCGCCACGCCTTGCAACAACAGAGCAGCGCAGAGTTCTTGCAGGTGCTGAAAACCTTCCAGCAGGAGGCATAATGAGCCTGACGCGTTTTGATTTTGCTTCGCTGCCGGTCACGCCGTGGCGCAATGGCGGCGGGGAAACCCGCGAGATTGCCTGCTGGCCGCCGGGGGCTCAGGATTTTGACTGGCGCGCCAGCATCGCCACCATTGCGCAGGACGGCCCGTTTTCGGCATTCAGCGGTATCGATCGTTCGATCACCCTGCTGGAAGGCGACGGCGTACGCCTGTTCAGCGCAGGACAAATTGACCATCATCTGTCGCAGGTCGGTGAGCCGTTCGCCTTCTCCGGCGATGTGGCGCTAAAGGCAACCTTGCTGGGGGGCAGCAGTCAGGACTTTAACATCATGACCCGACGCGGCCGCTTGGCCGCCAGAGTGCAGCGCGTAACGACGGCGACCCGGCTGCCGGGGCAACATGCGGGCGTTTTGTATGTGTTGGAGGGGCGCTGGGCAGTGGCGGACGGCGTCACCCTGGTAGCAGCTGAAGGCGGCTGGTGGGCGGCAGGCGAGCACTCCGGCTCACTGACGCCGCTGACGGAGGAGAGTGTTATTCTGTGGGCCGACATCACACCCGGTTAAGCCGGGCTAGAGTCCGGCGCTAAGTTGTGGGATTATTTGGTTTTCTATCCCACACAGAGAAGGGCGCATGGCCTCGCTGAAAGACGTTGCAAAACTTGCCGGGGTATCGCTCATGACGGTATCCCGCGCCATCAACGAGCCCGATAAGTTGCGGCCGGAAACCTACCAACGCGTCAAACTGGCGATCGACCAACTGGAGTACGTGCCCGATCTCGCGGCACGGCGTATTCGTGGTGACAGTAGCCGGGTACAAACGCTCGGCGTGCTGGCGCTGGATACTGCGACCACCCCCTTCTCGGTAGACATGATCCTGTCGATTGAAAAAACCGCGCGCGAACACGGCTGGAACAGCTTTGTGGTTAATCTGTTCGCTGATGACAGCGCGGAGCACACCATCGATCTGCTGCTGGCACACCGGCCGGACGGGGTGATTTTCACCACCATGGGGCTGCGGCAGGTGACACTGCCGACCAAATTGCTGGATAAAAAACTGGTGTTGGCCAACTGCGTCAGTCCGGAGAACCCGGTGGCGAGTTATATCCCGGATGATGAGCAGGGCCAGTACGATGCCATGCGAACACTGATTGCCAAAGGGTATCGCGCGCCGCTGTGTATTCACCTGCCGGAAACCACCCTGGCGGCCGGACTGCGCCGCCGTGGGCTGGAGCGAGCCTGGTGTGACGCGGGGGGCGATGTTCAGCTGTTGCGGCAATACCATCTTGATTTGACCGACGGCGATGAGCACTACCGCGACAGCGTGGAACTGCTGGAGCGGCACTTTTCGCCGGGGCAGCGCGACTGTGATGTGGTGGTGTGCGGCAACGATCGGGTGGCGTTTATGGTGTATCAGGTGCTGCTGGCGCAGGGCTGGAAGATCCCTCAGCAGGTGGGGGTTTTGGGCTATGACAATATGGTCGGCATCGGTCAACTGTTTCTGCCGCCGCTGACCACGGTGCAATTGCCGCATTACGAGCTGGGGCGGCAGGCGGCGCTGCATCTGATTAATCAGCTGGAACACCGGGAGACGCGAAAGGTGGCTTGCCCGTTGTTGTTGCGCGAATCTCTGTGATCAAACTGGGCGTGATAATCACGCCCAGATAATCCATTTCTGGGCGGTCAGTCCCAGATACTCTCCAACTCCCAGGCCTGGGATGCAGCAAACTGTGCCTGTCCGCTTTCGGCAAACAGGCTAATACCAAGTTGGCCGTCCGCCGGGTAGATACGGCTGGTGAGACAGGCTACGCCCTGATTGACGAACACCTCCAGCGATGAGCGGTCGATAAAGACTCGCAGCGACAGCTCGTCACCTTCCGGCAGGGGGACGCTGCGACAGCCGCACAGGCCCGCATCCTCACTGAAACGCTCCAACACCAAACGATGGGCTTGATTGTCGACGTACAGCCGTGCCGCGTTACCGATGGCAATGCCATAGCGTTCGGCATCGCTGTCGGCCAGTTTTAGTGTCAATGTCAGTTCTTGCACCTCGGCGTCCAGAGCCTGCCGTTGGTTGCGTAAGCTGACCGCGGCCAGTGAATGTGGCTGACCACGCAACGCCACCAGCTCCCGCGCCGGGTTCATCAGCAGGTTGCCCTCGGCTGCCAGCGTCAATTCGCGCGGCAGAGTGAGGGCGCCGGCCCAACCCTGCGCTTTGCTCGGCATCGGGGATTCCCACATGTCCATCCAGGCGAACAGCATGCGGCGGCCATCGGCGGCGGTGAAGGTTTGCGGCGCATAGAAATCGTGCCCGTTGTCCAGTTCGCAGAAAGGTTGAGTGACGCTGAAATCCTTGCCCGGTTGCCAATGGCCAAGCAAATATCCGTTCTGAAAGCGGTTACGATGACGGTAACCCTGGGCTGCCAGCCCCTGCGGCGAGAACAGCAGCACCTGCTTTTCTCCCAGCGGGAAGAAGTCCGGACACTCCCACATATAGCCCTGCTGCAGCGTCTGCGCACCGCTCAGCACGCGGTCGAACTGCCAGTCGCGCAGGTCGTCGGAGCGATAAAGCCGCGCCTGTCCCAGCCCATTCTCCTTGGCACCGACCACCATCCACCAACGGTCAGCGGTGCGCCAGACTTTAGGATCGCGAAAATGCTGGATGCCTTCCGGCGGCAACAGCACTGGCCCGTGTTTAACAAAATGGATCCCGTCTTCGCTGGTGGCCAGACACTGCACCTCGCGCACCTGATCGTCGTCTCCTTCCTTACCCAACCAGACGTGGCCGGTGTAGAGCAGCGTCAGCACGCCGTTATCATCCACCGCGCAGCCGGAGAAACAGCCGTCTTTGTCATAGTCGTCGCCGGGGGCCAGGGCGATCGGCTGGTGTTGCCAGTGCGCCAGATCGCGGCTGGTGGCATGGCCCCAGTGCATCGGCCCCCAGTTCTGGTCATAGGGGTGGTGCTGGTAGAACGCGTGATAGACGCCGTTAATACAGACCAGGCCGTTGGGATCGTTGATCCAGCCTGCGGCCGGTGCCAGATGAAAGCGCGGGTAGTAGTGATCCTGACGCTGAGCGCGCAGGGCTTCGACCGCATGATCGGCTTGAGCTAAGGCATTTTTCATTGGGTGGGCTCACTTGATTTTAACGTGGATTGAAATTGAGGCGCACTGGCGACAGTCTCGCCGCGCAGCATGAAGCAGGAAATCAGCGTGGTAGCCGCTACCGCACAACCCATCAGCAAGTAGGTGTCGGCAAAGCCGATGCGGTCGTAGCCATAGCCGGCCAACGGTGCCAGAAAACCGGCGACGATCTGGCTGATAAACTGGAAGCCCACCAGGTACAGCGTGGCGGACAGGCGGCTGTCGAAACGGGTAGTGATGTACTTGAACATCGCCACCAGCAGGATGGGTAATTCTACGGCGTGCAGCAGTTTCATGGCGGAAATCATCAGTGCGCCGCTGGCAAAGCCAGAGCCGAACATGCGCAACGCCATTATGCTGCTGGCCAGCAGTAGGCTCTGTTTAATCCCAAGACGGTTAACCAAGAGAGGAGCAAGGAACATGCCGCCGGCTTCCAGAAACACCTGCAGCGAGTTGAGGAAACCGTACATGCGGTTGCCTTCCTCGTGGGTTGCGAACTGCGAGGCAAAATACACCGGGAACTGCTGGTCAAACACGCCGTAGATGCTGGTGCCGAGCACGAACACTACCAGCGCCCAGAACCCCGGCAGACGCAGCAGCGCCAGGGCGTCCTGCAGCTTCAGGTTCTCCGGCTTGCCGTACTCCAACCCGGCCATGGCGTTGGGTTTCAGCTCGCGCACCTGCCACAGCAACAGCAGGAACACCGCCGCCGAGGCCGAGGCGATCCAGAAATTGATATTGGGGTTGATATTGTAGTTAAAACCGGCGAAGAAGGTGGCGCTGGCCCAGCCCAATGACCCCCACATGCGCGCCCGGCCGAATTCGAAGCCGACGATGCGGCTGACTCGTTCGGTATAGGATTCCAGCGCGCCAATCCCGGCATTGAATGCCAGGCTGACAAACACGCCGCCCACCAGTGCGCCAACCACCAGGTTGCTCTGCAGCAGCGGGGCGTAGACGTAGATAAAGAACGGGCCGGTCAGCAACAGCAGCACGCCGACAAACAGCAGCAGGTGCTTACGCAGCCCAAGCTTGTCCTGAATAAAACCGTACAGCGGCTGGGCGCACAGCGCCATGATCGACATCGCTGCGAAGATCAGCCCGGTTTCTGTCCCTTTCAGGCCGATTTTCTGGTTCAGCCAGATGGAGATCAGTGAAAAGCTGGACGACCAGGTAAAGAAGAAGAAAAACAACAGGCCGCTGAGGAGCACATAATATTTTTTTGTTTCGCGGTTCATGTGAAATGCCCTGATGGATGAAGTTGGCTCTATTGTTAACGTTAACTTTAAGCCAGATAAAGCCATCAAAGCGAGGTATTGCGATGTTAATCACAAAAGTTAACGTTAACATTTTATGAGTGTGATCAAAATCACCGAAGAGGAAAAGGGCGCACAGGGCGCCCGACAGGAATTAATGTTGGTTAAGCGAACGCAGATGATCGTCGCGCCGCAGGGTCATCAGTGCGAACAGGCTGACCACCGAGGTGGCCACCACGTAGTAGGCTGGGATATCGAGATTGCCGGTCTGTTTGATCAGGCCGGTGATGATTAACCCCGCTGAGCCGGAAAACACCGCATTGGACAGCGAATAGGCCAGCCCCAGGCCGGTATAACGCACCTGGGTGGGGAACATTTCTGCCAGCATTGCCGGGCCAGGCCCGGCCAGCAAGCCGACCACCGCCCCGGCGATCATCACCGCGATGCCTTTGGCCAGCAGTGAGCTTTGCGGGTCTTGCAGCAGGTGCAGCAGCGGGAAGGTAAACAGGATCACCGCCACTACTGCCGTCAACATTACCGTTTTGCGCCCCAGCTTATCGCTGAGCATACCGGCGGGCAGAATGGTCAGGGCGAAGCCGACGTTGGCCAGCACCGTGGCCACCAGCGCCTGCTGGAAGGTGGCGTGTAGCGAGGTTTGCAGGTAAGACGGCATCACCACCAGGAAGGTGTAACCGGCGGCGGACCAGCCCATCATGCGGCCAATGCCGAGAGCAATGGTTTTTGCTACGCCGCTCAGTTTCACCACCGGTGGCTGCGTGGTTGAGCCGCGGGTCTGCTGCGCCTGGGTAAAGGTCGGCGTTTCCTGCAGTTTCAGTCGCAACCACAGCGCCACCACCCCCATCGGCAACGCCAGCAGGAAGGGAATACGCCAGCCCCAGTCGTGCAACTGCTCCGGCGTCAATAGCGCGGCCAACAGAGCCACCAAGCCGGCACCGGCCAGCAGCCCGAACGCCACAGTCAGTGACTGCCAGGCACCGAACAGGCCACGTTTGCCCTTGGGGGCGAACTCGGTCATCAGCGACACCGCGCCACCAAACTCACCGCCGGCAAACAATCCCTGAAACATGCGTAGCAGGGTCAACAGCAGCGGGGCGGCGACGCCGATAGAGGCGTAGGTCGGCATCACGCCGATCAGCGCGGTAGCCACGGTCATCAGCAGCAATACGGCGATCAACGTCGGTCGACGGCCAATGCGGTCGCCGATGCGGCCGAAAATTACTGCCCCGATCGGGCGGCAGAAAAAGGCCAGCGCAAAGGCGGCATAGGTGAGGATCAGACTGGTGATTTCACTTTCACCCTGCAGGGTGAAAAAATTGGCGGCGATCACGGTCGCGAGAAAACCGTACACGCCGAATTCATACCATTCGATAAAATTGCCAACCGATCCGGCCAGCAACGCCTGACGCGACTGGCGTGCGTCAATAACCGTCGTTTGTGTGCTCATCCCCATTCCCGTGCGTTTGAATTATTGTCAGTCAGTTCTAAATTCTTATGACAAAACAATCAATTATTTTCAGCGGGAACTGTGAGTGGGGGCTTTCGCTTCAGTACCTATCCCCTCACCCAAAGGAGAGGGGACAATATCTCCAGCATTAGGGATAATTACCGGCCGTACTGGCGCAGCACCTGCTCAGCGGCGGCGAAGTCGGGAGCCAGTGGGCGATCGATTTCGATAAACGGCACCTGTTTACGTACCGCCGCGTAGAGTGCGGCCGTAGGGGCCGAGAGCGTAAAGCCGTTATGCCGCTGTTGGCGCAGGCTCACCGCCTGGGCGTCGTGTACCAGCAGGATGCCCAGCAGTTGATAAGCGTTATCCACCTGCTGCTGAACGCGCTCAACCACTGCCGGGGCGTTAGTGGCGATGTCTTCAATATCGCCGGCGACCGGGAAGTAATCGAGCGAAACCGGCATCGCCAACTCTTTATTGCGCATTGCCAGCATCATCACCGGTTTTTCCATCGCGCCAAAAGCATGCACGGTGTGATCGGTGCCAAGGAAGCGGGTCAGACCGGTAAACGCCGGGTTATTCAGTTTGACCACCTGTTGGGCGCTGGCCAGCGAGTTGTGCGCCAGTGCCAGTCCCAACTGCTCGAAGGCCAGTACCCAGGGCAGTGGCTCAAAGTTGGCGCTTGGCAACACCGCGCCCTGCAGGTCACCTTCACTCATGTAGCCGACGGCCTCCTGCGGACGTTTTGACGGTGCCGTGACGCCCAGCGCTACCCCCGGATTGTCGTCGGAACTGTTCAACTGGATCAGCAATTGATCGTAGGCCTGCTGGTAGCTGCGCTGCAGTTCCGCCAGCAGATAGACGCCGGAACGGAAGCTGAGCGGATCCTGCAGCGGGCGGCTGTCGTCGTGCTGCCACAGGCTGGATCCGGCTAACAGTTCACGCAGGTTTTTGCCCATCGCCGCCACTTCCGGATAGGGACGTAGCGCCAGGGTATTGGCCAGAAATGGCGATACGTTGCCGTTTAGCGCCTGCAAACTCAGGGCATAGGTCAGGGTATTGACCTGCATCAGATGGGCCAGTGAATCCAGCGCCAGTGCACCACTGGCGGCGGAATAGGCATTGGAACTGAGGATCGCCAGTGCGTCCTTGGCATAGGGAGTAATGGCCGGCGTTTGGCTGCTTTGCAGCGCCGCACTGGCGGCCACTTTGTTGCCCTGATAATAGACCTCGCCTTCGCCGAGCATCGCCAGCCCGATGTGGCTGATCACCGTGATATCGCCTTCACCCACCGAACCGTCCGCCGGGATCACCGGGGTGATGCCCTTGTTGAGAAAGGCGACATAGGCGTCGACAATCGCCGGTTGAACGCCACCGCCCCCGTTCAGCAGGCCATTAAGCCGGGTGACCAGGGTGGCCCGTGCCACGCGGACACTCATTGGTTCACCGATGCCGCCGGAATGGGCATGCAGCAGACCGACGTTAAATTTTTTCGATGCGTCGATCACTTCCTGCGTCAGCTTGCCATGCACGTCGACCATCGGCCGATCCTTGTTCAACCCGACGCCGACCGTCAGCCCATAAATTTTTAAACCGTTCTGTGCCGCCTCGATCAGCACCTTATGTGACATTGTCACGCGTTTGATGGCGGCAGGGGTGACGGCCACCGCTTCGCCATCGGCGACGTTGGCAATCATCTGCGGGGTAATGGAGTGGCCGTCGAGCGTGACGGTGGCCAACCCAAGCTGGCTATAACCGAGCGTCAGCGCGGCCAGCAGCGATAAAGCGAGTTTTCCTGGCATGATAAGTGAACCCTTATTATTGATTATTATGATGTTGTTTTTGCGTTGTGTTCAGGGCTGCCGCGCCGGATGGCGGGCGATAAAATACAGGGTGATCAATGCCAGCAGGCTGGCGATCATCACATACCAGGCCGGGGCAAAACGGGTACCGGTATTCTGGGTCAGCCAGGTGAGGATCGCCGGGGCAAAGCCGCCGAACACCGTCACCGCCAGGTTGTAGGACACCGACATGCCGCTGGCTCGCACCTGGGTAGGGAACAGATCGGACAGGGCCGCAGGGGCCACGCCGACGAACAGCGACACCAGGATGCAAAATAGTGTTTGCACCAGGATTAGCATCGCGGTGGTGTGGTAGGCATCGAGCAACAACAACAGCGGGTAGCTGGCCACCAGCAACAGCAGCGCTCCGACCTGCAGGATTTTCAGGGTGCCGATACGGTCTGACCAGGCCCCGGCCGCCACGCAGCACACCACCATAAAGCAGTTGCCGATCAGCGCCGCCAGAAACGCCTGGTGGCTCTCGAAGTGCATGACCCGCTGAACATAAATCGGCATGTAGATGATCAGTGCATAGATGCTTACCGCCCACAGGATCGACAGCCCGGTACCGAGCAGCACCGCACGGCGATGGGTGCGGAACAACAAGCGCAGCGGCATTTCCGGCGTGCGGGGTTCCCGCTGCTGGCGAGCCTGCTCTTCGGCGAACAGCGGCGTTTCTTCCAGCGTTTTACGCATCCACAGGCCAATCGGTGCGATCGACAGGCCGATGATGAACGGAATACGCCAGCCCCAGTCACCGATCTGCTCGTGGCTGAGCGTCAGCGTAACCGCGGTTGCCACCAGCGCGCCGAGGATATTGGAGATCCCCATGCTGGCCTGCAACCAGGAAGCGTATTGGCCTTTTTGATGCGCCGGGGCATGCTCGATCAAAAATGCCGCTGCGCCACCCACTTCGCCACCGGCGGAAAAGCCCTGCAGTACCCGGCCACACAGGATCAGCAGCGGCGCACCGATGCCGATAGCACTGTACGGCGGTGCAAAGGCAATGATTGCAGTGCCGACTGCCATGGTCATGATGGTGAGCGTCAGGGCCGCCTTGCGACCAACCCGGTCACCGTAAGCACCGATCACCAAAGCGCCGAGCGGGCGGATCACGAAGCCGAGACCGAAGGCCAAAAAGGCCTCAAACAGCTGGGTGCCCGCATCGTTGGGATGGAAGAAGTTCTGTGCGATATACACCGCAAAGAAGGCGTACACCGAGAAGTCATACCATTCCAGCGCGTTGCCCACCGAGGCGGCGGCAATCGCCTTGCGGCCACTGCTTTTACGCGGCGTGGCGGCGGCATCGGCGACCAGCAGGGGGGCGGTGGGCGGAACCGTGCTTTTATTGATCATTATTACTCTCCGCGAGGCAGTGAGATGTACGGCAAGGACTTGTCAGCTATCTCATCCAGTGACTCCTGATAACCGGCATCGGCGTAACGCATCACGCCGGTAGTGGTGTCATTGGTCATCGACAGTTGCAGACGTTGTGCCGCCGCGTCACTGCCGTCGGCGATGGTAGTGACGCCGGAGCTGGTCATATAGCCGCTGTAACCGCCGCCACCGGAGTGGATCGCCACCAGGTCGGCCATTGAGGCGCAGTTGACCAATGCGTTGAGCAGTGGCCAGTCGGCGATCGCATCGGAGCCGTCCTTCATTTTTTCGGTCATGATATTCGGGTGGGTCATCGCCCCGGCATCGAGGTGATCGCGGGTAAAGGCGATGGGGCCGGACAGGCGGCCGTCGGCCACCATGCGATTGACTTCCAGTGCCAGCTCGGTGCGTTCGCCGTGACCGAGCCAGGCGATGCGTGCCGGTAAGCCTTCAAAGGGCACATGCTGGCGCGCCAGGATGATCCAGTTGCTGACGATGCGGTTGTCGGCAAAGCGCTCGAGCAAGTAGTCATCGATGACCCGAATATCGTCGCTGTTGTTGGACAGGGCGATCCAGCGGAACGGGCCGATGGCGCGGCAGAACAGCGGCCGCAGAAAGGCTTCGGTGAAAATCGGGATCTCGAAGGCGCGCTCAACGCCGCCCTGATGAGCGTGGGTGCGGATCAGATTACCGTTGTCGAACACTACCGCCCCGCGATCCATAAAGCCGATCATCGCCTGTACGTGCTGAACGATGGAACGGCGGCTGGCGTCCATCAGCGCATTGATATCTTCCTCGCGCTGTTTGGCCATCTGTTCCGGGCTGTAACCGGCGGGAACGTAGCCGTACACCAGATCGTGTGCGGCAGTCTGATCGGTGACGATGTCCGGGATCACGCCGCGCGCCAGGATGGCAGGGTAGACTTCGGCGGCGTTACCGAGCAGGGCGACCGAAAGGGCTTCTTTGCGTTGTTGCGCGGCGGCTATCATCATCAGCGCCTGGTCGAGATCGGCCGCCTGGTGTTGCAGAAAACCGTTTTTCAACCGTTTGTCGATGCTGGCCTGATTAACCTCGATGGTCAGGATCGCGGCGTTGGCCAGGGTGCCTGCCAGCGGCTGTGCGCCGCCCATGCCACCCAGCCCGGCGGTGAGGATAAAGCGTCCGTGTAGATCGTTGTCGAAATGGCGCTCGGCGATGCGCGAGAAGATTTCATAGGTACCCTGGATCACCCCCTGCGAACCGATATATTGCCAGTCACCGGCGGTCAGGCCGCCCCAGCAGATCAGGTTTTCTTTTTCCCAGCGGTAAAAGTTCTCCGCCTTCGCCCATTGGCCGACCATATTACAGTTGGCCATGATCACCAGCGGAGCGTTGGCGTGAGTTTGCAGCAGGCCAATTGGCTTGCCGGACTGTACCAGCAGGGTCTGGTCTTCACGCATGGTTTTTAATGCGTGAACAATGGCATCGTGTGACGGCCAGTCGCGTGCTGCGCGGCCCAGCGCGGCGTACACCACCAGTTCATCCGGATTTTCACCGACCGCCAGCACGTTTTCCAGCAGGCGCAGCAGCGCTTCTTGTCGCCAGCCAAGGCAGCGCAGCGTGCTGCCCGAAGTCACTTCAAAGGTTCTTTTCATGCGGCATCTCCTGTAGGCAGGTAACTGCGCAGATCGATACCCAGGGTTTTCTCCACTGGGGGATAGACCGCTGGATCGGTGACCGACGACGAAAGGGGGAACTGTGAGTGATGCATATGGAAAATGACCACTTCCATGCCTGGCTTCAATTGCCCGGCGCTGATCGGGTTACCGGCGCTATCGAGTGTGGTGATCACGTCCGGGTAGCTGGCGATGCGCTCGCCGTGGGCGTCCTCGACCGCCATGTGTTCGTTCATGACGTGGATGCGGCGCAGGGCGTTACCCTGACCAATGGTCACAATGCCGACGTCAAACGCTTCTTCGGTATAGCGCAGACTGTTGGTGGCCACCACGCCGCTGCCAATAATCTGGCCACCGGTGTGACGACAGATGGCATCGACCACGCTATTACCCCGTGCCGCCAGGATGCTTTCACCCAATGAGAGCGCCAGGCTGATGCCTCCCAGCGCGGCGTGTTGGCGCACGTAGGCGGCCGGTATCGGGTTGCGGCAACTGGCGATAAATCCGCCGGACATGTCGGCCGCCTTGCGCAGCACCGGCGACACCTTGGCGGTGGCGCCTTTCACCACCAGCTCGATATAGGCGTTATTGGCGCGGTTACCGCCGACGGCGGCCTGGATCATCGGCTGCGGGCTGGAAGCCAGACCGAGGGAGCCCATATCGCCGGTTGGGTGGGCGCGCAGATCGCCGACCGCATCGACCACCTTGCAACCGAGTACGGCGGCAGGCAGCCAGCCGTTGAGGGTGCTGGACATGCCGTTCTGGCCGACTATCAGCCCGGCGATCGGCGCACCCAGTTCCTGCTGCACCAATTGCACCGCCTTGACGTAGTCGACGCCAAGCATCTGCCAGTCGGTCAGGCCGCCGGGGGCACCAATCGCCGCCGCGGTGGCTAGCCAGGCGTCATCGGCCAATTCGTCGAGGCTGACCAATTCCGGGCGACCTATGGTCACCGCCAGTCGCCCCAGTTCCAGGCCGTGGGCAACCCAGCCGCCGCCACCGCAGGCAAATACCGAACCGCCTTTTACCGCGGCCTCCACATCATTAAGTGTTAAAACACGCCCCATGGTCTTTGCTCCTGAAAGTATCAGTGAGATTGCGCTTGAATGAATAATCTATGAATAGTTGCGCTACCGGAATTCGATACTAGGGGGCGGTTAACTAAAATGTCGCATTACTTTTTATCACCTGTGTATAACAAAATGTTAACCCATGGGGCAGGTGAATGAGTTATGCCGCCATCACTCGGGAAAGCGGCAGGAAGGGAAGCGCTAAAAGGGTTTAGCGTGACCAGTGGATCTGCACCGACTCCAGGGTGGAGATAAACGCCTGGGCCAGGCGTGACAAGGGCTCGTACATGCCATGTACGATGCTGATGGGGGTTTTGGCGGTGGGTTCTATCGGCCGGAAAACCACTTTGGTCCACACCGGGCCGTTGGCGGTAATCTCGTCGATCAGCGCGATGCCCACCCCGGCCTGCACCAGCGCACAGGCCACGTGGATCTGCTGTACCTCAACGGTAGGGCGCAGGATCATATTGGCGTCATCCAGCAGCTTGCGCACCAGTTGGCCGATAGGGATCTCGCTGCCGTAGCCGATAAACGGCTGGTCGATCAAATCTTCGATGCTAATCACATTTTTGGCGGTCAGCGGGTGAGTGGCGGGCAGTGCCACCACCAGTCGGTTTTCGTACAGTTGGCGTGAATGGACGTTGGGATGACCTTCATGCAGAAAGGCCACGCCCAGCTCGACCTGCTGCGTCAGTACCGCCTGCAGCAAGACGTCTGGGATCATGGTGTGCAGGATCACCCGAGCTTCGGGCAACTGTGCATGGAACCTGGCGATGGCACTGGGGATCAGACCCTGGCCCAGGCTTGGGCTGCAGGCAATTCGCAGGTGGCCCATGCGGTTTTGGATCAGATCCTCCGCCACTTCGTTGACCCGCTGCACCCCCTGATACACCGAGTTGACCTCGACAAACAGATGACGAGCCTCCGGTGTCGGGTACAGGCGGCCCTTGATGCGTTCAAACAGCGTCAGGCCCAACCGCTGCTCGGTATAGGCAATCAACCGGGAGACCGCCGGTTGGGAAACATGCAGTAGCTTGGCGGCACCGCTGATCGAACCGGTCAGCATGATGGCGCGGAACACTTCGATTTGCTTGAGGTTTAAACGCACACGCCCTCCTTAATAGTTAACATTTTGTTATGCACGAGTGATAAACAAGCATAAGACAGAATAGACAGCCTCACCCTACACTGGCCTTGGCATCGGCACAACTGGCCGATTGAGAAGCTGGGAGCCGTGCATTTTTATGCAGTTCTCGGGCGTATTGGAATAAGGGGTGAGGCGCTATGAATTTGAGTCAACGGCCAGAGCTGGTGGTCAAGGGCAACCTGGTGGATGCCGAGCGGGTGACGCCTGACGGCTGGCTGGCGATCGCCGGCGGTAAAATCATTGGCAGCGGCAGCGGGAAGGCACCTGAGGCCGAACAGGTGATCGACGCCCATGGCAAGTGGATCCTGCCGGGAGTGATTGACGGTCAGGTGCATTCCGGTAGCCAGGCCAATCAGGAAGGCCTGGGCTGGGCATCGCGGGCGGCGGCGGCGGGGGGCATCACGGTGATGGTCGATATGCCCTATGACGACCCGGAACCGGTGGCAAGCCGTGCCCTGCTGGAGGCCAAAATTGCCGAGGTAGAGCGTGACTGCCATGTTGATGTGGCGCTGTTTGGCACCCTGAACCCCACCTACGGGTTTGACGCCGCTGCCGGGCTGATTGAAGGCGGGGTCTGCGCCTTCAAGTTCTCCACCTTTGAAGCCACACCGGGCCGCTTCCCACGGGTAGATGAAGACGACCTGATGCATGCTTTTCAGCTGATTGCGCCGACCGGGCTGGCCTGTGCGGTACACAACCAAATGCAGGAACTGACGCGCAAGAATATCCAACGGATGATCGAAGCGGGTGACACCGGCTGGGATGCCTTTATGCGCGCTCACACGCCGTTGATCGAGAATCTGGCGACGGCGCTGATCTATGAAATGGGGGCAGAAAGCGGCGCGCGATCCCACGCAGTACATGTTTCCACCTCACGCGGTTTCGAACTGTACCGGATGTATCAGCAAGCGGGCTATCCGGTCAGCATTGAGACTTGCGTGCAGTACCTGATGCTGAACCACGAGCAGCACACGCGTCAGTTTGGCGCCAAGACCAAGCACTACCCGCCGATCCGCCCGAAAGCGGAAACCGAACTGCTGTGGAGCCATATTGCGCAGGGCAACTGCACTTTTGTTTCTTCCGACCACGTCAGTTGGGGGCTGGAACGTAAAGGAGATGCCAACGTATTCAAAAATGCCTCTGGCGGACCGGGGCTGGAGACGCTATTACCGGCGCTGTGGACCGGCTGTGAACAGCATGGCATTGCGCCGACCACCGTAGCGCAACTGCTGTGCCGCAACCCGGCGCGCCATTTCCTGCTCGACGATCGTAAAGGCGGGTTCGATATCGGTATGGATGCTGACTTCGTTATTTTGAAGCCTGAGCATTACCGCTTCGATCCTGCCAACAGCCTGTCGGCGGTGAAGTGGAGCGCCTTTGAGGGCATGGAGTTCAGTGTGCGGGTGGAAACCACCTATTGTCGCGGTCAGGCGGTGTTTACCGATGGCCATATTGTCAATTCGCCGGGGACGGGCCAGTTTTTGCGCCCACATGCCGCGAAAGGAGAAGGTCAATGACCGAATTAATCAATAGCGAGCGTTTGTGGGCCAGGGTCAATCACCTGGCGCAAATGACACTGCCGGAGGTGCCCTGGACGCGCCGCGCCTTTACGCCGCTGTTCAGCGAGGCGCGAGTTTGGCTGGCAGAACAAATGAAACAGGCCGGGCTGACGGTGACGCTGGACGAGGGCGGCAATCTGATTGGTCGCCGCGCAGGCTTGCGCAAAGATTTGGCGCCGATCGTCACCGGTTCGCATTGCGATACCGTGGTTGGCGGCGGCCGCTATGACGGGATTATCGGCGTACTGGCGGGCATTGAGATCGCCCACTGCCTGCACCAGCAGGCGATAACTTTGCAGCACCCGTTTGAGGTGATCGATTTTTTGTCCGAGGAGCCGAGTGATTACGGGATTTCCTGCGTGGGCAGCCGGGCGCTAAGTGGTGAACTGGACAGCGGTATGCTGGCGGCGAAGAACGCGCAGGGGGAAACGCTGGCGGCGGCGATGACGCGAATCGGCGCTCAGCCGGAAAAACTGACCCAGCCGCTGCGCTTGCCTGATGGCACCGCCGCTTATGTTGAGCTGCACATCGAACAGGGACCGGTGCTGGAGCGCCAGCAATTGCCGATTGGCGTGGTGACGCACATTGTCGGTATTCGCCGGGTCTTGGTGACGGTGATTGGCCAGCCGGATCACTCCGGGACTACGCCAATGGATATTCGTCGTGATGCGCTGGTGGGAGCGGCACAGGTGATCGAACAGGCGCATGCGGCAGCCTCGCAGCAGAGCGGTAATCCGCACTATGTGGTGGCGACCGTGGGCCGTATTGCCATGACGCCCAACGTGCCTAATGCGGTGCCGGGCCGGGTGGAGCTGATGCTTGAGGTGCGTAGCGACAGTCAGCAGGTGTTGGATAGCTTCCCTGAATTACTGCTGGAAAGTTGTCAGCCACGTTTGCAGAGCCTGGGTTTGCAAGCGGAGTTGCAACATGTCAGCCGGGCACGGCCCACGGCCTGTGCGGAAACGGTGATGCAGGCGATCGACGGTGCTGCGCAGTCGCTTGGACTGGCCAGCCGTCGGCTACCGAGCGGTGCCGGACATGATGCGGTGTATATGGCAGCCACCGGGCCGGTGGGGATGGTGTTTATTCCCTGTCTGAACGGGCGCAGTCATTGCCCAGAGGAGTCGATTACCGAACAGCAGTTGGCCGATGGAGCCAGGGTGCTGGCGCAGGCGCTGATCAATCTGGATACGCAACTGGCGTAAAAAAGGGGCCGATGGGCCCCTTGAGTGCTGAGAAACCTGCTGTAGGGGACGAACATGTTCGTCCCGATATGCGAGTGGGCGCGGCGTGCAGCGCCCCTACAATTTAACCACCAGGCCTTGCAGCCTTAAAGCTTGGGACCGGCGCTGACCAGCTTTTCACCGGCTGGCGTCACGGTGTATTTGGCGAAGTTATCGATAAAGCGCTGCGCCAGATCCTGCGCCTTTTCCTGCCACAAGGATTCGTCCGCGTAGGTTTTGCGTGGATCGAGAATGGAAGGATCAACCCCCGGCAGTGCCGTCGGGACCGCCAGACCAAAGATCGGCAGGGTGAAGGTCTCGGCGTGCTCAATCTCACCGTTTAAAATAGCGTCGATGATGCCACGTGTGTCCTTGATGGAAATACGCTTGCCGCTGCCGTTCCAGCCGGTGTTCACCAGATAGGCCTGCGCACCTGCCGCTTCCATGCGTTTCACCAGCACTTCGGCGTACTGCGTCGGATGCAGCGTCAGGAACGCGGCACCGAAACAGGCGGAGAAGGTTGGGGTTGGCGTGGTGATGCCGCGCTCGGTACCGGCCAGCTTGGCGGTAAAGCCAGACAGGAAGTGGTACTGGGTTTGTTCCGGCGTCAGGCGTGACACCGGTGGCAACACCCCGAAGGCATCCGCAGTCAGGAAGATGATTTTCTTCGCATGACCGGCTTTGGACACCGGTTTGACGATGTTTTCGATATGCTCAATCGGGTAGGAGACACGGGTGTTTTCAGTCTTGCTGGCGTCATCGAAATCGATGCTGCCATCGGCCAGCACCTGCACGTTTTCCAGCAGCGCGTCACGGCGGATCGCCTGATAGATCTCCGGTTCGGCCTGTTGCGACAGCTTGATGGTCTTGGCGTAGCAGCCGCCTTCAAAGTTGAACACGCCGTCATGGTCCCAGCCGTGTTCGTCATCGCCGATCAATTGACGCTTGGGATCGGTGGAGAGGGTGGTTTTACCGGTACCGGACAGACCAAAGAACACCGCCACATCGCCCTGTTCGCCGACGTTGGCCGAACAGTGCATCGAGGCGATCCCCCGCAGCGGCAACAGGTAGTTCATGATTGAGAACAGGCCCTTCTTCATTTCGCCGCCGTACCAGGTTCCGCCGATCAACTGAATACGTTCGGTCAGGTTAAAGGCGACGAAGTTCTCTGAATGCAGCCCCTGCTGTTGCCAGTCCGGGTTGGTGCATTTGGCGCCGTTCATCACCACGAAGTCCGGTTCGAAATTCTGCAGTTCTTCATCCGTCGGGCGGATAAACATGTTTTTGACAAAGTGCGCCTGCCAGGCCACCTCGGTGATGAAACGCACCTTCAGGCGGGTGTCGGCATTGGCGCCGCAGAAGGCGTCCACCACAAACAGACGCTTGCCGGAAAGCTGGTTACCCACCAGGGTTTTCAGATGCTGCCACACTTGCGGCGACAGCGGTTGGTTGTCGTTTTTGCCGGTGCCGTTATCGGACCACCAGACGGTGTCGCGCGTGGTGTCGTCACGAACGATGTATTTATCTTTCGGTGAACGGCCGGTGAATTCGCCGGTATCGACGTTGACCGCACCAAGCTGGGTCAGCGTACCGCGCTCCAGTGCCGGCAGATCGGCACGGGTTTCCTCGGTAAACAGTTGCTCATAGCTTGGGTTATGGACGATTTCGGTCGCCTGATGGATGCCGTAACGGGCCAGCGTTTGTGGGGTAATCGCGATTGAAGACATATCCTACTTCCTTATTAGTGCTATGCCTGCCGGCTTTCAGAGTACCCTATTGTCGGCAACAACCTGAAAGCAGTGGGCATAGATTATTGCCTGTTTTCTGCACGGTGCCGCGTGCAGGGGCAGGCTCGGGTACAGCTGACCGGATTCAGCTAATTACCGCTCCGGTTCTCATTAATAAACGCACGGATTTTTACTTCCATTTATAGCATAGCAGCGAATTTACGCCTGATTATTTTAATTACAAAACGCTGACGATAATTAATTAAAACCAACATCAGTGGGGGCTCACAATATTGAATTAATAAGGCGTAATTTGATTACGTATTTTTATTTTTTATCATATCGTCTGGGCTGTCTACTATTTTTATCATTATAAAAAATCAAAGTTTCCATCGTGTCTATGATAATAATTTGTTTTAACTGTTTAAATTATTTCATATGTCGTTAGACGATCCGCTCCACACTGAACACTGGTCAGCAGGGTGAATAATGAAACAAACAAATGCAGGAATTACCTGTGAGAAAGAAGCGTTGCAGCCTGATCCATCAGGAGTAATTAACCAAATCCGGCAAATGAATATCGGTGCCGTGCCGGTGGCGTTGTTTATCACTATTTGTGCCATTGTTGCCGTTTCGGCTTATGCCAACTTCTTGCCAAAGAATATGATCGGTGGTCTGGCAGTGATTATGACGCTGGGTTTTGCACTGGCGCATTTAGGCAAAAGCATTCCGGTGCTGCGGGATATCGGCGGTCCGGCCATTCTGTGCCTGATGGTACCTTCGGTGTTGGTCTACTTTAATTTCTTCCAGCCGAACGTGATGGGGACCGTCCATCTGCTGATGAAAGACGCCAACCTGCTGTACTTTGTTATCGCCAGTCTGGTGGTCGGCAGCATTCTCGGCATGAACCGGGTGATCCTGATCCAGGGCATGATCCGCATGTTCGTGCCGCTGGTGATCGGTACGGTGACCGCGGTAGCGACCGGGCTGCTGGTGGGCAAGCTGTTTGGCTTCACCTTTTACCATACCTTCTTCTTTATCATTGTGCCGATTATCGGTGGCGGTATCGGCGAGGGCATATTGCCGCTGTCGCTGGCTTATTCTGCCATTCTGGGATCGACGCCGGACGTGTACGTGGCGCAACTGGCCCCGGCGGCGGTACTGGGCAATATCTTCGCTATTGTGGCGGCAGGGGTATTGGCGCGCTTGGGGATGAAACGCAAGGCGCTGAGCGGTGACGGCATGTTGATCCGTTCGGCACAGGAAAACGCGGTGTTTGCCATCAAGGAAACCAACGGCAACGTCGATTTCCAACTGATGGGCGGTGGGCTGTTGGTGATCTGCGCCTTCTTTATCGTCGGCGGTCTGTTCGAACACATCGTGCATATTCCCGGCCCGGTGCTGATGATTCTGTTTGCGGTGCTGTGCAAATACTGCCGGGTGATCCCAGCTTCAATGGAAACTGGCGCGCACAGTTTTTATAAGTTTGTTTCAACCGCGCTGGTGTGGCCGCTGATGATTGGCCTGGGCATGCTGTATGTGCCGCTGGAAAGCGTAGTGGCGGTCTTCTCGGTGGGCTATGTGGTGGTTTGCGGTTCGGTGGTGTTGTCGATGGGGCTGGTGAGCTTTCTGATTGCGCCTTACCTGAAAATGTACCCGGTTGAAGCGGCGATCGTCACCTGCTGCCACAGTGGGTTAGGCGGAACCGGCGACGTGGCGATCCTTTCCGCCTCCAACCGTATGGGATTGATGCCGTTTGCGCAAATCGCCACGCGTATCGGCGGTGCGTCCACCGTCATTGGCGCCACGCTGTTGTTGGGTTGGATAATCTGAGTCCAGACTGAATGATGGATACCGGGGTGGATTGCCCCGGTTTTATTATTTGTGCCATTGAAAATAATAAGCAGCCAAATGGAGATGGAATAGTCGAGATTATTTTTCCTCAGATAATTCTGTATTTTAAACCAAAGCGTCTATTCTTTTATTTAAGGGATTATCGTTCTCATCAAGAGTACTCATGGAGGGTGCCAGCCGCATTACCGATATCCCCGTATTTATTCAGCACCGGACCCGGGCCATTAAGGCCATCCGTCAGTGATGTCGTCGACACACTGAAATGACAAATATGGAGATATTGGTATGTCATCAAGCAATCAACAGGCTAACGCCTCCGCTGAAGCTATCAGCGTATTGGCCCTGCAGGGGGCTTATAAACCCGATAGCGATCCGCTGCTGAACGTGATTCATCCCTCAAAAAGTTTTGAAAATGCCGGGCTGGAACTGATCCGTGGCGACCGGAGCTGGCACGACAAAGGGGTGACCGATACCCCGGTTAACCTGAGTTACAGTTTTTGGGAACAGGCACCGGGCAATATGTCGAGTATGGCGATCAGTGGGTTCAGCAGCTTTAATCAGCAACAGCGTGAACAGGCGAAACTTTCACTGCAATCCTGGTCAGACGTTGCCAATATCACCTTTACCGAGACCAGCAATACCCAAAGCGCCAATATCAAATTTGGCCTGTTTGATGTCAGTTCTCGCGGCTCTTATGCTTTTGCGTATAACCCGGACTCTTCTGCGTCGGTGGCGGGCCAAACCTGGTATAACGCCAAAAGTAATGTCTTCGCCAATAATCTGATCCATGAAAATGAATATGGCCGTCAGACGCTAACCCATGAAATTGGCCATGCGCTCGGATTGCAGCATCCGGGGGATTACAATGCCGCACCGGGTGTGAGTATTACTTACAGCAAGGATGCGACTTATTTTGAGGACAGTCGCGCCCACAGCGTAATGAGTTATTTCAGCGAAAGCAGCACTGGCCAGGACTTCCAGGGCGCGTACTCCTCTGCGCCGTTGTTAAATGACATTACGGCCATCCAGCATTTCTATGGCGCCAACATGACCACCCGCAGTGGTGATACAACCTACGGTTTCAACTCCAACACCGATCGCGATTTCCTCACCGCCACCGGCGCACAGGATAAAATTGTGTTTAGCGCCTGGGACGCTGGCGGTACGGACACTTTCGATTTCTCGGGCTTTAGCCAGAATCAGCGTATTAACCTTAACGAGCAGTCTTTCTCCGACGTGGGGGGACTGAAGGGGAACGTTTCGATTGCTGCCGGCGTGACCATCGAGAACGCTTTTGGCGGTGCCGGAAACGATGTGATTATCGGCAACGACACCAATAATATTTTGATGGGCGGCGCCGGGGACGACATTTTGTACGGCGGTGGCGAGTCGGATCATCTGTTTGGTAATGGAGGCAAAGACACCTTCGTTTATTTCGCTGCCAACGAGTCACGCGCTGATGCACCGGACTGGATCGTGGATTTTGTTAGCGGTGAGGACAAGATTGATCTGTCGTTGTTTAACACCGGTGGCAGCAATGGCATCGAATTTGTGAACCAGTTCAGCGGCAAGGCTGGTGAGGCAATGCTGAGCTACGACGCGCAGGCGCACGTCAGCGATTTAGCTATCAATCTGGGCGGTGGTTTTGACGGCAGCGATTTTCTGGTGAAAGTGGTGGGTCAGCCGCTGGAAACCAGTGATTTCGTGCTGGCCTGAGGATAGATGGCAATAAAAATTCGGCATTTTGAGGAAAAACCCGATAATTCCTATTAATTCCGTCATGTTAGCCTGACATAGTAGCGCACAGAAGGCCGGGCTTGCATACCTCGGGCTTCTGCCGAATCGCCAACCCTTCCGGTTGGCGATTCATTTTCCATCTTTCAGCATGTTGATCGCTGCGCCAATCAGGATCCGGCGTTCAATGTCATGACAGTCTGCCAGTTGTTGCGCCAGGTGTTTTGCCAGCGTTTCTACCGATAAAACCTCGCCGCGATGACGCAACTGCATCACGCTGTCGCCGATCAAACGTGCCACTTCATCCCACACGGGTTTTATCTCCTGCTCCGAGAACATCATCGCTTACCTCGGCTGGGTGATTTTTGGTCAATGTAGCAGTTGAGCCAGGGGTTCGCCACCGCACCGATCGCACAATATTAAATCAGGAAGCATAAAAAATAAGCCATCAGTATTTCTTCTGGTTTTTTCGCCCAATACTGACCTTGTTGAATCTGCGGAGGGCGAATAATGAAACTGGTCGAGCAACTGGCTGAGTACCATCGCCGGAGCCAAGGGGCCGAAGTGCGGCATTGGCTGTATCGTTTGTGGTTGCCACAAGGGGAGGCACGGATCGCCTATTTGCGCGAGCTGCTGGAGCCGGAGGCCAAACAACCGGCAGAGCGGGAACGCGGATAAGAGGGGGGACGCCAGTGTCCGGCCGGGCTGGCGTTACTCGAGAATATCCTCGATTTCTTCCAGTACCTGATGACCCAGGTCGGTGGTAATCATTAAAATGCCACAGACCAGAATAACCAGTGCCAGCAGCAGTAAGGCGATTTGTACGCCGTTGCCATTACGTTTTGCCATTTGTTTTGCTCCCTGCTATTAACCAAAGACTATCGCTGCCCAGCGTAATAACAGCAGGGCGAGACAGATCAGCAACAGGATCAAAAACATCTTCCAGTGCTTGGTGCGCATGCGCTTCGTTGCCAATGTGACCTCCTGTGTAGCTGATTAGCTGAAATACCAGCCGACGATAACAAAGATAATAATCACCGCCACCGCCAGCACTTTTAACAAGTCACTGAAAGTGTCGTCGGGGTCTTTATCGTCATTCTTCATTTGTTGCCGCCTGGCCGAAAGCCATGGAGTGAATTGCGTCCACAGTATGCCTGTTGTGCTGACGCAGGCACAGGGATTTACCCGAAACGGCCTATAAAAGATGGGGGAATAGGCCACAGTGGCGTGAATTCGGCAGGTGGAGGCCGCAGGGAATACGTTGTACTATTCTGTCTGCACAATGATTCATTCAATAAGGTATGGCAATGGCGAGCGAAATTCCGAAGAAATACGAAAACACCGAGCGTTGGGCGTTCGGCAACACCGAGCAGCAGGCCGATGACGTGGTCAAGCTGATCCTCAACGGGACCAAGACGGCAACCTGTGCCAATCTTGATGGCGAAGGCATCCCACTGGCCGGCGACGTGTTTGTGGTGGTGGATGGTAAAGGTGACCCGGTGTGTGCGGTAGAACTGACGTCGGTAGAGATGAAGACCTACGATCAGGTTGATGAAGCCCATGCTTTTGCCGAAGGGGAAGGTGACCGTTCTCTGGCCTATTGGCGTAAAGAGTTGCAGAGCTTCTTTGAAGAATATGAGTTGTTCTCACCGGATATGACACTGGTGCTGATGAATTTCAAAGTGGCAGAGACTTTCTGATTTGCTGTCCTCTGTCCCTTACGTCTGCCAATGGGCGACGCCCGAGTTGGCGGCCGATCTGATCGCCGGTCGTGTGACGCTGGCGGATGATGTTAACTGGGCGCGCAGCGGTGCGCGCGATCGGGCGGAATACATCGAATGGGCCAACCACGTCTGTGGCATGGCCTGTCTGAAAATGGTACTTAGCCATCGCGATGGTGAGGCCCCTTCGCTGTTGGAACTGGTACGCCGCAGTCTGCCGTACGGTGCTTATGTACGTGAAGGCGAGCGTATCAAGGGGCTGATTTACGCGCCTTTTGTCGACTATGTGCGGGAGCAGTTTGCGCTGGAGTCTGAGGTGAGGGTCGGTATCGAGCCTGAAGACTTGCCACAGGTGTTGTCGCAGCGGCGCTACTTTATCGCTTCGGTGCATCCCGGCATTCGCCGGCCTGAGCAGACGCCACCCCAGCGTGGCGGCCATCTGGTGTTGGTGACCGCCGCTGAGGCCGATTGCGTAACCTTCCATAATCCTTCCGGTGACAGCCCGGCTACGCGCCAACAGGTGACTTTACCGCTGAGCAGTTTTGGTCGTTTCTTCGCCGGTCGCGGTATTGCTATCACATAAAAAAACGCGCCGTGTTCCTGAGGGGACACCGCGCGTTCTTCAGTTTGTCGTCGTTCATTCCAATCGCATCACCCAGGCATCGCTCTGCCGATCGTAATGTTGCTTGTACAACAGCGATTGCTTGCCGTCGAGTATCGCCGGAATGCTGGTGTGCTCATCCCAACCGTCTAACTGCATGCACAGGTCGGGATCCGACTTGCAAGGGATCGCCAGCGTGCTGGCCTGCTCGGACGAGGAGGACAAATGCGCGTCATCGACCTCGAAACTGCCTATTTTCACCACGGTTTTGCTCATTGGAACTCCTTGCTTGAACTGCTGGTATGAGGTGTGACCAGTTGAGGCCGTCATCATCAGCATAGTCAAATGAGCAAAAAATGCCACATAAAAAATACAAACTGGCAACATTGACGATCCGTAGCTAGCGCAGGGGCTTAATACTCCACCACAAAACTGATGTTGTCCTGGTAGGTTCCCACCGGCACTTCGGTTTGCGCCGGGTTGATTTGCGCCAGGTAAGGGATGCTTTGTGCCAGCCCGGTACCGGCCCCGGCTTGCTTGTTGGTGCTGTTCCACACCGTGGTACTGCTGGGCAGGTAAATTTGGTACTGCATATAGTTGCTGGTGCCGTTTTTCATCTGCCGCCAGCCGGTGACCGGGTTATTGCCGTCCGTAAAGTAGGTGTTATAACCCTCGGTTTTGGTGCAGGTGAGGGTAATGCTTTGGTTGACCGGGTTAAACTGCCCGACCAGCGCCATGCTGCCAAAGTTGACGTTCTGCGCGGTGCCGAACAGGCAGTCTTTGGTAAGGATCAGACTAATCGTCACGGTACTGGGTTTATTGGTGCCATCCCACCAAATACACAATCCGATCAAACCCAGCCCGCAGATGTGGTAGTTCCACACCAGGTTGACGGTATCGGTATAGGTACCGGAGCGGACATTGGCCCCGGCGGTGGTCTTGATGTACAGCGGAAAGTTGACGTTGGGGGAGATCAGGATCAGCGTCAACAGGTTTAACGAGCTGTAATCGATGGTTTGCCCGACGCTGTAGGGATACTGGTAATTCGCATCGGGATAAATCAGGTAGGGAATGGTATCGCCGGAACCGTCAGTGTTGGCCAGCGCCATATTGTGAGTGGTTGAGTTGATTTTTACCGTCACGGTATTTTGCGTCAACAATGACAGGCCAAGGCCGCTGCAGTTGAGTCCGGCGGTGCCTTGGGCGCTGAGAGAACCATTATAAACGGCAAAAGTGCTGCTGCCTGGCAAGGTGACGCTGCCGTTGGTGGTGGTGCAGTCGGCCAGCGCCTGTTGACCGGTGAGCAGCAGCAGAGCCAGTAATAACGCTTTGGATCCACTAATCATCTTTTTCTCCATCATGAGTTACTGGCAAACAATAGGTCCGATGCTTTGGATACCCTGGGTTTTGGTCAGGCTAAATTGCGCCTGACAGGGCGCGCTGCCGTCTGCCGGAATGACGCTCAGCCGGTTTTGCAGTTGCACCGGATCCACATAGACCATGCCATCCCAGCCAACATAGCTTTGCTGATTGCTGCCGACCACGGCCACCTCGCTGCCATTAGCCAGTGGTTTACCCTGTGCATCGACCAGTTTGACGTCGGCGGCGGAAATTTGCTGGATAGGGAAATCGATCAGGAACCCACTGTGATCGCGGATCGCCACGGTTTTCTCTACCGTGGGAACCGCCACGTCCGCCGGCAGATTAAGCGGGTCGATTTGGAATTTGGCGTGGTAATAGGAGGTGACGGTGGGCACCAGCAGATAGCCTTTGGCGTTGGTCACGCCGATTAACTGATTTTCATAACGCACCGGAATATCCGGGTAACCTTCGGTAGAGATCAGGGCGAAGGCGTCGTTAATGGTATTGGTAGCGTACAGATCGCCTTGCATTGCCACCAGAGAACCGCTCACTTCCCCCCAGCGGGTATAATCATCGCTGTTGCCGTACATCCCGCCGCGGGCTTCGAGCAGGCGGGTGCGCCAGGTGATATCGGCCTGACTATAGCTGTCGCTGCTCTGTCCATCTGCGTAGGCCAGGTTCCAGCCTAAACCACCGTCGGTCGGTGCCGCGCGGCTGTAGCTGACGCGTTGGTTCCAGCGATTGTTGTTGTCGCGAGAGGCGCTGACGCTGGCGGTACCCCAACTGTCGAACGGAATGGACAGTTGCAGTTGGGCACTGTAGCCACTGCTGCCGATTTCGCGGTTCACCGACGCATATAGGCTGGTATTACGCCACAGTGAAATGCTGTAGGAGAAGTTGACCAGGCGAGTGCGTTGGCCAATGGCGTCACGGACATCAAAATAGCCGGCGCCAATGCTACCGAAACGATTAAGACCGATACTGCCGGTCAGTTGATCGGTGCGACGACTCAGACGATAGTCGCTTTTATACACCGAAATATCACCGAAACCGGCACTGCGCAGGATACGTTGGGCATTCAGGCTGTAATAGCGGTTGCTGTAGGTGTAGCCGATGCTGCTCTGATCGCCATGGTTGGTGCTGTACTGATAGACCGGCTGCGGATCGGGCTGAGGGATAGGTTGACCGGTCAGCGGATCGTAGTAGTTGGGCTGTTGCGAAGGCTGATAATCATTAAAAGCGTTATCGCTGGCCTGGCTGTAGCTGTAAGAGGCGTTAAACACCCCCCATTGTCCAACACGAATATTGGCCCCGGCGCCGCCCACTGCCAGCTCTGCGGCACCTTCGGCACGGCCTTCCAGCGTTAACCAATCCGTGACGCCGTAACGTCCGCTGCCGCTGGCCACCCACTGGCCGTAATCGGCAGAGCTAATGCCATAATTGCGCCGCAGGGCACCGGAGGACAGGCTGAAGTCGCTCATGCCGGCCTGCAACAGATTACTGGCGACATAAAACGGCACCACGGTACTGACTTGTCGGCCCAGTGCATCGGTGGTGACGACGGTGGCTTGGCCGGCGCCGTTAATGTAGGGCACGGTATCCAGGGTGAAGGGGCCGGGGTTAACGCTGGTGCTGCTGTTTTTATAGCTGTTGATATACAGATCGACGCTGCTGGGTAGCGCCGCCTGGCCGGAGAACTGCGGCAGCGGATAGGTGATCAGATCGGGCCGGGAGGCAAAATTACGCGCCAGCTGGACGCCGCCGATACGCACCGAACTGCTCCAGGTCAGGGCGCCGGTGGCGAGATCGCCGGCGGTATAGCTGAGCAGGCGGTCATCATCATTGTAGCGCCACTGACTGTCATAGCGGATATAGCGGTTGTCCTGGTCACTGTTGGCGGAGGTGTTAAAGCTGCCGCGGAAAATACCGGTGTTGGACACCACGCCAAAGCCGTCGAACAGCCGTTGTTCGGTCCAGGCAGAAAGATAGCCCGGCTGGCCGTTGGCGCTGCTTTGGCTGGCGTAAAGATCGTAATTGAACAACAGGCCGAGGCTGCTCTGCGCCGGCAGGCGATCCAGGGGATTCTGAGCGTTGAATTTCTGATTGGGTAGCCAGTCGTTGGGGACGTTGATCATCAACTGTTGGGTTTCACCACTGTAGGTGACGTCCACTTTCTCTAATTGGTCGACCGCAATCTCTTTTGCTTGTTTATCCGCTACCGGCAGACCGGCGTCGAGCAATTGCTGCGGAGTGAGGTAATAGTGGCCGCCGCGGTAAGTCACCGGCACCACTTTTCCGGTCTGACGACCATTGACCACCGTCTCCAGATACAACGTGGTATCCGGCATGCTGATGGCGCTGGGCGGCGGCGGCAAATCATCGGCGCAAGCGTCTGGTAGCCACGGCGTGGCCACTGCGCACAGTACGGCGAATGCTAACGGTTTCAGCCCGAACCCGTTACGCCTTGGGGACGGCATCCTGGTTAACGGCACACGAGGCTCAATAAGCAGTCAGGGTTATCGGCTGCTTGTTATCGTTGACCGTGGCTTGCAGTTGACCGCTGCTGAAACTGCCCGATGCCGGCAGGGCAAAGCGCATCTGCGAACCGGGCAACACATAACCCATCAGGCCGGCATTAAGCGTCTTTCCCTGTATCGTCACTTTGGAGATGCGCGCATGTACGATGCCCTGGTTGCGCACCTCCAGCCAACGCTGGCTGCTCTGTTGCAATAGACGGTAGCTGAGTTGCGGCTGGCTGGCTGGCGGTGGCGTAATCGCGCGGTTTTTCTGAATCTTGTTTGGTCCAGACTCCCTTGCCGCTGACAAACAAGGGGACTGAATAGCGCATCTGGAATTTCAGCCCCATCTGCGCGCCTTCTGGCGCGGATTGACTGCCTGAATCTTTTACCGGGACTTCATCAACCAGAATACGGTAGGCGCGCTCCTGCCCGGCGGGCGGCGGTGTTTGTTTAACCAGTCGGATCAGTTGGCGTTTACCTGGCGCAATTGAGGCAACCGGTGGGCTGGCGATCACTTCGCTTTGGTTGCTGTAGTCGTCTTTGCCGGCGGTCTGCTTCCAGCCGAGCACGCGCACTTGCATATAGACCGGCTTGCTGTCGCGGTTTTCCAACCACAGCGCTGTCGCGGGTTGTTGATCTTCAATCACTGGATCGATGGGCCAAATCAGAATAGAGGCGGCGGCCAGCGCCTGTTGTTGGGCGACGATCAACAGCGCTGCCGTTAAAGGCAGTCGGAAGGGGATATGCATGGCTACATCCTTATTTCAAAATACTAATAAGTGACCGTCAGTAAGACCGTATCGCTGTAAGTGCCACTGGTGGGCAGGGTACTGGTCGAGAACAAACGGGCATAAACTTTTATTTCCTGGGTGCTACCGGTCGCGGCGACGATTTCTGTAGTGCCGCCATTACTGCCATCGCCCCAAATGGTGGAATAATTACTGTCCTGGTAGAGCTGGTAAATCAGAGTCTCCGGAGTAAGGGTATTTTTCAATTTGCGCCCGGCGGAGATAGAACCGGTGACGTTGTTGCCGATACCCAGCGCCAGCGTAACGCTCAGCCCTGGATTACATCGAAACAGCACGGAACCGGCTCCCGAACTGGAAACTATGCTGATATTGCTGGCTAACGAGGAGATCTGTCCAAAGTTGAGGCTGCCGAAGGTGGTGACATCGCTGCTGCCGCTGCCCAAAATACAGCCTTTCACTACCGTCGCGTTGACGGTAAGCGCCTGAGTCTTTTGCTGATCGTTGACACCCGTGTCGCCCAGTACCGGCGGCGTTATCATCCAGAGCAGTAAACCACCGCTTAAAATACGCATTACCCTTACCAATTGATGGTGACCTGCACGGTGTCGGTGTAGCTGCCGATCGGCGGGGTGGATTGCACCGGGATCATGCCGTACACCGGTAACCAGTTATCCTGACCGTTGGCGGTTTGCGACACCCCGGTCAGGTTATCCCAAATGGTGCTGTGGGCGCTGCTGGTATACAGGTTGTAGTTCACCTGTTGTCCGGCGGCACTTTTCAGGTAACGGGCAGCGGTGTTGCCGCTTTGCCCGCCACCCAGCAGGACGTTGTAGCTGGTACCGTTGTTGCACTTGACGCGGATGGCGCCGGCGTTTTGTTGTCCGGCTATGCTGACGTTGGTAGTGAGGAAATAGACCGTACCAAAGTCCAGCGAGCCAAAGCTGACATTGCCCCCCGAGCTGCTGCCGGCTTCGCATGCCTTCAACAAAGTGGCGCTGACACCAATAGTGGCGGTTTTGCTATCGGCATTCACCGCCAGGCTTAACGCCAGCAATCCACAAACCAAAACAACCTGCCGCACTGTTACCAGGTTACCGTCATCGTCACGGTATCGTTGTAGGTGTCCGGATCGGGCGTGGTGGTGGCCGCCGGGACACGGCCATAGACAATCAAGGGGACTGCGGCGCCGGTACCGGTGCCGGTAAGGGCATTGGCACCGCTGGACCAGGCGGTCGCGCGGGCCTGATCCTGATAGAGGTTGTACTTGATCAAGGCACCTGCCGTACTGGCCATTTGGCGTTGGTTACCGGCACCCACGTGCAGACCGTTGTTCAACGCCACGGTGTAGGCGGTCCCTGTGGTACAGGTCAGCGACAGGGTTCCTGCGCCGCCGGAACCGGTTGCGCTGGCGTCGATAATGTTGGACAGGGAAGAATAGGTGCCGAAGCTAATGGCGCCAAAGTCGTTAACGCTACCGCTGCTGTCACCGCCGCCGACCACGCAACCTGCGCCGATGGTTAAGGTTACACCCAGATTACCCTGAATAGTGCCTGCTGCGTTGGCTGCGCCACTTGCGCACAGCAAGGTGGCTGCCGAGGTCAATGCCATCAGAATTTTCTTCATGTCTTTTTCCTTGCTGTGTAAAGGTGAGCCCCAAAAAACGCCATCCAGAAAAGGATAAACGCATTAATTTATTTACAGTTTAATTAATAGAATAAGAAGTCAGAAATGTCTTGGTAGGGGGCCGAAAATTTTCTTTATTTTTGAAAGATGTCGCTATCGTTCAAAGAGAGGAGGGGATAATACCGAGAGAGTAAAATGATTAGAATAATAATATTCGCCTGTCGGAATATTATTAGCGAAATTAACTGGCCGGAATTTTCCGGCCAGTTCCAACCCATGATGATGGATTTACTGATGAAAATCCAACGTACCGTCACGAACCAGTTCGCGCGGCAGGTTGTTCTTTATCCGGCTGCCGATGCGTTTGGCGATGCCTAACGGCTGTTGCTGGTAGGTGACGATGCATTCATCGGTCAGTGGCGGTGGCTCTGGGTACAGGTCGCGGCCGTGGAACCATTCCTGCGCCAGCGTGGCGTCCAGTTCAAAACGTTGTTTGCCCTCGGAAACCGCCAGCGCGATAACCGCTTCGTGCTGCCAACGGTAGCCTTTGGTGAAACGTTCGGCCAGTTTTAGCCCGATACGCGAGAAACGCACCTTGTTAACCAGCGCCTCCAGCTCGGCAGGGAATAGCCAGATTTCTTTATCGCGTGCCCACAGGCGACTGGTTTCATCCCAGGCTAATCCAGAGGCTGCTGCGGCCTGAGCGATCTCGGCGGAATCTTTGCCGGAAAGCGGGGTAAACGGGAATTTTCCCAACTTATAGCTTGGCTTCGCCAGCGCGGTAACCGAGTGGTGCTTGCGCAATCTCGCCACAAAGAAGCCTTCGCTGTCGTAGATTTGTGGGAACACGTGCAGGAAACCTTCGGCGGTTAACGCCCGTTCTGCGCCAGGGAACAGTCCACCCAGAGGTTCAATGCTTACCGCGTCGCCGTAGGTCGCCAGCAGTCCGTTGACGATCTGCTGGTTTTCCTGCGCGTTGAGCGTGCAGGTGGAGTAGACCATGACGCCACCCGGAGCCAGAGCATGGAAGGCGCTGTCGATCAGTTCGCGCTGGGTGTCGGCGATGGCGGCTACGCTTGCCGGCGACCAGTTGCTCATGGCGTCCGGATCTTTGCGTACCACCCCTTCACCGGAACAGGGGGCATCCAGCAAAATGGCGTCGAAGCTTTCCGGCAACGCCGCGCCGAACACCCGACCGTCGAAGTGGGTCAGCGCCACGTTTTTCACGCCGCAGCGGCTGATGTTGGCGTGCAACACCTTGACCCTACTGGCGGAGTATTCATTGGCCACAATGCCGCCCTGGTTGTTCATCAACGCCGCAATTTGGGTGGTTTTGGAACCCGGCGCAGCGGCCACGTCCAGCACCCGACGCGGCATTTCAGTCTCGGCGAACAGCGCGCTGACCGGCAGCATCGAGCTGGCTTCCTGAATGTAAAACAGGCCGCTCAGGTGTTCTGCCGCGCTGCCCAGCCGCAGTTCTTCGTCCTTGCGTTCGATCCAAAAGCCTTCCGCACACCAGGGGATGGGTTCCAATTGCCAGTCATAGTCCTGCACCAGCGCTTGAAAATCGGCGACGCTGATCTTCAGAGTATTGACCCGCAGACTACGGCGCAGCGGGCGTTGGCAGGCGGCAATGAAATCGTCCATCGACAGGTCGGCGGGCATGATGGCGCGCGTCGCGTCGAGAAAGGCGGGCGGCAAAAAAACGGAGGCAGGTTTGGCCACGGGGTGAGCTCTCTGGCAGCTATCAAAATAAGGGCGGGAGTTTACCACAAAGCGGGAAACAGTAGGGGCCCAGCATTGCTGAGCCCCTGAGGTGAGACGAATTTACTCTTTAGGGATGGCGGTGCCCCATTCTCGCCAGTCTTTTGGCTCTTCCGCATTGAGCATAAAGTGCTTGTGCGGCGTCGCCTTCGGTGCCAGCGGAATGCTCGGTGGGGTGGCAAAAGCAATGCCGCCGCGAATGAACTGCTGGAAGGTCCCGCTCTTGATCACGCCGCCGGTCAGGCCGAACTGCAGGTTGTAGCCGGAAGCCTGCCAGAACACGCTGTTGTTACGCACCAGATACTGGTACTTCTTGCTGATGCGCAGCGCGACGTGGATGCGATCGGACATGGCGCCCAGATAGAAGCCGGTGACGGTGCCCACTTCCACACCGCGGAACAGTACCGGGGTGCCAATCTGCAGCGAGCCGGTTTCGGCGGCGTCGAGGATCACGCTCAGACCGTCCTGATAGCGAGAGTCGGTGATAGTGGCCTCTTGCAGTTCAAAGTTGCGCAGCTCACGGCCACGGCCCGGTTCCACATTAATGTACGGCTGCAACAAGGTGTCGAGGTTGCTGACCCCAGCGGCGGAAATCTCCGGCGATACGATGGCGAAACGGCTGCCCAGGCGTGCGAAGGTCTGCACGTATTCCGGGTACAGCACCGCTTTGACCAGCACTTCATTACGCTCTGGCGCCAATTTTAGCGAATCCACCTGGCCGATATCGATGCCGAGATAACGCAACGGCATGCCCGGCGACAGCTTGCTGGCGTCGTAGGTCTTCAGGATAATTTGGCTACCCACCGCACGTGCGGCGGTCTCTGTGGCGTACAGCACGCGTTTGGCGCCTTTGCTCAGCGTCACGCCCTGCAAATTATCAAAACTGATAGCCCCCTTCAGCGCCCGGTTAAGCGGTGAAGCCTGTACCGTCAGGCCGCTGCCGTTCAATTGCACCTTGGCGCCGCCTTCGGCCCAGAAGATGCTTTCGTTGGTCAGCAGCTTGCGGTATTCCGGGCTGATATAGACATCAACTTCAAATTCGTTGGCCTTCGGACGAACGTTAACAATTTCGCCCACCTGGAATTTACGGTACAGCACCACCGAACCGGCCTGAACATCCGGCAGGCTGACGGCGTTCAGCGTCAGGGTTGGCGTCGGGCTGTTGCCGATAATGCCGGCTTCGGCTTTTTCACTGTTGCCATACAGCGGATACTGGCCGACAGGTTCACCCTTACTGCCGGGGATGATACGCACGCCGCCGTCTAGCCACTCCTGTGCACTGGCCCCCAGCACTTCCATGCCGTCCAGGCCCAGTTTGACGTCGACCCGGCTGTTAACCACGAACTTGCTGTCTTTGTGCAGCAGGCGACGATATTGCGCATCGATGGCGGCGGTAAAGACCACGCCGTTATCCGTCAGGGCCCGGCTCATTACCTGGCCGACCTTGACGCCATGCACCACCAGTGGCTGACCGACGTCAATACCGTAGCTTTGCGGCGCGTTCAGCGTCACGGTCAGCACACCCGGTTGCTGCAGCAGGGTTTCACTGCTGTCCAGCACGTTGAAATGCTGTTGCGGTTCGCCATCGCCCGGTACCAGTTCCAGCGTATTGCCGGTGAGCAACTGGCTGAGTTTGGCGTCATTAAGGCTCAGGCGTGGGCTGCGCATGACAATTCGCGTGCCGCTACGCATTAAATCGACCACCGACGGGTCGATGGTCAGCTCACCGCTGACCTTGCTGTCCTGTTGCAGCGTCAGCTTGGTCAGGGTGCCGACCTGCAGGCCCTGATAAATCAGCGGGGTGCGGTTTTCACTCAGGTTATTGCCGCTCGGCAAGTCCAGCGTAATGTTCACACCGCGTTGGCTGTGCGCCAGATCCGGATACAGGGTATAGCTTTGATCGGCCTTGGCCTGTGGGCCGTCGAGCGGTGAGTCGAAGGCAATGGCACCGTTGACCAGTGCGGTCAGGCTTTCCATCTGTACCGAGGCACCGGCGAGGCTGAAGTCACCCTTGAAACCTGAAACATTCCAAAAACGGCTGCTGTTTTTCACCAGATGGGTAAAGCGGCGGTCGATCAGTACGTCAATAGTGACGCCTTTATTGCCTTCGGAGATGGTGTAGTCATACACCTTGCCGACCGGGATCTTACGGTAATACACCAGCGAGCCGGTGTTGAGTGAGCCGAGATCGTCAGCGTGCAGGTGAATCATCAGCTCGCCGGTGTTCAAGCGGTATTTGGGCTGGGTGTCGAGCGCGGTGAAGTGGGACTTCGGTTGCCCGGTGCCCGGCATCATGCCAATGTAGTTGCCGCCTACCAGGGCATCCAGGCCAGACACGCCCGCTAATGAGGCTTTTGGCGTCACCAGCCAAAATTGGGTACCGTCGCGCAGGGAGTCTTCCAGGTCGCTCTTGATGCTGACTTCGACCACAATACTGCGCAAATCCTTGCTGAGGCTGATGCTCTGTACGGTGCCGACTTCCACCCCCTGATAACGCACCGGGGTGCGCCCGGCGACAATGCCTGCCGCGGACTGGAAATCAATGGTCACCGTGGTGCCGCGTTCCTGGAAATTGTTATAGACCAGCCACCCTGCGATCAGCAGGGCAATAAACGGCAGTAACCAGAATGGCGAAATACGGCGCTTGTTTCTGACCCGCGCTTCAGTCGGTGTATTCGGCGTTTCTTGTTGCATGTGCATCCCAAATCAATCGGCTATCCAGCCACTCTACGGCAAGAATAGTTAAAATAACCGCAGACCCAAAGTAAAAGGCTGCCGGCCCCATAGTAAAAGATAACAATTGGTCGCGATTCACCAGCGACATCATTAAGGCAATCACAAACAGATCGAGCATCGACCAACGGCCGATCCAGGTGACCAGGCGCAGCAGGCGAATACGCGTTTTCAGGCTGTGCGAGGTCTTGAACTGAATGCTGAACAGCAAGGTGATCAGCACAATGACCTTGGTAAAGGGCACCAGTACGCTGGCAATGAACACGATGGCGGCGATCGGCGCATTGCCGGAGGTCGCCAGCGAGACTACGCCAGAGAAGATGGTGTCTTCCATGCGTGCGCCGTTGGCATAAATGATGGAGATCGGCATCAGGTTGGCCGGGATCAGTAAAATCATCGCCGCAATCAGCGCCGCCCAGGTTTTTTGCAGGCTGTAGGGCTGCCGGTGACACATCGGAATATGGCAACGCGGACAGCGGCCACGTGGGTCTGGGTAGCCGGTGAAATGGCACGACAGGCAGATATGCAGCGCTGTCGGCAGGCCTTTCGGTTGTTCCTGCGGATAATAGCGCTCCCACAATTGTTCCAGATTGACGTGGATCAGCGTAAGGATGCTGAGCAGGGTGAGCGACAGGTAGGCGATCAGCGCACTGCCGGCCTGGATATCGGCATATTCTTTAACTTTGATGGTCGCCACCGCCATGCCGATCAGGTAAATATCGAGCATGACCCACTCTTTCAATCGGTCCAGCATCAGCAGCACCGGGCGCAGGTTCATGCCCAGCGCGTGACCGAAACGCAGGTAAAGTATCGACAGTGCCAGCGTCAGTGGGGCGCCAACGGTGCAAAACGCCACCATGCTGGCGGTGAGAGGATCTCCCTGGTGGCTCATCTGCCAGATGCCTTCCAGCAGGCTGGCGTCTATGCGCACCCCCAGCAAGCGGATGCTGATCAACGGCTCGCTGAAAGCGAAGGGCATTAACAGCAGCATGGTGACCGCCATAGCGGTCAGGCGGGTCATCGACCAGTCACGGCCACTCACGATCTTGGCATCGCAGCGCGGGCAGTAAGCCGCCTGCTTGCTGCTCAGGGGGGGCAACACAAACAGCAGGTCGCATTCGCAACAGCGCTGGTGACGTGCTTTGGATAGCGGACCGGTGATCGCGTGTATTTTCATCATGACAAAAGCTGCCCCAGAGCTCGCCGTATTCGGTTAGCGTAGCTGAAAAATAAATCTGTCTGTACCTTATAAGGCCAGGCACCGGACGGCAAAACAGGGTTTCCGACCGGCAAACATACCTCGCCCGGTAGGGTTTTGTGAAGCAACAGATGATTAACCTTGTGGCTATACGCATTTAATGCTTATTTTATAGGGCTTAAGACTTGGGCTAGTGGCCATCCTCACTGTATTAATGGTTAACACATGACAAAAGAACAATTCTACGCGGAATTAAAACGTGATTTGTGCGCGCTGCTTGACGGGGAAACCAACTTTATCGCCGCGTTGTCCAACGCCAGTGCGTTGATCAACGAGCGTCTTGACGACGTCAACTGGGCCGGTTTCTATCTGATGGATGGCACACAACTGGTGCTGGGTCCGTTCCAGGGAAAAATCGCCTGCGTGCGTATTCCGGTCGGCAAGGGAGTGTGTGGTACCGCAGTGGCGGAAAATCGCGTGCAACGGGTTGGTGATGTCCATGAGTTCCCTGGTCATATCGCCTGTGACGCGGCCAGTAATGCAGAAATTGTGCTGCCGCTCAATGTGGGTGGTCAGATTATCGGCGTTCTCGATATCGACAGCACAGTTTATCAACGTTTCGACGAACAGGACGAAAGGGGCCTGGAAGCAGTGGTGGCGGGGCTTTGCGCGCAGCTGGAGCAGTGTGATAGTGCGAAATATGTCACTGTGACAGCAAGTTGATCTACGGTTAACGTGGCATTTACCGATGGCGTCATTATAATGACGCCTGTTCATGCCTGCGCTGGTTGGCAAACCCGTTGTAATCAGGAAATTTCATGGAAAATCAACCTAAGTTGAACTCTAGTAAAGAAGTCATTGCTTTTCTTGCCGAGCGTTTTCCGCTCTGCTTTAGCGCCGAGGGCGAAGCTCGCCCGTTGAAAATCGGTATTTTTCAGGATCTGGTCGAGCGTGTTCAGGGGGAAGAAAACCTAAGCAAAACGCAATTGCGTTCTGCACTGCGCCTGTACACCTCAAGCTGGCGTTACCTGTACGGTGTCAAAGTTGGCGCCCAGCGCGTCGATTTGGACGGTAACCCGTGCGGTGAGCTGGAACAGCAGCATGTCGATCATGCCCGTCAACAGCTTGAAGAAGCAAAAGCGCGAGTTCAGGCACAGCGTGCCGAGCAAAACGCCAAAAAACGTGAAGCTGCCGGTGAATCAGCCGCTGCGGAACCTCGTCGTCCACGTCCAGCCGGTAAAAAACCTGCTGCACGTCGCGAAGGCGGAGCCGCACCGGAGAACCGCAAGCCGCGCCCACAAACTCGCCCACAGCCCGCTCGCCAACCTCGTGAAGTCAAAGAGGAAAGCCAGCAGCGTCGTGTGCCAGTCACGGATATCTCTAAACTGCAAATTGGCCAAGAAATCAAAGTCAGAGCAGGCCAGAGTGCGATGGATGCAACCGTACTTGAAATCGCCAAAGATGGCGTACGTGTGCAGCTCTCTTCCGGTCTGGCGATGATTGTGCGCGCAGAACACTTGCAGTTCTGATACGGAGGCCAACCAAGGCATGAACAAATTTGTCAGATTAACAGCAGTCGCGGGTCTGTTGTGGGCGGGTGTCAGTTACGGAGCGGAACCAGCCAACATCCGCATCGATCAACTGCCTCAGCTTCAGCAGGAACCGCAACATGCAACGGTGAGTGAGCGCGTAACCTCGCGCTTCACTCGCTCTCATTACCGTCAGTTTGCCCTCGACGCGGACTTTTCAGGCAAGATCTTCGATCGTTACCTGAATATGTTGGACTACAGCCATAACGTGCTGCTGGCCTCCGACGTGGCGCAATTCGCCAACAAGCGCAATCAGCTGGGCGAAGAGCTGAAAAGCGGTAAGCTGGATACGCCATACGCGCTGTACAATCTGGCGCAGAAACGCCGTTTTGAGCGTTATACCTATGCATTGTCGCTGCTGGAAAAGCCAATGAGCTTCACCGGTAACGACACTATCGATCTCGACCGCAGCAAAGCGCCGTGGCCGAAAGACAAGGCCGAACTGGACGCGCTGTGGAACGCTAAAGTCAAATATGACGAGCTGAACCTCAAGCTGACCGGCAAGACCGACAAGGAAATCCGTGAAACGCTGACCAAACGCTATCAGTTCGCTATCAAGCGCCTGACACAAAGCAACAGCGAAGACGTTTTCCAGCTGGCGATGAATGCCTTTGCGCATGAAATCGACCCGCATACCAACTATCTATCTCCACGTAACACCGAACAGTTCAATACCGAAATGAGCCTGTCACTGGAAGGTATCGGTGCGGTGTTGCAGATGGATGACGACTACACCCTGATCAACTCCATGGTGCCAGGTGGCCCGGCGGCGAAGAGCAAGGCGATCACCGTGGGTGACCGTATTGTCGGCGTTGGCCAGGCGGGCAAGCCGATGGTTGATGTGATCGGCTGGCGCCTGGACGACGTGGTTTCCTTGATTAAAGGGCCGAAGGGCAGCAAGGTACGTTTGGATATCCTGCCGGCCGGCAAGGGCACCAAAACCCGGGTAGTCACATTGACCCGTGAGCGTATCCGTCTGGAAGACCGCGCGGTGAAAATGACCATCAAGACCGTCGGCAAAGAGAAAGTCGCGGTGATGGACATTCCAGGCTTCTACGTTGGCCTGACCGATGACGTGAAAGTTCAGTTGCAGAAGATGGCCAAGCAGAACGTCAAGAGCCTGATCATCGATCTGCGCACTAACGGCGGTGGCGCACTGACTGAAGCGGTATCGCTGTCCGGCCTGTTCATTCCGAGCGGCCCGGTAGTGCAGGTGCGTGACAACAACGGCAAAGTGCGTGAAGATGCGGACACCGACGGCGTGACCTATTACAAGGGACCGCTGGTGGTACTGGTTGACCGTTTCAGCGCCTCGGCTTCCGAGATCTTTGCCGCTGCGATGCAGGACTATGGTCGCGCGCTGATTGTCGGTGAACCAACCTTCGGGAAAGGCACCGTGCAGCAGTATCGCTCGCTGAACCGTATTTACGATCAGATGCTGCGTCCGGAATGGCCGGCGTTGGGCTCGGTGCAATACACCATTCAGAAGTTCTACCGCGTTAATGGCGGCAGTACCCAACGTAAGGGGGTTACCCCGGATATCCTGATGCCGAGCGGTGTCGATCCGGCGGAAACCGGTGAAGCGTTTGAAGACAACGCCATGCCGTGGGACAGCATCAATGCAGCGACCTACACCAAAACCGGTGATCTGAAACCGTTCGAACCTGAGCTGTTGAAAGACCATGAGCAGCGTATCGCCAAGGATCCAGAGTTCCAGTACATCGCGCAGGATATTGCTCATTACAAGGCGCTGAAGGATAAGCGTAACATCGTCTCACTCAACCTTGCCCAGCGTGAGAAAGAGAACCACGACGATGACGCGACCCGTCTGCAACGCGTTAATGATCGCCTGCAGCGCGCCGGTAAGAAGCCGCTGAAGGCGCTGGACGATTTGCCGAAGGATTACCAGGAACCCGATCCATACCTGGATGAAACCGTGCACATCGCCCTGGATTTGGCGCACCTTGAACAGGCGCAGCCAGCGGCGGCGAAATAACGCAGCCGGGTATCAGTAATGAAAAACGCACCTTCGGGTGCGTTTTTTAATGGGCGCTCCTGAGGGCACGCTGACTGGCATTCAACATACTGTGAGGTCATGATGAGCGATTTAACCCCCCCGATGCGTAGGCTGTTGCGGCTGGAAGCACTACTGGCCCTGATACTGTCGGTCGTGGTCTATCACAGCCAGCACTATGGTTGGGGGCTTTTCGCTGCCTGCTTCCTGATACCCGATATCTCTTTCCTGGCCTATGTGCTGGGTAAAAAGGCCGGGGCCATAGGCTACAACATTGCCCATTCATACATAGGGCCGGCGCTGTGTGGCCTGGCCTTTATGGGGTTCCAACAGCCCGGCTGGCTGATGGCGGCGTTGATTTGGTGTGCTCATATCGGTTTTGATCGCACGCTGGGTTACGGGCTGAAATATGCCGAAGGGTTTGCCTATACTCACCTTGGGCGTTTGAATAACCCACGACGCTGATTGCGTACCAAAAAAGCCACCGTTTTGCGCAACAATCGTTTACAATTTGAAAAGTATTGCTTGAGCGCCGTTTTTGTAAAGTTTCGTATTTTTAGTAGGTTAATGGCGTGCAACTCTTGAAACTGTGACGAATGCCCATACCATTTAGGGTATCCGAGGCAGCGTTTTGTTAACATTTATGAGGAAGTAAACATTTTATGATGCGTATAGCTCTGTTCCTGCTCACCAACCTGGCGGTGATGTTGGTTTTCGGGCTGGTGCTCAGCCTGACAGGAATCCAATCCAGTAGCGTTCAGGGCCTGATGATCATGGCCGGTCTGTTCGGCTTCGGCGGCTCGTTTGTCTCACTGCTGATGTCCAAATGGATGGCGCTGCGCTCCGTCGGCGGGGAAGTGATTGAACAGCCGCGTAACGAAACCGAAAACTGGTTGCTGGAAACGGTACGCCGTCAGTCGCAGCAGGCAGGCATTGCCATGCCGCAGGTGGCTATTTATCACGCACCAGACATTAACGCCTTCGCCACCGGTGCGCGCCGTAATGCGTCGCTGGTTGCCGTCAGTACCGGCCTGCTGCAAAGCATGAGCCGTGACGAAGCGGAAGCGGTTATTGCCCACGAAATCAGCCACGTTGCCAACGGCGACATGGTCACCATGACGCTGATTCAGGGCATCGTGAACACCTTCGTGATCTTCATCTCGCGGCTGATCGCACAGGCGGCCGCCGGCTTCCTGGGCAACCGTGACGGCGAAGGGGAAGGTAACGGCAACCCGATGATCTATTTCGGCGTGTCGATGGTACTGGAGCTGGTCTTCGGCATCTTGGCCAGCATTATTACCATGTGGTTCTCACGTCACCGTGAGTTCTATGCCGACGCAGGTTCCGCCAAACTGGTGGGTCGCGAGAAGATGATTGCCGCGCTACAACGGCTGAAAACCAGCTATGAACCGCAGGAAGCGGGCAACATGATGGCGTTCTGCATCAACGGCAAATCCAAGTCGTTCAGCGAACTGTTCATGTCGCACCCGCCGCTCGATAAACGTATCGAAGCGCTGCGTTCCGGTCAGTATCTGAAGTAACCCTGAGAACGTTAAAAACCCCGGCTTGCCGGGGTTTTTTTATGCCTGCTATTTGGCGGGGCGGCTGTTCTCTGCCTGTTGAGCACGCGGTTGAGTAATGCGCAGGCTGCTGACTACCGCCGCCAGCGCGGCGAAGCTGCCGGCCAGGATCAGCGAGGCGTGGGTGCCGGAGGTGGGGAACAGGTTAAACATCAACGCCACCAAGGCGGCACCGGAGGTTTGTCCCAACAGTCGGGCGGTGCCCAGCATGCCACTGGCGCCACCGCTACGGTTGCGCGGGGCGGCGGATATAATGGTGTGGTTATTGGGTGACTGGAACAAGCCAAAGCCCGCACCGCACAGCACCATGCGCCAGATGATATCCAGATCCGACGGGTTATGCGGCAGCAGCGCCAGTAGGAACAGCCCCAGTGCAAATACCGCCAGGCCGATACAGCCTAATAATCCGGCGTGGATATGCTCCACCAGCCGCCCTGCCAGCGGCGCCATGACGATAATCGCCAAAGGCCAGGGTGTCAGCAGCAACCCGGTGGCGACTTCATCACGGCCCAGCGTGCTTTGCAGGAAGAACGGCAGCGACACCATGGCCAGCATCTGCGCGGCGAATGAACAAACGGAGGTGCCCATCGACAGGGCGAAAATCGGGATGCGCAGCAGGTCTACCGGCAGCAGTGGGAACTCCTGGCGCAGTTGGCGACGGATAAAGAAGAAGCCAATCACCAGCAGTGCGGCGATTTCACTGAAAATCAGCGTCAGGCTCTGGCCCTGGGCAAAGCCGCTGATGGCGGTAATCAACAGCCCGAAGGTTAAAGCATTCATCACGGCGCTGGTCGGATCAAAGCGCTGGTTGGAGCTTTTCTGGCTATTGCCGGGCAGGTACTTCATCCCCAACAGTAGCGCCACAATACCAATCGGCAGGTTGATGGCGAACAACCATTGCCAGGAAGCGACCGACAGGATCGCCGCCGCTACCGTGGGGCCGGCCGCCGAGGAAAAGGCGACAATCAGCGAGTTAATCCCCATACCACGGCCGAGAAAACGCTGCGGGTAGATAATGCGGATCAGGGCGGTGTTGACGCTCATGATGGCGGCTGCGCCAAAGCCCTGCAGCACACGGGCGATGGTCAGCGTCGTCAGCGAGTCGGACAGGGCGCAAAACAGCGAAGTAATGCTAAACACCAACAGACCGGCCTGATAGATGCGGCGATAGCCAATCAGGTCGCCCAGCGAGGCCAGGGACAGCAACGAAATGGTGATGGCCAACTGGTAGGCGTTAACCACCCAGATGGAACTGGCTGGGCTGGCGTTCAGATCGCGGGCGATGGTCGGCAGGGCCACGTTGGCAATGGCGCCGTCCAGCACTGAAACGGTAATGCCCAGGGCAATGGCGAGGATTGCCCCATAGCGTTGCGGGACGGGCAGGCCGTCAGTACAAGAACGCATGGTGATCTCAAAGGTATTAATCCGTGGGAGTATTAACATGCTAATCATATTCGTCTGCGATTGCATCCACAGTTTCCCGCGTAATTGTAATAACCGATGAGAACACCGCCCCCAATACGTTCTTCCTCAGGCATTTATCCCTGGGGCAGATTGCGTGGCCTCTGAGGTACCGCGTATACTGAAACCCTTGTTCAAATTTCTTAAAACAGAAAATGCCGGGTAGGATATTGACTATGGTTAACGCAGACTCAGATAAACAACCGGATGCGGTTTCGTCCGTGCTGAAGGTATTCGGTATCTTGCAGGCGTTGGGCGAAGAGCGCGAGATCGGCATTACTGAGCTTTCGCAACGGGTGATGATGTCCAAAAGCACCGTCTACCGTTTTCTGCAGACCATGAAGTCATTGGGCTATGTATCGCAGGAGGACGAGTCGGAAAAATACGCGCTGACGCTCAAGCTGTTTGAACTGGGAGCCAAGTCACTGCAGAGCGTCGATCTGATCCGCAGCGCCGATATCCAAATGCGTGAACTGTCGAATCACACCCGCGAAGCTATTCACCTCGGGGCGCTGGATGAAGATAGCATTGTCTATATCCATAAAATTGATGCCATGTATAACCTGCGCATGTATTCGCGTATTGGTCGTCGCAACCCGCTGCACAGCACTGCGATCGGTAAAGTGCTGTTGGCCTGGCGGGATCGGGCTGAAGTGGAAAAAATCCTGTCGCAGATTGAGTTTACCCGCAGCACCCCGAATACTTTGACCGACGCCGCGGCGCTGTTATCGCTGTTGGATCAGGTGCGTGAGCAAGGCGTGGGTGAAGATAGAGAGGAGCAGGAAGAAGGACTGCGCTGTATCGCGGTGCCGGTGTTTGACCGCTTCGGCGTGGTGACCGCCGGCCTGAGCATTTCATTCCCCTCCATTCGTTATTCTGAAGACGCCAGAGCGGATTACGTCAAACGTCTGCACACCGCCGCGCGCAATATTTCTGAGCAAATGGGTTACCACCACTACCCATTCTGATCCCATTGTTACCCATTAAAAGGCGTTGCCATACACAGGCAGCGCCTTTTTTTGGTCTATACCAAGAGCTACAGCGTATCCACTTCAATGCGCAGGCTGTCGTGGCGCCAGTACTCGATATCAAAGTCTAGTATGTGACCATGCTGATCGTAATTCAGCCGGCGCAGCAGCAGTGCGGGCAAGCCAACCATGGCGCCCAGGGCGGTGGCCGCGTGGTAGGGCAAGGCGGTCGGATAAAACGACAGGTGCATTTTGCGGTAAATCAGCTCGTAGTGTTGCTGATAAATCTCGGTCAGGCTGCCGTTGAGATCCTGTTTGAGCAGGTCTGGCACCCGTTGCGGCAGACAGTGGTTTTCGCAGTAGCAAATCGCCCGTCCGTCGGCATGGCGCACGCGGCGCAGCAGATAGATTTGATCAAACGGCTCCAGGGCCAGCGGCTGTATCACATCCAGCGGTACGGTAGTTTTTTCAGCGGATAATAACTCGGTACGCGGCGTGCGCCCCTGCTCCAGACACAATCGGTGAAAGTTGGTGTTCTGCGTCGGATCCAGCCACAGCCGTTCCGGCGTAACAAACCAACCGCGGCGGTCGGCGCGGTAAATCGCACCGGTGGCCTCCAGCTGTGCCAGGCTTTCTCGGATCGTCACGCGGGTGGTGGAAAAAATGGCGCACAGCTCACGCTCAGAAGGCAGCTTGTCACCCGCCTGCAGCGCACCCTGAGTGATGCGTGCCTGTAACTGATCCTTGATTTGCAGGTAGTGGGGCATCTCGCCCTGATGTGGTTTCATCTCATCTCGCTATGGCATTTCGGCACGCGCCCATTATACATGCGCAGTTGACTGCTCCCCGCCCTAAAGGGCGAGGATTCCCACTTCACTGAGTCGAACCTAAGCCGCTTGATGCGATTCAGGATTTACAGGCTCTCCGTGGGCTAACGCTGCCAGCCCGGCAGCTTTTATAT